>Ga0207720_100363_pt1 | contig 34120 bp, 33 predicted proteins | sample A23P2SouthBayCA_2_FD_187751 | JGI IMG/M metagenome (GOLD analysis project Ga0207720, IMG submission 187751) | Aerobic enrichment media microbial communities from Eden Landing Ponds, California, USA - A23 E3 (2) (SPAdes) | ecosystem: Environmental > Aquatic > Marine > Unclassified | place...
AGAGGACGTCTTCTTCCACATGGAGGACATCGGCGGTCCTGACCTCGAGGAGGGGCAGGAAGTCGAGTTCGACATCGTTCAGGCAGACAAGGGCCCACGCGCCGATAACCTGGAGCGGCTATAACCATGGCGAATGGCAAAGTGGACTTCTTCAACGACACGGGCGGCTACGGCTTCATCGAGACGGACGATGCCGACGAAGACGTGTTCTTCCACATGGAAGACGTCGGCGGCCCTGACCTCGAAGAGGGGCAGGAAGTCGAGTTCGACATCGAGCAGGCGGACAAGGGTCCGCGAGCGACAAACTTGGAGCGACTCTAACAATGGCGAAAGGTAAGGTAGACTTCTTCAACGACACTGGCGGGTACGGTTTCATCGACACTGACGACGCGGACGAAGACGTGTTCTTCCACATGGAAGACGTCGGCGGTCCGGACCTCGAAGAGGGTCAGGAAGTCGAGTTTGACATCGAGCAGGCGGACAAGGGTCCGCGAGCGACCAACCTGGAGCGTCTCTAACGATGGCGAAAGGTAAAGTCGACTTCTTCAACGACACGGGCGGCTACGGCTTCATCGACACCGATGACGCCGACGAAGACGTGTTCTTCCACATGGAAGACGTCGGCGGCCCGGACCTCGAGGAGGGACAGGAAGTGGAGTTCGACATCGAGCAGGCCGACAAAGGCCCGCGCGCGACGAACCTCACCCGTCTGTAACTAGCGGATTCCTGCCGCATTCGCGGCACTGTCCGTTTTCGACCGATAGCGGCGGCTGTTCTCGGCGATAGCGGCGGCTGTTCTCGGCGATAGCGACATCTCGACGCTGACACCTCGGCGGAGACACCTTAGCGGAGACACCTCGTCGGAATGTTTCCGCCGAGGTGATCCCGGCGGCGATATCGTGAGGCGTATGTGGGTTCGCCGGCGAGAGACGGGTATGAGCGACGCCACCGACGCGAGCGAGGCGGTCGACCACGACCTCTACCAGCGCGCACAGGCCCTCCTCGAACCGGGGGAGATCGAACTCGTGGGCCTCGTCGTCCACACCGACATCGACGGGAACGACGAGCCGACGCTCCACGAGACGACTATCGAAATCGGCGACGTGATCGCCGAGCACGCCGGCTACGACCCCACCGACACCTACGTCTACTCGGGCAACGACGACAGCGAGTTCGGCGTCAACCAGCACCAGGGCCGCACTCTCGACGGCGACGACTTCGTCTGGGAGTGCCAGCAGCTGCTCCGGGAGGACACCTTCGACGTGGTCTTTTATTACGAGGCGGACATCGATCAGGAGTCGGTCGTCGAGACGGTCCGCGAGGCTAGCTACGACGTGGTCGGCGTCGAGCCACGGTAGCCACCCCGCCCCCGACGATCGGCTGATCCAGTCCGACTGCGGCCGCTCACGCCCACCCGTCGGGGACGGTCTCGACGATATCGCTATGGGTCTCGTACGCGTCGTCGATCCGCCGGATAGCTTCGACGACACGTCCGGGGGCTGGGTCGTCGAGCTGACTGACGAACAGGAGCCCGTGGTCGCTGCGGTCGACGTAGAAATCGTCGTCGTTCGTCAGGACGACCCATCCGTTGGCTTCCGCAAAGCGTGCAATCTCCGCGTCACTCGCGTCGTGTTTCAGTGCCGCGTCGACAGTTGTAACCGTGACACCGTCGGTCTCCCGGAGCGCGCGGGGATACTTCCGCGGAACGTTCTGGTCACACAGTACTCGCATCGCCGTTACTCGAGACGGCTCTCGGCGGCGATGGACGCCCGCCGCGCCCGCTTCTGTGTCCTGAGCGTGTCCATCAACTCGGGGTGGTCGTCGTAGTAGTCGAGCGCGGCCCGGACCTGCGCCGTCTCCAGGTCGAACTGGGTCGCGGCCTCGTCGACCGCCCACCCCCCTCGCCGGACGGATTCACCGATCTGAAAGACGCCGACCCGTGTCCCCTCGATCCGGGGTTTGCCGTGCAGGACGTCTGCTGTCTTCACGATCCGGACCGTCGTACTCATGCAGTGCGTACTACCGGATACCGGCGAATAAGGGTTTTGGGCACTGGCACGCGACGCTACTCGTCGACCATCCGACTCCCGCCCGGCGGGAGGAACTCCTGGATCCGGTCGGGGCTGGCGACCTTCCGGACGAACGACTCGTCGGCGAAGCGGGTCTTGAACTCCCGATACAGTCGCTTCGCGATGTCGTTTTGCGCGTAGCGGCCGGGTTCGACCTCGATGGTCGTCTCGGCGCGCGGTTCGATTGCCGCGGGCGGGCCGCCGATGACCCGCGTCTCCGGTTCGCAGGTGATGCCGACGGCGACGCCCACCTCCGTCCCCTCGTAGTAGGTGCGGTCGCCGCGGATGGCGAACCCGCCCTTCTCGAGGAACTCGCCGCTCTCGGGCGTCTTCGAGACTTGGTCCGAGCCGACCTCATAGACGTCGCCCGCGTACTTCCCGCCCTTCCAGACCGACGAGTACGAGACGGCGAACTGCGCGGCCTCGCGCGTGCTCGATTCCGGGATGGTTATCTCCTCGCTGTAGGACTCGCTGGGTCCGGTCGCCTTGAGGACGGTGACCGGACCGCCGTGGGCCTGCGCGTGGAAGAACCGGTCGCCGCGGTCGAGATACTTGCTGACGATGGCCTCGTTGTCCTCGGCGTCACGCCCGCCGATGACGAGGAAGCCGTCGCTCGTGTGGAACCAGCGGAACTGCTCGTACCACTGCTCGGACTGACGGACCGGGATCGACGGCTCCGAGCGCCAGTCGACGGTCTCTTCGTCCTCGCCCTCGCCGGCGCCTTCGTCGGCTCCCTCGTCGGACGCGTCCCCTCCCTCGCCCGCCGCCGCGGCCTCCCACTCCTCGCGCCGTGCCTCGACCTCCTCGAGTTCGCGCCGGGTCTGCTCGATGGCTTCCTCGGCGCCTTCTTTCTTCCCCTCGATGCGTTTGGCTTCCTTGTAGAGGCGGTCGGCGTTGCGCTCGACACCCTCGTGGGCGTCGAGGGTGATCCCGCGGTCGTCGATGGCGACGGTGATCGTCGCCTCGCTGGCGTCGACGCCGCGAACGGCCTCGGCGGCCGCGATGCCGCGTTCTCTCCCCTCTTCGAAGCGCTCCTCGATGTCGTCCCAGGCGTGGTCGGCCGCGCGGGCCTCCTGGACCGTCGAGAGGATGTCGTCGACCAGGTCGTAGTTGGCGTAGAGCAGTTCCGCGTTTTCCCGCTCGCGGTCGGCCTGTGCCTCGAAGTCCTCGATGGCGCCCTGCTGCTGGGCGATGATCCGCTCTTTGGTTTCGATCTCGCTTTCGAAGTCCGGCCGGTCGTGGCCGCCGTTGCCCGTGTTGTCGTCGCGTTCGTCCTCGTCGCTGGCGAAGGTGAAGTAGTCGTCGAGCGCTCCAGTGAACGTCTCGAAGGGATCGCCGTGAAGCCCCTCGTACTCCCGGAGCGCGATGGGCGTCGCGTCGACGCGGCGACCGGCCTCGGTGGGGTCCGTCTCGCCCTCGCCGGCCTCCGCGTTCCCGGCCTCCGCGTTCCCGGACTCTGCGTTCCCGGCCTCCGCGTTCCCGGCCTCCGCGTTCCCGGACTCTGCGTTCCCGGATTCCTCATCGTCGAGTTCGTAGTAGACACGGGGGTCGAGGGCACCCGCGCGGAGTCGCTCGCCGAGGTCGGACACTTCGTCGTAGAGCGCGGCGAGTTGGCCGTTGCTGGCCTCCTCGATGGGGACGTTGTAATCGACGCCCGCGCGGGTGCACAGTTCTTCGCCGTAGAGCCCGCCGAAGTTGAGCTGCGTCGCCAGCGTGCGCACGAGGTCCGAGTCGGAGTCGCGCATCCGCGCCTCGAAACCGTTCTCGTCGACGGTCAGCGGATTGAACCGCGCCTCGGGGAACTCGTACTGGGTACCCGGCGCGACGGTGCGGGACTTGAGCCGCACCGTCTCGAGGCAGTCGACGACTTCGCCGGTGTTGTCGAGGACGGCGAGATTTCCGTCGCCGAACAGTTCCACGACGACGGTCGTCGTCTCGCCGTCGCGCTCGAAGCGGAGTTCGAGAATGCGGTCGAACTCGAACTGCGAGACGGATTCGAGTTCGGCACCCTGGAGCCGATTGCGCAGCATCATCGCGAAGTTCGGCGGCCGCTCGGGCGCCTCGGGCACGTGGTCCGGGTCGACGACGCTCAGCCACTTCTCCTCGCCGACGGAGACCAGCAGTTCGATCCGCCCGCGGTCGTAGTGGCGCATCCGAAATCGCATGAGGTCCCGGTCGGGATAGAGATAGACCTTGCCGACGCCGGCCCCCTCGTAAGCCGAGAGCTCGCCCGCCAGGGCGGCGCAGTCGACGCTCGTCAGCTCCCGCTTTCTGTCCATGTTCCTACGTCCGCCCTCGGGAGGAAATGCCTGTCGCACCGTCTTTTTCGCGGGCGGGTTTCCTCGCATACCTTCGGTGCGCCTGTGGCGAGTGTGACCGCTACGGACAGGGCTGATATCCATGAACTGCCACCCGATCACGTCATCGAAGCAGGAAGGCTGGTCTCGTGAGAGCAGGGTTCCCCGCGCCACCCTGCGCAGGGTAACATTCAATCCCTTCGCCGCCCACATCACGGACATGACCGACACGCCCGCGGAGGATCTCGACGAGATCGAGGCTGACGTCGACGACGGGAGCGACGAGGTCGGGGAGATAGTCGAACAGATCCGCGGCGACGACGACGGCCGACTCAGGCTGGTCGTCCGGTACGACGGCGACGACCACGATGTCGTCTACGTCCGCGAGGACATCGAAGCCGGCTTCACCCCCGACGAACTCGAAGAGCGCGTCGAGACGCTCGTGATGAAGGGGCTCGGCGACCCGTCTCAGGAGGGCGCCCTCTACGACTTCGGCGACCTCGACGCGACGATCCGATGGTACGAGGCCGTCGTCGTCGCTCACTTCCCCATCGGTGAGTGGTCCGGACTTGTGTTCACCCTCGAACGCGAGACCGACAGCCTCGACGGCCTCGTGGAGCGATATTTCTAGGAACTCGCTGGTTTCGGCAAAGCGCTGTTTTCCGGCGCAGTACTGTTTCCGGCGCAGTACTGTTTCCGGCGCAGTACTGTTTCCGGCGCGGGCCGGCGTGGGAGACCCCCGCCCCTTCCGATCTAATCGTCGCCCAACTGGTTGAGGACGCCGCTCGGGATGTCGTCGCGGACGCCGTCGGGGATGGCTGCGGGGTCGATCCCGCCGTCCTCGGTGTCGTCGACGAAGACCGGCGGGTCGTCGCCGAACTCGGGGTCGAACAGCTGGAGCGCCGTGTTGATCGTCGACCAGTCGTCGTCCTCTGCGGCGTCGCGCAGGCTCTTGGTCGGGGCGGCGAGCAACTGGTTGACGATGGCGTCGGCCATCGACTCGATGACGGCGCGCTGTTCGTCGTCGAAGTCGGCCTTCTCAAGCGCCGTCTCGAGTTCGCTCGCCTTCACGCGCTCGGCGCTCTCGTACATCGCTGAGATAACCCGGTCGGCCCGCTTTCGCTTGTACTGGGCCAGCAGGCGGTCGAACTCGACGTCGATCATCTCCTCGACGACCGTCGCGGCCTCGGCGCGGCGCTCGCGGTTCTCGTCGGTGACGCTCTCCAGGTCGTCGATGTCCCTGACCGTGACGTTCGGGAGGTCCGCCGCGGCGGGGGAGACATCCCGTGGCTGGGCGATGTCGACGACGAACGTCTCGCCGGCGTCGGCCAGTGTCGTCGCGTCGAGCACGTACTCGGTGCTGGCGGTGGCGGTCACGACCACCGACGCCGCGGCCGCGACACCGTCGAGGTCCGCCACGTCGACGACGCTCGTCTCGGCGTCGAGCGTCGCCGCGAGGCTGACGGCCCGTTCGCGGGTGCGGTTGGCGACAGTGAGACGGTTCGCGTCGCTCGCGAGCGTTTTCGCCGCGATCCGCCCCATCTCGCCCGCGCCGACGACCAGTGCCTCGCTCTCCGCGACGCCGACTGCCTCCTCGGCCAGTCGCACGGCGGCGGTCGCCAGCGAGACCGACCCCTCGTTTATCGCCGTCTCGGTCCGCGCGCGTTCCCCGACGTGGATGGCCTTGGTGACCCCCGCCTCGAGGACGGGGCCGATGCCGTCGGCCGCGCGGGCGTCCTCGTAGGCGTCGCCGACCTGGCCGAGGATCTGGTCCTCGCCCACGACGAGCGATTCCAGGCCCGCCGCGACGCGCATCAGGTGTCGCAGGCTCTCCTCGTGGCCCAGGTCGGTGACGACCCTGTCGGCAACGCTCTCGAAGAAGACGTCGAGCGCCGCGCGGCCGTCCGGTTCGTCGGCGGTGACGACGTAGGCCTCGACCCGGTTGCACGTCTGGAGGACGTACGCCTCCTCGACGGCTGGGACCGAGCGCAGTCGCTCGACGGCGCTGCGCTGGCTGTCGACGGCCGCCCGTTCGAGGTCGTCGACCGTCGCCGTGCCGTGGGCGATGCTCGCGCCCGATATCACGCCCGTCCCGACCGTCACGCCGGATCACCCGTCACGACGGATCACCTGTCTCGTCAGATATCACGTCGGCTGCCACTTGGTGGGGGTTCGCGTTCCGGCTATCTAAAGCCTTCCAAACCCGGTCCGACCTGACAACCGCCCGAACGGCCGCGCGCCGCTCGTCTGGCGCCCTCCCCTCGGCTTTCAGTTCCGCCCGCAACTCGGCCGTCAACTCGGCCATCTCGCCCGCGCCCGCGAGCTCCTCGTCGAGTCGCTGGCGGAGGTGTCGGCTGAGCGCCGGACTGGCCCCGCCGGTCGCGATCGCCGCGACGACCGGCTCGTCCCGCACCGTCGCCGGCACGACCACGCTCCCCGCCTCGCGCCCGCCCGCCTCGTCGGCCCGGTTGACCAGCGCGCCGCGCTCGCGGGCCGCGCGCTCGATAGCCGCGTTGAGGTCGGCGTCGTCGGTCGCCGCGACGGCCAGAACCGGGTCGGTCCGGTCGAACCACGACGCCAGGTCGTCGGGGTCGGGACTGGCCCGCACCAGTCGCGCGCCCCCGAAGTCGGCGTCGGCGAACGCGGGGCTCACGACGACCACGTCGGCCTCGCGGGCGAACCGGCGGGCCTTCCGCGCGCCGACGCGCCCGCCGCCGAACACCAGCACCGCCTCGCCCTCGAAATCGTGGAGGAGCGGGATCATTCCCCGGGCGTCACCTCCGGCGAATCGGCCGCTTCGGTGTTCGCATCGGCGCGGTCGGCGATCCTGATACCGGTTTTCTTCAATATCTGCGTCGAGAACAGCGTGTCCCAGTCGTCGTCGGTCACGTCCCAGTGGTCGGCCATGCGCTCGCGGACCTGCTCGACGCGGGTGTCGCTCTCGGCCTCGCTGCGGCCGTGGGTCATCGCGAAGAAGTTGTACGGCCAGACGCCCTCGTGGCGCGGTCGACGGTAGCAGTGGGTCACGAAGTCGAAGCGGGCGATCTCCTGACCGACCTCGTCGACCACGTCGTCGGGCACGTCCCAGACGGTCATCCCGTTCTCCGAGTAGCCCAGCGTGTAGTGGTTCGGGATGACCCCGACCCGGCGGACCTTCCCTTCGGCGTCGAACCGCTTGATGGTCTCCAGCACCCAGTCGATGTCCTCGTCCAGCCCCGCGGCCACGTCCTGGTAGGGCGTCCGTGTGGTGGGCAAACCGCCCTGAATCTCCACCACCAGGTCGCGCTCGCGCGGGGTCAGCGTCCGCCGGTCGGTCGCGTCGACCTCCGGACCCAACTCCGAGCGATCGATGCCACCGGGGACCTCCTCCAGCGGTCCCTCGACGGGGAACTTCGCCTCGACGTGGAACTCCCGCTGTTTCGGGAGATTGTAGGTCTCCTGGCCCGTTTCGGCCTCGATTTCGGCGAGGACCTCGTCGACCCGCGATTCGTCGGCCACGGAGACGACGAACCACATGTTGAGGTGGGGATGTTCGCGCTCGTAGTTGTGCGCGACTTCGGAGTGGGCGTTGACCTGCTCTGCGACCTCCTCGAAGCGCTCCTCGGGGGCGTGCATGGCGACGAGCGTGGCCGTGCCACCGATCTCCTCGGCGTTGATGAGCGCGCCGAAGCGCGTGAGCACGCCCTCCTCGTCGAGGTGTGCGAGGCGCTCGTGCAACTCCGTCGCGGTCACGTCGACGCCGTGGTCCCGGAGCGCCGCGGCCGCCGGCTCGTAGGGGTCCGCGACGACCGGGAACCCACCCTGGAAGGCGTTCAAAATGGCCCGATCGGTCGCGTCCAGGTCTGTCATGACCGTCGATCAGTACGGACGGCACATAAGCGGCGCGTCTACCGGCCGGTTCGCCCGGACGTCTCGGGTGCGTTTCATCCCGGATACGCTTCACCATGTTGTCACCCGGACGCGTTTCACTTCGGGAGACGCGTGGCGGGGTTTCATTTTGCCCACCGTCGAAGTACGGACGATGACGAACCCCGGGAAGTACGAACCGGCGGCCCTTGACCTCGCCGGCAGCCAGTACACCGTCGAGCAGACCGGGCGCGACGGGAACTTCCGGCCCGAGTACGAGGCCAGAAACGCCGCCGGCGAGACAGTGTTCCGTGCCACTTACCGGATGTACCAGGAGAAAGACGAGATCCCGTTCGTCGACCCGGACGGCGAGGAACTCCTCACCGTGAAAGCCGAGGGAACCTGGGACGTCGCCGGCGACTACCTCCTGACCGACAGCCACACCGGGGAGGACCTCGTCGTCCTCGACAACGATTTCTCCCTGCTGGGGGACACCTGGCAGATCCGTGACGCCGAGGACCGCTCGCTCATCGCGGAGATCTCCTCGCGCGGCGCGCTCGTCACCCTGGGCCGCAAGCTCCTCCCGCTCGGCGGGTGGATCGGCCACGAGTTCGAGATAGCCGACGCCAACGGCGAGCGGGTCGGCGCCATCGAGAGCGGGTTCGCGATGTTCGACGAGTACGAGGTCACTATCGCCGACGCCAGTTCGGTCCCGGTGGAACCGGTCGTGATCGGTGCGGTCGTCGTCGACGCGATCCAGGGCAATTAATCGGCCAGACGGGCCACGGACGCCCCGAAGTGTGTGGCTCCGGACCGAGACCTACTCGTAGACGAGGCCTTCGCCCTCCTCGTAGAGGGGATACTCCTCGCAGAGGCCGTTAACTATCTCTGCGACTTCGGCCTTGACGTCCTCGTCATCGGGGTTGTCGATGACCTCGGCGATGCAGTGGCCGACAGTCTCGCAGGCGTCCTCGTCGAACCCGCGCGTCGTGAGCGCGGGGGTCCCGGCCCGGATTCCCGAGGCGACGAAGGGCGAACGCGTCTCGCCGGGGACGGTGTTGGCGTTGAGGACGATACCCACGTCCTCGAGCGCTTCCTCGGCCTGCTTGCCGGTCACGTCCGGGTGTGACTCGCGCAGGTCCACGAGCACGAGGTGGTTGTCGGTGCCGCCCGAGACCAGCGAGAAGCCGTGGTCCTGGAGATGCTCGCCGAGCGCCTGGGCGTTCGCGATGGTCTGCTCGGCGTACTCCTCGAAGTGGGGCTGCAGGGCCTCCTTGAACCCGACGGCCTTGCCGGCGACGTTGTGCATCAGTGGACCGCCCTGCGTGCCGGGGATGATCGCCGAATCGATGGCGTCGCCGAACTCGGAGTCGGCCATGATGATGCCGCCGCGGCCGGCGCGAATCGTCTTGTGGGTCGACCCCGTGACGAAGTCGGCGACGCCGACCGGCGAGTCGTGGACGCCGGCGGCGACGAGGCCGGTGATGTGTGCGATGTCGGCCATGTGGTAGGCGTCCACGTCGTCGGCGATGGCCTGGAACGCCTCCCAGTCGACCTCGCGGGGGTACGCGGAGAACCCGGAGACGATCATGTCGGGGTCGAACCGCTCGGCCTGCTCGCGGATCGCGTCGAAGTCGAGGCGCCCCTCCTCGGCGTCGACCTCGTACTGCTCGACGTCGTAGACCTGTCCGGCGAAGTTCTTCGGATGGCCGTGGCTGAGGTGGCCGCCGTGGGTCAGATCCAGCGAGAGGATCTTGTCGCCGGGTTCGAGAGCGGCCAGGTAGACCGCCATGTTCGCCTGCGAACCCGAGTGTGGCTGGACGTTGACGTACTCGGCGCCCCACAGTTCCGTGGCGCGGTCGATGGCCAGCTGTTCGATGGTGTCGGCGTTCTCACAGCCGCCGTAGTAGCGCTCGCCGGGGTAGCCCTCGGCGTACTTGTTCGTCAGCACCGAGCTCTGGGCCTCGAGGACGGCCTCGCTGACGTGGTTCTCGCTGGCGATCATCGCCAGTGTCTCGCCCTGACGCTCGACTTCGGCCGCGAGCGCGTCGGCGGCCTCCGGGTCTACCTCCCGGACGGTGTCGTAGTTCATCGTGTGTCCTCAACTCGGCACGGCCGCGTCAATAATCTATTTATCCCGACCGACAGTCGCGCTCTTTGTCTCGACCGACAGTCGCGCTCGCTACCGGCGGCGACCCGGGTCCGCCGCAGTCCGCAGTGACCGGCCCACAGCAATCTCTCACCGGTCCCCTGTGCGAATTCAATCCCGTTCCCCGGTAAAATTAAGTGTGACAATTCGAAACACACGCCCAGTCCATGAACACGACGTTTCTGGAAGACGACGTGGGTGCGGTCCTCTCGGCGGCGTTCGATGCGGTCGACGGCGGAGTCTACGTGGTCAACCCGGCTGGGGACAGCATTCCGGACCTGGTCTTCCGGCTCCACGAGGTCGCCGATCCGCCGACCGTGCGACTCCTCGCCCCGAAGGACCCGCTAAAAGCCGCGGTCGCGGACTTCATCGTCGCCGGCCACGCGGCCGATCTCGTGGCGGCGGAGACGCTGTCGATCCGCGTGCTCGCGGAGACGCCGAAGGCGTCGCTCGTCGTCGCCGACGACGCCGTCGTCTCGCTCGTCGAGGGCGGCGACAGCGTCGGCGGACTCACGACCGACGACGAGACGTTCGTCGGGGAAGTCCGGGACCATTACGAGGCGGTCTGGGCCGCGAACGACGAGTTCACGCTGCGGACGCCGCCGCTCTCGCGAGTCCGCGAAACGCTCGCGGCCGACCTCGGCGAGGGGACGGCCGCGGACTTCGACGCCGTGCTCGACTCGCTTTCGGTCGCCAAGGGCGACGGCGAGGGACTCGACGAGGTGACCATCGCGCTACTGGTCGCCGCCCGCAACGGCGAGTTACTCTACGACGTCAGCAAGTGGGGCGAGGATGTCGGCCTGGCGAGCAAGGCGACCTTCTCCCGAAAGAAGACCCAACTCGAGGATAGCGGCCTCATCGACACCGAGAAGGTCCCGATCGACGTCGGGCGCCCGCGCCTGCGACTTCGGCTCGCCGACGGCCTGGCCGACGCCGACCCGGCCGACCTCGCCGCCCGCGTCGGCGAGCGCCTCGTGAAGTGAGGACGGGACTTTCCGGACGGGACTTTCCGGACGGGACTTTCCGGACGGGACTCTCCGGACGGAGCGCTCCGAGACTCTCCGGACGGAGCGCTCGGGGACTCGATCCCGAACGGAGCCCGCCGAGCCACCGTGTTTTTCTACCAGCCGTCCCTCCGGGCGGTTATGACAGTCGGACTCGTCGGATCCGGACCGGCCGCGGCGGCCGTCGAATCGGCGCTCGGCGACGCGGACGAGACGGTCGAACAGGTCGATATCGCCGCCATCGACGCCGGGTATCGCCTCGCAGTCGTCGTCGACCGGGCGGGCGCGACCGCGTTCGAACGCGCCAGCGACCGGGCCCGTGAGGTGGGCATCCCCTGGGTCGCGGTCGAACTGGGCGGCGTCGGCGGCTACCCGCTCGTCGACGCCGCAATCGCCGGATTCGACCCCGAGGGCGCCTGCTACCGGTGCCTGTCGGCCCGCGTGGAGTCGAACGCGCCGGCGGACGCCGACCCCACTGCCGCGCCCGCCGACGCGACGGTCCGCTTCGCCGGCGCCGTCGCCGGCCGTGAGGTCGTCGACCTCCTCGACCCCGCCACGCCCGACACGCTCGGGACCGTCGTCGAACTCCCCCACACGCGCCGTGAGATCCTGCCCGTGCCGGGGTGTGCCTGCGGGGGCGAACGCGACCGGGTCCTCGACAGGAACTCCCTCGACCGGTCGCTGGACCGGTCGCTCGACCGCGCGGAGCGCGCGCTCGACGAGCGCGTCGGCATCATCACCGAAGTCGGCGAGGCCGAGTCCTACCCCGCGCCCTACTACCTGGCACAGATCTGTGACACTACGGCGTTTTCCGACGCGGAGGCGGGCCGGCAGGCCGCGGGCGTCGACGCCGGCTGGGACGCCGCGTTCATGAAGGCCCTCGGCGAGGCGCTCGAACGCTACTGCGCCGGCGTCTATCACGCCGAGGAGTTCACGACGGCGGCCGCGACGGATCTCGCCGACGCCGTGGCTCCCTCGGCGTTCGTCCGGCCGGACGAGTGGGACGGCGTCGAGGGCCGCGACGACGCCGAGCGGCCGTGGGTCCGAGGGATGGATATGGCGACCGGCGAGCCAGCCTCGCTCCCGGCGGAACTGGTCCACTACCCGCCCCCGGAACGGACGATCAGGCCCGCGGTCACCACGGGGCTGGGGCTGGGTAATTCCACCGTCGAGGCGCTCCTCTCCGGCCTCTACGAGGTGGTCGAGCGCGACGCGTCGACCATCGCGTGGTACTCGACGTGTGACCCGCTGGGGCTGGCCGTCGACGACCCGACCTTCGACCAGCTCGCCGCCCGCGCGGGCGCCGAGGGGCTGGACGTGACCCCCCTCCTCCTCACGCAGGACGTCGACGTGCCCGTCGTCGGTGTCGCGGTCCAGCGCGACGAGTTCCCGAAACTCGCCCTGGGAACCGCCGCCCACCTCGACCCCGAGCGAGCGGCCCGCGGCGCGCTCGCCGAGGCAGTCCAGAACTGGGTCGAACTCCGCGAGATGGGGGCCGACGACGCCGCGGCCGTCGACGGCGCGATCGGTCGGTACGCGGCCGACCCCGGCCCCGTCGCGTCGTTCGTCGACCCCGACAGCGAGGTCCCGGCCGCGTCGGTCGGGCCCGACTCCGTGCCGGAGGGGGGTCGCCAGCTGCAGGCGGTCCTCGACCGACTCGCCGACGCCGACCTCGACGCCTTCGCGGCGCGGACGACGACCCGGGACGTCCAGCGCCTCGGCTTCGAGGCCGCGCGCGTGCTCGTCCCGGCGTCCCAACCGCTCTTTTTCGACGACCCCTTCTTCGGGGAGCGCGCCCGGTCGGTGCCAGAGCGGATGGGATTCGAGGCGGACCTCGACCGCGACCATCACCCCTATCCCTGACGGCCTTCCGGCAGTCACGCTCACCCTTGATGGACCCTCGGTATCCGTACTCCCGTCCCTACCCGGGATCCACCCTCGAACAGGTGTAGCGAGGAGTGCTGATCCGCGCTCGCCGCTCGTCGGCGACAGGTTTGGAGTCGTCGTCCGTCAGCGACGGGTGCGATCGGCGCCCGTCGTCGGAGCGGCGCTCCGGGGTCAGATACCGAAGGTCACCCTGAGGATGTCCCGCGTCCCGGGTCCGAGTCCGACCGCAGCCGCGCCGATCAGCAGGAGGATGGCGTAGCGCGGGCTCTCCTCGAATATCTGCTCGTCGAAGACCCAGACGATGCCGAGCGCGACGCCGAGTTTCACGATGAGGAACGGCCAGGAGGTGCCGACGACCGACGAGAGCGACTCGGGCTGGACCGTCTCGGTGATGTCGATGATCGCCCGGTTGGCGACGTGTTTCGCGTCGTAGCCCGCCGAGGGGTGGCCCAGTTCCGGCAGCCAGTCCGCGGCGACGACGTTCGCGACGCCGTCGATGGCGTGTGCCCAGAGGATGGCCAGCCCGATTTTCCCCGTGCCGGCGTGGATCGACGGCTCGTAGCGGTCCGCCCACTCGTAGATCAGGTACGCGAGTAGCGACGCCAGGCCGACATCGACGATGAGGATCTGCGGGTAGAGACGGACGTAGTCGGTCGTCATCGAGACGTAGAACAGGTACGCGAGGGTGAGGCCGAGCACACCGGCGCCCATCCCGGTCAGCGCGGTGTACCTGTCCGGGACGGCCTCGCGGGATTCGAGTCGGAGACTCGCGAGCAAGGCGCCGAGCGTGACCACGAAGACGGTGACGTAGATGACCGGGCTGATAAACAGCGTGTTCAGCGGATACGAGATGACGGGTTCGACGCCGGCATCGACCGCCCGGTCGCTGGCGTCCTCGACGACGCGGAGCGCGCCGCCAAACAGCATGAACGGGACGAGCGAGAAGAAGAGTCGCGGGTCCCTGCCCACGTCCAGTCGGTCCAGCAGGAGCACGACGCCGACCATCATGAACAGGAGCACGACCATGTACCCGACCGTCGAGACGGTGGTGTAGCCAGTCTCGGCGACGACGGCCGACTCCGCGACGGGCGGACAGGTGCCGTCGTACAGCGTCGTCTCGCCGCCCGCGCGGACGGCACAGGCCGCGCCCTTCGCGTCGGAGTAGACCGGGCCCCAGAAATATCGCCAGATGAACTGGTCGTAGACGGCCTTCGGCGCGAGGAGCGACCCGCCGACGAGCGCGGTGACTGCGCCGAAAAAGGCCGCCAGCCAGTTCCGTTCGTTCAGGTACTCGCTGTCCATGCCCGACACGCCGCGAGCGTCGCTGTTTAGCTTTCCGGTCCCGTGCGCTCGGCTGACACGACCGCCACCTCGCGGACCGCCTCGTGGGCCTCGCCGTTCGAGGCGACCAGCCCCTCGCTGTCCGGCGTCCACGGGTCGCCTGCGAGGTCGGTCACCATTCCGCCCGCCTCGCGGATAAGGTGGACCCCCGCGAGCGTGTCCCAGACGTGCTCGCGCGTCGGGGTGAAGGCCGCGTCGAGTTCGCCGCTCGCGACGAACGCCAGCGTCGACTGCATGCTCCCGAACCGCCGCAGGTCCCCCAGGTCGCGGACGACAGCCTCGGCTGCTCGACCGAGCCGGTCGCCGCCGTCCCGTGGGTAGGCCCCGGTCGGCGAGACGACGAACGTCTCCGGGTCCGTCCGCTCGCTGACCGACAGCGGTTCGCCGTTGCGGCTCCCGCCGTCGGCGCCGGCGGTGTACATATCCTCGACCGTCGGGAGGTACGTCGCCGCGGCGACGACACCCCCATCGGCCACCGCCGCGACGCTCGTCGTCCAGACCCGCGAGCCCCGCACGTAGTTCGAGGTGCCGTCGATGGGATCGATGACCCAGGTGTCGGCCCCTGCCGGAACGGTCTTGTGAATCTCCGCGTTCTCTCCCGGGCCGACCGACGGCGTCGCGTCCTCCTCGCCGACGATTTCGTCGGTCGGGAACTCCTCGCGGACCGTCGCGATGACCTGGCGCTGTGCGTCGCGGTCGGCCTCGGTCACGAGGTCGATCTTGTCGGCTTTGGTCTCGACGGCCAGTTCCCCCCGGAACACGTCGCGGGCGACCGCGCCGCCGGCCCGCGCGGCCCGTTCCGCAACCGCCGCTCGCCTGTGAGCGTCTGCCATGACTCCCCCTCGAACGACCGGACAAAAAGCCGCTGTGCTTTCACGTCGCGTCCGCGTCGGGGTCGCTCGATTCGGTCCCGTTCGACGCGACGGCATCCTCGCCGCCGGTCGTCTCGTCGGCCGCCGACAGTATCGCGACCGCCAGGTCCCGCGCCTGTTCGGGAGTGTACAGCGTTCGCCCGCCGAAGTCGAAAATGGCGGTGTGGTCGAGGCGTGAGACAGTCGGCCGCCCGGATTCCTTGTTACTATTTATCACATTATTTAGTGTTGATTGGGCGAGTATAAACGCAATTCCAGCCGGATCGAAGTGATCGAACAGTCTCTCAGAGCCCTCATGCGTATTCCACGACTTGACGATTCGGGACTCCCTCTGTCTGGCGGCGAGTGATTACATTCAACAGGCCGGCGAGCGCCAGGACACCGATCAGACGAAGTCGGTAGACACTCGCGGTTACGGGTCCGAAACGGTCGTTATCGGTGCGTCTCCATCGTTGTAGTCGCTCTGTGACTCGTAAATCCTGATCTCTAGCGTCTCGCTCGAGGAGATCGCGTATCCCTGGATTTCGCCCGCAGCGAAGGTCACATCGCCCCCATACGTGGAGAGCGTCGCCGTCACGTCAGCGGCATCATTCTGACTATCACCTTCATTCGGGTCGTCGACGAGCACGACGAACACGCTGTCGCCATCCGTGTTATTGTACTTGATGTCCCGGACCACCGTTTCATCGCCCTTCGGAGTCCGAGGATCGTCCCACGTATCAACACTCCCAATCGTCGCCTCGAGGGTCGGAGACACAGTCGCGCTGTCGAGTTGGTTCACCTTGTTTCTGCTCTCGTACAGGGTCGCCGTCACCTCACCATCGGGATCAATAGTCAGCGAAGGCGTGTCCGTGTAGCCGGCTGAAACAGACGCGTCCATAGAGTCGCCGGCGGCCGTCTCGATCTCGAGGAATGCGCTCCCGCTCGTCCTCGCAAGTGACCCGACCGAGACATCCACCTCGTCGGTTACACTCTGGGGAGAAGAGAGCGAAACCGACCCGGTTGCACCGCCGGTATCGGGTACCTGGAACTCACCGAGAATCGCGGTGTCCTCACCCTCGTCGTCCTGCCAGACGATCTGCAACAGTTCTCCCTGCTCAACGTTCACAGTCGCTGGTGTACCGGTTTCGACTTCGCCACTCCACTCAGAAATACTACCGAAGGTCCGTTTCTCCAGCGCCGCACCACTGAACCGGAGCTGGTCTGCTGACAGGGCGTCGCCGCCGGACTTGGTAACGGTGAGATCACCCGTAGACTCATCATAGTCGAAATCGAACGACGCCGTCGGACTCGAATCGTCGACCTGTTCCCCGAATCCGAAGACGAACACCGAAATGACCGCTGCGAGGATGACTACGATGGCAACCATAAGGACCACCGAAATGACTGACGATACACCGTCGGTATCCGAACCGAATTTGAACTCGAACATATGTGCTTGGTCATGGGGCAGCGCGTGTACCGAATACCGGAACCGGGACAGCCATACCACACCCCAGTCGCGGCCGCGCCGACACCCTTGTCGTACCGCACCACGGGATTGCACAACAAGTAGGTTATCCACCAGTTTCACTTGCTGATATTTATCTGCCCGGAATACCGGCATACGCAGGTCTCCCGCCGATGACTGGAATTATTCCGCCCGCAGGTAGATTGCGATTCGAGGGTGCGGACTACGGGAGCGGATCGTGAGTCCGCCGCCGTTTCCAGGCGTGGCTCCCGAGCAGCGTCACGTCGGAAGTTATCGGAGGGAAGATGCCCCACGAGGGGAATCTTCCGCACTGTTGGGAGCCGCATGGGCCAGCGGTGCGAGGGATGCGATTTGAACGCATGGACCGCGAGAAGACGGTCCTGCTCACTCCGGAAGAGCAAGCTCTTCCGTGCTCTCGCTCGCTTCGCTCACGAGAGCTCCGTTGCGCGGGCTGCGACTTCTCTGCCCTCGTTCGCTCCGCTCACGAGGACCCTACGGGAGCGGATCGTGAGTCCGCTGCCGTTTCCAGGCGTGGCTCCCCAGGCAGCGTCACATAGGAAGTTTTGCGAGGGAAGATGCCCCACGAGGGGAATCTTCCGCACTGTTGGGAGCCCGCGTGGGCCAGCAGTGCGAGGGATGCGATTTGAACGCATGGACCCCTACGGGAGCGGATCTTGAGTCCGCCGCCGTTTCCAGGCTTGGCTACCCTCGCACGCGAGTAGGAGTGAATCCTCGGATGAATTGAACCCTCCGGTTTCTCGGCGCCCGGATCGACGGAACACGTATCTCGCGACCGACCCACTGACCGATATGGACGACGAGAGCGTCCGCGTCTGGCTGGTCGAACGCACCTTCTCCGACGACGAACAGAACATTATTATCCTCATATACGCGACCGCCGACGGTCGCCGCTACTTCCGAAAGGAGCGCGCGCTGACGAGTTTCACCGGCGATCACCGGGAGACGACCGCGGCCGTCGACGTGGGCCCGAACAACCTCGGGACCGTCGTGGACGAGGCCGAACGCGAGCGCTACGCCGCCGAAGCGTCGCGGATGGCCGACAAACACGACCCCGACGACGTGATCTGACTGGCCTGCTCACCCCTCGATGCCCTCGAACTCGCCGATCTGCTCGCGCCAGGCCTCGGGGAGCGGTCGCGTCTCGCGAACCTCGGGGTCGATGTAGGCCTGTGTCGTCTCGGCCTCGGCGACCAGGTCGCTGTCCTGCCGGAGTTCGTAGGCCATCGTGAGACTCGATTCGCCGAGGCGGGTGACCCCGACGCCGACCTCGACGGTCGTCAACTCGGTGACCGACGCGCGGAAATCGATCTCCAGCGAGACGACGACCATCGAGAGGTCGTTCGGGTCGTCGAGGTCGAGCACCTCCCGGAGGTAGGCCACGCGGGCTTCCTCGCAGTAGGTGCCGTAGACGACGTTGTTGACGTGTCCGTACGTGTCCAGGTCGCGGTAGCGGACAGGGACCGAGTGCTCAAACGAGAGGTCCATACCTCCTCGACGGCGGCTGGGGGCAAAACGGCCACGGCTACGGGCAGGGGCAAAACGGCCACGGCTACGGACGCCCCCGACGACTCGCTGCATGGGCTCCTGACGAACAGGCTTACCTATCGCGCGCACCGACTCCCGGGCGATGGACGAGCACACCCGGGACCACACCGTCGGTCCGCCGACCAGGGGGGACCCCACCGGCTGGCGCGAGGGTCGCGTCGCGTCCAACGGGTGGGAACACGGCACGCTCCGGAAGGCCGTCGTCCACGGCGTCCGCCTCTACAACTCGGGGGCGTACCACGAATCCCACGATTGTTTCGAGGCGGAGTGGTACAACTACGGCCGCGGGTCCACCGAAAGCGCCTTTCTGCACGGGATGGTCCAGGTCGCCGCCGGCGCGTACAAGCACTTTGACTTCGAAGACGACGGCGGCATGCGCTCGCTCTTTCGGACCGCACTCCAGTACCTCCAGGACGTACCCGACGATTTCTACGGCGTCGACGTCGACGCCGTGCGGACGACGCTCTCGGATGCCCTCTCGAACCCCGCCGTACTGGAGACGTGGCGCGTCGAACTCGACGGCGACCGGCCCACCGCGCGGGAGATCGACCGGGAGTTCGCTCGCGCGCTGGAGTAGGAGCGCCGTTCCGGCCGGCACTTCGACGAATCCCGGAACGGGCGAATTAAGGAGCGCAAGGCGTTATCGACGGTCGAATGCGCGTCGAACGACTGGGCGACGGCGAACCAGAGGTGGCGGTCGTGGGCGGGATCCACGGCGACGAGCCCTGTGGCGTCGCCGCCGTACAGGAACTGATCGAAGCCGACCCGGACGTGTCGCGCCCGGTTGCGCTCGTCGTCGCCAACGAGGAGGCTGTCGCGAAGAACCGGCGCTACCTCGAAACTGACCTCAACCGGTCGTTCCCCGGCCGGCCCGACGCCGAGAGCCACGAGGAGCGACTCGCCCACGAACTCGGCGCCGTCGTCGGCGACTGCGTGACGCTGGCGCTGCACTCCACCCAGTCTTACGAGGCCATGTTCGCGCTCGTCGACGAGGTGCGGGACCTCCAGCGGGAGATCTGCCCGCAACTTTCCGTCGACGCGCTGGTCGAGACGGGCCACGCCGAGGGGCGCATCTTCGAGGTCGCACCCGACACCGTCGAGGTCGAGTGTGGCCACCAGGGCACGGAGGGCGCGACCCGCAACGCCCGCAGAGTGGTCCGGGAGTTCCTCGTCGCCACGGACGTTCTCCCCGAGAGCGCGCTCGCGGACGGGACGCCCGGGTCGGACGCGCCGGGGAGACGCTCGCTGCCGCGGAGGAACCTGCCGGTCTTCCGACTGGGCGAGCCGATCCCGAAGGCGGCCGCCGAGGAGTACGAGGTGTTCGCGGAGAACTTCGAGGAGGTGCTTGCGGGCGAGTCCTTCGCCGCCGCCGACGGCGAGGCTGTCGTCGCCGAGGAGGCGTTCCACCCCGTGCTCATGTCACCCTACGGCTACGCGGACGTCTTCGGCTACACCGCCGAGCGACTCGGTACGATCGAAGGGTAGCCGATCGTACCAACTGGCTCGTGTCCGGACCGGTCGGTACAGGGCGCATAGTCAACACACGTTGATAGTGGTCTCGGACCACTGAAGATTGCTCAATGCAAGTTGGAACAGCTGCTTCGACAGCAATTCAGATTGAAGCCGGCTAAAACTCTGAAACCGATACCACGCGTCTGACGCTGTCTTACTATTGTCTCACTTATAATTAATACGATGCATCATGATCTTTCAGCCATGTCCGACACCTCAACCCTGTTCGAGATGATGGCGTCAGTCCACCGTCGGCGCATTCTCCTCCTGCTCTTAGAGAACGAATCCCTTCAGATTCCAGAGGACGTCCAAACACGCTCGACTAGTCAACAACGGACAAAACAGCCAGTTCGACAGGGACAGGCCACAGAACAATCATCGGCCATCTCACACGTAGAATCCGAGCAGTCCCTCGAACTCCACTATGTCCACAGAGATTTACCGAAATTAGAGTCTGAAGACTTCATCAGGTGGGACCGAGCAACCCAGACGGTGTCACGAGGAACTGCGTATGAGGATATTGTGCCAGCGCTCAAGTTCATTGCAGAGAATCCCACAAAATTCTCGGGTGACCTCCTCTGAGAGCGCACGCATACCGAACGGCCACGTCGGCCGAACTGCTCGCTCACTCGTCGGGCGCTTCGAACTCGACGAGCGTCAGGTCGCGGTCCAGCATGCAGTGGTCGTGTGGCGGGTCGCCGACGACTTCGCTGATCCGGTAGGACTCGTCGAAGTCAGCGCCCGCGGGTTCACACAGGTCGTGGCTCGGACAGCCGGTGTGGGGGCAGGGCCCCTCCAGGGAAACCTTGCTCCCGGCGTAGGCGCTGGAACTCGCGACGTTTGCGGTGATCGGCGCCGGTTCGACCTCGACGGCCGTGACTCCCATGTCGTGGACGCCGCAGTCGAGGAGGCTGGCGTTTTCCCGGACCGACGCGACGCGGTAGCGGTGTCCCGCGGTGAGGTTGAGACACTGGTCGCGATAGGGACACCCCTCGCAGGCGCTCGCCTCCCCCCGATAGACGAACTCCCGGCCGGGTTCGGCCAGGCGCTTCCCGACGAGCGTGAGCGTGGTCATACCGGCCGTTGGCGACGGCCCCGATTAAGTCTCCCGGCCGACAGTCCCTCCAACTCGGTCATTCCCCGCGCCCGGTCAGTTCGTCGAGCTTGTCGAGGTACGCCTCCCGGGGGACCTGGTAGAGCGAGCGATAATCGATCTCCCCTGCGGCAAACCGTTCGGCGAGGTCGACGGCGCCCGCCTGGGCGGCCGTGCGGGTGTCGTAGCGGTCGGCGGTCCGGTCGACCTCGGGTTCGAGAAAGAGGGTCACGAACCACGGGTCGTCCGGCCGCGTCTGCTTGCCGGGCTTGCGGCGACGGCGCCCCTTGGTGACGTAGATGGTCGGGAGACACGGCGCGGGGAACGCCTGCGTGTCGAAGACGTCGGGCCGGTAGGCGAGGACGGCCTTCTCGCCCCCCTCGGTCCAGACCACCCAGTCCTCAACGAGGCCGTCGAAGTCCATGCCACACGGTTGGCGACCGCTCGCCAAGAGTGTCGCGGTCGGTCCTTCCGGGCACCCCCGACACTGCGGCTGACCACGGGGCCGCCACGACTGACCGCTCGGCCGCCGCACTGACCGCCCGGCCGCCGCACTGACCGCTCGGCCGCCGTTTCGACTCGTCCAGATACCCACCGGAGTATAAATAGGCGTCGTCGTGCGGGTATGTAGCACGATAAGGGAAACCGCACGCATGCTCGGTTGTTTCCGGATTTTCGGCGCTCGATTCACGGGCAAGAACCGCCGATCTGGACAAGGCTTATATTTGCTGAGTTCCCTTACAATAAATAGTATCGGTGGTTGCTCCACCTGTACGTCGATGCTGCCGCGTGACGGCCTTCGATACGGTCTCCGTGGTGGTACGTTCACACATGGCACGCGAACGCACGACTCGGCAGGCGCGACGGTCCCCGCTCGGAGAGCGCGACGACACCGTCGGCCCGGCGGGCGTTCGGCGGTCGGTCGCGATGGGTGACGGTCGACGGGGCGGAGCGACGACCGGACGGAAATCGCGCGGCCACCCGGTGGTCGCGTCCCGCCAGGCGCGGGCCGGGTCGACGCGTGTCGGCCTCCGGCGCGAGCGCGCTGGTCAGACAGTACCCGCACGCGGACTGTTTGTGATAGCATGACAGGTTCACAGGAAACCCTCGCGGAGTTGAGTCGAGAGTACCGAGACGCCATCCCGGCCGACCTTCGGAGCTACCGGTCGTTCGAGTGGTACCTGGACCAGCTCTACGACGACCCGAAGATAGCGCGCAACGCCCACCAGCGCGTTGCCGACATGTTCGACTACTACGGCACCGAGTACGACGAGGACGCCGGGGTCGTCGAGTACCACCTTGCCTCCGAGGACCCGGCCAACGACGGCGAGAACACCTTCTACGGCCGGGTCGTCCACGAGGCGATCCACGAGTTCGTCAACAAGGTGAAATCGGGCGCTCGTGGGCTCGGACCCCAAAAACGGATCAAGCTCCTGCTCGGCCCCGTCGGCTCGGGGAAATCCGACTTCGACCGGCAGGTCCGGCGCTACTACGAGGCCTACACCCGCACCGACGACGGGCGGCTGTACACCTTCCGCTGGACCAATCTCTGTGACGTCATCCCCGACCAGGACCCCGCGGACGACGTGGTCCGGTCGCCGATGAACCAGGACCCCATCGTCTTGCTCCCCCAGGAACAGCGCGAACGGGTTATCGACGACATCAACGAGGAACTCGACGCCCCCTACACCATCCGCAACGAGCAAGCCCTCGACCCAGCCAGTGAGTTCTACATGGACCGGTTGCTCGCTCACTACGACGACAACCTCCAGGAAGTGCTGGAGAATCACGTCGAGGTGATGCGACTCGTGGCCGACGAGAACATGCGCCAGGCCATCGAGACCTTCGAGCCCAAGGACAAGAAAAACCAGGACGAGACCGAACTCACTGGCGACGTCAACTATTCGAAGATCGCGATCTACGGGGAAAGCGACCCCCGCGCGTTCGACTATTCGGGGGCGTTCTGTAACGCCAACCGGGGGCTGTTCTCGGGCGAGGAACTCCTGAAACTCCAGCGGGAGTTCCTCTATGACTTCCTGCACGCCACGCAGGAACAGACGATCAAGCCGAAGAACAACCCACGGATCGACATCGACCAGGTGATCGTCGGCCGGACGAACATGCCCGAGTACAGGGACAAGAAAGGCGACGAGAAGATGGAGGCGTTCAACGATAGGACGAAACGGATCGACTTCCCGTACGTGCTCCAGTACGAGGAGGAAGCCAGGATCTACCGGAAGATGCTCAACAACGCCGACCTGCCGGACATCCAGGTCGAACCGCACACTCTGGAGATGGCCGGCCTGTTCGGCGTGCTCACCCGCATCGAGGAGCCAGACACCGGGGCCGTCACCCTCGTCCAGAAGGCCAAGGCCTACAACGGCGAAATCGACGAGGCCGAGGACGTCGACGTGAAGAAGTTGCGCGACGAGGCCGCCGAGAAGGCCGACATCGGCGAGGGGATGGACGGTGTCTCGCCGCGATTTATCGGCGACGAGATCGCCGAGGCCATCATGGACTCGATGCACCGGGATAGACAGTTCCTCTCGCCGCTGACCACGTTCAACCACCTCGAGGGGAACCTCGAAAACCACGGGTCGATCCCGGAAGACCGGTTCGAGACCTACCACCGCTACCTCGAACTCGTCCGCGAGGAGTACAAGGAGCGCGCCATCGAGGACGTGCGCCACGCACTGGCCTATGACGTCGACGAGATCCAGCGCCAAGGCGAGAAGTACATGGACCACGTGATGGCCTACATCGACGACGACACCGTCGAGGACGAGATCACTGGCCGCGAGCAGGAACCCGACGAGCAGTTCCTCCGCTCGGTCGAGGAGAAACTCGACCTGCCCGAGGACCGGAAGGACGACTTCCGCCAGGAAGTGAGCAATTGGGTCTCCCGCAGGGCCCGCGAGGGCGACACGTTCAATCCGCAGGACAACGACCGCCTGCGTCGCGCGCTGGAGCGCAAACTCTGGGAGGACAAGAAACACAACATCAACTTCTCGGCGCTGGTGTCGAGCGGCGATATGGACGACGAGGAGCGAAACCAGTGGATCGACGCGCTCGTCGAACAGGGCTACTCCGAGGAAGGGGCCAGGGAGGTGCTCGAGTTCGCCGGCGCAGAGGTGGCCAAAAGCGAGATGGAAGAGTAATGCACCGCGACGACACCGAGCGCCGGAGCGGGCCCGACGCCGACCGTCGGAGCGGACCCGACACCGACCGGGCGACCGGCGATACGGACCGGGTTGGCGGCGACGCCGACCGGGCGACCGGCGACGCGTTCATCGACGAGGCCAACCGCGCGCTCGACCGCACCTACGAGGAGCCCCGGAGCCTCGCCGCCTACGTCGACCTGGTCCTGGAGCGGCCGCGACTGGCCGCCCACTCCGCGAAGTACCTGCTGGACGCCATCGAGGCGTCGGGCACCCGTACCGTCGTCGAGGAGGGCGAACAGAAAGAGCGCTATCGCTTCTTCGACGACCCGTCGAACGACGGCGAACACGCCATCCTCGGCAACACCGAAGTCCTGAACGCCTTCGTCGACGACCTGCGCTCTATCGCCGCGGGCCGCGGCAAAGAGGAGAAGATCGTCTGGCTCGACGGCCCGACCGCGACCGGCAAGTCCGAACTCAAGCGCTGTCTCATCAACGGGCTCCGTGAGTATTCGAAGACCGAGGCGGGGCGCCGGTACACCGTCGAGTGGAACATCGCGGGCGCGGGCGACGGCGGCACGGGACTCACCTACGCCGACCGGCCCGTCGCCGACGAGGACGACTGGTACGAGAGCCCGGTCCAGTCCCACCCGCTGACCGTCTTTCCCGAGGAGGTCCGCGAGAAGCTGGTCGCGCGGCTCAACGAGAACCTGGACGACCACATCCCCGTCCGCGTCGAGGGGCGTCTCGACCCGTTCTGCCGGGAGGCCTACGACTACCTCGAGGAGCAGTACCGCCGCGAGGGCGCCACCGACCTGTTCTCGAAGGTGACGGACCCGAAACACCTCCGCGTCAAAAACTACGTCGTGGACGTGGGCCGGGGCATCGGCGTCCTCCACTCCGAGGACGACGGCCCGCCCAAGGAGCGACTCGTCGGCTCGTGGATGCAGGGGATGCTCCGCGAACTCGACTCGCGCGGGCGCAAGAACCCGCAGGCGTTTTCCTACGACGGCGTCCTCTCGCAGGGCAACGGTCTCCTGACTATCGTCGAGGACGCCGCCCAGCACGCCGACCTGCTCCAGAAACTGCTGAACGTGCCCGACGAGGGCTCGGTCAAACTCGACAAGGGAATCGGGATGGACATCGACACCCAGCTGATCGTCATCTCCAACCCCGACCTGGAGGCACAGCTCAACCAGCACGCCGAGCGGGAGGGCCAGGACCCGCTGAAGGCGCTCAAGCGCCGTCTCGACAAGCGGGAGTTCACCTATCTCACCAACCTCTCGCTGGAGGCCGAACTCCTCCACCGCGAACTGACCGACGAGACTGCGGTGTGGGACGCCGAGTTGTGGAGCGACCTCGAAGCCCGCATCCAGGCGCCGCTCTCCGTCCGGGTCCGGGACGCCCACGACGAGGTCCACGAGAAGGAACTCGCGCCCCACGCCATCGAGGCGGCGGCGCTGTACGCCGTCGTGACCCGACTGGACGTCGCGGACGTACCCGGCGGCCACGACATCGTCGACAAGGCCCTCCTCTTCGACCGGGGCTACCTCCAGGAGGGCGACGAGCGGGTCGACGCCGACGAATTCGAGTTCGCGGCGGGCGCCAGTGACGGCGACCACGGTATCCCCGTGACCTACACCCGGGACGTGGTCTCTGAGTTGTTCCACCGGATCCAGGACCGCCACCACGCGGACCTGCCGGTCGAACACGTCGTGATGCCCCGTGACGTACTCGACGCGATGGCCGAGGGGCTCTCGGCGGCCCCGGTCTTTTCGAACGCCGAGGCCGCCGAGTTCGAGGAGCGCGTCGTCCCGGTGAAAAACTACGTCTTCGGCCGGCAGGAGGCCGACGTGCTCGACGCGATGATGCGGGACAAGCGCGTCGACGAGGCGACCGTCGCGGAGTATATCGAACACGTCTACGCGTGGTCGACCGACGAACGCATCGTGAACGAGCGCGGCGAACTCGTCGACCCCGACCCGCTGAAGATGAAGGTCTTCGAGATCGAGCACCTCGGGCGCTTCGACGAGGACGACTACGCCGGCAACGCCCCCACCGACGCCGTCGAGGCGTTCCGCGAGGACAAGATCATCACCGCCCTCAACCGGCACGCCTGGCAGCGCCGCGACGAGCAGTTCCGCGTCGAGGACGTCTCCCCGAAGGAGATCCCCGTCATCGAGACGGTACTCGGCAACCACTCGTGGACTGACGTCAGGCGCACCTACGAGGACTTCGACCCCGGCCAGTGGGCGAATCCCCCGAACGGGACCGAGACAGCCGACCTGAAGTCGAAAACCGTCCGGAACATGCAGGAGCTGTTCGACTACAGCGCGGCCTCGGCCGAACTGACCAGCCGCCACGTCATGAGCCAGGTGAGCTACAAATGGGACTGACCGACGAGGTGACCGAGCGATGGGACTGACCGACGAGGTGACCGAACGATGGGACTGAGAGAGGACCTGGAGCGGTACCGCGCGGTCGGCGAGGCCCGTCGCCAGGACCTCGCGGAGTTCATCCAGTACGGCGACATGGGCGGGAGCGGTCCGGACTCCGTTCGGATCCCGATCAAGATCGTCGACCTGCCGGAGTTCGCCTACGACCAGCGCGACCAGGGCGGCGTCGGCCAGGGAGACGCGGAGGCCGGCGACCCCGTGGGCGACCCCCAGCCCCAACCGGGCGACGGCGACGAGGACGGCGACCCCGGCGAGGAGAGCGGCGACCACGAGTATTACGAGATGGACCCCGAGGAGTTCGCCCAGGAACTCGACGAGCAACTCGGCCTCGACCTCGAACCCAAGGGGAAGAAGGTGATCGAGGAGACCGAGGGCGATTTCACCGACGTCACGCGCACCGGCCCGTCCTCGACGCTGGATTTCGAGACGCTATTTAAAAAGGGGCTCAAGCGAAAGCTGGCGATGGACTTCGACCGCGAGTTCGTCCGCGAGGCGCTCAAAGTCGACGGCTGGGGGCCCGCCCGCGTCTACGAGTGGGCGCGCGGCGAGAACTTCCCCGTTTCGCGGGCCTGGCTGGAGGAAGTGTACGACGAAATCCCCGATGGGGAGCGGACCGCCTGGGCGAGCATCGAGGAGATGGCGGCCGAAGTCGAGCGCGTCGACACCGCCCAGCGCATTCGCCGGGAGGGTGTCGACCAGGTGCCCTTCCGCCGGGAGGACGAGCGCTACCGCTACCCCGAAATCGTCGAGGAACGCGAGAAAAACGTCGTCGTCGTCAACATCCGCGACGTGTCGGGGTCGATGCGCCAGCGGAAACGCGAACTCGTCGAGCGGACGTTCACGCCGCTGGACTGGTATCTCCAGGGGAAATACGACAACGCCGAGTTCGTCTACATCGCCCACGACGCCGACGCCTGGGCGGTCGAACGCGAGGACTTTTTCGGCATCCGCTCGGGCGGGGGGACCCGCATCTCCAGTGCCTACGAGTTGGCCGCGGAACTGCTGGAGGCCTACCCCTGGAGCGAGTGGAACCGCTACGTCTTCGCGGCCGGTGACTCCGAGAACTCCTCGAACGACACCGAGGAGGGCGTCATCCCGCTGATGGAGGAGATTCCGGCGAACCTCCACGCCTACGTGGAGACCCAGCCCAGCGGGAACGCGATCAACGCGACCCACGCCGAGGAAGTCGAACGGCACTTCCGGGACGCCGACGACGTGGCCGTCGCCTACGTCTCCGGCCCCGACGACGTGGTCGACGCCATCTACGAGATACTCAGCACGGAGGAAAGCGAATGAGCCCAGCGACCATGGGACAGCGAATGAGCCGAGCGACCATGGGACAGCGAATGAGTCGAGCGATCAGGGAGGACCAGTCATGACCCCACCCATCGACGACCGCATCGACGCCCGGCGGGTCGCGGCGGAACTCAAAGAACCCGTCGAAGAGGCCAGGAATCTCGCGCGAAAGCTCGGACTCGATCCGTACCCCGTCAACTACTGGATCGTCGACTACGACGAGATGAACGAACTCATCGCCTACGGCGGCTTTCAGCAACGGTACCCCCACTGGCGCTGGGGGATGGCCTACGACCGCCAGCAGAAACAGGGACAGTTCCTCGGCGGCAAGGCCTTCGAGATAGTCAACAACGACGACCCCTCCCACGCCTTCCTCCAGGAGTCAAACTCGCTCGCGGACCAGAAGGCCGTGATCACGCACGTCGAGGCCCACGCCGACTTCTTCGCCAACAACGAGTGGTTCGGGCTGTTCACCGACGCCCAGCGCGAGTCGGACGGCGAGGGTCGCCAGCGCGGCCCCGACGCCGCCGCGATGTTGGCCCGACACGCCGACACCATCCGGGAGTACATGACCGACCCCGATATCGACCGCGGGGCGGTCGAGAAGTGGATCGACCACGTTCTCACCCTCGAGGACACCATCGACCAGCACCGGCCCTACGAACCCATCGACGACCGGGTCGACCTCGTCGACGAGAGCGACACCGCCGACGTGGCCGAGCAACTCGACGAACTCGACCTCTCCGAGGAGGTCAAGGGGCAGGTCTTCGACGAACAGTGGCTCGACGCTCAGGGCGAGGACGGCGACGGCGTCTCCTTCCCTGCCGAACCCGAGGCGGACGTTCTCGGATTCCTGCGGCGCCACGGGATGCAGTACGACCGCGACGCCGAGAAGGCCACCGAGATGGCCGACTGGCAGCGGGAAATCCTCGAGATCCTGCGTCGGGAGGCGTATTATTTCGCCCCGCAGCAGATGACGAAGGTGCTCAACGAGGGGTGGGCCGCGTATCACGAATCTATCATGATGACCGGCGAGCGCTTCGCCGGTGACGACGAGTTCGTCCTCTACGCCGACCACATGGCCCGCGTGCTGGGTTCGCCCGGCCTGAACCCCTACAAGCTCGGCCTCGAACTCTGGCAGTACGTCGAGAACACGGAGAATCGCCGCGAGGTGGTCGAGCGCCTCCTGCGCGTCGAGGGGATCACCTGGCGGAACTTCCACGACACCGTCGACTTCGAGGCCGTCATGGAGCGGATCGAACCCGGCCCCGCTGTCGCGGCGGTCGACCCGGACCGACTGGCAGATCTCGACCCTGCCGACCCCAGGATAGACGCCGAAGCGCTCGAACGCGCCCGGAACGGGGAGATAGACGTGGCGAAATTCCCCTGGAAGGTGCTGACCTACGAGGGGCTCGCGGAGCGGCACTACTCGCTGACCAAGCGGCAAAACCGCGGCTTTCTCGCCAGTGTCAGCCAGGAAGACCTAGAGCGCGTCTCGCGGTACATGTTCGACGACGCCCGCTACGGCTCGGTCGCGGCGGCGCTCGAAGACGTCGACTACACGCGCGGCTGGGACCGGATGCGCGAGATCCGCGAGAGTCACAACGACGTGACGTTCATCGACGAGTTCCTCACCCAGGAGTTCGTCGACGAGAACGACTACTTCACCTACGAGTACACTCACTCGACCGGCGACTACCGGGCGACTTCGACGGAGTACGAGGACGTGAAAAAGAAGCTCATGCTCCAGTTCACGAACTTCGGGAAGCCGACCGTCGTCGTCGAGGACGGCAACTACGACAACGCCGGCGAACTCCTGCTCGCACACCGGTACAACGGCGTGATGCTCGATCTCGAGCAGGCGAAAAAGGTCCTGAAGCGCGTCTTCGAGCTCTGGGGTCGCCCCGTGAATCTCAAGACCATCGTCAAGGAGTTCGACGAACACGATATCGAGGTCGCGAAGCGACGCGACAGCGAACCGGAACCCGAGGAAGTCGGGCAACTGATCCGCTACGACGGCGAGGCGGTGTCGATGCGCGAGCTCGCCTGGGCGGACGTCGAGCACCTCGCCGCCACCGACGTCGACTACGACACCAAGCCCGACGAGTGGCTGGCGTGATATCGGACCTGATACACCATGTCTCTCCGTGCGAATTTCAGAATTTTCGCAACAAAATCAATCCTTATTACGTTGCTCGATTGAACCGACGATAGATGGTGGGAACGAGCGACACGCCGGACACGAATGGGGTGACCAGCGAGTCGGCCGCGGACACGCCGAGAGCACTAGTCCACAGAAAGATACTCGACGTGGCGGCGTCGAACCCGAACGCGTCGATGGAGGCCGTCGCCGACGACGTGAGCGGTGCATCGACGTCGCTTGTCGAACGGGTGCTCGACGAGTACGGCGACCCCGGAGTCGAGTCCGACCAGTCAGGCGTGACCGACGGCAACGGACACGGTACCGGACCGAACGAGAACGGCCACGACGGGACTGCCGAAGTCACCGATACTGGCGGTTCGAGCGGGAGCACACCCTCCCAGTCAGCGGCGGCATCGGCGACCGGCGGCGCGGCCGAGGTGGACGACGACGGGTCACTCCCCGAAAGCGGCACCGACGCGAAATCGAACGGCGCTGCCGAGGCCGACGGACAGACTGTGATCGACGACACTGATCCATCGACCGAAGCCGATCCCGTAGAAGAGCTCACTGAGAAACAGCGCGAGACGCTCCGCGCGGTCGCGGCGAACCCGACGGCGACCCAGCAGGTGGTGGCCGACGAACTCGGCGTGACGCGGGCCACCGTCTCCCGGCGTCTGGGCACTATCGACGGATTCGACTGGCAGTCCAGAGCCGAGTTCGTCGACCGGATATTCGACGACGTATCCACCCGGAGCGAGAGCACGGGCGACCGGGGTCCCGAAAGCGATACCGCCACTGCCGAAGCGGGTGACGGCGGGACTTCCACCGCGAGTCCGACGGCCAGTCAGGCGGCGATCGCGGATATCCAGGCACAGGTCGACGCGATAGCGAGTCGGCTGGACGCCGAGGCCGACGAGGCCGACGAGAGCGAGCCCGTCGATCCGGAGCTAGTCCGGAAAGTCGTCCATGCGTGCATGGACGCCGAGTACGTCTCGAAAGAGGAAGAACTCGAAGTGCTGGGGCTGTTTCTCGGGGACGAGGCGGGACGCTGAGGGCCCGTTGCGTACTAACGACACCCGTATCGTTCCGTTGAAACCGACCAGAAACCGATCCCTACCTGTCGACCAAATATTGTTTAATCTGGAATCAGGAACGATCAGTTCAATGTGGAAAATAGCGATATATGGCCCAACCGAACGGTGTTAGATAGCAAGATCTCTGGTTAATCTCCGATTATCAGACGTTTGGTCGCGTTTTCAGGACCAGTAAAAGCCACAAGGTATTTATTAGGGTTCACCTATTAATAGGTTACAGAACACGACGAACTCGTGTGAGGGTGGGCCGGAGCAACGGGGTATACGTCGCTTCGGACCATCGTGAGGTGAACTCAACGATGTCAGACGACAATACGATCGAACTGAACCGGCGGCGAGTACTGGGTGGACTAGTGACAGTTGGCGGCGCTGCGGCGGCGGCGGGTGCAGGGACGTTCGCGCTGTTTAGTGACGACGAAACAAGTGATTCGAACACGATTCAGGCAGGAACACTCGATCTAGAATCTCCGGAAACAGGAGGTACATTCTCGATAGAGAATCTGGTTCCTGAAGATGATTTTTCCGGAACAATTAGCGTTATCTACGCTGAAAGTAGCAATGTCGACCAAGTCAACCTGACCGTTTCCCTTACTCTGTCCGATAGCGACCAGGGAGATACCACAGGGAGTATGGACGCCACTGAGTTTGCAGAGCTTCTTAACGTTGATACTGCCACTCTGCAAATTGGTGAAGATGGTGCGAGCCATGACATCACAACAGACGCTGGGTCAACAACTGGACCAGACGATAATAGTTACACGAGTTTGTCGGATGTTGTATCCGAAGATGTCCCGGAAGACGCTCTATCAACCGTATCTCCGGGAGATACGGTCAATCTCGATATAGGAGGGACGTTCGTCTCTGGAGCCGGTAACGACGCGCAAGGTCAAGGGGTCAACCTAGAGGCGACCTTCACTGCAAACCAACCGAGTAACTAAGCGAGCGTTCTCATCTAAGTATTACCCGGTTCAATTCGGGTCTGCGGCTTCGAAGTACAGAGAGAATGGTAGAAGAAATAAGGGTATCCCGGCGACGCACACTAGCGGGGCTTATTACCATTAGTACTGCTGGTGCGGCCGCCGGCGCCGGAACGATGGCGGCCTTCTCTGATTCCGAATCGAGTTCCGGCAACAGCATTCAGGCAGGGACGCTGAACCTCGACTTCGACGGCAGCACCTCGTTCTCGTTCAGCGGAACCCTCAAGCCGAAGGGGACAACGAGCGACAGCGTGACGCTCGTCAGCGACGGATCTCTCGACGGTTCGCTCGACGTGGACGTAAGCTACACCGAAGCCGATAGCAATAAGGGAAAAGAGGGGAACGCACAGGCGTTCGCCGAGCGGTTGGAAGTCGAGTCCCTCACGTACGGTGAAAAAGACATCAGGGATCAGATCGACAGCGAATCCACACCGACGCTCCACGAACTGGCGAACAACGAACAGACGGACGGCGAATCGACCGGGAACGACCTCATCAACCTTGACGACCCAGGTGATCCCAGCGACGGCGGGACGAAGTTCTTCATCAAATTCCGTCTGAAAGACGTGAAGAACAAGTACCAGGGCGACGGGGTTTCGGTCACCTTCCACTTCCATCTGAATCAGAATGACAGCCAGTAACCGGTCCGGACATCCCCGAGGTGCCTGCCAGCCATGAGTGGCCGGCTCCCGACGAGGATCGACTGGCGTCGAGCGGGCAAGTTACTCGGTGCAGTTCTGTTCGTCGCTGTCGTGTTCCTGTTCGTCAGCACCGCCGTTCCACAGGCTGTCGGCGCCGACGAGAGCTTCGTTGTCCAGTCGGACAGTATGTCCCCGGCAATCGATGCTGGTTCGGTGGTGTACGTAAACGACGTTTCCGCGGACAAGATCGGAACTGATGACGTAATCACGTACCGGAGTCCTGCGGCTGATAGCCGAGTGACCCATCGCGTCGTCGAAGTCGTTGAGCGCGACAGCCAGCGGCAGTTTCGGACCAAGGGCGACGCGAACGAGGATCCGGACCCGGATCTCGTCGCGTCGAGTCAGGTCGTCGGCCGGGTGGCGTTTCACGTCCCGCTGATCGGTTACGGCGTCTCGTTCGCGGGAACGACTGCGGGGACGGTGTTGCTCGTCATCGTACCCGCCGTCCTCCTCATCGCGGCCGAACTGCGTGATCTCTTGCTCTCACAGGAATCTGACGAGGAAGGTGAACCGGAATGAGACTATCAGTTCGGGCCGCAGTGGTCCTCTTTTGTGTGGCGCTTCTGGTCTCGGCGGGTAGTGCGGCTACCTACGGGCTATTTACGGACACGGAGCAGGCGAGCGGGACGATCCAGGCTGCGGACAAGTTCCAGGGGAACAACGGCAACGGTAATGGGAATAACGGCAACGGTGGGTCATCTACCAAGGCGTTCAACGACAAGAACGGCAACGGAAAGAAAGGAGGGAACGAAGAAACCTACGACGCGAGTGAGCTCGCGAACTTCGATGACGAATCGGTGGATCTGGTGATACCTGACGACGTCGGAACGATAACCACCGATAGCGGACCAGTGGAGATTGTAGCCGGATCGGTCACCACTCAATCCAATATTACGGCACCGGATGGTAAAGTCGATATCACCGCGAAGGACGGCAGTGTCACGGTAGACGGGGCGACCGTCGAATCCGGGAGTGGTCCGGTCGCGGTCACGACGAGCAATGGCGGGGCCCTCCAGACATCGAACGCGAACCTCACATCGAGCAGCAAGGTCACACTCTCCTCATCCGGGAGCGCTACCCTCGACGGAACGAAGGTCAACAGCAAAAGTGGGGTGGTGGAGGTCACGACGAACAACGGAGAGTCTCTGCAAGCGTCGGATGCGAATCTAACGTCGAGCGAGAAGGTCA
>Ga0207720_100364_pt1 | contig 33853 bp, 29 predicted proteins | sample A23P2SouthBayCA_2_FD_187751 | JGI IMG/M metagenome (GOLD analysis project Ga0207720, IMG submission 187751) | Aerobic enrichment media microbial communities from Eden Landing Ponds, California, USA - A23 E3 (2) (SPAdes) | ecosystem: Environmental > Aquatic > Marine > Unclassified | place...
CAGCCGAGGTTCAGCGTCGGCGTTCCGCCGCCGCCGCCGATGCCGCCGACACACCCGGACAGCCCCGAGAGTGCAATCGCCCCTGCTGTTCCGCCCGCCTTGAGAAACGTCCGTCGGTTGCTCTGTGTCATTGTAACGTACCTCATCCCGAATAGTGGAGAAGGGTATATATAAATTGATCATGGAGATCCTTTCAGCCACGCAATCTGTCGGCAGGCGGGGGAGTCCGGGGTCGAGCGATCGTTCATCCGGGCACGTCACCGACGGGGCCGGGTCGGCTCGCGGACGACCGGGCGACGGTCCGCGGCCGCTCAGTACTCCAGCACCGACTTGACGCCCTCCTCGATCCGGGGCGGGTTCGGCAGGTAGTAGTCCTCGTGGGCCAGCATCGGCATCGGCGTGTCGAAGCCGGTGACGCGTTCGATCGGCGCTTCGAGGTACATCAGCGCCTCCTCGTTGATCGAGGCGACGAGTTCGCCGGCGAACCCACCGCTGCGCGGGGCCTCGTGGACGACCACCGCGCGGCCCGTCTTCTTGACGGAGTCGACGACGGTCTCACGGTCGAGCGGCGAGATGCTCCGCAGGTCGACCACCTCGACGTCGACGCCCTCGGCTTCGAGGTTCTCGGCGGCCTGGAGCGCGTAATGCAGCATCGACCCCCAGGCGATCAGCGTCGCGTCTTCCCCTTCCCGACGGACCGCCGCGGAGCCGATCTCGACCTCGTGGTCGCCCTCGGGGACGGCCTCCCGGAAGGTTCGATACACCCGCTTGGGTTCGAGCACCAGCACCGGGTCGGGATCGCGGACAGCCGCGAGCAGGAGTCCCTTGGCGTCGGCCGGGGTCGAGGGCACCACGAGCTTGATCCCGGGGACGTGGGCGTAGGCCGCCTCCAGGCTCTCGGAGTGGTGTTCGAGCGCCCGGATACCGCCGCCGTAGGGCGTCCGGATCACCATCGGTGCGGAGTGTTCCCCGCGATTTCGCCAGCGGATCCGCCCGGCGTTCTGGACGAGCTGGTTGAACGCCGGCGGGAGGAACCCGGAGAACTGGATCTCGACGACCGGCCGCTTGCCCTGCATCGCCAGCCCGATCGCCGTGCCGACGATGCCGATCTCCGAGAGCGGCGAGTCGACGACGCGGTCGCCGCCGAACTCCTCCAGCAGCCCCTCTGTCGCCCGGAAGACGCCGCCCTGTTCGGCGACGTCCTCGCCGTACACCAGCACCCTGTCGTCGTTCCCCATCGCCGTGTGCAGGCCGTCGTTGACGGCCTCGACGATTGTCAGCTGTTGGTCAGTCATCCTTTGGGTCGTTCCTCGATGTATTCATAGACGTCCGGACGCTCTTCGAGCACCTGCTTCAGGTCGTCGAGCTGTGCCTCCAGTTCGGGCGTCATCTCGTCGTAGACGTACTCGAACAGTTCCTCGACGCCGCCGGACTCGAAGGCCTGGACCTCCTCCCAGGCCTCGTCGAAGCGCTCGTCGATCTCGGCCTCCATCGCCTCCTCGTCGATGTCGCTCCAGATCCCCTCCGACTTCAGGAACTCCCGGTAGCGATCGAAGGGATCACGCTCGCGCCACCAGTCGACCTCGCTGTCGTCGCGGTAGCGGCTCGGGTCGTCGTTGGTGGTGTGGGCCTCGATCCGGTAGGTGACGGCCTCGACGACGACGGGGGTCCCCTCCAGAGCGCGTTTGCGGGCCCGCCGCATCGCGTCGACGACGGCCAGCACGTCGTTGCCGTCGACGCGGATGCCGTCCAGCCCCCACGCGAGGGCCTTCTGGGCCACGCTGTTGGCGGCGGTCTGTTTCGAGAACGGGACCGAGATGGCGTACTGGTTGTTCAGACAGAAGAAGACGGCGGGCGCGTCGACGACGCCGGCCCAGTTCATCGACGCCTGGGCCTCGCCGGTACTCAACTGGCCGTCGCCCATCATCATGGTGACGACGGCGTCCTCGTCGTCGAGCCCCAGGCCCCAGGCGTAGCCGACGCCGACCGGCAGGTGGGTCCCGATGGCGATGGCGAAGGGGAGGCTGTTCGAGTCCGGCAGTCGGTTGGCGTCCTGGACGCCGAGCCAGTACAGCATGATGTCCCGCATCGAGACGCCGTGGCGGACGAGCGCTGCGGCCTCGCGGCCGTAGGGAAGCAGCCAGTCCCGCTGTTCGATCCCGAAGGAGGTGCCGACGATGCTGGCCTCCTGGCCGCGCGCGGTCGCGACGGTCCCCATCTCGCCCCGTCGCTGGAGGTTCACCATCCGCTCGTCGTACCGTCGCTGCAGCAGCATCCAGTAGTAGATGTCGCGGTGCTGTTCGGCCGAGAGATCGGGCACCGCCTCGGGATCGTACGACCCGTCGGGGTCGACGAAGCGATACCGCGGCGGTGCCGTGTCGCCCTGTCGCAACAGGCAGTCCTCGAACGAGGCGGACCCCTTGCCCAGGGCGGATTCGCTGAACGTGGACGACTGTTCGGTCACAGCTTTCACCTAGTGACCCAAGCGTTGCGAGCTACCTATAATAATCATTCCCAACGTTCAGTCCACGGGGTCGATGGGAACCGCCCCAGCGGAGGCGACGAGGAATGGGTCGACCGAGCCCTGACCCCGCTCCGACGCGTCGACTGCCGGAGCCGTCGGTGCGGCGACTGCCGGAATTACGGGCGCGAGGGACTGGCGACGACGAATCCGGGCGTCCGACCGGGAACGACGGGGACGGAAAGACAGTAGTGCCCCGCGGCCGCTCGGGCTACCATGCACGACTGGCTCACCCACCGCGTGCGCGCCTCGCCCGACGCGACCGCGCTCGTCAGGGCGGGGTCCGGCGCCGAGTGGACGTTCGCGGAACTCGACGAGGCCGTCGAGCGCGCCGCCGGCCGTCTCGCCGCGCTGGGGATCGAGCCCGGTGACCACCTGGGGCTCGCCATGTCGACCCGGGTCGCGAGCGTCGTCTCGATTCACGCGGGGCTTCGTCTGGGCGCGTCGTTGGTCCCGACGTCGGACCGGCTGACCGCGAGCGAACTCGCGGTGCAGTTCGAGGCGGCGGACGTCACCGCCGTCGTCTGCGACGAGACCACCGAGGACGCCGTCGTCGAGGCCGCCGGCGACCGCCCGGTCGTCACGGTCGACGACACCGAGACCGACGCCGCCGCCGGCCTCTCGGAGATCGAGCCCGAGCCGTTCGCGCCCGGCGAGTGGGCCCTCGACGACACCCAGTTGCTGTTGTTCACTTCCGGCACGACCGGCCGGCCGAAGGTTGTCAGGCTCACCCTCCGGAACCTCCTGTTCAACGCCACCGCCTCGACGTTCCGGCTCGGGATCCTTCCGGACGACCGGTGGCTGGTGCCGCTCTCCCTGCATCACATGGGTGGTATCGGGCCGATCCTCCGGAGCCCGCTGTACGGCATGGAGGTGGTGATCCGGGAGCGCTTCGACGCCGGCGGCGTCGTCGACGACATCGATCGCTACGGGGCGACCGGCGTCTCGCTCGTGCCGACGATGTTACAGCGGATGCTCGACTCCCGGGGGACGCTATCCGATTCGCTGCGGGTCGTGTTGCTCGGCGGCGCCCCGGCACCCGACGAACTGATCGAGCGGTGTCGCAACTACTCGGTGCCGGTGTACCCGTCCTACGGAATGACCGAGACGGCCTCCCAGATCGCGACCGCGACGCCCGAAGAGGCCTTCGACTCCGTCGGCACCGTCGGCCGGCCGCTGTTCTGGACCGACCTCTGGGTCGTCGACGAGGACGGGACGGAACTCCCCCGGGGCGAAATCGGGGAGTTCGTCGTCCGCGGCCCGACCGTCTCGCCGGGGTACTACGGCGACCCCGAGGCCACCGCCGACGCCTTCGGCATGGACGGCTTCCACACCGGCGACGTTGGGTACCGCGACGAGACCGGCCGCGTGTACGTGCTCAACCGGAAGGACGACCGGATCGTCACCGGCGGCGAGAACGTCGACCCCGGCGAGGTGGTCGCGGTGCTGCAGGACCATCCCGACGTCAAGGACGCGGCGGTCGCCGGCGTCCCGGACGAGGAGTGGGGCGAGCGCGTCGCTGCCCTGGTGGTCCCCGTCGAGGAGGGAACAGAGGACGACGAGACCGTGGAGCCGGACGACCTCGAATCGTTCTGCCGGAAGCGCCTGGCCGGCTACAAGCTTCCGCGAAGGTGGGTGTTCGCCGACGAGATCCCCCGAACCATCTCCGGCACCGTCGAACGCGCGGCGGTCAGGGACCGCCTCAGAGCCGCCGTCGAGGTCGAGGTGCCGGACGCCGAAGGCGAGGACGTCCCCCCGGCCGGGGACGCCGACGACGGACCCGACGGGAGCGAAGCGGTCCCGGGTTCCGGGAGCGGACCCACCCGGGACGCCGGGGACGAGGGCGGAAGAACGGACCGACCGCCGTCGGTCCACGACGACGCCGCCCGGGTGACCGACGAGACGACGTCGGAACCCGCTGCCAACGCGCCGGACCCCGTCCAGGAAGCCGAGCCAGCGGACGGGGAGGAGTCGGGGGACGGGGAGGAGTCGGGGGGCGGGGAGCAGTCGGGGGACGATGGACTGTCGGGAACCGGGGGAGAGATAACAGACGAGGGAATGTCGGAACCGGGGACAGAGACAAAGGACGAGGGGCTGTTCGGCGACGAGTGGCAACTTGACGACGTGGGTGAAAGCGGTGACGACGAGGGGACCGAACGACGCGGACGCGATCGGTCAGAGCCCGAGCGTTCCCGGGAAGAGGGGACCGAGGGGGACGACCGAGCGGCGGACGACGACGGGGAAGCAGGGAGCGACGAGGGGTGACCGACGCGATACGCGACGCGGCGCCGGATACACCCTCGGCCCGACCGCGGGAAGCGAAACGGTCCCGAGCGAAACGGTGTTACCCGTCGGTTGGTAACGTCGGGTCATGACGGAGGACGGCGTCGGACGGCGGACGATGCTGCGGGCCCTGGGAGCAGCGCTAACGGTCGGCGCGGCCGGCTGTTCGAGCCGTCCGCCATCCGACCAACCCGGCGGGGCGACGGCCGAGGCGGGCGGCGATGGGTCAGCCGTGGACGGGGCGACGCCCGGCGACGGCCCAGCGAGCGTCTACACCCGCGCCTACCGGGCGGTCGTCGACTCGGTCGCGCTGGTGCAGGCCGGGGAGTCCCAGGGGTCCGGGTTCGTCTACGACGACGGGTACGTCGTCACGAACGCGCACGTGGTCGGTGACGCCGAAGAGGCCGAACTACGTTTTCGCGGCGGGGACTGGCGACCCGGCAACGTCGTCGGCGCTGACGCCTACGCCGACCTCGCGGTCATCGCCGTCGAGGACGTGCCCCCGCCGGCGACCCCACTCCCGCTCCAGTCCGTGGACCCGGTGGTCGGCCAGGAGGTGGTCGTCGTGGGCAACCCCTTCGGCCTCGACGGCACCGTCACGACCGGGATCATCAGCGGCACGAACCGGGCGATTCCGAGCCCGACCGGATTCCGGATTCCCGACGCCGTCCAGACCGACGCCGCGGTCAACCCCGGCAACAGCGGCGGGCCGATCGTCTCCCTTGACGGTGAGGTCGTCGCGGTGATCAACTCCGGCGGCGGCGAGAACGTCGCCTTCGGCATCTCGGCGGCGCTGACCCGGCGCGTGGCGTCGGCGCTGATCGCCACCGGCGAGTTCGAGCACACGTTCGTCGGCGTCACCCTCGAACCGGTCACCCCGGCCGTGGCGGAGGCAAACGGGATCGGGGACCCGCGCGGGATCATCGTCGTCGACACCTTCGAGGACTCGCCGGCCCGCGGCGTGCTCCACCCGAGCGACGAATCCACGTCCACGTCGTCGTCCACCGAGGGTGACGGCGCCGCTTCGATCCCGGTCGGCGGCGACGTGCTCCTCGCGATCGACGGCGTCGAACTGACGACCACCGAGGACCTCGGGAGCTACCTCGCCCTGGAGACCCGCCCCGGTCAGACCGTCGAGTTCCGGGTGTTGCGGGACGGCTCCGAGCTGACGGTCCCCCTCGAACTGGGCGAGCGGCCGCCGGTCGATCTGTAGGCACGCACAACGCCGGCCGCGGCGGCAGGAACCCGCCGACGGGTCCCCGCCCAAAACCCTTTAGCCACCCTGCCACCCCAGTACAGGCTATGGAACTCACAGCCGACGAAGAGGCGATGCTGGCCGGCGAGGAGGGTCCGGCCGTCCAGGCGGCGATGGACCTCCTCGTCAGGTACGGCGAGGCGCTCGGCGCCGAGCGGTTTCTCGACACCGACAACGTCGCGGGCGTCCCGGGGATGGTGAACCAGTTCCTCGAAGGCTACTACGCCGACGGCGGCGCGACCCACGAGGAGATCTTCGCCCGCCACGACCTGGACGCCGACGAGAGCTTCGAGATCCCCGAGGCGAAGGCCAAGACCTCGCGCCTCCAGGGGACCGTCGAACCGGACAACTGGGAGTCGTTCGGCACCGACCCCGAGGACGCCCGCCTGGATCGGGAGAGCGAGACCTTCGCGTCGGACCACGACGTCGAGATTCTGAAGACCTGCACACCCTACCACGCGGGCAACCTCCCCTCGTACGGCGAGCACTGTGCCTGGATGGAGTCCTCCGCGGTGGTGTTCATCAACAGCGTGATCGGCGCCCGGACGAACGTCGAGGGGCGCGAGAGCACCAGCGCGGCCATGCTGACGGGGAAGATCCCCGACTACGGTCTCCACCGGGAGGAAAACCGGTACGGCACCCACCGCGTCGACGTCGACGTCGAGGTCGACAGCGTGATGGACTGGGGGATGCTCGGCTACTTCGTCGGCGAGCGCGTCCAGGCGGACAAGCCCGTCCTCGTCGGGAACTACGGCAGTCCCAGCCGCGTCGAGTACAAGCACTTCGGCGCCGCCGCGGCCACCTCGGGCGGGGTCGAACTGTACCACGTCGTCGGCGAGACGCCCGAGGCCGACACCGTCGAGGACGCCTTCGGCCCCACCGACCCGGTCGACGTCCTCACCTACGACGAGGCGGCCCGCCAGCAAACCTACCACGAACTGAACGCGGTCGGCGACGACCGCGACGTCGACTTCGTGATGCTCGGCTGTCCGCACTACTCCATCGAGCAGGTGCGGACGGTGAGTCGCCTGCTGGAGGGCGAGACGCTCGACGACGACGTGTCGCTGTGGCTGTTCTCCTCGCGGAAGGTCGGCGAACAGGCCAGGGAGGAGGGCCACGCCCAGGTGATCGAGGCGGCGGGCGGCGAGATGATGACCGACACCTGCTCGGCGATGAGCCAGGCCGTGCCGCCGGGCACCGACGTGGTCGCGATGGACTCGGCGAAACAGACTCACTACCTGCCGGCGATGGTCGACGGCGTCGAGGCGTGGTTCGGCACGACCAGGGAGGTCGTCGACGCGGCGATCTCCGGCACCTGGGAGGGGGACCTCGAATGAGCGACGCCGAATCGGACGCGTCCGACGACGGTGCAGTCGACGCCGCGACGTCCGACGATCCGGCGGCCGACGGGGAGACGATCGTCCTGGAGGGACGCTCGGTCGTCGGCGGGTACGTCGAGGCCGAGGCGCTCGTGACCGAGGGAACCATCTCGGGATGGGGCGGCGTCGACCCCTACGAGGGGACCATCATCGAGACGCGCCACGAACTCACCGGCGAGTGCTTCACCGACAAGGTGCTCGTCTTCCGGGGGGCGAAGGGGTCCTCGGGGTGGTCGTCGATCTTCCACACGACGCGCCTGGCCGACACCGCACCCGCGGCGATGGTGTACGAGGAGACGACGACGAAGGTCGCTCTCGGCGCGGTCGTCACCCGCGCACCCGCGGTGACCGACCTCGACTGCGACCCAACCGAGGTGATCGACACCGGCGATCTGGTGGCCGTCGACGGCGACGCCGGCACCGTGACGGTGACGAAGCGAGGCGGGGACTGAGCCGACCGGGGTGACAGGGGGTATCCGCGAGAACGAACCGGTCGCCGGCGACGCGGCGGACCGGGTCGTCCCCGGCCGCCAGTACCAGCGATTGAAACCATTCACCGACTGTCACGTCCCGACGGTCCCCCGCCGGCTCCAGAAGGGCTAAACGTCGTCCGGAAAACGAAGGCACACGATCGATCCGGACGAATTCCCCGGGGGCTACGCGGCGCCCACGATCCGGTCGACACACCGATCACGTTCACACATGTCATCTGACATTCCCACCACGACCGTCCAGAAGACCGAAGCGGACGACCGAACGCACGTCGAGGCCGACGTCTGCGTCCTCGGCGGCGGCATCTCCGGCGTCTCGGCGGCCCTGGAGGCCGCCAGGGCCGGCGCGGACGTCGTCGTCGCCGACGCGGAACCGAACCTGGGTGGCCAGGCCGTCGGCTCGATCATCGGGACGATCATCGGCCTCTGGACCCACGGCGAGGACCCGTATCAGCTCACCCACGGCATCGCCGACGACCTGCTCGACGACCTCCAGGAAAGCGGCGACGCCGTCGTCCTCGAAGGGGAGCTGACGAACGTCGTCCAGTACGACGAGGTGGCGCTCCAGCGCTGGATGGAGCGCAAGGCCGAGGAACTGGGGGTCCGGCCGCTGCTCGGGGCCGTCCTCACCGACGTCGCCTTCGCCGACCGCCGGGTCGAGCATCTCGACTTCGCCACCCGGTTCGGCGACGTACGGGTCGAGGCCGACGGCTACGTCGACGCCTCCGGCGACGGCAGCCTGACCTACGAGGCGGGCCTGCCGATGCGAACGCCCGACGAGCCCGTGTACGGCTCGATGAACTTCCTGATCGAGAACTACGACACCGAGGCCGCGCGGGACCTCGACATGGACGCGGTGCTGGAGCGGATGGCCGAAGTCGGCGACGAGTACGGCCTCGTCCGGGAGGACGGGCACCTGATGCCCATGCCGGGCAAGGAGTTCATGCTCGCGAACATCACCCACATGGAGACGCCGCTGGACCCGATGGGCTATGCGGACATGGTGTTCGAAGGCCGCAAGGAGGCCGACGCCACCGTCGCGTTCCTCCAGGACGAGTTCCCGGGGATCTTCCAGGGCGCCGAGATCCGCCGCTACGGCAACCCGGGGATCCGACAGACCCGCTGGATCCGGAGCCGCGATCAGCTGACGCTCGACGATCTCAGGACCGGCGAACAGCCCGAGGACGCCGTCGCCCGGGGGTCGTGGTCGGTCGAGCTTCACGACACGCCCGAGGAAGTCCACTGGGAGCACTTCGAGGAGGGACACGTCTACTACATCCCGCTGTCGTGTATGGTGCCCCAGGGCGCCGACAACATCGTCGCCGCCGGGCGCTGCATCGACGCCGACACCGAGGCGCTGTCGGCGATCCGGGTGATGGGGATCTGCATCGGCATGGGCATGGGCGCCGCCCACGCCCTCGACCTCGCGGGCACCGACCCCGTTCACGAGATCGACTACGACGCGCTCGCCGAGCGGCTGTCGGAGAACTTAGACCGGACGGACTGACCGCCCGCCGGGCGGACCGGCGGCGGTGCAGTGGATCAGTCGGTTTCGGACTCGATGGTGGCGGCGTAGTCGTGGTTCTCGGTGAGCGAGGCGAGTTTGCTCAGGGCCTCCTCCTCCTCTTCGAGGTTCTCGTGGAGGAGGTCACCGGCCTCCTCCATCCCGAGCCGGTCCGCGATGAGCGCCAGGTTGCCGTAGGCAGCGATTTCGTAGTGTTCGGTCTTCTGGGCCGCGACGAGGTTGTGAACGTCGAGGACGCGCTCGTCGGGATCCATGCCGACGAACTCCTCGTGTTCCTCGATCAACCCCTCGATGCCCTCACATTCCTCGCGCTCCGGCTCCTGCCCGAGCATCTCGAACACCTGTTCCACCCGGTCGATGTGGCCCTCCGTCTCCTCGCGGTGTTCCCTGAACGCCTGGGCGATCTCCTCGTTTTCGGTCGCCTCTTCGAGTTCCGCCAGGGCGTCGAGGAGTTCGTTTTCGGCGTAGAGGATGTCTTCGAGGTCGTGCACGAACATGTCGCGGATGCTGTCGATCGTCATCGGAATCCAGGTAACTCCACCCGTGCAGTTTCAATAAGCAGAGTGCCTGCGACCGCAAGGAGACCGAAAGCAACCGAAAGCGGCGGGATCTGTGTCAGCGCGACGACGACGAAACGACGCGCCGGAGCAACTAATCGCCGGCTACGTCGGGACTACCTCTACCGAGAGCACGCCCTCGCCGGAGATGTCGACCCGGTAGCCGTGGTACCGGAACGTGACCGAGACCGGTCCGGTCTTGGAGGCCAGAAGCGCCTCCAGGGCGTCGGGGTCGACCGTGTAGTACAGGCAGGGGAGGTCACACCGGGGGACGTTCTCGATGGCCGCGATCGCGGTGACGACGGCGTTCGGGACGCTTTCCCCGGCCACGTCGACCCGGGTACGGAAGGTCTCTTGCCCACTCATGACGAAGTCGGTTGGGACGAAGGCCACATTAACGCCGCCGACAGTAAGTCCGGATCCACCCGAGTAATTACCGTTAGCCACCGCCTACGGCCGCAGTCGGCCGGACCCCGCTCGCCCACGGTTCCCTCGGCGGGTCGGCTGCCCCCAGTCGGGACGCGGAGAGTCCGGACTCGGCACCGACCATCTTCCGGGGGACCCGGACGCCCGGTTTCAGCCGCCCACCGGGATTCACCCGTGGGTCACTTCCCGGCCGACTCCCCACTGAGGTAGGTCCGTTCGAGCCGGTCCTCTTCGAGGAGCCGCTGGGCGTCGCCCTCGTCGGTGACGGTCCCGCCGCCGAGCAGGTACGCCCGATCGATGTGGTCGAGGACCTGCTCTTTCTGTTCGTTGATCAGTACCGCCTTCCCCTCGCCCGCGAGGTCCTCGATCCGCTCGAAGACGTCAGCAGCGAGGTTCGGGGCGAGGCCGTCGGACGGCTCGTCGAGCAGGTAGAGGTCCGGGTCGGTGATCACCGCACACCCCAGCGCGAGCATCTTTCGCTCGCCGCCGCTCAAAAGCGTCGCCCGCCGCGAGGCCAGATCGCGAAGCCGCGGGAACTGCTCGTAGACGGTCTCGATCCCCTCGGCCTCGGATCTGTTCGCGTGACCCGCGAGTTCGAGGTTGTCCTCGACGGTGAACTCCGGGAAGATGGAGTCCTGCTGGGGGAGGTAGCCGATGCCAAGCCTCGATCGTTCGTGGGTCGACAGGCCGGTGACGTCGGTCCCCTGGAACCGGATCACCCCCTCGTATCTGGACGCCAGTCCGACGATGGTCTTCATCAGCGTCGACTTGCCCGCGCCGTTCGGCCCGAGGATGCCGACGACCTCGCCGGAGTCGACCGACAGCGACACCTCCCGGATGATCGTCGACCCCTCGTAGCCGGCCGCCAGGTCCTCGATCTCCAGGGCCGGGGCGTCGCTCACGCCGACCCCCCCTCGAGGTACAGGCGCACGACGTCCTCGTCCTCGCTGACGGCATCCGGAGGGCCGTCGGCGACGACCGCGCCGTCGGAGAGCACCACCAGCCGATCGCTCACGGTCTGGATCGCCGTGAGGTCGTGTTCGATAATCACAAAGAGTACGTCCCGCTCCTCGGCGATCCGTTCGATCCGCGTCAGGATCCCCGGCACCAGTTCCGGCGCGACCCCGGCCAGCGGCTCGTCGAGCAAGATCGCGTCCGGATCGGTCATCAGCGCCCGACCGAGTTCGAGCAGTTTCTGCTGGCCGCCGCTCAACTCCCGGGCGTAGGCGTGTTGCATCTCGTCCAGCGCGACCGTCTCGAGCACCTCCTCGGCACGGTTTCGCACCTCGGCCTCGCGGGTCCGCTCCTCGGCGGGCCTGAGGAGCGCGCCCGTGACCGTCTCCCCCGGCTGATCGGCCGGCATCAGGAGGAGGTTGTCAAGGACCGTCATCGTGTACAGCATCCGCGAGAGCTGGAACGTCCGGGTGATGCCGCTCCGCGAGACGCGGTGTGGCGGCCAGCCCGTGACGTCGGTTCCCCCGTGGTATACGGCTCCCTCGTCGGGGTCGAGTAGCCCGGTGACGACGTTGAACAGCGTCGTCTTCCCGGCCCCGTTCGGGCCGATCAGGCCGACGATCTCTCCGGTTTCGACCGAGAACGACACGTCTTGGAGGGCTGTCACTCCGCCGAACTGCTTGGTCACGCCGTCTATTTCGAGCATACGGGTTGATTCGAGGGTCGTCCGGTCACACTGCCCCGGCTGGCATCAAGCCCCGGGTTTTCGAACTGGCGACGGTCTCACTCGGAGACCTGGGGCAGCAGCTCCGTGAGCGTCTCCAGCGAGACGGTCTGGAGTACCGACGTCTCCCCGCTTTCGCCGAACTGCTGGACGTTGACGGCCGCCGAGACGTTGCCGTACGCGTCGAATTCGGTCGCCGACGCCGCCCCGTCGTAGTTCACTTCGTTCCCGTCCTGGAGTTCGGTCTTGCCCTCCTCGAAGGACGTCACGGTCGTGCCGCCCTCGCGGGCCACCGGACCGATGCTCCGCTGGATGGTCTCGCGGGTGATCTCCCCCTCCGTCTGGACCGCCCGTTCCATCGCGAGGGCGCCGACCATCGCCGCGTCCCAGTTCGCGTACGTCCACACGTTCGGTTCCTTGTCGCTGAACTCCCCGAAGCGCTCCTCGAACTCTTCCTTGACCGGCCCGGCAGGCTTCGAGGACGCCTGCAGGACCCCCTCGAAGTACGGCTGGAAGACCTCCTGGCTGAGCGCGCCGTTGGTGACGACGACGATCTCGTCCCCGTCGCTGTACCCGAGTTCGTTCCACTGCTGGCCGATCTTGGAGAGGTCGGCCTGCGGCGTCGAGAAGTACACCGCGTCGAACGTAGACTCGTAGAGTTCCGTCAGCGGCGTCCGGAAGTCGGACTGGTCCTTCCGGTAGGTGACCTCGGTGACGACCTCGCCGCCGAGTCCCTCCCAGGCGCGCCGCATCGCGCTGGCCTGGCTCTGGTCGCCCGGCTCCGAGCCGGTGAAGATTGCGAGCGTCTCCGCGTCGCGCTCCTCCTGGAGGTAGTGAGCCATCCCCAGGAGCCGGATGGTGTAACTGGCGATGGTCCGCCAGACCCACTGGTCGTCCGAGAGGTCCTCGGGCGTCCCGCTGTCGCCCCCGCGCTCGTCGAGGAACGTCGATCCAGGGTAGCCGCTGATGACCGGCGTCTCCGCCGACTGGATGTCGTCCCAGAGCGGTTCCAGAATCCCCGACGTGAGACCGAGGAGCAGCGGGACCTGATCCACGTTGAGCATCTTGTCGACGACCGGACGCGCCTCCTCGACGGTCCAGCCGACGTCCTCGACGCTGATCTCCAGTTCGCGCTCGCCGATCCCGCCGGCGTCGTTGACCTCCTGTTGGGCCAGCCGGACCGCGTCCGCGACCGGCTGGGCGACCGACGAGTACCGTCCCGTGAGCCCCTGCGGGGAGCCGATCCGGATCGGCTCCGTCCCGCCGTCCTGGGCCGACGTCCCGGTCGACTCCTCGGATTCGGTCGTCGTTCCGTCCCCGGCGTCGTCACCGCCGCTTTCGCCGCCGTCACTCCCGTCTTCCGTGTCCGCCTCGCCGTCGCCTCCGGTACAGCCTGCGATCGCCGTGGCACCCAGCGCGCTCAGCCCGGCGAGCAGACGCCGCCGATCGATTGTCTCGTCCATACTCATACATCGGAACGGACCCACTAAATGGACCCGATACGACCCGGAAGGCTCGCGGGATCTGTCGGGGGATCCCGGACGGAGGCAGTCCGTTTCGGCCCCTCCCGAGTCCGGAGGATTCTTACTTCGCTGCCGGAATGGACCTGCATGGACTTCCTGACCCCGGTCGCCTTCGGCATCGTCTTCGGGGCCATCATTTCGGTACCGGCAATGGGTATGTCCATCGTCTACCGGACGACCGACGTGCTTCACTTCGCGTGGGGTGCCTACATGATGCTGGGTGCGTTCGTGGCCTTCGGTCTCCAGCAGGTCGGGGTCGGGATCGTCCCGAGCGTCCTCCTGAGCACCCTCGTCGTTGGACTCGTGAGCGTGGCGCTCTCGGAGGCCGTGCTCCGACCGCTGTACGGCCGGGGACTGCTCTCGTTGTTGCTCGTGACGATCGGGATCGACAGAGTGCTTCTCAACGGCGTCCAGTTTTTCGCCGGACCGGACTCGCGCATCTTCCAGGTTCCCTCGTTCGGCGTGATTTCGAGGACACCGGTGATCACGGTGCGATCGGTCCTCTTCGTCGCCATCTCGGTCGGCTGTTTCCTCGCGCTCTACTACGTGATGTTCCGGACCGGGTTCGGACGACGGCTCCGGGCCATCTCGGCCAACGCCGACCTCGCCGAGGTCCGGGGCATCGACACGCGCCGCGAGTTGACGAAGATGTGGTTCCTGACCGGGGCGCTGGCCGGCCTCGGCGGGGTGATGATCGGCATCCGGCAGGGGTTCTCGCCGTACCTCGGGCAGTTGATGGTCCCGTATCTGTTCGCGGCGATCATCCTCGGCGGGATCGAGGACTTCCGCGGCGCGTTCGTCGCAGCCATCGCGCTTGGCATCCTCGTCCGGAGCATCTCCCGCATCTCGGCCACCGAGTGGGGGTTGGCGGCCACGTTCGCGCTGATACTGGTGGTACTGCTCGTTCGACCGACCGGCCTCGCCAGCATCTGGGGCTCCGACGAACGGGTCGACGTGACATGAGCGCCGCAACCCTCACCTTCCTCTCGGACACGCTCGTCAGGATCCTCGTCTTCCTCTCGCTCATCATCGTCCTCGATCTGAAGTACGGATTCACCGACATCCCCAACTTCGGCATCACCGGGTTCTTCGCGCTGGGGGCGTACACGACCGCAGTTCTCACCGCGACCGATCCGCAGTACGGTATCGGTCTCGGCCTCCCCTGGTGGAGCGGGTGGCTCGTCAGCGTCGTCGTCGTCGCCGCGGCCGGTGCCCTGCTCTCGCTTGCGACCCTCCGCGTCGACGAACTCTACCTCGGACTCGTCACCTTCGCGTTCGCGGAGATCGTCCTCGTGATCATCCGCAACCTCCAGCCGATCACCGGCGGCTCCCTCGGACTGATCGGGATCGATCCCCTCCTCCCCGGCGCCGACCCCTTCCTGCGGGCCATCTTCTATCTCGCGGCCGCGCTGGTGCTGGTCGCGCTCTTTGCTGCAGGCTGGTACCGCATCGCCACGTCCCCGCTTGGGCGAGTCCTCCAGGCGATCCGCGTCGACGAACTCGTCGCGAAGACCAGCGGCAAACACACCCTGGTGTTCAAGATCAAGATCTTCACGCTGGGGAGTGCGGCCATCGGCCTGGTGGGCGGGTTCTGGGCCACCTACAACGGCGGCATCGTCCCCAACATGTTCGAACTCCAGATCCTGCTGTTGATCTGGATCGGGATGATCCTCGGCGGTAATCGGCGCCTCTCCGGCCTGGTCGTCGGCGCGTTCGTGATCTTCTCGCTCCGCATCGGGACGCGGTTCGTCTCGGTCCCGTTCATCACCGAAACCCAGTTCGCCTCGCTCCGGGGGGTCGTGATCGGACTGATGTTGATCCTGATCATCCTCTATCGGCCACAGGGACTCCTCGGAAACAGCAAGGAAATCCTCTGAGGGAGGCGGGTACTCCGCGTTTACCGCGCTTCGTGCCCCTCGCTCTCCCGTCTGTGAGGTCGTACTGGTCACAAGGACGAGTTACTCCGGAACCATCGACTCGGCGCGTATCCAGACCTCGTCCTGATGTTCGACCGACGACTGAGAGATCCGTCCAGTCATCCAGTCGTTGCCGCAGCCATCGCGGGGAGGACAGCTGTAAAACACTTTCCACCCCGATGGCTCTTTCTTCGTACCGAAAAGTAACAGTTCCCGACAGTTTGGGCACCGCTTCGTCGGATGGTCACGGAGTATCACGTCCGAGGGTGGTCTCGCCTTCCTATTTGGGAACTCGTGCTCGCCAGGGTACCTTTTTAAATTGAGGCTCGCAATGATCGCGGCATGAATAGGGGTCCCCGCGTTTTTTTGGTCCCGTCGAGTAACGCGAGTGCAAAGGAGAACTTCGATCGAACCGTACTCGATGGGGTTTCCGCCGGTCGCATCCGCGAACACTCGTCCGTTCCGTTCAGCGCCGACGTCGTGTCGGTGTGGGGCGTCGTCGGGGGTAACGAAGGCAGTTGGCGGAAGATCCGTGAGGGCGATTACCTGCTCTTCTATCAGGATGGCACCTACACTTACGCGGCCCGGGTATTGACGACTGAAGAAAACGAGTCACTCGGCCGGGAACTCTGGCCAAATCACGCGGCGAACGACCCCTGGAAGTATCTGATCTACCTCTTGGATGTCGTCGAGACCGAGATCAACAGCGAGGCGTTGAACGACTTCGCAGGCTACGACACATCATTCTTCCCCCGTGGTTTCCAATCCTATCGGGAGTCCGGCGTCGAGGCGATTCAGTCACAGTACGGGTCGATGTGGAGGTATCTCCACCAGAATCACGATCAAAGCCGGCCTGCGAAAGCGTCGGAGGTGGACGTTTTCGGCGAACCGTCAGTCTCGATTCCGGAACAGACCCTCGACGGACTGTACTTTCCGAACGATCTCCACTCTGAAATTATCGGGCAAGTAAACTCCGCGCTCAACGCCGGGAAACACATCGTATTCACTGGTCCCCCAGGAACGGGGAAAACAGAGATTGCACGTCTCGTCAGCCGGTACCTCGCCGACGAGTACGACGCGTTCTATACGGGACAGCAAATCACGACAGCCACAGCGGACTGGTCGACGTTCGAGACGGTCGGGGGCTACATGCCAACCGAAAGCGGGAACGATGAACTGGCGTTCGAACCGGGACAGGTTCTCAGATGCTTCAAACAACGGGAGAAACAGCGTAACGATCTACTGGTCATCGACGAAATCAATAGATCGGACATCGATAAATCGTTCGGACAGCTCTTTACCCTTCTCTCGGGGCAGCCAGTCCAACTGCCGTTTACCGACGATGGCAAGCAGATCGAAGTTGTCCCTCCTGCGGAAGCCAACGGAACGTCCGAGTACGAACAGTACGTCATGCCGAGTTCGTGGCGTATCTTCGCCACGATGAACAGTTACGACAAGACCTCCCTCTACGAGATGTCCTATGCGTTTATGCGTCGGTTCGCCTTCGTTCACGTCGACGCACCGGAGATACCCGACGACGAAGTGAAGCGCCGGGCTCTCCTCGAGTCGTACGCCGACGTCTGGGATCTGGACCCCCGTCAGGATGTTCTTGATGCAGTCGGGGACGTATGGTACATCACTAACGGTGCAGCCAAGGGGCGCAAGATCGGTCCAGCAATCGTTCGGGATATATTCAGACACGTGACCGAGGACCCGGTCGGAGAGTTGGACGAGAGCCTGACGCAGGCAGTAGCGAGTTACGTATTCCCTCAGTTAGAGGGCGTTCGAGGGCGAAAGCGAATCGTTTCGGCGCTCGTCAGAGTTGATACCGTCGACGGTGAGAGGCTGGCAAAACTGGGAGAGGAGGTACTCCAGGTGGCACCAGATGAATAGGGCGGAGTTGATCGAGAACCTCTCACAAGACATTCTGACCTACGTGATGCACGGGGGTTTCCCCGAGCACCACGTGGCTGCGGAACTACGACACGAGGGATTGGACGAGCGGTTCGACGACTACGAGTCGCTCGTAGGACTCCATTTTGTTCTCCGACCGGATATCGTCGAATTCGTCGAGGACCTACCCGCATACCTCCGGAGCATCAAGACCCAAACGGAGAACGTTTCCGCCACATCCCGTTTGGGGGTCGACGGTCGGATCAACTGGAATGCAACTATCCGTGAGCGGTATCGCCGGAACCCCTACGACACCGCCTTGTTTGTCTACGACGACCGGACCGAGAACTACGACATCGACGAGAACGTCGTCCTCAAACGGTTGATTTCGATCATCTATCATACGCTACGGGACTGTCGGGAGTATCTCGAAATGGAGTACGAGTGGGTTACGGATCGGTGGCGGGAGAATCTCGAACTCGTAGACCGCATGTATGACGTGTTCGAACGGAACGTCCACGTGACTCGGATCAGGGACCCGAAAGAGTACGAACCGACCGACCGAATGGTCGTGGCCGCAGAAGAGTCGCGAAGCGAAGTGTACCGTCGTGCCGCGACGTTGGTTCGGGAGTACGAGGACGCAATGGCAGGTGATACAGATGCAATTCGGGACCTGCTCGAAAAGACCGTCATCACGCCCGACGACGAGGAGACCCTCCTCGAACTCTACGTCCTGTTTCGATACGTCGAGTCGATCGAGTCGATCGAAGGAGACGAGTTCACGCTCCGAACGATCGAATCCGGATCGCAAGAAGTCGCTCGTCTCGGAAATGACGACCGCGAAATAGTCCTGTACCACGACAGTTCCGGAAACGACCTGTCGTTCGTCTCGGACGTATTCGAAAAGCAGCCATCGTCCCTCTCGCGGACGGAGTCGGTACAGCGGGAGGCACGCAAAGTCGCTGAACAGTACTTCGTCGACCGCGAGTTCCGTACGACGACCGGCCGCCCCGACGTGATCGTTCTCGAAATCAAAGACGAAGAACGTCGGGAGTACCTCATCACGGAAATAAAATCCTCGAAACGGGTGGAAACGGTCACGCAAGGGATACGAGAGACGCTGGAGTATCTCGCCTTTCTCCGTGACGAGGATGAGTACGTCTACGACGAACCGCAAGCGTTCGGATCAGGGTGGAACGGCGTGCTGGTCACCCAGGACTTCGAGGAAAGGGAAACAGCACCGCTGTCAGGTCAACGGTCCATTCGCATACTTCAGGCGTCGGAAGTCGCGAACAAACTCACTGACGTGCTCCGAGAAGTGATTCAGTGACGAAAGACACCGACGTTCGTTCGAGTCGGTATGCGCGGGACCGGATTCGAACCGGAGGGAGACGGTCGGCCTCGCTTCGCTCGAAAACTCAGTCAGTGCGCGGGACCGGATTCGAACCGGCGGACCCCTACGGGACAGCGTCCTAAGCGCTGCGCCTTTGGCCTGGCTCGGCAACCCGCGCGCGGATCAACGTACCCGAAAGCCGCCAATGAAACTGTCGCTCCCGGGCGATTTATACGCTCGGCCGCGGTACCGGGTGTCGTGTACAGGGCACGCGACCAACTGGACAACGAGGAGTGGCTCGCCCGGATCGACCGCGCCGCCGACGCCCTGGAACTGGGGAGCCAGTCGCGGTCGTACGCGACGGACCTGTTTCTCTCGCACGTCCCCGATCAGGAGCGATCCAAACCCGCGGTGGCCGCAGCTAGCCTCTACGCAGGGGCGCTGATCGCCGGCGAGGAGCGCTCGCAGTCGGCGGTCGCCGAGCGCATGGACGTCACCAGGCTGTCGATCCAGTCGCGCTGGAAGGAGATTCTGCGGGACGCCGGCTTCGAACCGCCGTCGTGGTAGTCCCCGTCGTCACGGGGGGTCGCCGGGCGGGGATCAGTCCGATCCGTCGGCGTCTGTCTCACCGGCGTCTGTCTCGTCGTCCTCGGGCGTGAGCCCGCGACCCTCGCGGTCGGGCGTGACGTTGCCGTGGCGGTCGATTTCGCCCTGGACGATCCGGGTCGAGGAGATGCGGTCGCCGTCCTCGGCGGGGACGTGCTCGACGACCTCGATCCGCAGGGGGTCGAGCCCCCGTTCCTCCCGGATCTCGTTGATCCGTTCGCCGCCGTCGACCGTCTCGGGGGAGACCACGAGCGCGTCGAACCCCGGTTCGGTCGCGATGCCGGTCGGGTCCTCCAGTTCCCGTACCTCGAACTCGCGGTCGTAGGACTCGGCGATCGATTCGAGTTCCGCGAGCAGTTCCCGCCGCCGTTCCTGGAAGGACCTGACGTACCGGTCGACGTGACGCGTCGCTGGCGCGAGTTCGTCGCTGGTCAGCCCGACCGTGACGTCTCCGAGTTCGAACGCACGTTCGAACAGCTCCCGGTGGCCATCGTGAACCGGGTCGAACGTGCCGCCCAGCGCGACGTTCATATCCCTGCCTGGGCGGCAGGATATAAATGGTTATTCGTCCGGTCCCGGTTCCGGGTCGACGGGAGGGGGATCGACCCACCGACGGGCGGTTCGACCCACGCCGACGGGCGGATTCCCAGCGGGCGAACGGCGGGACTACTCCCGCCGCTCGTCCTCGACCGTGATGGTGACCGGCCCGGATTCCTCCTCGTCGCCGCCGAGGCGACGATCGAGGTTGAAGACAGTGTTGAGCTGGGTCTGGACCTGTCCGGCGACGCTCCGGACGAGTTCGCTGGGTGCGATCGCCTCGTACTCGTAGGGGTTGTTGCCGGCGCCGGCGTTCTCCCGCTTTTCGCGGATGACCCGGTCCTCGTCGTGGAGTTCCGCGAGCGCCTCGCGGACGGTGCTCGGGTACAGCCCGGTGCCGTCTGCGACCTCCTCGCTCGTCGATCCCGGCTCCTGGCGGAGGTAGACGTAGATCCGGGCGCGCGTTTCGGTGTCGAGAATCCACGCCAGCAGGTCGACGACGCTCTCGTCGAACCCCTCGACGGCCCGGTCGGCCTCGGCTTCGAGTCGCTCCTTGGCGGACTGGGCCGCCGAGTCGAGTCCGTCCACGGACGACCCGTCCTCGTCCCCGACTGCGTCGGCGTCGGTCGCCGACGTCCCGGACGCGTCGCCGGAGGCCGGCGATCCGGCGTCCCCGCTCTCGGCCAGATCGTCGGCCTCATCGCCCTCGTCCCCGTCGGTTTCGTCCTCGTTTCGTGACATCGGTCTCGACTGAGAGTCGCCGCTCCCCGGCGAAAAGGCTTTCTGTCGTTCCGCTTCCGGGATTTTTCACGCGGCGGACGGGGCGAGACGGGCGACGGCGCGGTCGGCCGGTCAGAGCAGCAGGTCCGCACACAGCGCGTCGAAGCCACCGTCGTCGTGGATCCGTCGCTGACGGGTCGCCCCGGATTCGGCGTCGAGCACCCGTCTCAGGCCGTCGACGCCCAGCCGATCGCACTCCTCGGCCACGAACGACGACAGCGAGACGGTGTCCCCACCGTCCGGCGTGATGAACTCGGCCTCGCGGCCGTGCCGGATCGCCCGCCATTTGTTCTCGTCGAGCAGTTCGCGGCGGACGTCGGTGCCGGACTCGCCGTCCTCGTATCGCTCGGCCAGTTCGAGCACCAGCGCGTGGACGTACTCGACGAAGGCGACCACGCGGTCGGGGTCGCCCTGGGCGTCTGGGGTCCGGACCTCGACGGTGCCGAGGCCGGTGTGGGGGCGGACGTCGAACCAGAGTTCGCCGCGGTCGTTGATCGACCCCCGCTCGACCATCATCTCCTCGAATTGCCGGTACTCCTCGAAGTCCTCGAAGCGGGTCGGCATCCCCGTGTTCGGGAGTGCCTCGAAGATCTTCGCCCGCGCCGACTGGAGTCCGGTGTCGAACCCACACCAGAACGGCGAGTTCGCCGAGAGGGACAGCAGCGGCGGCAGATGCCACCGGAGTTCGTTGGCGATCCAGGTGGCCGCGTCCGCGTCGTCGACCCCGACGTGGACGTGCAGCCCCGCGGTGGTGTTCCGGTGCTGTGGATACTGGATCCGGTCGAGCTGTGACTTGTACCTCGGCTTCTCGGCGTGTTCGAGTTCGCGCCACTTCGCGACAGGGTGAAGGCCTGCGGCCGCGATCCGGTAGCCGTGGGTCTCGGCGTGGTCGACGAGCGCCGCCCTGACCTCGCTGACGACGTCCGCGACCCGGTCGGGGCGCTCAATGGTCGGCGTCTGGGTCTCGATGGTGAACTTGAACAGTTCGTGGTCGAGCCGATCCCTGAGGATCTCCGGCGGCTCGGACCCGTAGACCAGGTCGTCGATCCCCGACGTCGGGCGCCCCCCCTCGTCGACGATGTAAAACTCCTCCTCGACGCCGATAGTACCCCGTCGATCGAACGCGTCAGCCGACCCTGGCTCCATCGGGCCTTCGTTCGACGCGGGCGATTAAATATGGTGTGGACCCGCGTCGTTCGGTCGCCCCCGTGGCGGTGGCGGCCGCCCGGACGCCGCTCACCGCGGCGTGGCCACCACGGCGAGGTGGTCGTCGTGGTACGGCGTCAGGGGACGGGAGTCGAGCACCTCGTAGGTCTCGGTCAGTTCGCCACTCACCGCCTCGAAGACGGCCTCGGGGTCGGCGGTCACGTCCTCGCTGCGGGCCTTGATCGCGAGCAGCAGGCGGCCGTCGTCGGCCAGAAACCGACGGTTACGGGCGGCGACCGTCGCCTGCCCCCGGGTTGCGACGTCCTGGACCACGGCGTCGAGACCGGACTCGACGACGTGAGCGTACGTCTCCGGCCTCCTGGCGTCTTTCAGGAGCGGGAAGAGGTTCGGCCTGTCGTCGACCACGTCGAGCAGGTCCCGGACGGGTCGCGCCGAGAATTCGACGGCGTAGGTGGGGCCACAGAAGTCCGCGACGTGGCTCACGGTCGTGCCGCTTGCGGCGCCGAGATACAGCACCGAGTCGCCGCCGGTGAGCCCGGTGTCCATCCCGAGTTCGAGCATCGCGCCCAGCTTCGATCGGCCGGGGTCCCAGACGCGCCAGTCGCCGTCGGTCGGTTCGCCGTACACCGGCTCCCCCTCCGTCAGGAGGCGCTCGCGACCGTCGACCGTCCGGCGGACGACGCCCGCCGGGAGCGACGCCGCGCTCATCCGTCAGCCCTCGCGCGGATCGTCTCCATCCGCTCCTCCAGGTCGTCGTGGACCGACGGCCGGAGGTCACCCGAGTAGTGGTCGATGCGGGCCGCAATTGCGAGTTTGCCCGACAGTGCCCGTGCGGCCGACCCCCGATCCGCCGGCCGGGTGTTGCGCACGGCGTCGTGGGTGAAGATGATCCCGTGTTTCGGCGACGGCGCCCGACCGGCGAGGTGGGCGAAGAGGGCGTCCTCGGCGCCGAGCACCTGGATCGTTCCCGAGGGCTTTTTCGCCAGTTCCTCCAGCCCGCCGGCCAGCGCCAGCAGCCGAGCCGCCAGCACCGGGCCGGCCATCTCGCTGAGGTTCGGCGCCACCGCCGGCGCCCGCCGCTCGACGAACGAGCGCAGGTCCTCGCGTTCCTCGGCCAGCAGCGTCACCCGGCGGGCCAGCGACACCACCCGGCGCTCGAAGGGGTTCGCGGGGTGCCGATCCGACAGTTCCCGCGCCCCCTCGACGCCCGTGGAGACGTCTTCGAACAGCGTCCCGGCCCACTCGTCGAGGCGCTCTGCGAGTTCGTTCGCCACCCGCTCCGTGTCGTCCATCGCGCGGACGGCGTGGATGAGCTGTCGGTCGTCGGCACGCTCCTCGGCGTGGACGGACTCGCGTGCGGCCTGGACCGTCGCCTCGTGGAGCGCGTCGTAGTAGGCCTCCCGGGTATCTGCGAATCCGGTCTCGACCGCGAGGCCCGGCCAGTCGCGGGGCTGTTCGGCCTCGCCCTCCCCGATCGTCTGTGTCCCGGCCGCGGCGTCCCCGGAGTCGACGCCCGCGAACCACCCCCGGTCGGCGGCGTCGGAGTCCTCGGTCATGGACCGTCATTGTCCCCCGGCTCGTATATGCGTTCCCGAACGGCGCAGTCGCCCCGGGCAAGTTCTCGTTCGTCGTCCCGTCGGTTCTCGTTCCCCCCGGACCACTCCCGCGCTCAACCCCGGTGACCCCGACCCCGAATCGTGATAACACTTAACACGTCGCCGTCCTTCGGCCGTGGTGTATGGTGGAACGGCCAGCCTTCGTCTGCGACGCGTGCGGAAACCGCGTGACGCCCGGGTCCTACCGGGCGCACTGTCCGGAGTGTGGGGGGACACTCCAGCAGGACGTACGGGCCGTTCCGGGCGCGGACCGCTGATCGCGGGTCGGGACCGAAAGAGCCAGCCCCGGTCGTCGCCTACCGCTGTGCATGACCGACCGGGAGGACGGAAACGACTCCACCGCGCAAGGGGACGCCTCGATGGGCAGCGACGTCCCGGACGAGCGCGACGCCCCGCACGAGAGCGCCGATCCGGGGGCGATCAGGTCCGTCGCAGTCCACGTCGAGGACGTCGTCACGGCACTGGAGGCGCGCGCTCGCGGGGGCAGGGAGACCGCACTGCGGCTGACGCCACCGTTCAGCGGTCGGATGCGTGCCCGGATCCACGTCGTCGGCTCGGCGGCGACGACCGATCCCGACGCGATCACCCTGCCGCCGGCGCGGTTCGTCGACGAGGTCCCGCCGTACCCCTCGGTCGACGAGACCGAGGACGAACTCCGGGCGCGGGGAGCGTACACCCGCGAGAAACACCGCGACCGCCACGCCGCCGCCGTCGACGACTGGCGGGCGGCGGTCCGCGACCGCATCGTCAACAGTGTTACCCTCCGTACGGGTGGCGACCCGCACGAGGTCGACATCAAACCCCTCGGGTGACCGGGGCGGCCCACGGCCAGTCGGTTCCCCGTCGACCTGTACATTGATCCGGCGGGCTGGCGTAGCCCGGGTATGGCCGACGACCCGCGGCGGACGACGGGAGATCCGGACACGGGAGCCGCGGACGCGAACAGCTCACCCGCCGACGCCGATACGACGCCGACCCGCGACGGGTCCGAGCGCGGGGGTCCGTCGTCGCCCGCGAGCCCGGACCGGCGTCCACGACCGCTGGTACACGGACTGATCGGCGGCGTCGTCGCCGTCGTGCTCGCCGTGCTCCCGTTCTCGCCCGCGCTCGGGGGCGGCGTCGCGGGCTACCTCGGCGGCGGGACGTACGCCGACGGCGCGAAGGCCGGCGCCGTCGCCGGAGTCGTCGCATTCGTCCCGATCGTGCTCGTCGCCGCGGCGGCGCTCGTGTTCGTGCCGGTCGTCGCGGTTCCCGACCCCGGGTTCTCGATCGGTCTCTCGCTGATCGCGCTCGTCTTTCTGCTTTTCCTCGCGCTGTACACCGTCGGACTCGGGGTGCTCGGCGGTGCGGTCGGCGCCTACGTGAAGGCGGAGTTCTGACCGTCGGTCGCGTCCGACTGCCCGGTCGGCGATGCGGGCGTCCCTCCCGGATCAGTCCTCGGTCCAGTACATGAGCGCCTCCCGTTCGGTTCCGCAGTTCGGGCACGTCGGGGGGAGGCCGGCGTCGATCTGCCCCATCTCGCCGCAGTCGGTACAGCGCCACACGAGTTCGGCCTCGCCGAAGTCGTGTCCGGACCGCGCGTGCTCGACGCTCATCCCCTCGCTCCCGTCGCGGGTCGTCACGAAGAACCCGCCCTCCTCTAGCCCCCGGACCGTCCCGATGGCCTGCCCGTCGGCGTCGTAGACCACCGACCCGAACGACACCGACGCCTGCGTGCTGCCCTGGTCCTCGCGGTCGTCGCTGGGGGTCTCACCACGGCCGCTCATACGCACGGTTCGCCCCGAACGGCCTTCAAGCCATCGTTAAATGTTAACACATCACACATTCCTCGACCACGGAGTGTCCCGGGGGCGGACGGAAGCCACAGGAGTATTGATGGGGAGCGCCAAACGGGGACCGATGTCCGCACCGAACCGGAACACGCTGTGGGCGCGGGCGCTCGTCGACGAACTCGCCGCGGGCGGGGTCGACGCCGTCTGCGTCAGCCCCGGGAGTCGGTCGACGCCGCTGACGGTGGCCTTCGCGGAGCACGAGGACGTGCGCGTCTTCTCGCATCTCGACGAGCGCTCGGCGGCCTTCTTCGCCCTCGGCCGTGCCCGGCGGACGGGGTCGGTGACGCCCCTCGTCTGCACCTCGGGGACCGCGGCCGCGAACTACCACCCCGCGGTGATCGAGGCCGACCGCGGCAGGGTGCCGCTGCTCGCGCTGACCGCCGACCGGCCGCCGGCGCTGCGGGACTCCGGCGCCAACCAGACGATCGACCAGGAGAAACTCTACGGCGACGCGACCCGCTGGTACGCCGACCTCCCTGAACCGGAAGCAGAGGAACGGAAGCTCAGGTCGCTGCGGACGACCGCGGCCCGCGCGCTGGCGACTGCGACCGGCACGCCGGCGGGACCGGTCCACCTCAACGTCCCCTTCCGCAAGCCACTCGAACCGACGCCAGTCGAGGGCGACGTGCCCGCGGACCTGGACCCGGTGGCCGCGTCGGGCCGCGACGGGGCCTACGTCGAGTCGACGCCGGGGACGCCGGAACTCGACGAGAGTCGACTCCGGCGGCTGGCGGGGGTCCTCGAAGCCGACCGCGGGCTGATCGTCGCGGGGCCGGCCGACCCCCCTGGCGTCGACGCCGACGCAGTCGCCGGCCTCGCCCACGCGACGGGGTTCCCCATCCTGGCCGATCCGCTCTCGGGGCTGCGGTTCGGCGGCCACGTCAGGACGACGACCACGCTCGGCGGCTACGACGCCTACCTCGACCCCGCGGTCACCGACGGCTGGCCCGACCCGGAGGTGGTCGTCCGGATCGGCGCCTCGCCCACCTCGAAGCCCCTCCGGAAGTATCTGGCCCGCGTCGACGCCCGCCAGTTCCTCGTCGACCCCGCGGCCGGCTGGCGCGAGGCCGAGTTCACGGCGACGGACCTCGTCGCGGCCGACCCCTCGACGCTCGCCTGGCGGCTTTCGCAGGCCCTCGCCGGCGGGGGCGACGACGCCTGGCGCGAGCGCTGGGCGACCGCCGAGCGCACCCACTGGGCGGTCCTGGACGAGGCCGACGGGTTCGCCGAGGGACGCCTGCTGGAGACGGTCGCCGACCGCGCGCCCGACCCGTCGACAGTGGTCCTCTCGAACTCGATGCCGGTGCGGGACTTCGATCGCTTCGCCCGCCCGTCGACGGCGTCCCGGACGGTGCTCGGCAACCGCGGCGCCTCCGGCATCGACGGGGTCGTCTCGACCGCGCTCGGCGCGGCGTCGGCGACGACCGACCACCTGACGCTCGTGCTGGGGGACCTAGCGTACTACCACGACATGAACGGGCTGCTTGCGCTCGGGCGCGCGCCAGTCGAGGCGACTGTCGTGCTCGTCAACAACGACGGCGGCGGCATCTTCCACATGCTCCCGATCGAGTCCTTCGACCCACCCTTTACCGACCAGTTCAAGACGCCCCACGGGCTCGACTTCGCGGCCACGGGCGACCTCTACGAGTTGACCTTCGAGTCGGTCGACACGGACGGATTCGCCGACGCCTACGACGCGGCCACGGAGGCGTCGGGCAGCCACGTGATCGAAGTCACGACCGACGCCGAGGACAGCCACCGGACCCGCGAGCGCCTGGTAGAGCGCGTCGTCGATCGGCTGACGGCGTAAGTCTCGGGGGCGGGGCCGTCCCCGGCCGACGAGGGTCGGTGATGGGCGCGGACCACCCTGGCGAGCCAACGCTTATTACGGCGCGACTGTCACCTCCGCTATGCACCCGGCAGGGAACGGGATCTCGGTGCTCCATGTCGACGCGTCGCCGGAACTTCTCGACGCGTCACGTTCGACGCTTCCGCAGGTCGATCAGCGGATCGAAGTCACGACTGTCCGGACCGCGTCCGAGGCCATGGACGTCCTCGACGCGGCCGACGTCGACTGCGTCGTCGCCGAATACGCCCTCCCGGGGACCGACGGGGTCGACCTCCTGGAGGAGGTCCGGAGCATCTACCCGGATCTCCCCTTCATCGTCTACACGGGACAGGGGAGCGAGGGGGTTGCGGCCGACGCCATCTCGGCGGGCGTCACCGACTACCTGCAACGAAGCGACGGCCGCGAGGACTGGACGGTGCTCGGAAACCGCATCGTCAACGCGGTCGAGCGCCGGCGGGCCGAGCAGCGCGCCACCCGCAGCCAGTCCCACCTCCAGGCGCTGACGGCCCACACCAACGACGTCATCCTGACGGTCGACGACGACGGCGACGTCGAGTACGCGAACCACGCCGTCGAGGACGTGTTCGGGTACGAACCGACCTGCCTGGAGGGCCAACCCCTGTCGCTCATCCTCCCGGACGGCTGTGGCGACGATCCGATGGCCGACGGGTTCGACGTCGCGCAGGCCTGTTCCGATCACGGCGGGGTCGATCTCACCGGACGGAGCCGCGACGGCGACGAGGTGCCGCTGTCGGCCTCGTTTAGCATGTTCTCCCAGGGCGGCGAGCGATACTACGCCGGCATCCTGCGGGACGTGAGCCACCAGCGGGAACTCGAACGAAAGCTCCGGGAGACCGCCAACCTCTACCGGGCGCTCGTCGAGCAGTCTTTCGTCGGGATCTTGCTCATCGACGAAGACGGCTACCGGTACGTCAACCCGACGGCCGCGGAGATGCTCGGGTACACCCAGGAGGAGATGGCTGCGAAGGACCCCAGGGAGGTGATCGTCCCCGAAGAGCGCGAGGCCGTGGCGGAGCGACTGCGACGCCGTCTCGACGGCGACTCCGATCCGTCGCGGTACACGATGACTGCGCTCCACCGGGACGGCCACCGGGTCCACCTGCAGGCCCACGCCACCCCCGTCGAGTACCAGGGCGAACCCGCGGTGATCACCGCCATCGTCGACGTGACCGAGGAGCGCGAGCGCAAGCGACGCCTCGCCGAGAGCGAACGGCGCTACCGCACGATCGTCGAGAACTTCCCCAACGGGTCGGTCGGTCTGTTCAACAGCGACCTGCGCTACGAAACGGTCGCCGGGATGGCCTTCGAGGATCTGGAGAACGACCCCGAGGACATGATCGGCGAGCGCATCGACGAGGTCCACAGCCAGGACTTCATCGAGAACTGCGTCGACCACTACGAGGCTGTGTTCGACGGCGAGTCCCGCGTCTTCGAGTTCGAGTACGCGGATGGAATGCTGGCCCGTGGCCGGGTTATCCCCCTGTACGACGGCGACGAGGTGGTCAACGGACTCGCGATGCTCCAGGACGTGACCGAGGAGCGCGAGCGCAAGCGACGCCTCGCCGAGAGCGAGCGACGCTACCGCACCATGGCGGAACAGTTCCCCAACGGGTCGGTCGGCCTGTTCACTCCCGACCTGCGCTACGAACTCATCAACGGGGAAGTGTTCGAAGAACTCGACACCGGTCCGAAGGAAATGGAGGGCGAACTGCTCCAGGCGGTGCGCAACGAAGTCCTGGTCGAGAACTACCTGGATCGCTACGAGGCAGTGTTCGACGGTGACCCCCAGGTGTTCGAGTTCGAGTACGAGGGCGAAGCGTTCCGTACCCGCCTCGTCCCGGTGTACGACGGCGACGAGGTTGTCAGCGGTCTGGAGATGACCCAGAACGTCACGGAGGAACACGAACGCCGCCAGGAACTCGAACACCAGAACGCGAGGCTCGAACGGCTGGCGGAACTGCTGTCGACGGACCTCCAGCAGCCGCTGTCGGCCCTGGAGGAGGCGCTGTCGGGCGGCCACGACGGGGTCGAACTCGCCGAAGCGGGCGACGCCGTCGCGATCGAGTCCGGGAGTTCCGAGGCGATCCGGGAGGTCGAGCGCGCCCGCGACGCGCTCGAACGGCTCACCTGCATCGCGGACGACCTGCTCGAAACCGCGACGAGCGAGCGGCCGACCCGTGACGACTCCGCCCGGATCGACGCGGACGTCGGTGACGACGGGACTGCCTCGGGCGCTTCGCCCGCCGTCGGCGACCCGACCGCTCCGGACGACGGGATCACCCTGGACGACTCGGCCAGCATCGAGGACTCGGCCGATCCGAACGACTCGACCGCCGCCGGCGACGAGAACTGACCCCGTCGAGTCTCCGCCGTCGATCCCCGGGCGGTCGCCATTCGGTATCGGCACCGTCGTGTCGCCCGGCCCGAGGGCGACCCCATCGAAGGACACTGCCACGTTCACACCAACTGTTATGCCGCGGTGGCCGGACAGTACTGTCATGACTGACGACGGGGGGCCCTTCGGCGCGGCGATCGAGCGCCGCGAGGACCCGGCCCTGCTCACCGGCCGCGCCAGATACACGGACGACGTCTCGGAGCCCGGAACCGTGCATCTCGCCTTCGCGCGCAGCCGACACGCTCACGCCCGGATCGAGGACGTCGACGTCGAGAAGGCTGCGGCAACCGACGGCGTGCTGGCGGCGTTCACCTGGACGGACGTCGTCGACGCCGGAGTGCCGGGCGTGCTCCCGGTGAACCAGTCGCTCGTCGACGCCGACGTGCCGGGCCACCCGATCCTGGCCCGCGACCGGGTCCGGTATCACGGCCAGCCGATCGCGGCGGTCGTCGCAGAGAGCCGGGCCAGGGCAGCGGACGGCGCGAGCGCGGTCGACGTCGACTACGACCGGCTCCCGGCGACGGTCGACCCAGTCGAGGCGACCGGGGAGGGGACGCCGACGCTGTTCGAGGACTGTCCCGACAACGTGCTCATAGAGGGCGACCTCGGCGACGCGGCGGCGACCGAGGACGCGTTCGCGGCGGCCGATCGCGTGATCGAGCGCGAGTTGACGAACAACCGGCTGATCGCGAACGCGATCGAACCGCGCGCGGCGGTCGCGACCTACGACCCCTCCGATGGTGGGTTGACCGTCGAGATGACGAGCCAGGCACCCCACCGCCACCGGGCGAAACTCGCCGAGACCCTGGGGATGTCCGAGGGGAAGATCCGGGTGATCGCGCCGGACGTCGGCGGCGGCTTCGGCCACAAGGGTCACCACCACCCCGGCGAGGCGATGGCAGCCGTGGCCGCGATGGAACTCGACCGGCCGGTCAAGTGGACGGCCACGCGCTCGGAGAACTACCTCGAAGGCGCCCACGGCCGCGACCACGCCACCACCGCGGCGATCGCGGTCGACGACGACGGCACGATCCGGGGGCTCCGGGTCGACACCCACGCCAACGTGGGCGGCTACGCGCTCGGGTTCTCGCCCGCGCTCGCGACGATGTACGGCCGCCTGCTCGCCTGCCAGTACGACGTTCCGGCGATCCACCTCCACTCGCGGGGTGTCTGTACCAACACCGCCCCGGTCCACTCCTACCGCGGGGCGGGGCGCCCGGAGGCGGTGTACGTCACCGAGCGGCTGGTGGCCGCGGCGGCCCGGGAACTCGGTCTCGACCCCGCCGAGATGCGGCGCCGGAACCAGGTTCCGGCCGACGACTTCCCCCACGAAACGCCGGTCGGCGCGACCTACGACAGCGGCGACTACGCTGCGGCCCTGGAGACGGCGCTCGACGACGCCGACTACGAGGCCCTCCGGGAGCGACAGGCTGCGGCCCGCGAGGAGGGGCGGTACGTCGGGATCGGACTCGCCTGCTACGTCGAGTCGACCGGCCACGGCTTCGAGAGCGGCGTCGTCCGCGTCGCGCCCGACGGCGGCGTGACGGTGTACGCCGGCACCCACTCCCACGGCCAGGGCCACGAGACGACCTACGCACAGATCGTCGCCGAGGAGCTCGGCGTCGACTACGACGAGATCGAGGTGGTCGAGGGCGACACGGAGGCGGGGCCGGTCGGCACCGGCACCTTCGGGAGTCGGAGCGCGGTCACCGGCGGCAGCGCCGTCGCGGAGAGCGCCCGGACGGTCGCCGCCAAGGCCCGCGAGATCGCGGCCGCACGGCTCGAAGCCCCAGTCGAGGACGTCGTCCTCTCGGACGGCGAGCTAGCGGTCAGGGGCGCGCCACAGCGCTCGATCCCCTTCGCGGAGGTCGCGACCGCGGCCTACCACGGGCAACTCCCCGAGGGGACCGAGCGCGGGCTTGAGGACACGACCTTCTTCGAGGCCGAGGACACCGCGTACTCCTTTGGCACCCACCTCGCGGCCGTCGAGGTCGACCCGGACACGGGCGAGATCGAGATCGAGCGGTACCTCGCGGTCGACGACTGCGGCGAGCAGATCAATCCGCGGATCGTCGAGGGGCAGGTCCACGGCGGCGTCGCCCAGGGGATCGGCCAGGCGCTGTACGAGGAGGCGCTCTACGACGGGAACGGCCAACTCGTGACGGGGTCCATGCAGGACTACGCCGTCCCCCGGGCCGAGCACCTGCCGGAGATCGAAACCGACCACACGGTGACCCCCAGCCCGCACAATCCCCTCGGCGTGAAGGGGATCGGCGAGGCCGGCACCATCGCCGCGCCGCCGGCGATCGTCAACGCCGTCCACGACGCGCTCGCGCCGCTCGGAATCGAGGATCTCGACATGCCGCTCACCGAGGAGACGGTGTGGCGCGCGGTCGAGGAAGCGACCTGATCGCGGCCGCGGCCTGCGCGCGGCCGTGAATCGACGGCTCGCGACGCGGTTACTCGCCCAGCTTCGCCCGCATCTCGGCGAGGCCGGCGTCGACGTCGACGTCGACGCCGTGGGTTTCCAGCGCCTCGCCGAACGCCGACATGAAGAAGGAGACGTTCTTCGGGCGCGCGGAGTGACCCATGCAGCCGACCCGGAAGATGTCGCCGCTCAGGTCACCGAGGCCACCCGCGATTTCGAGGTCGTAGTTCTCCAGCAGGTAGGAGATGACCTCGCCGTCGGTGACGCCGTCGGGGACCCGGATCGCGTTCAGCGAGGGGAGCCAGAACGCGTCGTCGGCGTTCATCTCCAGGCCCATCGCCTCGACACCGGCCTTGAGCGCGCCGGCGACGTCGCGGTGGCGCTCCCAGCGGTTCTCGATGCCCTCCTCGGCGACGAGACGAAGCGCCTCGCGCAGGGCGTAGACGTTCGTGATCGGCGCGGTGTGGTGGTAGGCGCGCTCGTCGCCCCAGTACCCCTCAAGCAGCGAGAGGTCGAGGTACCACGACCGGGCGGGCTCCTCGCGGGAGAGCACCTTGTCCATCGCGCGGTCGTTGAGGGTGAGCGGGGAGGCCCCCGGCGGACAGGAGAGGCACTTCTGGGGGCCCGAGTAGGCGACGTCGACGTCCCACTCGTCGACGCGGAGTTCGACCCCGCCCAGCGACGTGACCGAGTCGGCGATCACGAGCGCGTCGTGGGCGTGGGCGACGTCGGTGAGTTCCGACACCGACGGCTGGAGCGCGCCCGTCGAGGTCTCGGCGTGGACGAAGCCGAACACGTCCGGCTGGTGCTCGTCGAAGGCGTCCTCGACGTCGGCGACGTCGAGCGGTTCGCCCCACGGCGCGTCGACGCGGACGACCTCGCCGCCCGCGCGTTCTGCCATCGACGCCATGCGGTCGCCGAAGTAGCCGTTCGTCGGGACCAGCATTCGGTCGCCGGGTTCGACCAGGTTGCCGATCGCCGCTTCCATCGAGGCCGATCCCGTCCCCGAGACGGGGATCGTCCACTGGTTGTCCGTCCGGAAGGTGTACCGCAGCAGGTCCTGGACCTCGTCCATGATCTCGACGAACGAGGGATCGAGGTGGCCGACCAGCGGCGTACTCATCGCGCGCAGCACGCGCGGATGTACGTCGCTCGGGCCCGGACCCATCAGTGTTCGCTGCGGCGGCGTGAGTTCTCCGACGTCTGGAGCGTCCATACATCTCGTTTCGGGGTGAATACAAAAAGCCCGACGAACCGAAACCGTCGTGTCATGCGGTATCACGGGCCAAAACCGCCGTCGACGCCGACGCCGCCAACTATTACAGGGCGCTGTTCGATGGTACCAGTATGCACGAATCCTCCGGCGAACCGACCAACCGCCGATGCCGGGTAGCGTCCGATCGTCGACCCGTCACGGGAGGTCGCCGATGATCGACGAGAGCGAAACCCGGATCGTCGACTGTGACTGGCACTACATGGACTCGTTCGCCGAGATCGCGCCGTACATGCCCGAACCCTGGAGCACCAAGTACCAGGACAGCAACTGGGGGGACGCGGGCGTCACCCAGGCCCAGAGTTCCTTCTTCCCGACGTCGACGGGCGATCGCCAGAACTACGGGAAGATCACCCGTGAGCACTCGAACTATCCGACCGATCCCGAGGAACCCGAGCGCATCCGCGAGGGGATGGAGTTCCTGGACGTCGACGCCTCCCTCCAGATCTCCCACCTGGCGCTGGCGATGGGCGGGGTGACCGCCGACGACGAGCGCGTCCAGGCCTTCGCGAAGGGGTACGTCGAGTACATGCGCGAGGAGGTGCTCGACCCCGACGACGGCGTCTACG
>Ga0207720_100365_pt1 | contig 33681 bp, 33 predicted proteins | sample A23P2SouthBayCA_2_FD_187751 | JGI IMG/M metagenome (GOLD analysis project Ga0207720, IMG submission 187751) | Aerobic enrichment media microbial communities from Eden Landing Ponds, California, USA - A23 E3 (2) (SPAdes) | ecosystem: Environmental > Aquatic > Marine > Unclassified | place...
GACGAGGCGACCATCGAGCGCGCCTACCGCGACCGCGTGAAGGAGGCCCACCCTGACCAGGGCGGGACCGTCGAAGAGTTCCAACTCGTCAGGCGCGCCTACCGCGAACTCGACGAGCGGGACAAGAACGGCGAGACCGGAAACGGGACCGATCCCGCAGACATCGACCTCACCGACGACGAGGGCGAGGCCGACGCGGCACAGCCGGTCCGCGTCGAGTTCCTCGACTACGAGGCGATCGACGACTACGGCTGGTCGCTCGACGACGACGACCTCTTCCGGAAGGCGTCGCACGCCGACCTCGACGAGTCGGCGCACGGACGGCTGTTGGTCCAGCCCGACGAGAGCCTGCTGGAGGCGGCCGAGAACCGCGGCTTCGCGTGGCCGTTCTCGTGTCGCGGCGGCGCGTGCGCGAACTGCGCCGTCTACCTCGTCGAGGGTGACCTGTCGCAGCCGACCGACCACATCATGCCGGACGACCTCGCCGAGCGCGGGTTCCGGCTCTCCTGTAGCGGCTATCCGCTGAGCGACGAGCTCAAGGTCGTGTTCAACGTCAAACAGCTCCCGGAACTCGACGACCTCATTCTGCCGCCCGGCCCGTTCACCCGACGGTGAGATCCGATCCGATCCGATTTAAAGGCAGAAGCCACCCCTCGATTTTCCGCGAGCGCCTCGAAAACGAGTCAGCCGTTCCTCTGAAGTCAGCCGGCTCTCAGAACGCCTCGGCGACCGCCGCGACGACCGCGTCCTCGACCGCGTCGCGCTCGCCGGAGAGGAACTCGATCTTCCCCTCGCGGAGGCCGGCGGTGGCGACGTCGGCGTTGGGCGCCAACTCCGCCGCGCGCTCGGCCACGTCGCGCACGGACACGTCCGCGTTCGTCCGGACGTACAGTTCGTCGGTGCCGATGCCGACCGTCGCGTACGCCTCGCCGTTCGCGTTGCGACGGTGCAGATCATCGAGGAGCAGCGGCGTCGGCGGGAAGTCGTAGCGGTGGGTGTAGCCGTCGGTGTCGAGGACGGCGAACTCGACGCCGTCGACCGCCTCGGTGACGACGTTCTCGGTCGCGGTATTGACCTCCGTCTCCAGCTTCTCGCGGAACTGCTCGGAGACGTGGGCCGCGAGGTTGCCGCCGTCCTCGAACAGGAGGTCGGCGACGAGTTCGCGCTTGTCCTGGTACGACTGGTAGTACGCCTCCAGGGCGACCGCCTCGCGGAGCTCCGCGACGCGCTCGGCGTCGTAGCCCGCGTCGCGGGCGAGTTCGACGTAGCGGTCGGGGGTCTCCGCCCAGTAGCTCACCGCCGGCAGGTGTCGGAGGTCCGCGCGGACCTCGTCGTTGACCGCGGAGGCCAGCGAGGCGACGAGCGCGCCGGTGGAGAGGTCGGCGTCGACGCCGTCGATCTCGGGCGAGACGAGGGTGTCGACGGCATCGCGCGTCTCGGGATCGGCGACCTCGGCGTCGACGACGACCGCGTCGACGCCGTAGACGGACAGCAGGTCGATGCCGTCGGCCGATTCGACGGTGGATCCGGTGCCGACGAGCAGGAACAGCGGAAGCTGTTCGTCGTGGCGGTCGCGGTCCTGCAGCATGCGCGTCGCGTCGTTGGTCGCCGCGTCCATCCCGTAGACGGGGTCGTCGAGCGGGCGGCGGGTGAAGTAGTGGTACTCCGCGTCGCTCTTTGCGTGCTCCTCGCGGATCAGCGGGAGCACGGCGCGCTCGACCGCGGCGCCGGCGACGTAGCCGTCGGCGGTGGCCGGGTGGCGCACGACGATCGGACGCGATTCGAGGACCGCGCGGCGGATCGCCTCCGCGGCGTCGAGGAGCCCGTCAGCGAGTTCCGCGACGGCCTCGTCGCCCGCGAGCGGCTGGAGTCCCTCCGGGCGGGCCTCGGCGGTGAGCGCCTCCGCGAGCCGACGGCGGACGGTCTCGGCCTCCTCGCCTTCAAGGAGGACGAGCGCCTCGGACTCGACCTGCACGTCGCCGCGGTGGCTCTCGACCTCGCCGTCGATCCGCACCGCGTCGCCGACCTCGACGTCCGGGTACGCGCGGACGCCCGGCTCGACGAACGCGGCCACGTCGACGACGCCCGTCTCGTCGCGGACCTCGAAGACGGTCGGGCCGCCGGTCTGTCGGACGCTGACGACCTCGCCGTCGATTCGCACCGCGTCGCCGACAGCGTCGGCGAGGGTGCCGATCCCGACGCGCTCGCGGTCGTCGTCGAGGTCGTCCGCGGCGGTCTCGGAGGCGTCCGATTCGGTCGTTTCGACCGTCTCACCAGTTTCGCCGGCCTCGTCGGCTTCGGCTGTCTCACCGGCTTCGTTGGCCTCGTCGGCCCCAGCGTCTGCCTCACCCGTCTCGTCGACCTCGTCGAACTCGGGAGTGTCGTCGTCGCTCTCGTCCGCCGGTTCGTCGTCGCTTACGTCAGATTCGACCGGCTCCGCGTCAGCTTCCGCGTCCGGCTCCGCGTCATTTTTCGCGACTGACTCCGCGTCAGCCTCCCCGTCGTCTTCCTCGCCTTCCTCGTCTTCCTCATCGGGGAGATGTTCGGTGTCGCCGTCCTGCACGAGCACGCCGCGGAACTCGCGGTCGGCCTGCCGGATCGACCACGCGAGGTCGATGTTCCCGTTGTCGCGAACGCCTTTCACCTGCACGACAACCTCGTCGCCCGGCTCCCAGTCGAGGCTGTCGAGGCGCCGATCGAGCTCCGAACGGTGGAGGAGCCCGGTCACGCCCGGCGCGAGGTCGACGAACACGCCGAACTCGGCGTAGCCGTCGACGACGCCGCGGTAGAACCGGTCCGATACGAGCTGATCCGGGGAGTTACCTCGGAAGTCGAACACGACGTCTTCCTGGTGCGGATCGCAGATGCGACCGCCACCGTCGACGTCAACGCCACAGATGATACAGGATCCCATTTGAGTACACCGAGAGCCTCGGGCTTAAAACGGTTGTCGAAAGCCACGCGGAAGCGAATGGCCGGATCCGGACGTTTCGACGTGGATGGCGTTTCGACGTGACGGACGTCCCGACGAGAGGGATCGGCGACGGCCCGCGGGGTCACCCGATCAGGGACCGAACCGCGGCGACGACGCGGTAGCCGACGCCGTACCCGAGGACGGCGGGCGGGACCCCGGCGACGAGCGTCCGGACCGGAGTCGTTCTGTGGACGATTCGGAAGCCGATCAGCAGGAGCACCGCCGCGTACGCGCCACAGACGACGCGGAGCAGCGGTATCGGCGGGCCGGCCAGCGCCATCGGCGAACTGGCGTACGCGACCACCTGCACCGTCTCGCTCACGCCGCCTCGGTCGCGCAGCGCGAGCCCGCCGTCGTACTCGACGCTGGCGAGGATCACCGACAGCGTCGCGACCGCCGCGGCCAGGTGGAGCCCGACCGGCGCGGCCAACACGACGACGACGAGAAAGAGGATCGCCGCGGAGACGGGGACGGACGCGACGATTCCAGGGACGGCGCCCGGGTCAGCGGCGATCCAACCGAGCGCGTAGGCGGCGGCGACGGAGACGGCGAACGTCAGGGCCGGAGCCTGATCCCCGGGCGCCACGCCGTTCGCGAAGAGGCGTCGCGGCCGGATCAGCGTCTCGATCCACGCCCGAACGAGCGCGCGAAGCCCGCGTGCCCGACCGCCCGCAGACTCCTCGATCCACGATGTCACGGGCGTGATTAGCACGGGTGGAATAACGGGGTTCCGATCCGCGTCGAGCCCGTCGGGCCGGTCGGACCGGTGAGATGGCTCTCGACTACTCCGTCCGTTATCTCGTCTGATAGCCGGCGCGTAAAGGCTTATACCGCCCCTCGCGGAGGAGAGCACGAATGCGCGCATTCCGGAACGACGAACGGGGGTTCACCCCGATAGCCGGCTCGGGGATGCTCGTCGGCATCGTCGTCGTGCTGTTGGCGCTTGTCGGCGCCGCGGTGTTCGGGATGATCGACGGCGTCGCGCCGCCGGACGCGGAGTTCCAGATCGAGACGGAGGGGTCCGACCTCGTCGTCGTCTCGGCGGGCCCCGAACCGGTCCCGGCCGAGGAGCTGTACGTCCGCGGCGAAGACCCGGACGAGGCGGTCCAGTTCGGCGCGTGGCCCGGCGAGGGGATCGTCCGGCCGGGCGATCGGGTAACCGTGCCCAACGCGACCGGGAACGAAGATATCGAGGTCGTCTGGGAGCCCGTCGCCTTCGACACGCACGAGACGCTCGGCACCTACGCGGGCGAGGAGTCGGCGATCGAAGGCAGCTCCAGTCGGGACCCGCTCGGCGCGACCGGAGTGTGAGTCGCACGACCAGAGCCTGAGTCGGCGCGATCGACCTTTAAAAGCCGCTCGCGGGAACTATTCGACCGACACCCACTCGCCGCGCTCGTCGGAGCGGGAGACGGCGTCGAGGAGCTTCTGCACCGCGTACCCCTGTTCGAACGACGGCTCGAACTCGCCGCCCTCGGCGACCGCCGAGAGGAACTCGTAGCTCTCGTGGACGAAGGTGTGTTCCCACCCGATCACGTGGCCCGGCGGCCACCAGTGGTCGATGTACGGGTCGCTCTCGTCGGTGACGAGCACGGTCTGGTACCCGCGGTCGTCCTCGAGGAGCACCTCAAGCTCGTTGAACCGCTCCAGGGAGAACTTCAGACTCCCCTTCGAGCCGTACACCTCAATCGTGTGGTCGTTCTTGTGGCCCTCGGCGAACCGGGACGCCTCGAAGTTCCCGATCGCGCCCGACTCGTAGGCGACCTGCGCGGTGAAGGCGTCGTCGACGGTCACGTCGCGGTACTCCTCGACGTCGCCGTTCTCGTCGTAGACGGGGCGCTCGTCGACGAACGTCTGTAAGTGGCCGGAGACGCGGTCGATCCCGCCGACCTCGTCGCCGACGAGGAAGTCCGCGAGATCGAGCGAGTGCGCGCCGAGGTCGCCGAGCGCGCCGGACCCGGCCATGTCGGCGTCGAGCCGCCACGCCCACGGCGCGTCGGGGTCGGCGAGCCAGTCCTGAAGATACTCCCCGCGGACCTGTCGGATCTCGCCGAGTTCGCCGTCCTCGATCAGTCCCTTCGCGTACCGGATGGCGGGGACGAACCGGTAGTTGAACGCGGCGGCCGTCGGCACGCCGGCGTCGACCGCGGCGTCGCGCATCGCCTCAGCCTCGTCGAGCGTCGGCGCGAGCGGCTTCTCACAGAGGACGGGGACGCCGGCTTCGAGGGCCGCGATCGACGGCTCTGCGTGGACGTGGTTCGGTCCGAGGTTGTAGAACACGTCCACCTCCTCGATAGCGTCCTCCCAGTCGGTCGCGGTGTGCGAGAACCCGAACCGCTCCGCGGCGTCCGCGAGCGCCTCCTCGTCGCGCCCGACGAGAGTGTGCCGTTCGATGTCGGGCGCGTCCGGGAAGAACATCGGGAGCCGCGCCAGCGCGTTCGAGTGCGCCCTACCCATGAACTGGTACCCCAGAACGCCGATGTTGAGCGTCATATGCCACCATTCTGTCGGCACCGTTTTAGCTGTTCTCACGTCTCTCGAACAGTATGTGATCATTGTTCACACGCAGCGTGATATTCATGTATCGCCGCGAGAACGCACAGTCGTGTCAGTCACCGGACGAACGCTCAGAGGGTCACTGGCTTGGCGGGCGCTCAGGCCGGTCACCGCCTTCCTGGTTGTCGTCGTCAGCGGGATCGGGGGATTCGTCTCGCTCGCGGGCGTCGGACCGATCGAGGCGGCGTTCTGGCTGATCGATCCGGCGAGTATCAGCGTCCACTATCAGGCCCGCACTGGCGACGGTCGGCAGGTGAAGGCGTTCGCTACCGTCGTCTTCGGGTCGCTGGTCCTCGCGGGCGGGTGGATCGGCGAGACGGTCCTGACGGCGGCGTTCGGCGGACAGATGCGCGAGGGGATCGAACGCATGCAGACTAAACGAGCCATCGACGACCTCGACGACCACGTGATCATCTGCGGCTACGGCCTGTTCGGTCAGACCGTCACCAGACGGCTCCGCGAACGGGGGCGACCCGTCGTCGCCATCGAGCGCGACGAGGACACGTTCGAGCGCATCGACACGGAGTCGGTGTTCGCCGTCGAGGGCGACGCCAGGAACGAGTCCGTGCTCCGCGAGGCGGGGATCCGCGACGCCGACGCCGTGGTCGCCGCCATCGACGACTCGAACGCGAACATCCAGATCGCTATCACGGCGAGCGGTATCGCCCCGGACGTGCGCCTCGTCGTCCGCGTCGGCGACGACGACTACACGTCGGTCGCGCGTCGGGCCGGCGCCGACGAGGTCGTCATTCCGGAGGTGCTGAGCGGCGAGGACGTGAGCGACTCGTTGTAAGCGGTGCGTGAGAGGCGCGTACTACGCCCAGTAGGCGTCGCCCGGCTGCGTCTCGAAGACGGCGCGGTCGAGCACGTCGACCGCCTTCTCTAACCCCTCCCGCGAGGAGGTCAGCGAGTCCTCGTGTTCGATCGAGAGCGCGCCCTCGTAGCCGACCATTCGGAGCGTGGAGACCACGTCCTTCCAGTGGGCCTCGTCGTGACCGTAGCCGATCGAGCGGAACAGCCACGAGCGGTCGGCCTCCGCGGTGTACGGCTCCGTGTCGAGCACGCCCTTCAGGCGCGCGTTCGCGTCGTACACTTTCGTGTCTTTGGCGTGGAAGTGGTGGATCGCGTCGTGCTCGCCGAGGAAACGGATCGCCTCAGTGACGTCGATCCCCTGCCAGTAGAGGTGCGAGGGGTCGAAGTTGGCACCGATCCGGTCGTTCGTCGCCTCCCGGAGCGCGAGCATCCCGGTCGGCTCGTACACCAGCATGTTCGGGTGCATCTCGATGGCGACGTCGACGCCGTGGTGGTCGGCGTGTTCCGCCAGGTCTCGCCAGTAGGGAATCGCGACCTCGTCCCACTGGTAGTCGAGCGCGTCGGCGTGCTCGGTCGGCCACGGCGCCGTGATCCAGTTCGGCGTCGAGTCGCCGGGGGCGCCTCCCGGAAGCCCGGAGAAACAGGTGACCGTGTCGACGTCGAGCTGGTCGGCTAACTCGATCGCCTCTCGGAGTTCTCGGTCGGCCTCCGCAGCGCGCTCCTCGACCGGATGGATCGGGTTGTTGTGGGTCGCGAGCGCGGAGATCCGGAGGCCGTGTTCCTCGATTACGTCCCGGAGTTCCGCCTGTGCCGCGTCGTCGTCGAGCATCGCCTCGCGGTCGACGTGGTCCTCGCCCGGCCACCCGCCGACGGCGATCTCCACGGCGTCGACGCCGACGTCGTCGAGATACGCGATCGCATCTTCGATCGATTCGTCTCCCAGCGGAACCGTTAGTACACCGATGTCCATGTCGGGAACCTCTCGGAGCGCAGAAATAAACCTTCAGGAAACCGTCGAGATACTGTCCGAAGTTTTATGATTCTGTTCGTGAACGACACACCCATGCGATTCGGGACTGCGTTCAAGAAGGCGCTGAAGTACCACGCGGTTGCATCTCTCCCGACGTTCATCGGCGGCGCGATAGCAGCCGTCGCGCTGTGGATCGGGCTCATCGAACCGGCGTTGGCGTCGCTTGGAGGCGCGACAGGCGGGCCGCAGCAACTGCTCCAGGCGGTGATCGCGGCGCCGATCAATATCCCGGTCCTCGTCGTCGGCGTCGTCGGGGGCCTCGTCGTCCGGCGCGTCGGTCGCACGACGCTGCTCTTCCGCATCCACGCGACCGGCGTCGTCAACACCGTCGAGCGCGAGGTCGTCCACGACCAGCCGTCCGCGGATCGGCCCGCTTCTGACGAGCAGTCGGCGGACAGCGGGTCTGCCGGGAGATCGTCCGCGACGGCGACGTCGACCGATGAGGCGGTCCCGGGCACACCCACCGCTGACGACGGCCACGGCGTCGACGGTGACGACGAGGGAGTTGCGGACGGGGAGGAGGGCGACGCCGACGGCGACGGAGCCGACGACGGGAGCGACGACCAAGAGGTCGGTGACGGGAGCGACGATCAAGAGATCGTCGATGGGAGCGACGATCAAAAGGTCGAGGACGGGGACGCCCCGAGTTCCGTCGAGAGCGAACCGCGTACTGAGCGCTGAGTCGGACGGCGACGCGCCGCGGACGGTCCGCGTGTGGAGGTCGCTTGTCGCTCTCTGCGACCGCCACACCACATGAGGTTTTAACCGGTGGAGAGCATACGACGGGTATGGGAATCCTCTCTCGCGCCTCCTACGTCATCCGCTCGAAGGTGAACGCCCTCCTCAATCGAGCGGAGGATCCGACGGAGTCGCTCGACTACTCGTACGAACAGATGCGCGACGAGCTTCAGGACGTGAAACAGGGGATCGCCGACCTCACGACCCAGAAGAAGCGTCTGGAGATCCAGAAGCGCAAACTGGAGGAGAACGTCGAGAAGCACAACCGACAGGCCCGCGAGGCGGTCCAGCAGGACCGCGACGACCTCGCGCGGAAGGCCCTCGAGAAGAAGAAGTCGAAGATGACCCAGATCGAGGAGCTGGAGGGACAGATCGCGGAGCTGAACAACACGCAGGAGCAGCTCGTCGAGAAGAAGAACAAGCTCCAGAACCGCATCGAGGAGTTCCGCACGAAGAAGGAGACGATGAAGGCCCGTTACGAAGCCGCGGAGGCGTCCTCGCGCGTCTCGGAGGCGATGACCGGCGTCGGCGACGAGATGGAGGACGTGAGTCGGTCGATCGAGCGCGCCGAGGAGCGCACCGAGGAGATGGAGGCGCGCGCGGAGGCGATGGACGAGCTGGAGGACTCCGGCGCGTTCGAGGACGCGCTCTCCGACAAGGACAACATCGACCGCGAGCTGGAGAGCCTCTCGACGAACAGCGAGGTCGACGCCGAGCTGGAGACGTTGAAGGGCGAACTCGGAAAGGGCGACCCCGCGAGCGACGACGGCGAGGCGAGCACCGACGAGGAGATAGACGACGAACTGGCCGACATCGAGTCCGAGATCGACGCGGACGACCTCGAAGCCGATCTCGACGACGGCGGAAACGCCGATGAAGCGGTCGACGTGGAGTTAGAGGAGTCCGAGGCCGACGCCGACAAGCGGCAGAACTGACGGACGGCACAGACGCGCGGAGAGGCTCCGTCCCGATCGCGGTCTCGCTCCCGCTCCGGTCCCCGCCTTTTCGCCGCTTACTCCGACCGCAGCCGCGACCCGGTCCCCGCGCGGTCGCAGTCGCTGAGCCGGATCTCACCGACCGACAGATCCACGCCGTCGTACGGGTCCTCGGCGAGCAGCAGCGAGCCGTCGAGGTCGGCGTAGTCGAGGAGCGGCGCGAGCTGCGCGGCCGCGGCGATCGACGCGTTCGACTCGATCATGCAGCCGCACATCACGTCCAGCCCGTGAGCGCGCGCGGCGGCGATCATCCGCCGCGCCTCCAGCAGGCCGCCGGTCTTCATCAGCTTCAGGTTCGCGATGTCGCACCGGTCGGCGATCGCGGGGATATCGGAGAGCGTCACGCACGACTCGTCGGCGGCGATCGGGAGCGAAGACCGCTCGTAGACGAACCGGAGCCCCTCGGGGTCCGCCGCGGGGACCGGCTGCTCGACGAACTCCACGTCGCGGTCGGCGAGCCACCCGCACTTTTCGACCGCCTCGCGGGGCGTCCACGCCTCGTTGGCGTCAACTCGGAGCCGGGCGTCGGGCGCGGCCTCGCGGACGGCGTCGATCAGTTCGCGGTCGCGGTCGGTGCCGAGCTTGATCTTGAGGACCGGGAAACCCGCTTCGACCGCGGCCTCGGTCTTCTCGCGGACGCGCTCCGTCTCGTCGAGCCCGATCGTGTAGGAGGTCGCGGGCGCGTCCGTCGGATCGAGCCCCCAGAGTCGGTGGAGGGGGACGCCGAGCCGCTTCGCGGCGAGGTCGTGGACCGCGATCGAGACGGCGGCGCGGGCGGCGGGGTTGTCGTTGACGACGGTCGCCAGCTCCGCCTCGATCTCGTGGAGCGCGTGGGGGTCGCCGACGCGCTCCACGGCGGCCAGCAGATCCGGAAGCACGGCCGCGACCGTCTCCGCGGTCTCGCCGTAGTGCGCGGAGGGGGCCGCGCCGCCGACGCCGGTCATCCCGGCCTCGTCCGTAATCCGAACGATCACGTTCTCGGCGGCGGTCTCGGTGCCCCGAGCGATCGTGAATGGGTTCTCTAGGGGGAGCGACACCCGCTCGAAGGTCGCGTCGAGGCTCATCTGTCGTCCGCCTCACCCAGCCCCGCGTCGACGATGCCGTCCACGATCCGGTCGGCGCCGTCGCGGACCGGGTCGGCGGCCGGGACGCCGACCTCGTCGCCGAAGTCGTCGACCGCGTCCGCGGCGGCCGCGTCGTCGTCGACGTCCTTGGTGTTGAGCGCGCCGGCGACGACGCTCGTCTCGTGGATCGGTGTCGCGAGCCCCTCGTAGAGGTCGACGTAGTCGGCAAGCGGCGCGAGCGAGAAGGACTCGTAGCCGTGGACAGCCTCGCGGCCCGCGGCGTGACAGAGCACGAGCCCGTCCGCCATCGAGCCGTGGAGGATGCCGCAGGTGACCGCCGAGTAGGCGGGGTGGACGATGCTCCCCTGCCCCTCGACGACGAGGAGGTCGTGGTCGTCGCCGACTTCGACGAGCATGTCCTCGACCGCGCCCGCGGTGAAGTCGGAGACGACGCGGTCGATCGGGTTCCCCCAGCCCGCGATCATGATCCCGGTCTGACCGGTCGGGACGAACGCGGCGTCGATCCCGCGCTCGCGGGCGGCGGCGACGATCTCAAGCGAGGCCGTCATCTTCCCGACCGAGCAGTCGGTGCCCACCGTGAGCACGACGTCGGCGTCCACGTCGCCGGAGGCCCCCGTCGCGACCGTGAGGTCGTCGTCGGGTTCGCGCACGTCGACGAGGTCGACGCCGTGTTCGGCGGCCAGCGCGGCGAGCTCCTCGTCCTCGTTTAAGAAGTAATGAAGCCCGCTCACCACGTCGCAGCCGGCCTCGATCGCGGCCTCCACGTCCGACCGCCACGACTCGTCGAAGCCGCCGCCGATCGGGGCGATCCCGATATATAAGGCGTCCACGTCGCCGTCGGCGGCCTCGTACGCGCCTTCGAACGACTCGACGATCGGCGCGTCACGGACGTCGGGGACGTGGTCGTTGACGCGGTCGCCGGCGCGGTCGCGGTCGAGCACCGCGCGCACGTCTTGGTCGCCGTAGCGCATCACGCCGAGGGCGGTCTTCGCGCGGTCCGGGAACTTCTCGTGGGCGAGGATGACGATCCGGTCGTCGCTCATGCCGGATCGCTCACTCCGTGAGGATTTAAAAGAGTCGAGCCGCGTCCGGATCGGTCGGTCGGCGAGTCCGTGCTCGTGGACGAACGCGGCGGCGCCCGGACCCGCCTCAGTCGAGGTCGATCGACACGTCGGACTGCAGCCCCGCCGCCTTCACCGTATTATAAAGGAGCATCGCGCGCGTCATCGGGCCGACGCCGCCGGGGACGGGCGTGATCGCACCGGCGGTCTCCGCCGCCGACTCGTACTCCACGTCGCCGACGAGCGCGTACCCCTTTTCGGTGTCGGCCTCGACGCGGTTGATCCCCACGTCGATCACGGTCGCGCCCTCCTTGAGAGACGAGCCGTCGACGAACTCCGGGACGCCGACCGCGGCGATCACGATGTCGGCGGTCGCCAGTTTCGCCTCCAAGTCCTCCGTCCGCGAGTGGCAGACGGTCGTGGTCGCGTTGCCGACCGGCCCCTTCTGGATCAGGAGGTTCGCCATCGGCTTCCCGACGATGTCCGACCGGCCGACGACGACCGCGTCGGCGCCCTCGGTCTCCACGTCGTACGCCGCCAGCAGCTTCTGGACGCCGTGGGGCGTGCAGGGTTTAAACCGGGCGTCGCCGGCGACGAGCCGCCCGACGTTCTCCGGGTGGAAGCCGTCCACGTCCTTCTCGGGGGCGATCCGCCGCAGCACGCGACGCTTGTCGACGTGGTCGGGGACCGGCAACTGGACGAGGATGCCGTGCACGTCCTCGCGCTCGTTGAGGTCGTCGATGGTCTCGTACAGCTCTTCGGCCGGGGCGTCGGCGTCGATCTCGACGTGGACGCTCTCGATGCCGACCTCCTCGCAGTCGCGCTGTTTCATCGAGACGTACGTCTCGCTCGCCGGGTCGTCGCTCATCAGCACGGTGGCGAGTCCCGGCGTCACGCCCGCCTCCTCCAAGGTCTCGACGTGTGCGGCCACGTCGTCACGCACGTCGGCGGCGACCGCCTCGCCGTCGATGATCCTCGTCTCGTCGGCGGCGTCCCCGCCGCTACTCTCGCTCATACCGAAACTGAGGGCGAGGCGATATAAAAACGACGCGGGATCGTGTCTATCTCTCTGCTGTGGTGCTATTAAATACCCAGAAACGTGGATCGAACTCGGCGTTTACTCTGGGTACAGTTCCTCCTCGCGTTCGACGGCGTCGATGGCGGCGATCTCCTCGGGCGTCAGATCGAGGTCGGCGGCCGCCAGGTTCGCGCGGAGGTGTCGCTCGCTCGACGCCTTCGGGATCGCCACCACCGGCTCCTTCGCGGTCGCCCACGCGATCGCGACCGCCTCGGGCGTCGCGTCGTGGGCCTCCGCGGCCTCGACCACGGGGTCGACCTCGCTCACTCGCCCGCCCGCCAGCGGCGAGTAGGCGACCACGGTGTACCCGTGCTCGCGGGCGTGCTCCAGGAGTTCCGGCCGGTAGAACAGCGGGTGTAGCTCCGTCTGGTGGGCCGCGAGCGGCGCGTCGAGGACGTCGATCGCGCGGTCGAGATCCTCGATCTCGAAGTTGGAGACGCCGACGTGTTCGACGAGTCCCTCGTCGACGAGCCGATCGAGCGCCGGGAGGGTCTCCGCCGGGTCGTACGCCCCGCGCGGGCGGTGGACGTAGAGGAGGTCGAGCGTCTCCACGCCGAGCAGTTCGGCGCTCTCCCGTGCGGTCGGGGCCACGTCCTCGGCGCCGAGGTCGTCGACCCAGAGCTTCGTGGCCACCGTGACCGCGTCGCGGTCCACGTCGCTCGCGGCGAGGCCGTCGGCGAGTCCGTCGCCGACGACCGCCTCGTTGTCGTAGATCCGGGCGGTGTCGAGGTGGCGGTAGCCGAGCGAGAGCGCGGTTTCGATCGCGGCGGGGTCGTCGATTCCCATCGTTCCGAGGCCGACAGGCGGGAGATGCATACGGGCGCCTTCGGCCGACCGACCCAAAAGCCGATCGGTGAGTTCTTTTTAATATGACCGGCGCGAACGGGGGATGTCTCCCTCCATGTCGCCACTAGCCCCGCCGTGTTCGAGCACCGGGTCCCCGCCGCCGAACCGATGACGCGCTCGACGAGTCGTCACGGGACGTGGACGTTCGAAACGGTACGCGGGTCGGTCCGCGTCGCCCCCGGAGAGATCCGAATCCGTCGCGGCGTCGTCAGAACCGTCGCCGAGGCGGGGCGAGCCCTCGCCGCCGGGCGCCTCCCGTCGGCCCTCCGAGACGTCGGCTGGACCGGGATCCTGGCCGTCACGGCGATCGTCCCCCCGGCGGTCGAGTGGCTCCTCGCAGGCGGCGGATCCGTGCAGGCGACGTTCGGCGTGCTCGGCCTCCTCACCGCGGTCGGCGGCGTCGCCGCGTCCGTCGCCCGCGAGCGAACGGCGACGATCCCCTCCCGCGACATCGAACACGTCGCCTTCGACGACGGGACGCTCGTGATCGTTCACCGGAACGAAGAGGAAGACGGCGAGCGCGAGACGGAGACCGTTCGTCCCCTCGACGGCGCGGAACGCGCCGACGCCGCAGTCGCGTTCAGGCTTCGAGGGGTCGAGATCCGCGGCGTCGAGGACGACGAGGCGGTCTCCCGTACCGTCGTCGACGCGCCGAAAACGACGCTCCTCACCGAGTCGGGGTCGAACAACGCGTGACCGATCTACCGCGAGAACGAGACCGTTCGGTTGAGGACCTCGTACCCCTGCGCCGCGAGCACCTCGGCGTAGTACCGATCGGCGACGAGCCCCTGCGGCAGGCGGCGCAGGTCGAACCGTCGCGTCGGACGTAACTCCACGTCGACGACCGTTCCCGATTCGCCCTCCCGAACCGTGACCCGGTACGCGCCCCACGGCCGCCCGTCGACCGTCGCGTCGAGGTCGACGACCGCGAATGCGTCCTCCGGGACCGTCTTGCCGTCGGACGTCTCGCTGCCGGATATCTCGCTGTCAGACATCTCGCCGTCGGATCTCTCAGCGAGCCTCGTCACGTCGACGGCGAGGTCAAGCGACACGGACCGGAGCCCGAAGAGGTACGAGAGTTCGTAGGTCGCGTTCGTGTCGGAGACGTGCTCGGCCTCGGCTCCGTCGTCGTCGCTGTTTCCGCCCCCGTCCGCGACGACCTCGTCGGCGATCGCCCACTGGAACGCGAGCACTGGCGGTGTCGCCGACGCGAACGCCTCGACCACCGCCTCCGGATCTGCCCCGGACCGGAGCCGGACCGTGCCGCGCCGCCGGAACACCGGCACGCGGAGCGCGACGGCGAGGACGACGGCGACTACCAGCCCCGTCCACAGCGAGAAGGCGGTGAAGACGGCGAGAACCGCTCCGGTGACCGACAGCGCCGTGAGCCAACTGACGACGCGCTCGGTCCGGTGGTACCGTCGGACGACCGACTGCACGCTCGGCGGCTGCCGATCGGGACGAGAGCGCTGCCCGGAACTCGGCCTCGTGGAGGGCGAAGACATGGTGTCATCCTCGGCGACGGGTCAAATGTCGGTTTCGGTCGTCCCGGGTGCGACCGAGGAGCCCGCGGTCGTCCCCTTCGGCCGCCGGTACGAGTCGTCCGCCGGTACGGGCCGGGCGGCGAAAGGACTACGCGCCGCGCGCGAGACGTGGTCCCCGATGCGGTTCCTCTCCACGCGGACGCTCCTCGCCGGCCTCCTCGGAGGTGTCCTCCACCTGACCGTCGTCGAGGCGCTGTTCCGGCAGTTGGGGCACGTCCCCGAAGCGCTGTGGCCGCTCGCGTCCCTCGGGAGCGCCCTCTCGCTTTTCGTCGCGGGGGCTCTCGTCGCTGCCGCGGCCGTCCACACCGGGTTGGCGTCGCCTCCGATCGGGCTCGTCGCGCTGGCGGGGTGGGCGGCGTACCGCGATTGGGCGACCCCGGACCCGACGTGGTCGGAGTTGGGCGGGCGGCTCGTCGTCGACGGCGACGTGTTCCTCACCGGCTACGTCGGCGCCTGGTACGTCTGGCTCGGTCTGCTCGCCGTCACCGCCGCCATCGAGCTCGGACTGCGGCGGGAGTTCGGGATCGCCGACCGCCGTCTTCGGACTCCCCCGTCTCCGGGTGACATCGGACGCGACCGGCGCGTCACGCCGGGCACGGGAGCGGTCGCCGTCGCGGTCGGCGGCGTCTTCGGGGTCGCCGTCGCCGCCCGGGCGGCCGATATCGGCGTCACGCCGACGGCGATCCTCCCGGTGCTGGTCGGCACCGCGGGCGCGGCCGGCGGAGTCCCGGTCGCGGGAGCGCTCCGCGGGCTCGTGACGCCCGCGCTGGGGTTCGTCGCGCTCGTCGCGCCCACGCTCCTTCGAACGACTCTCACGGGCGGGGAGGGGGGACCAGTCTTCCTGCTGCTCCTCGGACCGCTCGCGCTCGCGTTCGCACTGCTCGCGCTGACGGAAGACGCGATCCGGCGGCGGCTTCGTGACCGGTGAGTCACGGATTCGCGGCCCGCGAGTCCGGTCGCCGATTCAGATCTCTCTCTCGGCGTCGACCGGGACCCGCCCGCAGATGCTCACGAGGTCGTGGAGGTCGTCGATCTCATAGGTGGGCTGACAGGAGAGTTCGGTGGATCGGCGGTGGGGGCGCCGGACGAACGCGGAATCGATGCCGGCGTTGTCGGCGGCGTGGATGTCCGACTCGTTGTCGCCGACGAAGATCGCCGTCTCGGCGTCGAGGTCTTCGAGGGCGCGCTCGATGTAGTACGGCGAGGGTTTCTTCCGCGAGAGGCTGGCGATGGAGGGATCGCGGCCGTACGCCACCTCGAACCGCCCGGCGAGCCCGAAGTGGTCGAGCACCGCGTCGACGGTGGCCTGCTGGTTCGAGGAGACGACCCCGAGCGAGGCGTCGAGGTGCCGGAGCGCGTCGACGTCGTCGTAGGGTGTCTTCTGCCCGCTCCGCGCCGCGTCGATCTGCGCGGTCGCGGCGGTCTCGTCGCGGACTCGCCAGAACTCGACCGGGTCGAGGCCGTAGCGCTCGCAGATGTCCGTCAGAGTGGCGGGATCGACGCCGACGGCGATGTCGTCGACGTGGGCCAGGTCTGGATCCTCGACGCCGAGGCTCACGAAGGCGTCCCAGGCGGCCTCCCTGAGGGTGTCGAACGAGGTCCGACCGACGAGAACCCCGTCTTTATCCAGGACGACGGCGTCGTACACGACTCCCTCTCGGTCGGTAACCGGCAAAAGCCTTTCACCGATCGGCGGGTCTTCACAGGCCGAACAGCCTGAGCGCGAGGCCGACGAGCAGCGTGATCGTCCCGACGAACACGCCGATAAACGGGATTGGAACCGGGAGCGGGATCACGATGAGCAGGAGTCCGATCGCGATCAGCGCCGTGGAGAGTCGCATACCCTCTCGTCGCCGCCCGAACGGAAAGGTCCTGAGGTGCACGCCGCTATCGGAGAGAGCGCTCTCACTCCCGGGTACGACTCCCGCACTTTCAATACCCGGCGCGTCCAACTCCCAGATTGGACCATGAATATTGTTGATATCGCGGTGCCGGAGTACGTCGAAGTCGACGTCAGTGAGCGACTCGCCAAGGTCCGGTCCATCTTCGAGCGCGAAAATCCGAAGGGGATCGTCGTCACCGAAGACGGCGAGTACGCTGGCGTGGTGGGTGAAAAACAGCTGATGCGCTCCCGGATGGAGAGCGACACCAAGGTGTCGGCCGTAATGAAGCCCGCCCCGTCGGTCGACCGCCACGAGGACCTCCGAGAGACCGCCCGGCTGCTCGTCGAGGGCGACGTGAAGATCGCGCCGGTGTACGAGGGCGAGAAGCTCTACGGGATCGTCACCGTCGACCAGATCCTGGAGGCCGTCCTCGACAGCCTCGACGCGATCACCGTCGGCCAGATCGCGACCGAAGACGTGATCGGGATCAACGAGAAGGACACCGTCGGGAGCGCCATAAACCGCCTCCGTGAGAACGGGGTCTCCAGACTCCCCGTCCTCGACGAGGACGGCCAGCTCGTCGGCGTCGTCACCACCAACGACATCGTCGAGTTCGTCGTCCGCGACCAGGAGCGGCAGGGCAGCGGCGACCGCGCGGGCGACATCGACCGGATGCTCGACATCCCCGTCTACGACATCATGTCGAGTCCCGTCGTCACTGCGACCGCCGACGAGACCGCGGAGACGGTCGTGCAGCGCATGTTCGACAACGACGTCTCCGGGCTGGTCGTCACTCCGAAAAACGTCGACACGGTCGCCGGGATCGTGACGAAGACCGACGTGTTGCGCGCGCTCACGTTCACCGAGCAGGACTCGATGGACGTGCAGATCACCAACGTCGAGCTGCTGGACACGACCTCCCGCGAGCACATCGTCGAGTCCATCGAGCAGGTCGTGAACAAGTACGCGGACATGCACGTCATCCACGCGCACGTCCGGCTCCACGCCCACAAGGAGAAGCTCCGCGGCACGCCCCTGATCCAGTGTCAGATCCGCCTCCGCACCAACGAGGGACAGGTCGGCGGCTCCGGCGAGGGGTACGGCGCCGAGCACGCGTTCCACGTCGCGCTCGACAAACTGGAGCGCAACGTCTTGGAGATCAAAGGCGTCAACGCCGACGAGGAGTACCGCGGCCAGATGCTCCGTAAGCTCGGCGAACTGTAGGTCGAGAGGCGCCCGACGCCGCGATCGGCCGGACCGTCGCCTTCGATCGATACCGGTCGGCCGTTCCGCCGCGTCGGTCACCCGTTTCCGCCGCGTCTCCCTCGCCGCCCGACGAGAAGCGTCGCCGCGAGAAGCGCGAGGACGCCGACGGCGGGACCGAAGCCGGGCGCTCCGTCGACGGACTCGTCTTCGCTGGCGGTGTCGTCGCCTCCGGACGCCCCGTCTGTCGGCTCGTCGGGTCCGATGTCGCTCTCGTCGTTCCCGTCATCCTCCGCGTCGGCCTGATCGTCTCCGTCGCGTGGACCGTCATCGATCGGTTCACCAGTGTCGTTCACCGGCTCGTCCGTCTCATTCGTCGGGTCGTCCGTCACGTTCGCCGGGACATCCGTTGCATTCGTCGGACTATCTGTCTCGTTGGTCGGGCCCTCCGTCTCGTTCATCGGCTCGTCGGTTTCGTTCTCGGGTTCGGCGGGGTCTTCAGTGCTCGGCGGTGCGGGGGAGGGGCTGGCACCGCTGCCACCGCCACCACCACCGCCACTGCCACCACCGCCACTGCCCCCATCATCACCGGACTCACCGCTCACCACCTCGATAATCGTCGATTCGCTGTCGTCCGGCGTCGAGGCAGTCACGTCGTATGTCCCGGTCTCCCCGCCGTCGGCGATCGAGACCGAGAACGTCGTCGCCCGCGTCGCTCCCGACGCGACGCCCGAGAAGGACCTTGAGTCGGAGGCGTCTCCAGGTGAGACGGCGAGCGCGACGGTCACGTCGTCCGACGACCCTCCGACGTTCTCGACCGTGACGTCGACGTCGGCGCTTTGGCCCCGCTCGATCTCACCCGGCCCGGAGAGGTCGGTAACGGTGAAGTTCGCGGGCGTCGCCAGCGAGACGTTCTCCTCGACCGAGCCGTTGGACGGGAGCGACACCGTCCGCGTCACATCGACGTAACCCTCGGCGGAGGCGGTCAGATCGTAGTTACCGCGGTCTGCGCCGAGCGAGTAGTTGCCGGCGGCACCCGTTGCGGTTTCGACCGACCCGCCGCCGACTTCGGGCGCAGCGATCACCGTCGCGCCCTCTATCGGGGCGTCCGTGTCCGCCCCGATCACGGTCCCCGAGAGGGTTGCGGGGAAGGGGTCGAGCGCGAATCGCTGCGTCGCCGTGGCGTTGGGCTCGACGGACACACCGGCGACGTCGTCCGGGTCGAAGTCCGGCGCGTCTGCGGTCAGGTCGTAGGTCCCGGGTCGGAGTTCGGTCCCGTACGTCCCGTTCGCCGCGGCGTCGATCGTCGCCACCGCGTGGCCGGTCTCGTTCGCGACCGTGACGGTCGCGTTCGCCGGCGGATCGAGTTCGTCGCTCGCGTTCACGACGCCCGAGATCGTCCCGTTGCGGAGCGACAGCGAGAGGTTCGCGGTCGCGGTGTCGCCGGATCCGGAGAGCGTCACGGAGTCGCCGGCGGGGGCGTAGGTCGCGTTGCTTGCGGTGACGGTCAGGTTCGCGGCGGGCACGTCGACCGCGTACGTCCCGTCCGCACCCGTCAGCGTCTCGCCAACGAGTTCGTTCTCGTTCTTGGCGTGCACCTCGATCCCAGAGAGGGTCGCGTTCGTCTCCGCGTCGGTGACGGTCCCGTTCACCGTGGCGATCGCCTTCGCGACCCGAACCGGGGCCGACACCGCTTCTTCCGGCGAGGTGACCGTCAGTTCGGTCGCCCCGGTCCCGAACTCGCTCGGGACGGTCCCGTTCAACTCGATCGTCGCGTTCTCGCCCGCTGCGAGCGAGACGTTCGCCGAGTCAAGCGCGCGTTTGCGGCTCGCGTTTTCGGGGTCCGCGAGTCGGAGTTCGACCGTCCGGTTGTCGCCGGCGACGGTCCCCCGATTCGTCACGTTCGCAGTCGCGGAGAGCGTCGCATTCCGCTCGACGATCGCGGGCGCGGAGAGGTCCGTGACTCCGTAGAGGGGTTTGTCGACCACGTCGATCGCGGTCGTCCGGTTCGAGTCGGCGGTGTGTGCCCCGTGATCGTAGCTCTGGTTCGTCTCGGTGTCGCTCGGAATCACGTACGAGAAGCCGACAGTCGCGTTCTCCCCCGGAGCGAGCGAGACGTTCGCGGTGTCGCCGACCGTGTCGTTGAACCGGTATTCGACCGTCCCGGCACCCGGGTCCGCGCCGGTGTTGTTGATCGTCGCGGTCGTCGCCAGCGTCTCTCCGGGCGCGATCTCGGCCGGCGCATCGAACTCGGTCACCGTGAGATTCGAGTGATTCTCCGTGATCGACGACACCGCCGCGTAGCCGTCGACGACCCCGGTCCCGTAGCGGTCGTCCGGATCGCTCGCGTTGTCGGGGTGGGTGGCGGTGTCACGGAGCGTGTCGAAGAGTTCGTCGTCGGAGACGTTCCGCGTGCTCGCCGAGAGCATCAACGCGGCGACGCCGCTGACGTGCGGGGCGGCCATGGAGGTGCCTGACTTGTACCCGTACGCGCCGCCGGGAAGCGATGAGTTGACAGAAACGCCCGGTGCCGACACGTCCGGGACGACGTACGTCTCCGGCCAGTCGGTGGGCGCGTCGCCGCCCCACGCGCTCGACGTGTCGATCGTCTCTCCGCTGGAGAACGAGGCGACGCCTCGCGTGCCGTTGACCGCACCGATCGCCAGGGAGTCATAGACGTTCCCGGGCGAATTCGACGTTCCTGCCCCACTGTTCCCCGACGACGCGACGACGATCTTCCCGGCTTCTCGTGCGTTCCGAACCGGCTCGATGAGGTCGGAGGCGTATCCGTCGGCTCCGAGACTCATCTGCAGCACGTCGACGTCCGAGGCCTCCGTCGCGTGTTCCATGCCCGCGATGACCCGAGCGAACGTCGCGTTGCCTCCGTCGTCGTCGAACACCTTGATCCCATACAGCGACGCCTCCGGCGCAACCCCGATCGCGGTTCCGCTCGCGTTTCCGCCGGCGACCGTCCCCGCGACGTGCGTCCCGTGCCCGTTCACGTCTGATGCATCTGCCACGTCGTCGCTCACAAGGTTCCCCTCGGCGTCGTACTCCGCCCACCCGCTCACGTTCAGATCCGGGTGATCCGTCTCGATCCCGGTGTCGAGCACCGCGACGGTCGCACCCTCCCCGCGGGTCCCGAACTCCTCCCAGACCTCGGGCGCACGCACCATCTCGACGCCGTAGGTCGCGTTGGTTCCGGTCGCTGTCGTCGAGACTGTCCCGGGACCGACCGCGGGCTGGGGGCCGGCGGCGCCGATCGCCTGCGAACCGTCGCCACCGGAAGTCGTCGTCGCCGAATCGAGCTTCACCTCGAAGTTCTCGTGGACGCGCTCGACGCCGCGCACGTCGAGGAGGCGGTCGACCGCGGCGCTCTCGGTGTCGACCGTGACGAGCATCGCGTTCGCGAGCCAGAAGCTCCGTTCGACCGTGACGCCCGGCTTTCGATCGGCGAACGACTCGAAGTCGGCCTGCGCGCTCGCGGCGTTCGTTTTGAGGTCGTCTGCGGAAAGCGTCGGTGATCGCTCCGAACTGCCGACGCCGCCTCCGCTATCGGCGCCGGGGCTCGCGTCCCCTGCAAACCGCACCACGACTTCGACGGTGCCGTTCGATGCGCGCAGATCCGGAGTGATAGCGTCGCTATCCGGTGACGGGTCGGACGTGACCGCGGTTCGATCGGTCGCCGCCGCCTCGGGACCGACGGAGTCGACGGCGACGGAACCGGCTGCGGCGGAATCGATAGCAACAGAGCCGGTTGAGCCGGAATCGACCGACTCGGAGTCGCCCGCGGCGAATCCGCCCGCGACGGCGTCCCCCGCGACCATCCCCGGTGTGGCGGCGGCCGCGATCAGCGAAGCGGCGAGGAGAATCGCGGCGGCGGTCGCCGCGGTCGAGAGAGACGGCGCGTCGCTCATTACCAGGTACGTCGGCTCGGCGCTGATAACTCCAACGTCCGCGGGACACCTACGCGTCCGCGCTCTCGGCGAGCCCGTCGGCGACGATCCGGAAAGTGGCGGTGTCGCCCGCGGGCTTCGATCGGTGCTTTTCGAGCGTCGCCCGGCGGTTCCCGCCGCGGTATCGGTCGACGCGGACGATCGCACCGGTCCAGTGGTTGAGGGTGTTGCCGCCGAGCGCGCGGTCGCGGTCGGAGTCGGGGTCGGTGAACACCTGGTTCGTGATGACGACGGCGACGTCGTGACGTCGGGCCAGCGAGAGGAGGTGCGTCACCTGCTTGGCGACTTTCCGGAGCGACTCGCCGCCCTCGGTGTCACCGGCGCGCTCCAACCGGTAAAAGCCGGTCGCGGAGTCCAGCACGATCAGCTCGACCTCCTCGGCGAGCTCCTCGGCGTCGCGGACCGCTTCCCGCTGGTCGTCGAAGTCGTACGCCTCGGAGATCACCAGCCGCGACGCGATCTCCTCGACCGTGTCGCCGACGTCGGGGTCGTCAGCCCGCCCCGCCGCCAGCTGCTCGAACCGGTCGATAGAGAGCCCCTCGGTGTCGATATAGAGGGCGCGGTCGCCGGCGGCGGCGACCTCGACCGCCGCGGACAGCGCGAGGTTCGTCTTGCCGGCCGCGGGCGGGCCGTACACCTGCGTGACGACGCCGCGCTCGAACCCGCCGCCCAACAGGTCGTCGACCGGTCGGCAGCCGGTCGGGATCGGATCGCTCACTGACGAAGGATTCGCTCGCGTTCGTATTTAAACGGTCGATCGCGTCGCTCGTCGGAACGATCGCGCCGTCGGTCGACGCAGGCGCGTCGCTCGTCGGTGTGTGATAAGTGTGAAAGAAACGGAGATGGCGTCGATCACGTCGAACGACAGCCGAGATCCGATAGTGCTGCGGACGCGTCGTCCGCGACTTGGGGGTTAGTTGCGGACGAGGTTCGTCGCGCGGGGTCCCTTGGGGGACGATTCGATGTCGAATTCCACTTCCTGACCCTCCTCGAGGTCCGGGCCGCCGACGTCTTCCATGTGGAAGAACACGTCTTCGTCGTCGTCGAGGTCGCCGTCGTCAGTCGAGATGAAACCGTAGCCGCCAGTGTCGTTGAAGAAGTCAACCTTACCGTTTGCCATTGCAAACAAATGTACTGCCCGTTCGGGGATAACCCTTGCGAGGGTCACGGTACCACGACCGTCTTGAGAGACACTCACGTCCGTCCGGAGACGATCGGTCGCCTGTGTTCAGCGCGTGCCATCAGTCGCGGGGTTCATTTACGAGCGAGCACGTAGGTCGGATAACGACATGGATCGCCGCCACTTCCTCCGCTCGATCGCAGCCACCGGCGCCGTCGCCGGCACGACCGCCACGGCCGGCTGTACCGACGTCCTCGGCGGGGCGGGCGCAGAGGGAACGGTTCTCGGCCCGCCGGAACAGACTCGGGGCGATCCGATCCACCCGATCCACGGCGACGAGATGCCCGAGTTCACCGTCCCCGACCCGATATCGGACGAGGAGATCTCGACGGCGCAGTTCGAGGGCGAGCGCGCCGTCCTGTGGACGTCCTTCTACACGAACTGCCCCGACGGCGTCTGTCCGGCGCTGATCCTTCGGCTGCGGCGCGCGCAGGAAGTCGCCGCCGAGGAAGGGTTCGGCGACGAGGTCGCGTTCCTCCCGACCACGTTCGACCCCGAGCGCGACACCGCCGACGCCCTCCGCGAGTACGCCGATCAACAGAGCGTCGACCTCGGCGCGGGCAACTGGCACTTCCTCCGCCCCGAGAGCTACGCGCGGGCGCAGGAGCTCCACGACGAGCACTTCGGACTCAAAATAGAGAAGGTAGAGGAGACCGAGTACGAGGGCTTGGAGTACGCGTTCCCCCACTACGGGCTCATCCTCCTCGCCAACAAGCGGGGTATCGTCGAACGGGCGTACCCGAGGGGGTCGCGGACCGACATCGAACGGCTCGTCGACGACGTTCGGCGGGTGGTCACGGCGTGAGGCGCCGACACCTGCTGGCCGGACTCGCGAGCGTCGGCGTCCTCGGCGGGGCGGGCGCCGTCGCAACGAGTACCGTTCCTGCCGCGCTGACTGGTGAGGGAACGTCCGAAGCTATCGAACCAGTGACGATCCAAACCATCGACGCGCCCGGGAGCCGCGACGGTGAGGTGACAGTTCCGGCGAACGGCCGGCCGACCTTCGTCGATTTCTTCGGGACGTACTGTTCGCCCTGTATCGAACAGATGCCCGATCTCGGTGACGCGGCCGATCGCGTTGGCGACGAGGTGCTGTTCGTATCGGTCACCAACGAGGCTGTGGGGAGAGCGATGCCGGAAGAACAGCTCGTAAACTGGTGGGAAAAGCACAACGGCGACTGGTTAGTCGCCGCTGACGTCACCGCTGAGCTCGCTGGGAAGTTCAGCATTAGCGGGTATCCCACCGCCATCGTCCTCGACGCGACCGGTCGTGTCACATGGAGAGGGTCGGGGGCCCACACTGCCGACGAGATCGTCGCCGGCATCGAAACGGCGCTCGACCGATGACGGATCGACTCGATCGATGACCGACGTCTCCCTCGCGACGAACGTCCCGTTCGCGGTCACCGCCGGCGTCGCGACGTTCTTCTCGCCGTGTGCGTATCCCCTCCTGCCGGGGTACGTCGGCTTCTACGTGAACTCCGTCGAGGCCGACTCCGCGTCCGTCCTCGGCGCCGGGGTGCGCGGCGTCGCCGCCGCGGTCGGCGTGCTGGCGACGTTCGCGCTGCTCGCGGGCGCCACGGTCCGTGTCGGCTACTCGACGCTGTCGAACATCACCGTCTTCGAGACGCTCGTCGGCGCGCTGCTCGTCGCCTTCGGGCTGCTCGTGGTGTCCGGGCGCACTCCGTCTATCTCGGTCCCGCTGCCGAAGAGACGCACCGGAGTGCTCGGCTTCGGACTGTTCGGCGCGGGGTACGCGCTCGCCGGCGCGGGCTGCGTCGCGCCGGTGTTCCTCGGCGTCGTCGCCCGCGCGATCGCGCTCCCGGCGGAGACGGCGGTGCTCCTCCTCGCCGTCTACGGCGGCACCGTCGCCGTCCTGATGGCCGCGACGACCGTCGCGACCGGCGTCGGACTCGTCAGCAACGCCAACCGCGTGATGGCCCACGCCGGACTGCTGAAGCGGATCGCGGGCGCCGTGATGGTCGTCGCGGGCGTCGGACAGCTATACCTCTCGCTCGTCGTCTACTGAGCGGGTCCGACGGCGACCGGTCGATCGACCCCCAGATTCATACTCGACGGCGCGGAATACCCCTCCAGCCGAACCGACGCGTTCGGTCCCCGTACCATGAATCTCGATCAGTTCACCGCCGAGAACGCACCGACAGAGAGCGCCGATCCCTTCCAGCGCGAGAACAGCTACACCCTCGACGTCGACGTCGCCGGCACCGTGATGGCGAAGGCCGGGTCGATGGTCGCGTACACGGGCGACGTCTCGTTCACCGGGAAAGCCTCGGCCGAGGGCGGACTCAAGGGCTTCCTCAAAGAGGCGACGACGGGCGAGGGAACGCCCATCATGGCCGTCGAGGGAGAGGGTCACGTCTACTTCGCGGACGACGGCAAGAAGGTACAGGTGATCGAGCTCGACGCCGGCGAGTCGATCACGGTCAACGGCGAGGACGTGCTCGCGTTCGAGGAGTCGCTCTCCTACGAGATCAGCACCATCGACAGCCTCGCCGGGGCGCTCGCGGGCGGCTTCAGCAACGTCTACCTCGAAGGACCGGGATACGTGGCGCTCACCACCCACGGCGACCCCATCGTCTTGGAGCCGCCGGTCGCGACCGATCCGAGCGCGACCGTCGCGTGGGGCGGCACCTCGCCGGACGTGGAGGTGAACCGGAGCCTCTCGGACATGATCGGCCAGGAGTCCGGCGAGCGCTACCAGATGCGCTTCGACGGCCCGGACGGGTTCGTCGTGGTCCAGCCGCGCGAGGAGCACGTCTAACTGGCGGCCATCTTTTTGCCTCGGGACTCCGAGCCGCCGATCGATGGACGAGCGCGCCGATCCCGAGGACGGGCCGCTCCTGTTCGCTCACCGCGGGTTCGCCGGGGAGCACCCGGAGAACACCGTCGCGGCGGTCGAGGCGGCCGCGGGTGTCGGCGGGGCGGACTGGGTCGAGATCGACGCGGTCCCCACCGCCGACGGCGACCCGGTCGTCTTCCACGACGCGCTCCTGTCCGGGCGCGGCGGCCCTCCGGGTGCGCCCGACGACCGAGGCCTCACCGACGCGACCGGAGCCGTCTGGGAGACCGACACCGCGACCGTCACCGCAGCCGAGGTCCTCGACAGCGGAGAGACCGTGCCGCTCCTCAGCGACCTCCTCGACACGATCCCGCCTCGCGTCGGCGTGAACGTCGAACTCAAGAACCCCGGGCGGGAGCCTTCCTCGCTCCGACCCGACGAGGCGCTGGCTCCGGACGCGCTGGCGGCGCAACGAGCGGTCTGGCGCCCGTTCGTCGAGCGGGTTCTGAAAACCGCGGAGGGGTGCGAGAACGACCTGCTGGTCTCGTCGTTTCACGAGGCCGCGCTCGCCGCGACCCGAGAGCGGTCCGAAATCGCGGTCGCACCGCTGTTCTCGGAGTCGATCGAGGACGCGCTGGAGATCGCCGATCGGTACGACGCCGCCGCGGTGCATCCCCCAATTGACGCCGTCAGGGGGAGTCCGTTCTTCGATAGGTCGCGGTTCGGTGACGTCGACGTGGTCGACGCCGCGCACGACGCTGGGTGCGCGGTGAACGCCTGGACCGTCGAGACGTGGTACCAGGCCGATCGGCTCGCGGCGGCCGGCGTCGACGGCGTGATCGCCGACTACTCGACCGTCGGAATCCGGTGAAACGGTCGCCGACCGTCGGAGAACGCTGAAAACCAGACCGACCGCGAGTACGTTTCCGCCTACCGCGCCGCCAGCCACTCGGCGAAGGGTCCGGTGAGGAAGTCGGCGTAGTCGACGATCCCGAGGTACAGCGAGACGATCACGACGATCACGATCGGGATCCGGACGGCCCAGATCCACGCGTCGCCGAGAGTGCCGAGATCGCCGATCCCCTTTTCCAGTTCCCCGCGGGCGGTATCGGGAATCACCCAGCCGACGAACAGGGCTAGCAGTAGCGAGCCGAGCACGAGCAGGATTCCGTCGGCGAGTTTGTCGTACAGGTCGAGGAAGATCAGGTCGACGGTCACCGGAACGCCGAGCAGGAAGACGGCGACGCCGATGGCGATCGCGGCGGGGACGCGCCCGACGCCGACCTCGTCGATCAGGTACGAGACGAGCACTTCGAGGATGCTTATCGCAGAGGAGAGCGCCGCGATCCCGACCATCGCGAAGAACACGATCCCGATGAGCCGACCGCCGGGGATGCCGGCGAACGCCGACGTGAGGCTCACGAAGATCGCGCTGGCGCCGGGGCCGCCGGGCTCGATCCCGGCCGCGAAGAGGAACGGGAAGACGACGAACCCGACGATCACGGCGATGAGCGTGTCGAGTGCGACGATCACGCCGGCGTCGGACGCGAGGTTCCGATCCTCGCCGAGGTAGGAGGAGTAGGTGATCATCACTCCCATCCCGAGCGAGAGGGTGAAGAAGGCCTGTCCGGCGGCAGCCGGCAGGATGCTGGTCCAGTTGTCGAGGAGGTAGCCGAAGTCCGGGGAGAGGTAGTAGCTGTACGCGGCCCCGGACGCGTCCAGGGTGAACGCGTACGCCGCGAGCCCGAGGAGCAGCGCGATGATCGCAGGCACCATCACCTTCACGCCGACCTCGATGCCCTTCCGCACGCCGGCGGCGATGATCCCGATGACCAGTGCCATGAACACGGCGTGGAAGAGCAGGGAGTCGAGTCCCGTGGAGACCGTACCGAACAACGCCGTCGCCTCTTCGGGACCGGCGACCGCGTATCCGTCGGTGACGCCGATCAGGGTGTACCGGAGGAACCACCCGGCGACGACGCTGTAGTACGAGAGGATGACGAAGCCGATGGCGACGAACAGCCAGCCGAGGTAGTTCCACGCTCCGCTGCCCAGTTCCCGTATCGCGCCGACCGGGTTGAGGTTGGTGTACCGCCCGATCACGAACTCGACGAGGATCGCCGGGAAGCCGACGAGCCCGACGAACAGCAGGTAGACGAGGAGGAACGCCCCACCCCCTTCCTGTCCGGTGATGAAGGGGAACCGCCAGATGTTCCCCAATCCGACTGCGCTGCCGACCGCGGCGAGGATGAATCCCGCCCGCGTCGCCCATGTCTCGCGTGCCATTTGTGTCTCGAGCGTCATTCTCGCATCGCCTAAAACATGTCTTTCCGGCGCTCTACCCGATACTCATCAGACATGATCAATCGGTCACCGGTGCGACAGCGGGGGCGTTCGGTGGTCGCGTCGGCGTCGACGCCGGTGTGCCGACTCCCCCGTCGGGGACCGTGAATTTAATAGCCGGACGGCGACCTCACGGGATATGGAACGCGTAGACGTCGCGATCGTGGGTGGCGGTCCGGCCGGGTCTGCGGCAGCGCACGCGGCCGCGACCGGCGGCGCCGACGCGCTCGTGCTCGAAAAGGGGGTTCCGCGCGCCGATCGCGACCGACTCGGTCCGGACTCGACCGACGCCGCGGGCATCCTCGACTACTGGGTCGACATCATGGGGATCCACCCCGACGAGTTCGACGACGGGGTCGTCCAGCGCGAACTGAACCGCGCGGAGTTCCGCGGCCCGGACGAGTCGGCGACGCTCACGAGCACCGGGATCGACTCCTCGTACGACACGTTCGGCTACACCTTCCACCGCGCCCGCTTCGACGACTGGCTCCGCGACCGTGCCGAGGACGCCGGCGCCGAGTACCGCGCCGGCGTGTCGGTCCGGGGCGTCGACACCGACACCGCCGTCTCTCCCGAGAGCGACAACCCCCGACACCGCGTCGAACTCGCCTCCGGCGAGACGGTCGGCGCGGACTTCGTCGTGCTCGCCGACGGCCCCCAGCGCACGGTGACGAACAAGGTGCTCGACGAGTACCTCCCCGCGGACGCGGCCGCCTCCGATCGGCTCGCCTCCCGGACGGCCAACCACATCGCGTACCAGGAGTACCGTCGCGTCCCCGAGGCGGTGTACGAGGAGGTGAGCGACGCCATCGTCTTCTGGTGGGGCGTGATGCCCGGCGAGACAGCGTACCCGTGGATCTTCCCGAACGCGGACCGGATCTGTCGGGTCGGGCTCACGATGCCGATCGGGCTCGATATCGACGAGTTCGACCGCGACGCCTACGCGCTGCTCGACGGCGACGACGAGTCGATCCCCCAAGGGGGCGAGTACGTCCGCCGCCTCCTGGAGTGGCAGTACGGCGACGAGTACGACGTCGAGGAGGACTTCCCGCTCGTTGAGGACGCGGGGAAGCGGAACGGGACCGAGACGTATCCGATCTCCTCGACGCGGCCCATCGACTCGCCGACCGAGGTCGGGATCGCGGTCGCCGGCGGCGCGATGGGAACCACCTCCGCCTTCCACGAGGGGGGCGACCACGTCGCGGTCCGAACCGGAGCGATCGCGGGGGAACTCGCCGCAGAGGGCGATATGGCCGCCTACAACCGCCGGTGGAAAGAGGCGATCGGCGACGAGATCGTCCGGAACGTGACGATGGCGGACATGGTCGCCGACTACGAGCCCGACGACTGGAACCGGGTCATCGGCGCCGCCGACGCGATGCTCGCCGCGGAGACGGGCGACGGATTCCTCTCGCAGCCGTACCGCTCCGGCTGGGAGTCGCTGAAGCTCATGGTCGGCTACAAGTGGAACAAGCGACGCGTGAAGAAGGACTACGTCGGCATCGACGAGAGCGAGTACGTCTACTGACGCGACGCGACTATCTTCTGTGGGTACCGACGCGAGCTACCGAATGACCGGCGCGGAGAGCTCTCGCGGCTCGGTCGCGATCCCGTCGACGTCGACCGGTTCCACCTCGTGGGTCGGCCACTGCCCCGTCTTCGTCAGCGTCTCGGTCCGGTCGGGCGCCACGAGGTGGGTGTCCTCGCTCTTCGCGCCCTGCACGGTCGGGTTCCACGCGTAGCCCATCGGCCACCGGACCGTCTCGTCGCTCTCGGGGGTCGCGATCCACTCGCGACCCGCGAAGCCCGCCGCGCCGCCCTGGTGGTGCTCGCGCCACTCTCCCGCAAAGCCGACGGCGTCGTACGCCTCGCGGATCGCGTCGAACACGTCGCCGGCGGTGTCCGCGCCGTCGGAACCCGTTAGCTCCCCGGCCGCGGCGGCCTCGGTCGCGGCGAGCGCGGTCGCCTCGACGCGGGCGGCGGCATGGTGGCGTTCCTCCAGCCAGTCGGGGGCGTCGAACGCGACGGTCCGGGTCAGGGAAGCGTACAGCCCGGCGCGCTCGGCGGTGGCGGACACGAGCGCGTAGTCGCCGAGCGTCGCGTCGCTCGGGGTGTAGTGGCGGTACCGCTGGGCCCGCTCCGAGCCCCCGACGAGGACGACCGGGGTGTCGACGTCGCGGGACGATAGCGAGATGTCGATGCCGGCAGCGACCTCGTACTCCGGGTCCTCCGGTTCGAGGTTGCGACAGACGGTCTCGACCGCCGCCGCGACCTCCCGACCGAGCTCGCGGTAGCGCTCGACGTCGTCGGCCGTGAGCGGCTGGCGCAGGCGGCTCCCGTCCACGCGCTCGAAGCCCGGCACGCCGAAGTCGGCGGCCGCGGGCGCGGGCGACCGCTCCGCGACGGCCTCGGCGAGCGAACTTGCGTGCCACGGGAACGACTCGACGGCGACGGCGTCCGGGAGTTCCTCGTCGGCGAGTCGGTTCGCCTCGATGTCGTCGGTGATCACTCGGAGGTCGCCGTCGTAGCCGGCGGCGGCGACGCCGGTATCGGCGTCGTCGTCGACGACATTGTCGCCCCCGGTGAGCCACGCGAACCCGTTCGGCTTGGCGAACCAGACCGCTTCGAGCCCGCGCTCGTCGAGGTACGCGTCGAGTCTCTCGGTGCGGGCGGCGAGATCGACCATATCCGATGACTTTCCCGGAGCCAGTAAAAACCGGTCGGAACCGCTTCGGTCCGCGGGAAATCGGAGCCGGAACCGGCGAATCGACCGACCGCACGCTCACGCCAGCGACCGAAACGAAAGGTTCAATTACGTCCCCCGGATACGAGGAGATGCGTCAGTAAGCCCCTGCGGGTTGGTAGTCTAGTCCGGTTATGACACCTCCTTGACATGGAGGAGGCCGGCAGTTCAAATCTGCCCCAACCCACTCCCTTATAAGCGAAAACCGCACGACGGCGAGAGACGTTTATATGGTTCTTCAACTCGTTGCGGTTCGTTCGTGGATCGTGACCCCTCCATCCGCGCTGACTCGATCCGCGGAAGGTACAAACCGCTCGTCGCCCAATGGTGTGGTATGTCACCAGCGCTCGCGGACGAGCCGGTCGAACCGGCCGACGAGGGAGCCGAGCCGCTCACCGACGACGAGTACGCCGAATACCTCGACGAACTCGGTCCGGCGTGGGAGGTCGTCGACGACCACCATCTCGAAGCGGCCTACGAGTTCGACGACTTCGCGGACGCGCTGGCGTTCACGAACGAGGTCGGCGAACTCGCCGAGGAGGAGTGGCATCACCCAGACATCCACCTCTCGTGGGGCGGGGTCGGCGTCGAGATGTGGAGCCACGACATCGGCGGGCTCCACGAGTCCGACTTCGTGATGGCCGCGCGGATGGACCGAATGTACGAGGAGTACGGCGACGACTGAGAGGCGAATGGTCGGAACGGGGCCGAGACCGACCGCCCTGCGGTCATCGCGTGGTCACGCCAGACCGATGCGCTAACGAACGGTTTTAAACCCCTCCCGGCGGAAGTGGGGATAATGAGTGCGAACGTCTTCCTGGTCCCGATCGACCCGGAGAACTTCGATCGAACGGTCCGGTCCGCGGTCGACCTCACCGAGTACGACGACCGCCCGGACGCCCTCGCCGACCTCGACGAGGCCCGCCTGTGGGCCGTCGACGACGACAGTGGTAACGGCTCGACGTTCGAACGGATGGAAGAAGGCGACCTCGTCCTCTTCTACCACGACGGCGAGTACCTCGCCACCGGACGCGTCGGGACGACCTTCGAGGACGAGGACCGCTGGGTCTCCAGCACGTTCTGGACCGCGTTCCCGACGACGCGCGTGTACACGCTCACCGACTTCACGGCGGTCTCCGCCCCGAAGCGCGCGGTCAACGCCATCTTCGACTACTCCAAGTCGTACACCCCCGGCTTCATGCGCGTCGCCGACAGCCGAGTGAACGCCGAACTCTCCTCGATCGAATCTGCGATCGACCACTACTCGAAGCGGAACGCCGACGCCTGAACCGCTCCGCCGGCAGCTCTCTTCAACAGCCTCCTCGCCCGAGACCCGGGCGGCTTCGATTCCCGCTAGACCGCATCCAACAGCGTCTCGTAGGCGGGATCGTATCGCTCCGCGACGCGCTCCGGATCGCCGCGTTCGTCCCCGGGAAGCGCCGGTAGATCGACGGTCGCCAGCGGTTCGATCATCTCCGTCACGGTTCCGGTGTGTTCCTCCATCACCCCCTCGCGCGGGCTGCCGGAGGCGACCGCTCGCGCCTTCGCGTAGCGGTCGCCGGCGTAGATCCGCGCGCGGCCGGGATCGACGACCGCCACCGCGTCGGGCTCGACCGGTCCCTCCCGCGGGAGCGTCCCGGCGACGTCCGCGTACGACTCGACGACGACGGGCACCGACGCCGCCACGACCCACGCCGCGACGCGGTCGAAGGCCGGGAGGTAGTCGGCAGCCATCACGTCGTTGAACGCCGCGACGTCGTCGACCCGGGCCGCCTCCGCGAGCGGGAGTCGGTCGGCGAGCCCGTCGGGGAGCAGTCCCGCCGCCTCGGCCGCCCCGTTGACGACGAACCGAGAGCCGTCCTCGGTCGTCACCCGATCGCAGAGGAACGTCCGGTCCGTGTCCCCCAGCATCCCGGTCCGGCCGGGCGTCGGCCGCCAGAGGCGGTGGACGGGATTGATCGACTCCGGAGTGACCGCTTCCGGGGTGATCGCCGCGGACCGATCTCCTCGTCCCCGATCGTCGACGGTCGGGAGCGGTCGCGTGCTCGCCGCCGCGAGGCGTCTCGCGTCCTTCCCGTAGAGCCGGCCGGAGTCGCTCGCGATCCGGTAGTCGTCGTGGTCGTACCAGTAGTCGTTGCCCGCGCGGGGTTTGACGCCGACCGCGTCGCCGGCGCGAGCGGCGAGGCTCGCGACCAGTCCGGTCGAGAACGTCGTCTTGCCGGCGTCGACGCGGGCACCGCCGGCGACGAGTATCACCGGCGCGTCGTGTCGCTCCCGGCTCACGCTCCGTCGTCCGAGTCGACGCCCTCGGTCTCGGCCCCTGCCTCGTCGACCGCGTGCGGGGCGACCCCGTAGTAGCCGGGACCCTCCTCCGACAGCGGCTCCGCGATCACGAGGTCGTCGGCGTGAGTCATCACCCACGGGATCGCCCAGTCGATCAGCACCGCCTCGGTGTCCGGGTCGATCTCGGCGTCCGGCTCCAACTCCTGCAGCAACCGGGCGATCTCGGGGACCGTGTACATCTGGTCCGGCTCGAACAGCTCCGCGGGCTCGTAGAAGTCACACGGATAGGTCGCGTCGAACGTCGACTTCGGTTCGGGCATGGCCGGCGATACGGCGTCGCGTCCGTAAACGCTGCCGATACGGGCGGCACCGAGCTCCCACCTCACTTCGAGGGACAACGCCGACGCTCTGCGGTCGGTGGTGCGAAAAAATGCGGATCTCGACGCGCGTAACGCGCCCTCTCGAACGCGCTTACTCGAACAGTTCGACGGCCTGCTCGTAGCGGGTGGACGGCTCGTCCCAGTCGACGACCTCGAAGAAGTTGTCGACGAACTCGCCGCGGGCCGGGCC
>Ga0207720_100366_pt1 | contig 33494 bp, 33 predicted proteins | sample A23P2SouthBayCA_2_FD_187751 | JGI IMG/M metagenome (GOLD analysis project Ga0207720, IMG submission 187751) | Aerobic enrichment media microbial communities from Eden Landing Ponds, California, USA - A23 E3 (2) (SPAdes) | ecosystem: Environmental > Aquatic > Marine > Unclassified | place...
CCAGCCGACCGCGTCGATTGCGACCGCGAGCGGCGTCGTCGCGAGCACGCCGCCCATCCCCGCCGCGGCGACGGTCCACCCGGTCATCGTGGCGAACTCGTCCGGTCGGTACCAGTTCGCGAGGAACCGGAGCGTCGCCGTGTAGAGGACGCTCCCGCCGAGGCCGAGGAGCGCCCGCGAGGCGAACGCCACCTCGTAGGTCGGCGCGAGCGCGAAGCCGAAGACGCCGAGCGCCATCGCGGCGAGTCCGCCGGCGGCGACCCGGCGCGACCCCGCGCGGTCCACGAGGATGCCCGCCGGTAACTGCAGGCCGGCGTAGATGTAGAAGAAGGACGCGTGGAGCATGCCGAGTTCCGCGCCGGTCGTGTCGAACGCCCGCGCGAGGTCGTCGGCGAGGACCGCCGAGGTCACGCGATGGAAGTGACGAGGAGAAAGCCCGTCGTCAGGAGCGCCCAGAGCGCCCACCGGAGACGTATCGGCGTGGACCGGACTGAGAACCGTGTCATGGCTCAGGCGACACCGCGTGCGTGTAAATGTCTGTCGCGGTCGTTCGTGACGGTCGGAGAGTTCTAGTTACCGTGGAGAGGTCGCTCCCCGCGCCGCCGTGAGTTCCACCGGTATCCCCCAAGCGTATAGCGTCGGCGAGGGAGGTACGACCCATGCTCGCATTACTCACGTCTCTCGCAGTCGCGGTCGGCTGTCTCGGCGTCGCCGCCGGGGCGGTCGGGACGCTCGGGGACGCTGACGATGGCGACGACGCTGGCGAGCCTGACGACTCCGAGGATGCCCGCGATTCCGACGACTCCGACGAGTACGATTACGTCGTCGCGAAGGACGGGACCGGGGACTACGAGACGATTCAGGCCGCCATCGACGGCGCGAAGTCGTTCCCGCCGGACCGCATCCGCATCCTCGTCCGCGCGGGCGTGTACGACGAGAAGGTCGAGGTCCACGCGTGGAACCCCGACGTCACCCTCGTCGGCGAGCGCGCCGGGGAGACGGTCATCACCCACGACGACCACTTCGAGAGAATCGACCGCGGGCGCAACAGCACCTTCTTCACCCACACGCTGAAGGTCCGCGGCAACGACTTCCGCGCCCGAAATCTGACCGTCGAGAACAGCGCCGGCCCGGTCGGACAGGCCGTCGCCCTCCACGTCGACGCCGACCGGGCGAGTTTCGAGAACTGTCGCTTCCTCGGCCACCAAGACACCGTCTACGCCGCCGGCGAGGGGGCGCGCCAGTACTTCTCGGATTGCTACGTCGAGGGGACGACCGACTTCGTCTTCGGCGGCGCGACCGCCGTCTTCGAGAACTGCCGCGTCCACTCGAAAGCCGACTCGTACGTGACGGCGGCCTCCACACCGGAGCGCGAGCCCTTCGGCTTCGTCTTTCTCGACTGCGAGTTGACAGCCGACGCCGACGTGTCCGAGGTGTATCTCGGCCGCCCGTGGCGGAATCACGCCCGAACCGCGTTTCTCCGCACCCGGATGAACTCGCACGTGCTCCCCGCCGGCTGGCACAACTGGTCGCGCCCGGAAGCCGAGCAGACGGTCGAATACGCCGAGTACGACAGCCGAGGGCCGGGTGCGGAGGGCGAGCGGGTTCCGTGGGCGACGGCGCTGACTGAGGCGGAGGCCGAGCGGTATTCGAAGCCGAACGTGTTGGGTTCCGCGAGTCGTGGGGAGTGGTGGGACAGGGAGGAATGAAAGTGCGAGTGGGGCGGGTCAATGTCACAGAAACTGAGAGACCCACAACAAAATCCACGAAAACAAGTCGGCGAACAACTGACCAAACGCATCAAATACCAGTAATATTGTCAAGATGGCGAGAACCCACGTTAGTCTGGTTACATCCTCTTGTAGGTCAATGCTCGTTTGATTGAGTTCTTTCATCTCCTCTTGTAATTCGAGGCTGGATTCAGACAGAGAGCGGTTCTGCTCCGAGATAATTAGGTCAAGTTGTTGGTTCAGTTCACCAAGAACTATCTCATAGCGGTTTTCCAAGTCACCAAATCTATCTTCTGCATCTTCTATAGCCGACGAAATGTCATCACGTAGAACCTCAAATAGGCCAGAGTGGTAGTCGAATATGTCTAAATTGCCATTTTCTCTATGGACAGGCGGTGTTTGTTCCGGCTTGAGTGGGACTCCATGTTCACGGGGGCTACCAAGCGTCTCTTTAGACGAGTTTTCAATCATTGAGCGGGCCGATTCTACTCTATCCAAAAACTGGACATATTGGCTGTAAAATTCGACCTCCCTGTTTTGTAGAAAGTCAATGATTTCTCCAGAGTCATGGTTTTCTCCCACTCCAACAGGAATTTGTCGGAGTATTTGACCGAATTGGGCAGTCTGGTAGATTCGGCTACGGAACCAATAAAAGTAGAAAAGTAGCGGTATCAAATTCATCGAGTTGTGGGCGGCTCGGTAGTTAGGAAGGGGTTCTCTCGATCTTGCCGACGATTCTATATCTTCTGGCATCTTCTCACGCACTTCCTCTGGAATGTCCTCCATTGGGTCGTTCATAGGAACATCCCATCCAATATGCTGAATCAGCATAGGGTCGTCCTCGCTGAGAAAACCAATAGTGGCGTAAGAGTCATGCAAAATTTGAGTTCCACTTACGGAAGACTTGGACTGAGCAGTGAGCATCAGGTAATGCTCGGTCGCCATATTTAACGAAATTAAGCCGTGAGGCTGGATTCCGAATTTCGCACAGAACCGTCCATCTCGAAGATTTTCAACAAAATCGTCAGAGGCAACATATTCCCATCCTTTTGCACCAGCAGAAGGTCGAGCGAATACGTCATCCAGACTGCTGGTCATGATTTGACCGGAAAAGAGTGTAAGCGGCGGCTGTTTACTGATGGGGAATTTCCCCGAGGAAAATTCAGGAAGTAAACCGGGCATACCGTCTGAAAAGGTCTCCATCCAAATCCGTTCTAATTCCTGTTGTAGGCCGTTTGAGTCTACCAATCGTTCAGTGGACTCATCGGCATCAACTACTTCATTTTCATTCGCCTGTTCACGCTCGGTGCGTCCAACCAGTAGAGGCACTACAACCTCTGGTATTTGTGGAAATTGGAGGACAAAAACAGAGACGCTGTCAAAAACTTCGGTATTTACACCTGAGAGTGTTCCCCAATTTTGTTGAGCATGGTTGATGTTCCTTGACCCCGGATGCATCCCCATTTGCTGTCCCCATCCCGGTGGGCTTCCATACTCAGTAACAGCCAGCAATACCCGATTTAACTCCTCAATATCACTCTCAACTACGAAGTCGAACGCATACGCATCCGCAGAGTGAATATGCATTTGTGTTCAAGTGAATCTTCAATAATATAATACATTCTCTTGAATATACACCCCTGTTTGCACAGAGGGACGCATCAACCGGATTACACCCCTCCAGCTCCCGGAATCAACGACCCCAAAACGCAGAACAAGTGTCATAGATTGGGTATTCCGGTTAAGTTCCTGAATTTCAGGAATCGATTAGCGATAACTCCTGTTCTGTGATGAAAATGAGCCACTCTCAAAGTGCTGAAAACGCGTAGAAGAGGGCGTGAAGCCCTGTAAGCCTAGGCCGGGATTTGAACCCGGGCTCTCGTCCTTACCAAGGACGCGCTTTACCGCTAAGCTACCCAGGCAGGCATTCCTTGGTTGTCCGGGTTCCTCTTTAGGGGTTTCGATTCGAATCGCCCCGGAACCGTGGTAGCGTATGTCGATTAGCGGTCCGCGGCGGAGGTGACCGCGTCGTCGCCGCCGCCGCCTCGGTAGAGGGCCGCGATGCGCTCGACGGTCCCTTCGGAGACGGTCTCGTCGGCCGGGGGGAAGTCGCCGTCGTGGGAGTCGGCCAGTCCGGCGGCGTACTCCACGAGGGCGGTCGGCGGGGCCGAGCCGACGGCCGTGGTGCCGGCGACGACGGCGAGGGTGCAGATGTTCACTTCGAGTTCGCCGTCGAGACCCGGGCGCTCGGACTCGGCGGCCGAGCGGCGGCGGGTCTGGTCGCGGCCGAAAGTGCGGACCGTCTCGACGGCGTGGTCGGCGGCCTCGGTTCGGGCGAGGAGGTAGAAGCCGCGCGAGACGAGCACGTCCGCCGCGAGGATGTCGAGGTCGGCGTCGGTGTCCTCGTCGGGGGTGTCGAGATGCGACCACGGCTCGTCGTGGGCGAGCGACCGGGTGAGCCGGAGGCCCTCGTAGATGAGTTGCACTCCGGCCGCGCGGGAGGCCATCCCGTTCAGGTCGACCTTCGGTTCGACGGCCCGCGCGCTCACGAACGTGAGCACTGCCGGCGTCAAGGAGGCGGCGTCGAGGCGTTCGTCCAGCGCCGCGCGGAGGGCCTCGGGCTCGATGTCGGAGAGGGCCTCGCGCGCGGCCTCGCGGGCTCGCACGGCGTCGTCCATCGGCCGAGACTTACGGTTGGGAGGGCAAAGACCTTTGGAAAACCACGGCACAACGGGCGTATGATACGGACGACAGACGACGGTGACCTCCGGGTCGTGACCATCGACCGCCCGGCGCGGCGGAACGCCCTCAGACCACCCGACCTTGACGCCCTCGAAGCCGCGGTCGCCGACGCCGACGCGCCGGTCGTCCTCCTCCGGGGGAGCGGCCCGGCGTTCTGCGCCGGCGCGGACCTCGACAGCGTCGCCGACCTCGACGACCCCGAGGCGTTCGCAAGGCGGGGCCAGCGCGTCGCCGACACCATCGAAACCGCCGACTCGGTCGTCGTCGCCGGTATCGACGGCGCGGCCCGCGGCGGCGGGGTCGAACTCGCGCTCGCCTGCGACGTGCGGGTGGCCACCCCGCGTGCGACCCTCGGCGAACCGGGCGTCCGACTCGGGCTGTTCGGCGCGTGGGGCGGGACCGTTCGCCTCCCGCGGGTCGTCGGCGAGGGACGCGCCCTCGAATTCTCGCTTTCGGGCCGCGTCGTCGACGCCGACGAAGCCCTCCGAATGGGGCTCGTCTCCCGAATCGTCGACGACCCGCGCGCGGTCGCGGCCTCCATGGCCGACAACGACCACCGGTCGCTCCGAATCGTCAAGGAGCGACTGCGCGACCGCGGCGACCGGGACGTCCGACTCGAACGGGAAGCCGCCGACTTCGCGGAGCTACATCGGGCGAACGCCGACGACATCGCGGCGGCGCGCGAAAAGTGAGTTTGAGTTCTGCGGACGGGGTCGGAAGGGCGGTTCAGCGGCCGGTCACACGTCCAGCGCCGACGGCGCGGGCGGCATCGACCGCTTGTGGGCACTCTCCTCGACGAGGCCGACCACGCGGTCGACCTGTTCTTCGGTCACGTCGAGGTGGCGAACCGTCGCGGACTTCGAGAGCGGGCCGTCCACGTGGAGCGCGAGAATCGCGTCGAGCGCGTCGTAGGTGAGACCGAGTTCGCCCTCGTCGGTCTGGCCGGACCACATCTCGGCCGAGGGGGTCTGCAACACGAGCTCTTCCGGCACGCCGACGTGGGCGGCCAGCTGTCGGACCTGCTGTTTGTAGAGGTTCCCGATGGGATTGCAGTCGACCGCCTGGTCGCCGTACTTCGTGAAGTAGCCGGTCATCGCCTCGGCGCGGTTGCCCGTCCCGAGCACGATGCGATTCTCGTGGTTGGCGACGAAGTAGTTGAGCACCGCCCGCGTGCGGACGTAGACGTTTCCGGCGGCCATGCGGTCGTCGGCCGCCTCGGGGAACGTGTCGAAGAACGTCTCCGCGATGGGCTGAATCTCGACCACGTCGTACTCGATGCCCAGCATCTCGGCGACGCCCTCGGCGTCGCTCATCATGTCCTCGTCGTTCGCCACACTCGGCATGACGAGTCCGTGGAGGTTCTCTTCGCCGAGCGCCTCGACGGCGAGGAAGGCGGTGAGCGTCGAGTCGATACCCCCGGACAGCCCGATGACGGCCCCATCGGCACCGGCGGCCTCGACGGTGTCTTCGATGAAGGTCGTGATGTGCTCGCGGTGTGCTTCGAGTTCCTCGTCGGAAAGCAGGAGGTCGAACGGGGCGTCCTCCGAGAGAACGTCGACGGATGTCATGAAACCCGGTTGGAACCGGGGGCCCAAATAGTCACGTGTCACGCGAAAACAATGGACGCCCGTCCAGTTTGCTCGGGGGGACGATGGGGTGAAGCGCTACGTTCAAGTGCCCCCGCAGTCTACGAATTTTTGCTCCGGAACGCGGGGCGAACGAATGTGAGCGCCGATGGGTGACTGAACGAAGTGAAGTCAGCCACGGGGCGCAAGCGAAGCGAAGCGCGCCGATGGTCCAGTGGTAGGACACGAGCTTCCCAAGCTCGGAGCCCGGGTTCAATTCCCGGTCGGCGCATTTCTGTCGAACGTAGTGAGACGAAATGCGCAGGGAATCTGAACCCTGCCAGTCGCGTCCGACGAGCAACGCGAGGAGGAACGTCTGGCTCAGGTTCAATTCCCGGTCGGCGCACTCCCTACGGTCGTTTGCCGACCGACCTTCGCAAACCTTCGGTTTGCTCAGTCCCGATCGGCGCACTTCCGGTGAGACGCTGTCTCACCGACGTACCGTTCGTTTCACTCACGGTACTCCCTACGGTCGTTTGCCGACCGACCTTCGGTTTGCTCAGTTCTGGCGAGACAGCGTCTCGCCAACGTCCCGCTCACTGCGCTCGCGGTACTCCCGGTGGGCGCACAAGGTCCCATCTTCGAAGGATAATCCACCTCGCCGACTCAGAAAAACAGGTTCTGCACGTCGTCGAACTGCGGGGACTCGGAGCGAAACACCGGCTCGTGGGCGGTCTGGCGAATCATTGCGTGGCGTTCGAGGGCCGAATCGAATTCGAGAATCGCCCGCTCGATGTCGCGGGCGAGCGCGTCGATTTCGCCGTGGAGTTCGTCGTCGTCGGCCATGATACGCGTAGTTAGTCGAGGGCTGGTAAAACGGACTCGGCTACGGGTCGTCACCGGAGCCGTCGGGTGCAGTTCCAGCAGAGGTCGAACGTGGTGTCGGCCTCGTTTTCGGCCCCGCAGTTCGGGCAGATGCGCTCGCCCGTCGGCGTCGTCTGCACGCCGGCCTGCGAGCCGTCGTCGAACGACGCCGCGATTTCGGGGTGGACGTAGCGGTCCGTCCGGGCGGAGTCTCGGCCGGTTCCCTCGCCCACCGTCGGCTCACCGCCGTTGACGAGGTATCGATAGACCAGAAGCTGGAGCAGGGTCAACCCGAGGGCGTAGACGACGATCCAACCCCAGACGTCCATCACACATTGACTTACGTTAGCATGCTATATCGGTTCTTCGGTCGAACGGGTCTGCCGAGGCTCTCGGCGGTGGTCCCGGGCGATGCCGGCGGGGCGGTTTCGCGTCGAAAACGGGGTTACTCGCGCTGGTGGGAGTCCACCGGTCCGTCGAGGTCGCGGTCGAACTCGTCGAAGGCCTCGATGTCGTCGGGGAGCTCGTAGGGTATCTCGCGCTCGTCGGCGCGGCGCTCGCCCCCGGCGTCGAGCGGCTCGGCTACGTCTTCGAAGCCGGGCTTTACTTTCACGCTCTTGGCGGGCGAGCCGACCGCGATGTGGTGGGCGGGCACGTCGCCCTGCACGACCGACCGGGCCCCGACGATGGCGTTCTCGCCGACCGAGACACCGGCGTTCACCATCGCGTCGTAGGTGATGCGCGCGTCGTCGCCGATGGTCGTGTGGTAGTTTCTGACCTCGGTCTGGTCGACGGTGTCGTGGGAGTGGCTGTAGATGTGGGCGCTGTCGGAGATGGAGGCGCGGTCGCCGATAGTGAGTTTGCCGCGGTCGTCGAGGTGCACGTCGTCGTGGATGACCGTGTTGTCGCCGACGGAGATGTTGTGGCCGTAGGAGAAGGTGACGCCCTTGAATATGCGGAGGTTGTCGCCGGCCTCCGCGAACAGGTGGTCCGCGAGCATCTGTCGGAACCGGAGGGCGAACGCGACGTTATCGGCCATCGGCGTCGCGTCGAACTGCCGCCAGAGCCACTGGAGGTGCTTCGAGCGCTTGAACTGCTCGTCGTCCTTCTCGGCGTAGTACTCGGCTTCGAGCGTCGCGTTACAGGGGTCGTACCCTTGCAACCGAACCCGCGTCGCGGGCGAGACGGGCTTGCCGTCCTGCCAGCGCTCCCACGCCTCGCGGTCGCCGAACAGGTCGATGAGGGTGTCTCGAACGACCGTGCAGGTGTCTTCGTCCGAGGCGAGTCGACCGTCGACCTCGTCGATGAACGCCCGTAAGCCTTCTTCGGCGTCCGCCGGAAGCGAAACGTGGACCTTCGTCATTGCACCGTCGTAAGCCGTCGAGATTCAAATGGATTCGGTTGTGCGAACCCCGCGTCAGGCCTTCTCCGGGCAATACTGGCTGGTTTCGGGAGATTGTGGTAGGGTGAGATGCGCCCGCGCGGGAGACGGGCGACAATCCAGACACGGGCGGTGTCGGTTCGGGCGCGAGCGCCGGCAGGCGAAACCGAGCGCCCAGCCTGTCCGGGGATTCCCAGCGTACGGGAACAAAACACACGGAATAAGTCGCCCCAATTCGTAGGGTGGGACATGCACTACCGCGAACTCGGCACCTCCGGAATCGAAGTCAGCGAGGTCGGCTTCGGTGCGTGGGTCGTCGGGACCGACTGGTGGGGCGACCGCTCGGACGAAGACTCCATCGAGATGCTCCACCACGCCATCGACCGGGGCATCGACTTCTTCGACACGGGCGACGTGTACGGCCACGGCCACTCCGAGGAAGTCGTCGGCGAGGCGCTTGCCGACTACCGCGACGAGGTCACCGTCGCCACCAAAATCGGCTACGACTTCTACAACAACCCGCAGGCCGGCCACGGCGAACTCCCCAAGGAGATCACCGGCGAGTGGGTCCGCGAGGCGACCGAACAGAGCCTCGAACGCCTCGACATGGAGTACATCGACCTCCTGCAACTCCACAACGCGAACGTCGACGAGGTCACGCCCGACGTGCTCGAAGCTCTCGACGAGCTGAAAGAGGAAGGCCTCATCAAGGCGACCGGCTGGGCGCTCGGCCCCTCCATCGGCTGGCTGGCCGAAGGCGACATGGCCATCGAAGAGGAGTTCGACGCGCTCCAAATCGTCTGGAACGCCTTCGAGCAGGACGTTGGCAACCACTTCCTCGACACCATCCGCGAGACCGGCTCCTCGACGAGCCTCATCGCTCGCGTGCCGCACTCCTCGGGTCTCCTGAACGAGCAGGTTCGCCCCGAGACCGAACTCGGCTCCGGCGACCACCGCGGCTTCCGCCCCGACGAGTGGTACGAGACGGGCTGGGAGAAACTCGAAGCGCTCCGCTTCCTCGAACGCGACGGCGAGCGGACGATGGCGCAGGCGTCTATCGCCTACCTCCTCGGCTACGACGAGACCACGGCCGTCACGCCGACGTTCCGCACGAAGGACGACATCGACGAGTGGGCGAAGGCCTCCGACGTGCCAAAGCTCACCGACGAGGAGATAACCCGCGTCGAGGAGCTGTACGCGGACGACTTCGGCATCGACCGCTTCGACGGCATGGACGCGCTCCGCTCGTCGGTCGACGGCGACGACATCCGCGCGGCCGGCCTCGACAAGCGCGTCGCGAAAGGCGCGCGCAACGAAGCCTGATGGGTCGCCTGAAGACCCTCCTCGGCGTCACCGCGGTCGCCCACGTCGCGCTCGCGTGGCTGGTCAGCCTCGACGCCAAGAAGCGCGGCGACGACGCCGGCCGCTGGATAGCGCTGACGCTCCTCACCGGCGTCGTCGGTGCCGCGAAGTACGTCCGCGACGGCCGCTGACGACGGCGGCCCCGACAATCCGGGACGTGGAAACGGACCCCGGAATCGGAACCGCGGCGGCGACTAACCCGCCTCGCTCGGACGCGGTTTTTTGTGTTTCGAGAGACACGTTCGACCGATGGTCCTCGAACGATTCGGTTCGGTTCTCTCCCGCGAGGCCCGCGCCGTCGCCCGAAGCCCGCCGCTCTTGGGAGTGGTCACCGGGACGTGGTTGATGCTCATCGCGCTGATGATGGGGCTCGAAGCGCACCTCGCAGTCGTCTGGTTTCTCGTCGTCGCACCGTCGGTGATGGCGCTGGCGTACGGCGGGCGGCGCGTCCTGCGTCGCGTCCGCGGCGACCCCGACGACGACGGCGAGTGGGCGCGGGCGTCGGACGGTTCCGGATACGAGCCGGTCGACGACGAGTCGGCCATCGAGCGACTGCGGGAGCGCTACGCCGCCGGCGACCTCTCCGACGAGGAGTTCGAGCGTCGCCTCGCCAGACTGGTCGAGACCGAGGACCTCCTCGACGGGTCGCAGTCGCGGGCGACCGACGAGTCGGAAGCGACTTTCGAGCGGAACTGAAGCCGATTCGAGACCGAAAAAGCCACAACGCTCGACCGAGTTCGAGACGACTATGCGTAGTTCACTCGTCGACATGCTCCCGGACCTCTTCGAACTCCTCGTCTTCGGCCTCGGCAGTGCGGGGCTTTCCCTCGCCGGCGCGTACATCGAGCGGTTCGCGTTCGTCACCTTCGAGCAGGGCAACGTCGAAATCGCCGCGTGGGCGGTCGTGATGGGCGCGGTCGCGCTGTACTTCGCGTACAACGTCGGGACCGACAAGGTCCGCCCGAAGCTCCGAGACGTTCGCACCGCGCTCGCGTAGAAAAACTCGCGGTCTGATTTTCGACCGGCTCAGGCGAGGAACACGTGTCGCGGCCGGTCCGCCAGCACGTCGCGGCCCCACTGAACCGTATCGCGGAACGCGTCCGAGCGGAAGAACTCCATCGCGTCGTCCTGCGAGCGCCACTGGCTGGCGATGAACATGTCGTCTTCGTCCTCGACGTTGACCATCAGGTCCGTGTCGAAGTGGCCGTCCATCTCTTCGAGGAGGCCGCCGACGGTGCCGAACTTCTCGACGAAGTCGCCGCGGTGTTCGGACTTGACGGTGTAGAACATCCCCATCGTGCCGAAGCCGGACTCCTCGCCGGCGCGCTCGACGATACCGGGAAGCTCCGAGAGGAATCCCGCGGCGGTCTCGGCGGCCGACGCCGTCTCCCAGATGGAGACGACGGCGACCCGACCGCGCTCGTTGGCCTCGTAGACGGCCGTCTTGACGTGCGTCGGGTAGTGGTCGAAGTTGCCGCGGAGGCCCTCGACTTCCTCGAACAGCTCGTCGGCGTCGGCTTCGGAGTAGAGAACCGTCGCGTACACGTCCTCGCCGTGGGGCTTGCCGGCGTAGATGTTCAGGTCTTCGAGCTGACCCCGGATGTCCTCGTCGGTGCTCTCGTCGCCGCCGTCGCCACCGTGGTTGTGGCCGTCGTCGCCATCCTCGCCGTGATGGCCGCTTTCGCCGCCGTGATGGTGGCCGTCGTCGCCACCCTCGGCGTCGTGGTGGCCGCCCTCGCCGTGCGCGTGCGCGCCGTGGTGAGACTCGTCGCCGAACTCGCTCGTCGGGACGGCGTCGCCCGCGAGGAACGCGCCGAGGTCCGACGGCGGGAAGCGCCGGCCGACGTAGAACCGGCCGAACTCGCCGTACTTCGAGGAGACCTCGTCGAAGCGCATCTCGTAGACGATGTCCTTGATGTCGGTCGGGTCGTCGCCGAACAGCGTGACGCCCCACTCGTAGTCGTCGAAGCCGACGGAGGAGGCGATGACCTGCTTGATTTTCCCGGCGTACTCCCGGCCGGTGTCGCCGTGAGTCGACATCAGGTCGCGGCGCTCGTCGAACGAGAGGTCGTACCAGTTGTGCTCTTCCCCGCGGCGCTTCGACATCGGGTAGAAGGACATGTAGGTGTCCTCCGGGATGTCGGGCTTGAGTTTGCCCTCGATGTAGCGGAGCAGGCCGGTGTCGATGTCCTCCTCGTTGCCCTCGAAGTAGTCGTCCGAGACGTAGCCGGACACCTCGGTGACGGAGACGTAAGAGGTCGGCTGTTCGGTGAAGGCCGCGAGCGCGGTCTGCTCGAACTGCCGTTCGGCGCGGGAGACGTCGTCCAGCGTCGGCCGGAAGTGGACGACCACGAAGTCCGCCTTGTGGCCGAGGACGGAGAAGACGGCGGACGCGCCCGCCTCGGCGTCCTCGACGGTCTCGTGGGCGTCGAGGTACGCGACGCCCTCCTCGATTGCGCGGCGGCGCTCGTGTTCGGGCGCGTCACGCCACGCGTCCCAGTCGACGGTTCGGAAGTCGTGCAGCGCGAACCAGCCCTCGTCGGTCTGTGGGGCCTCTACCATACCGTGGCCTAGGGAGTCATCCGGTATTGAAGTTGCGAGTCGTTTTCGCGGTTCGAGAACCGTCGAAGGAACGCGGGAGGGCCCCGGTCGGAGCGGTCAGGAGGGCCGTCGCCCCCGACCGAGGCGCTCAGCCGAGGAGCGTCGGCCCGAATATCATGAGCACGAGCGACGCGAGCATCGTGAGCCCGATTGAGGTCGTGATGGTGCGGACGACAGTGTGGGGGTCGTCGACGGGGAGCCGCGAGACGACGGCCTCCGCCGAGGTCCGCAGGATGCGACCGCCGTCCAGCGGGTAGCCGGGGATGCAGTTGAAAAGCCCCAGTTGGAGGTTAATCCACGCCGTCCAGAACAGGACGTTGGCGAAGATGAAGACGCCGCCGCCGAGGAAGCCGAGCGGGCCGCCGACCTGATAGAAGTTGACGACCTGCCCGGTGAAGCCGGGGAAGTTCGGAATCCCGAGGACGACCGACGCGAGGGGCAAGAGCAGTGACACGTAGACGAGTTGGAGGGGTGACCCGGCGAAGGCACTACCGAGGCCGCCGCCGTCGCCACCGTCGCCGCCGAGAAGCGAGAGGTACGTCCCCGCGGGGTACTCCTGCGTGCCGAAGTCCGTCAGGAGCAGGCCGCTCGTCCCCTGGAAGATGTTGACGCCGAGGAAGCCGTTGCCGTCTTGGTCGTTCTCGCCGAGCGTCACCTGCACCGTCTCGAAGCCGCCGTCGCGGTAGACTTCGACGGCGACGGTCTGGTCGGGGGCAGTCCGGTCGAGTGCCTCTTGAAGCCCCGTCGAGGAGGTGATGCGCTCGCCGTTGAACGACGAGACGATGAGGGGTTGGGTCGTCCCCGTGGCGTTGTACAGCGGGCCGTCTTCTGCGACGTTCGTGATGTAGGCACCGACCGGGATGGTGCGCTCGCCGGCGGAGGTGTCGAGGCGGGCGAACCGCGAGTCGCCGACGGCCGACTCGAAGTCGGCGCGCGTCGAGACGGCGGTCCCGTTGACCGCGGTCACGCGAATCGGGTCGCTCCCGGATTCGACGGTCAGGTTCGCGGGGTTGCCGGCGACGGAGCCGGCGACGACGAGTTCGCGCGTGACCGAGACGGTCCGCTCGCCGTCGAGTTCGACCGACACCGTCCCCGCGTCGGTCGCGAGGAGCGCGGCGTCGAGCTCCTGCGTCGTGTTGACCGGCGTGCCCTCGACGGCGGTCACGCGGTCGCCGCCCGAGATACCCGCCATGTCGGCCGGCGAGCCGGCGTACGCACCGGAGACGGCGACACCCGGCGCGACCGAGATAGAGCCGATGACCGGGCCGAAAAGCAGGGCGAACGCCACGAGCGTGACGGCGAAGTTGTTCGTCACGCCGGCGGCGAACATCCGCGACTTACCGCCGCGGTCGGCGCGGCGCTGGCTCTCCTCGGAGGGTTCGACGAACGCCCCCACGGGGAGTATCGTCAGGAGGACGACGCCCATCGACTCCACGTCGATGCCCTCGACGCGGCTGAGGACGCCGTGGCCGCCCTCGTGGACGACGAGGCCGACGAGGAGGCCGAAGAGGATTTCCGGCGCGACCGAAAGCGGGAGGAAGTCGTTGACGCCGGGGATGACGAGGAAGTTCTGCGGCTGGTTCACCTGCGTCGGGGCGGGCGGGTTCTGGAGGATGACGACCGCCTGATAGACGAGGAGGACGAACGTCCCGACCATGATGACGAGGGCGATACCGAGGCCGACGTTGCTCCACGCCCGCCAGAACCGCTTGGGGGCGGCGATTCTGTCGAGGAGTTCGCGGCCGCGACGGGTGTGGACCGTCGTGAGGGGACCCTGGACGCGGACGTACTCGGGGAGAACGCCGCGAGCACGCAACAGCGCCGCGAGGAGAGAGTAGGCGATGAAGCCGGCGAGAACCCAAAGCAGCGTGTTCATCGCCCGAAGGGAAGCGGCGCGCGCCAAAAGGCGTTCGGGTTACGGTACCACCGTTCGGGTCACGGTACCGCGTTCGACGAGCGCGCGGTCGGCGGTCGCGAGCGCCGGCCCGGCCCGCGACCGAGAGTCGGGTTACTCGTCGTCGCCGTCGTCGCCGGGCGACTCGATTTCGACTTCGACCGCGCCGTCGTCGTTCGCGTCGGTCTCCTCGTCGCTCGCCGAGACGGCCTCGTCGTCCGCGTCGGCAGTCTCGTCCGTCTCGTCGTCTGCCGTTTCCTCCTCGGGGTCGTGTTCGACGGTGACCGTGGCGTCCTCATCGTCCGCCTCGTCGGCCGCCGTCGCGCTCTCCGCCGGGTCGTCGGCGAGCGCGATGTCGGTGAAGGAGTCGCCGGACGACGAGCGGAGCCGAGAGACGGCGTAGGCGACGCCCACGAGGAGCAACGCGACGAGGAGCAGACGGCCCCACGAGCGGCCGCCCGAGGAGTCGTCGTCGACGGCCGCCTGTTCGGAGTCGGCGTCGAACTCCTCCAGTTCCACGTCGAATTCGTCTTGCGATTCCTCCACGGACCGAATGAAGTCGATGAGAGACATGTGAAGTGTACTGCGGCGAGGCCGCGGTCGGCGTCGTTCGCGGGGAACGAGCCTGTCCGCACGTACGCTTTTCGGGGACATAAGTCGTGCCCCAGAAGGGTTTTAGCCACCCCGGCGACCAACGGGAACCGTGTTCGACAGTTCCCGCTACGAGGTCCGACAGAAGGTGTCCATCAGCAACAAGTACGTCGTCTACGAAGGCGACGACCCCATCCTCTCGGCGAAGCAAAAGAAGTTCAAACTGAAAGAGGACTTCCGGCTGAACGACCACGACACCGGCGAAGAGCGGTTCCGCGTCAAGGCCGACAGCGTCCTCGACGTGTCGGCCGCCTACGACGTCGTCGACAGTCGGACCGGCGAGCGCGTCGGCGCGGTCAAACGCGGCGCGTTCTCGTTCGCCAGACACACCTACCAACTGCTCGGCCCCGACGGCTCCGTCGTGGGCCGAATCGTCGAGGACAACGTCCCGATGGCGGTCGCCAGACGGCTCGTCACGACGCTCATCCCGTTTTCTTACCGCATCGAAGACGCGACGGGGGAGCCGGTCGGCGCGGTAGACGGGCAGTTCGCGCTCCGGGACAAGTACACCGTCGACGTGGACCGCGACCGAATCGACCCGCGACTCGCCGTCGTCGGCGCGGTCGTCATAGACGCCATCGAAGAGAACTGACGGTCCGGTGAGGGCGACGGCGAGAGGGGCGAGGAGTCAGTCCTCGCGGCGGAGTCGCGCGACGACGAAGTCGCGCTCTAGCTCGCCGAGGAACTCGCCGAGTCGCGGTCCCTGTTCGGCGTCGAAAAACAGCCGGTAGCCGGCGGCGAAGAAGTCGCCCATCTCGATGTCGTGGCGGCGCGCCGTCTCGTAGATTTCGCCCTGAATCGCCTCGCCGTCGCGGCCCTCGGCGACGAACTCCGCGAGGTCGTCGAGGGCGGCCTCGACCGCGGGGTCGAAGTCGAACTCGGGGAGGTCGACCTGCAGGCGGTAGTTGTACTGGTTGTCCATCTTCTCGGCCCAGCGGCGGGCGCGTTCGACCCGGTCCAGCGCCTCCTCGACCACCTCGTCGGGGGTGTCCTCGTCGAAGAAGCCCTCGTTGCGGGCCATCTTGACGCGCAGGTCCTCGTCGTCGGTCATGCCGAGGACGGCCGCGAACGTGTACGGGAGTCGAACCCGGTCCTCGCGGACCTCGTCGACGACGAACGGGTAGGCGCGCTCGGCGAAGCGGGTCAGGCTCTCGTCGTCGACCTCGCCGAAGTAGGCGCGCTCGAAGCGGTCGAAGTCGTCCACGAGCTGGTCGAGTCGCGTGAGGTCGAGGTCGCGGGCCTTCCGCGGGTTGAGCGCGAAGAAGTACCGAAGCACCTCGGGTTCGAGCAGGTCGAGCATCTCCGAGACGGTGACGATGTTGCCGGCCGACGACGACAGCGCCTCGCCGTTGAGCGTGAACCACTCGTACACCATCGGTACCGGCGGCTCGATGCCGAGGACGTTCTCGGCGATATCCTTGCCGGAGGGCCACGAGCCCTCGGCGTGGTCCTTGCCGAACGGCTCGAAGTCGACGCCGAGGACCTGCCACTGGCCGGGCCACTCGAAGCGCCACGGGAGCTTACCCTCGCGGAACGTCGCGGTCCCCTCGTGGCCACAGCCGTCGATGGTGTTGTCGCCGACGGTCATGTCGGTACAGACGTAGTCGACGGTGCCGGCGTCGAGGTCGATGTCCGTGACCGTCTCCGTGATTTTGCCGCACTCGGCGCAGACGGGATTGAAGGCGACGTAGTCCTCGTCGACCTTCGACTGGTACTCGCCCAGCACCTCGCGGGCGGTGTCGGCGTGTTCGAGGACGTGTTCGACCACGGGGTCGAAGTCGCCGTTCTCGTACAGTTCGGTGTTGGAAATCATCTCCACCGGGACGCCGAGGCGGTCGGCGTCGGCCTTCAGGAGCGCCGCGAAGTGCGCCGCGTACGACTCGGCCCCGCCGAACGGGTCCGGAATCGACGTGTACGGCTTGCCGAGATTGCGGCCGAGCGCGCCGGCGTCGACCTCGCCGAGACCGACGATGTTGCCGTCGGCGTCCGCGAGCTTTCGCGGGAGCTTCCGGAGTGGGTCCTTGTCGTCGCTGGTGAACACCTGCCGGACCTCGTGGCCGCGCTCGCGGAGCACCTCGGCGACGAAGTAGCCGCGCATAATCTCGTTGAAGTTGCCGAGGTGGGCCACGCCCGAGGGGGAGACGCCGCCCTTGACGACGACCGGCTCGTCGGGGTCGCGGGCCTCGATTTCGTCGGCGACCTCGTCGGCCCAGAAGCCGTGGTGGGTGGCGTCCGCGTCGTCGGTGGCGTCCGCGTCGCCGTCAGTGTCGGTCGCGTCCGCGGCGGGGGCGTCGCCGCGGGAGGGGTCGTCGGTCGTCATCTCAGGGGGCCCAGTAGGTCGGTTCGTCGCCGCCCTCGGGGATGATGTCGGTGCCCGTGTGCTCGCCGCGGAGGACGGCGGGCGTGATGCGGTCGGGGTCCGTGCCGTCGAGGACGATAGTGCGCATCTTCGCGCGCTCGATGAGCTTCGCGGCGAGGAGGTCGACCGGGGCGGACGAACCGGCGTTCATCTCGATGTCGCCGATGACGTCGACGAGCTCCGCGGCGGTCATCTCCTCGAACTTCGTCGCGTCGGGGTCCGATTTCGGGTCGGTGCTGAACACGCCGTCGACGCTGGTCGCGTAGACGAGCAGGTCGGCGTCGACGTACTCGGCGAGCGCGGCCGCGACGGCGTCGGTGGTCTGACCGGGCATGATGCCGCCCATCACCGAGATGTCGCCGCGTCGGATGGCGTCGCCGGCGTCCTCGTAGTCGTGGGCGACCTTGGGGTCGACCTGCGCGCCGAGCGCCGCGATGAGCAGGCGGGCGTTGATTCTGGTCACGTCGATACCGATCTGGTCGAGTTGGACCTCGTTCGCGCCGAGGTCGCGGGCCGCGCCGATGTAGTCGCGGGCGACGCCGCCGCCGCCGACGACCGCACCGATTTCGCACCCGTCCCGCGCGAGCGTTTCGACGACGGAGGCGTGACCCTCCACGCGTCGAGCGTCGAGGTCCGGCGCGAGCACGCTTCCGCCGATGGAGATGACGACTCTCATTGCACACCGGTATCCGCGACCGCATCTTAAGGGTTATCAACTGCGAGACGCCCGTGTCGAGGGCTTTAAACCACTCTCGCGGCGACTACGGCTATGCGACTCGTCACCGTGGAGACGGTCACGCTCGTCGTCGTCGGCTGGGTGCTCGCCCTCGGGGCGATTCTCGCCCGCCACCGACGCGGCGAGTTCGACCGCCGGACCGTCTTCAACTGGGTGCTCGTGGCCTGTTTCTCGGTCGGCTGGGCGCTCTGGCAGTTCGACACGTTGCCCGCGACGGCCGACACACCCGTCGGTGCGGCGGCCCCGTGGCTGGCGACGCTCCTCGGCCTCGTCGGCGCGGCCGTCGCCGTCCACCTCTACCGGACCCGCCCGCGCCCCGAGGCGCGGGACTCGGAGGCGACACCCGAGTCCGACGAGGCCGGCACGGAGCAGTCTTAAATCGGCGCGGGCCGTCCTTCGGGTATGCACGTCCTCGGAATCGTCGGCGCGGGCTCGACGACGCTCTGCGACCGACTCGCCGCGCAGTTGGACGGCCGCGTCGCCACCGTGGAATCGCTCCCCGAGAGCGCGACCGAACCGGAGTCGACAGACGGCGTCGCCGCCGCCTACGGCCTCTCGCCGGACGGTAACTGGGTCGGTACCGGCGACGACCGCGACCTCGATGGTCTCCTCGACGACCTCTCGGCGGCCTACGACTACGCGCTCCTCTCGGGGTTCCCCGACGCGCGCGTCCCGACGGTCGCGCTCGCCGGTGCCGACGCGGCGAACGTCGTCGCGGAGGCCGAAACGGCCGACTCCGCGGACGTGGCGTCCCTCGCCGCCGAGGTCGACGCGCACGAACCGCACGTCACGCTCGAAACCCTGGTCGAACGCGCGAAGGCCGACCCGCTCGAAGTGTACGCCGGCGCGATTGCGACGTTCACCGGGCGGGTGCGCGCGAAGGAGTCCGAGAGCGACGACCCGACGCTCAGCCTCGAATTCGAGAAGTACGACGGCGTCGCGGAGTCCAAGATGGCCGCGATAGCGGAGGAACTGGAGGCGCGCGACGGCGTCCTCCGCGTCCTCATGCACCACCGGGTCGGCGTCGTCGAAGACGGCGAGGACATCGTGTTCGTCGTCGTCCTCGCGGGCCACCGACGAGAGGCGTTCAGGACGGTCGAAGACGGAATCGACCGCCTGAAAGACGAGGTCCCGATATTCAAGAAGGAGATGACCACCGACGAGGAGTTCTGGGTCCACGACCGCTGAGGCGGTGCGTTATTCAGAACACGCGGATAGTCGCGACAGCGCGGAAATCGACCGATATTGCGGCACCGATTTCCGCAAAATGTGGCGTCAGACGGGGTAAAACGGGGCGTTTTTGCCCCAATAATTTCTAATTGATATTTTCAGAAACAATCCCTCAAAATCGGTTCTAAAAAATCTACGCCGATTTCAAAGATTCCTAAAACGAACCGTTTTGGTCGATTCAAGCTGAAAGCGGCCGAACTAATTCTAACGGACCTTCCTTTATAACAGGTAATGGGTCGTTAGGTGGAAGTGAGGTGTACCAGATGAGCGCAACAATACCCCCCTCCACCGACAGTAGCTCCAAGGAAGACCGCCTCAAGCAGTACCTGCTTGACCGTGCGAAAGACGGCGAGATGTACTTCAAGAGCAAATTCATCGCCGACGACGTCGGCCTGTCTCCCAAGGAAATCGGCGCCCTGATGGTCAAGCTCCGAAACTCCGCGACGGAGTTGACCATCGAGAAGTGGTCGTACACGAGCGCGACCACGTGGCGCGTCGAGACCGCCTGAACGCACGCACCGCCCGCTCCGACCGACGCCAGCGTCAGGACGACGCGTACCGCCCGGTCCCCGAACGAACTGAACGAACGAACTGAACGCGACTCCGCGACAGCCCGCGGGAGCCCCGCCGAGCGCACCCGGACCCCACGCCGGGACGCGACTCGACCGCCCGATAACCCCGCTCGGTTCGTGACGCCGACGAACCGACGCACCCCGCGGCGCGGAGGACCGAACTCCCCGCACGCCCCGCCGGAACGGACTCCACCACACATCCCCGGTGACGGCCCACCCGTTCCGCGGCGACGCCCTCACGGTTTCGTGGCGCTTCGCTTTTTGACTTCGGTACAGACGCCCGAGCGACCGCCTCCCGCGCCACCGTCGCCGGCCGGTTCGGGTCCCGACCTAGGCTTGCGTGCCGCGCAAAGTGTAATTCGGACACGGCTCGACCTAGTCATATTTGTCCCCGATTTTCCAGAAGTTGTCCACCCCGTCTAACCGAGGTCTTTGCCGCTATCGAGCGGTCGTTAAGGACACCCGTTGCGGTAACCTCCCCTCACCGTCTGTCGATTTCAATTAATAACGCCTCGAGCGCTAGAACTGCGTGTCAGAACGGATTTGCCGCTTTCAGATATCCGAATCAGTTAGAAGTCCGTGGCGCTTGCCTGATATGCGTCCACTTCTACGTCGTCAGGGAGTTCTCTCATATACGGCTCCATCAGTTGCGCGACAGATGCGGGAACTGCATATTTGCTCCGGTGATTGACCAGCATCCCACCATCTGTGTCCTTTGTCCCGTCGGTCATCGAGTTGAGAATCTTTGTCGGTGCCCGCATATCGAGTACGTCTCCGATGTCAGAAGAAGTCGGGGCTGAGTCCCAGTTGACCTCGTCATCACCGCTTGCGGGTACGTTATCATCGCTATCCGAATACTCAGTCAGATTGCGGACGCACCTGTATATTCGCCGCTTTTTTTTCGTGTCCGACTCGATCTTGAAGAGGTATTTTTCAAACGTCTCCCGAACTCGTGCAAGTTCTTTCTCTTCCTCATCTTCAGCCTCCTCGGTACCCGGGAAACGACGTAGGAATATTGGCCGGGAGATTGCGTCGTACACCAAGACTTCGATGGCTACATCCTGTAGATAGTCGAGTGGGTCGCCTCCATACACTCCTTCAACATAGCTGTTGTCTCGACTCTCGTTGTACCGCTCCGCGAGGTCGCGTGCAAAAGACAGCAACTCCTCATCTGCCTTTTTTCGTTCCCCTGCCAGTAGCATCGAACGGAACTCGGCAAGCCGCTTAGTCGATTTGTCACTCCGAAGAATCATATCCGCGATTGCCATCGCGTTGTTGCGGCCATCGTCTGACATCTCGAATACCTTGTTCTCGCGTTCTGCGATGGAGAATCCCAACCAAAGGTCGTCGGCCTCGTTGTCGCTGATTATATCTCGGAGTGACTGTGGCGAGTCAAATGCGTCGAGTGACCCGTTTTGTCCAACCCCATCCAGCGAACCGCTGTATATCGTATTCAGATATACGTCGCCGTAAAGGAACGAGAGATGGAACGAAATCGACGCATCACTATCCGGTGAGACAGGAACCTCAAATTCCAGTTTGAGATTGTCGGCGTCGAGACTGATATTCCGTAGATCTTCGGTGAACTCTGTTGGAAGTTCTTCTTCAAACTGTTCTATCAGTCTGCGACTCGTTCCCTGCTGTGGGTCTTCTTCCCATCGAGCCGGTGTTCGTTTCTCATTGAAAAGGATGCCAATATGGAAGTGAATATCATCAACACCGACTTGATTCAGTAGTTCGGTTAGAGTATACGAGTCCGCTGGGATACCGTACTCTCGTTCAACTTCGCCGGAAACCGTGGAAACCTCCTTGGACTTTGTCAGCTCACGAACTAACGCCTTTGGTTTCCTCATCAGCGAGGGCCTCGCGGTCGTCCCACCGCTGACCACGCTTGTTCGATGTTCCCCGAATACGAGTATACCTTCGTCCTCAAAAAATAACGTCGCGTCTGAGTTCGCCTGTTTGTTGTTCTTACCGAGGTTCAGCGTAACAGAGTCTAAATTAGATAACCTGTCTACTTCATCATCAGTAAGCGTTTCGCGGGTGTAATCGAGCGATTTCCAGCAGAGTTCCGGCTCGAGGAGATACTGGGTTAGGTTCCCGAGGTTTCGATCTACGTCAAGACGGTGAGATCCTTCCTCAGCGGCAATTACCTTCTCGAAGAACTTCCCTTTAATCGCATCAAACGACCGAGTGAAGTACTCTGCAACGGTGAACAGACCTCCATAGACGGCGGGAAGTGTGTCTCCGGGGTTTTCCTCTGCAAGTTGGCGTGCCCGTTGAACACCACCGACGCTCTGGTTCGTTAATTTATCTCCCCCATCTTCGTCGTCGGATTGTTTCTCGTGTTCTTGAAACGTAGCCAGCGGAAGCTTTCGGACAGTAGTGTTCACTGTTTGCTTGAGAATCACCTCCGCTTCATTCAACTCACTATCATTATGGATAGAAATTATTTTACGGTTAAAATGGTTCATGATTGGGAACAACGACACAGACAGTATAAATGTGGTTGGCTCAATCTCCGCCTCGCGTCTGTTCCAACCGAGAGATAAGTTCGTCTAAATCGTCCTCCTCGATTTCTTTGGCGACCTCCGTCGTGTGAGGACTTTCGAGAAGAGTTGCAAAGGCAACTCTGGTCTTGTCTCTAATTCGTGCAACAGCGTTGTTAACCGTACCACGAGCCACACCCCGTTCCTCGGCGATCTCCTTGTGGCTCATTTCCGGATGTTCGATTAAATACCGAACAACTTCGAGTTCTGTTTCGCTAAAAGACGGTTCTACATCCGCTTTCTTTGGCACAGATGAACGATGGTAGATACAGCCGATAATTATGTGTGTTGCATATTATGCAACACATTTAACCGAGTCTGAACTGTACGAATTACCGAGATCCGAAGATGACCGATGAAATCGAGTCCTACGGAGAGTTTCAAATAGAACTCTCGGAGTTACTGCAGAGGGCAAAAAAAACCGGGCTTGACAACGCCATGCTTGCCGGTATTCTATTGGATTACCGTGACTATCTCAAGATGAAAGGGAACACTCCCGAAGTTCCAGCAGGTATTAAACGATGACACAGGAAGGTATTAGCAATGACTGAGGAGGCCCCAGGTATGGGAATTGGTTCTCTATACACTCAATACGGGGACGTTGAGATGAGGAAAGAGGGCAACCGAGTGTTCCCAGATTTTTGCTTCGAGGATAATCCGGGTATGGGCGAGTCGCCGGGTGAAATCGGATACCTTCTTGGAGAAGTCCCCAAAGGCGAAGGTGTCGAGTACGCATTTGAGGGAGAGCCGGAAGAGTACCCTGAAATGGATTTTCGAGACCTCGCCAACAGCCTAGGCGATGGAAGAAACATCCCCAACACGACTTATCTCACACACGCTATCCACAAGCACCCCGCCATCTTTATCCCCCATATCCCAAGCTATATTATTCGCCAATTTACAACGGAAAAGAACGAGGATGGAGAAAGGCCACTTGTCCTCGACCCCTTCTCTGGGAGTGGTACTACCGGACTCGAAGCGAAAATCAACGGAAGAGACTACTTAGGAATCGAAATTAATCCGCTCTCCCGATTGGTCTCCGAAGTTTCTACCTCACCCATTCCGCCCAGTTGTTTGGAAGCCGCAGAAGAAGAATACCTTAGACTTCTCGACCAGACCGAAGAACGGGTCTACGAGGAGTACGATGCGGAGTTCCTTGACAGAACAAACAAGGAACATTGGTTCGAGCCCGTCGCAATCCGCGACCTCTCTCGAATCAGGAAAGCCCTCGCCGACTTCATAGGGGGAGCTTTCGAGCCACTCTCCAACATTGGCGAGGATGAACAGGCGGCACTTGCTGACCTTGAGATGGGTACTGACGAGGTCAAAACCCGTCTCAATCGCTGGCTGACGCTGATGATTGCGAATACGGTCTTCGAGGTGTCTAATGCTGACCCCGGTATCTCCAAAGCCTATAGGTCGAAGAAGATGCGGCGGAAAATCGAGGAAGGTGACCATCCACCGGATGTTCTTGACACGCACGCACAACAACTGAAAGAGGCACGGGGTAAACTCGTTGAGTTGTGGAACGATATATACGACACCAACTACAGCGGCGGAACCGTCCAGCAGACCATTCAAACGTTTGGAAACGAAGGGGAAGCAGAGAACGTAGCGAACAATGCCGCTCACAAGGCCAACGTTGATATCAGGTTGAGTGACGCTCGAACCTTCGATATCCCTGAGTATCGGGAGAAGGTAGACCTCGCAATCACATCGCCTCCGTACATCAACGCGATGAATTATTACAGGGGGTCGAAACTCCGGCTCTTCTGGATATATGATTTCCTCGAAGAAGACGAAAAATTCGACGCGAAAGAACTCCGTCAGTCCATCATCGGGACTAACTCTGTGTCGATGAGCAAGGTGGACAGAGAACTCCCCGCCGCGATTCGTGACATCTGGTGCGGAACAGACGAGGAATACGAACACACTCGATTGCCCCATCTGGACGCTGATATCGAGGCGATTCACCACCTTGACCACAACGAGGCCGAGCGCAAGGCGTATGTGACGTGGAAGTTCTTCGGTGACGGGATGCTCAAGAACTTAGCCCGTGTCTATGAACACCTGAAACCGGGTGGCTACTACTTCTTCGTCATCGGCGAGAACACGATTGGCGAACGACTCATTCACAGCCACAAGTACGTTGCCGACATCGCACAGAACCTCGGTAAGTTCGAGGGACACGGCGGAGACTTTGAAGCGGACGAGGGATTCCGGCTCATCGGTTCTGCGTGGGACAGTATCACCAACCGTGACCTGTTCAAAGGCAGAAAACATAACGGGGGCGTTATCGAGTGCGAGTGGGCCACAATCCTCCAAAAGCCGAGAGAATAAAACACCTGCACTAGATTATTTTCAGAATCGGTTCATCGATTCGTGTGATGGCGGCGTTTGAGTCCCATCTGTAACTCTCCGGGCACGCTTCTAAACGGCACGTGTGGTGACCTGACGCTGAGAGCTTGGAAGACTCACAGACGTCGAGAGTTGGATTTAAATCCCGTCACGGGATTTATGCACGTCGCCCGCCTACTCCACGGCGATGGAACAGTCCGAATCGGCGGACGGACCGCCGGTGGAGGCGCTTCGCGCCGTCTTCGACGTTCACGAGGTGCGGTCAGACGGTCGCCGTCGAATCTACTACGGCGAGTCGCTCGTCCCCGAGCAGATGCTCGTCCGCGAGGTCTGGTCGGCGTTCCGACAGGCCGGCTACGACGTGGAAGCACAGGTTTCTGGGCTCGGAGAGACCGACGTGGTCATCGTCGAACCGGCCTCGCAGGGCATCGAGGGAATCCCCTGGAAGAACATCACGCTGTTCGCGCTGACGGTCTTCTCGACGCTCTTCGTCGGGGCGTACGCGTGGTACTACATCCCCTTGTCCGACATCGCCGCGAACCCGCTCGTGTTGCTTCGGGCGTGGCCCTTCACCGCCGCGGTCCTCGGCGTCCTCTCGGTCCACGAACTCGGGCACTACGCGGTCGGGCGATACCACGGCGTCAACGTCTCGCTTCCCTACCTCATCCCGTTTATTTTCCCGTTCGGCACGCTCGGTGCCATCATCCGCATGCGCGGCCAGATGCCCGACCGAAAGACGCTGTTCGACATCGGCGTCGCCGGCCCACTGGCCGGCCTCTTGGCGACGGTCGTCGTCACGGTCATCGGCCTCTCAATCGAACCGATGACCGTCCCGAGCGAAGTCCTCGCCCGGTCCGGGGACATGATCGTGTTCAACAACCCGCCGCTCCTCGACGCCATCGCGGCTGTGCTCGGCCGGCCGACGGAGTACGCCGACCCCCGGACCGTCGTCCACCCCGTCGTCATCGGCGGCTGGGTCGGGATGTTCTTCACCGTCCTCAACCTGCTTCCCGTCGGCCAACTCGACGGCGGTCACATGGTCCGGGCGATGCTCGGCGAGCGACAGGAGTCGCTCGCGGCGGCCGTCCCGCTCGTCCTGTTCGGCATCGCCGGCTACCTCCACTACGTCCGCGGCCTCGGCCTCAACCAGTCCGTCGGCCTGTGGTTCTTCTGGGGCCTGATGTCGACGTTCATCGCCTACAACGGCCCGGCCAAACCGATAGACGAGACGCCGCTCGGCTCGACGCGGATGGCCGTCGGCCTCGTCACGTTCGCCCTCGGCGCGGCGTGTTTCCTCCTCGTGCCGATTCAGGTCATTCCGGGGTAAGGCGGCAACTCGCGCACGACGACGCCGAAAAACAGGGACGCTACTCGTTGCGGCCGTGGGTGTAGCCGCGGTCGGGCACGGCCTCGCCGTCGGCGACGACGGCGGCTTCTGTGGCTTCCTCGACGGCTTTTCCGACCACCGTGAGCGGCACGTCGGTCGCGTCGCGGGCGGCGTCGAGCGCCGACTCGGGGAGCGCGAACACGAGTTCGAAGTCCTCGCCGAAGAACGCCGCGAGGTCGCGTCTGTCGTCGGAATCGGTCGCCACCTCGGCGACGGCGTCGTGGACCGGGAGCGCGTCGAAGTCGAGTTCGAAGCCGCAGTCGCTGGCCGCCGCGAGCTGGTGGACCGAGCGGGCGAGGCCGTCGCTGGAGTCCATCATCGCCGTGGCCGACCCGCGGAGGGCGACGCCGGCGGCGACGCGGGGCGTGAACCGAAACAGCTCGTTCGCACGGTCGGTCTCGCCCGCCTCGAACAGGCGGACGGCGGCGGCAGAGCGGCCGAGCTCGCCCGTGACGCAGAGCAGGTCGCCCGGGGCCGCGCCCGAGCGGCGAACCGGGTCGTCGGTGCGGCCGATGGCCGTCGTCGCCGTCGTGAACTCCCGGTGAGTGTCGAGGTCGCCGCCGACGTACGACGCGCCGACCGCCTCGCAGACGTCCCGCGCGCCCCGGACGAAGTCGCCGAGTTCCGTCTCGTCGAGTTCGACGGCGGCGTAGGCGGCGACGGCGCAGGTGGCGCTCGCGCCCATCGCGGCCACGTCCGACAGCGACGCGCCGACGGCCCGCCAACCGGCGGTGTAGCGGGTCGTCCCCGCGGGGAAGTCCGTCGTCTCGTGGAGCATGTCGGTCGTGACGACGAGGTCGTCGACCACGGCGGCGTCGTCGCCGGCACCGGGGAGGTCCGCGGCGAGCAGTCTGAGGGCGGCGCGCTCGTCCATGTCTCGGACGTGTCGGGCGACGCGGAAATGTCCACCTATCCGCCGTTGAGTGGCGTCACGGGTTCGGACGACGAGGTATGGGACGGTGACGGACCTGCTTCTCGGCCGTCGAATCCGGTGACTTAATGCCCGTCGTAGACGCATCCCCAGCAAATGGCCCGCGAGAACCTCCGCGCGACGGTGCTCGGTTTCGCAGCGGCGGTCGTCGTCTTCGCCGTCCTGTTCTACTTCGCGGGCGTGGACGAGCTCATCAACCGGGTGACGATGGCCGAGCCGACCTATCTGGTCGCCATCCTCGCCATCACGCTCGTCTGGCTCGTCGCGTGGGGGGCGTCGCTGAAGACCGTCCTCGGGGTGCTCGGCGTGGACGTCTCGCTCGTCCGCTCGTTTCTCATCTTCACGGGCGCGACGTTCTCGAACAACATCACCCCGTTCGGGCAGGCGGGCGGCGAGCCCGTGACCGCGCTTCTCATCTCGCGGAGCGCCGACACCGAGTACGAGACCGGGCTGGCCGCCATCGCCAGCGTCGACACCGTCAATTTCGTCCCCTCCATCACCATCGCGCTCATCGGCGCGGGCTACTACGCCACGGAGGTGACGCTCGGCCGCAACCTCGAAATCGCGCTCGTCGCCGTGGTCGGCCTCGCCGTCGGCGTGCCGGCGGCCGTCTACGTCGCGTGGAAGCGTCGCTACGACCTCGAACGCCGTCTCATCGGCGCTCTGACGCCGGTCATTCGAACCATCTCGCGGTACGTTCCGCGGGTGTCGGTGCCGTCGAACGACGGCGTCGAGCGCCGCATCAACGGGTTCTTCCGCTCTATCGAGCGCGTCGGGCGAAACCCGCGGGGACTGGCGGTCGCCCTCGGCCTGTCGGGGGCCGGGTGGTTCTGTCAGATGGTCGCACTCTGGGTGGCGTTCCACGCCATCGGCGCGCCCATCGCCTTCTCCATCGCGCTGTTCGTCGTCCCCATCGGGGCCATCGCCGGCGTGACGCCGCTTCCCGGCGGTGCGGGCGGCATCGAGTGGACGCTCGCCATCCTCGTCGCCACCGCGAGCTCCGCCGTCTCGTTCGACGTGGCGACCGCGGGCGTCGTCGTCTTCCGCGGGTTCATCTACTGGGTGCCCGTCGTCCTCGGCGGCCTCGTGATGGGCACAGAGAGCGCGCGCGGGTGGCGGTCCTGACGGCGCGATACGGGCTGTCACCCCGGCACACCCCGGGCGGGGCGCAGGAGCCTCCAACCGCCCGTATCGGGCGAATACGATGCCTTTAAACGCCGCGATTATGAACCAATAGCCATGGTAACCATCTATGACGTCCCGGCGGACGCCCTCATCGAGGAGGTCGCCGGACGACTCGAGGACCGTATCGAGCAACCCGACTGGATGGCCTTCGCGAAGAGCGGCCAGACCCGCGAGCTCCCGCCCCAGCAGGACGACTTCTGGTACGTCCGCGGCGCGAGCCTGCTCCGCAAGGTCGCCATGAACGGCCCCGTCGGCGTCGACCGCCTGTCGACCGAGTACGGCGGCCTCAAGCGCGGTTCCAACCGCTACAGCGTCTCCGGTGCGCACAGCGACGCCGGCAGTAAGAACATCATCCGCACGCTCCTCCAACAGCTCGAAGAGGAAGGCCTCGTCGAGACCGCAAAAGGCGAGGGTCGCCGCATCACCGCCGAGGGGACGAGCTTCCTCGACAACGCCGCGTCCGACGTGCTCGCCGACCTCGACCGCCCGGAACTCGAACGCTACGCGTAGAGCCGCCGATACACCGAGAGTTCTTCTTCGACGGACGATTCTCCCGAGAGCCGTCCGTTCACGGGTCCGTAATGGTTTTCAGACATCGGGCCGTGCGCTAGGGTATGAGTGGCAATCCCGACGATGAGCGACTGGAGGAGCTTCGAAAGAAGAAGATGCAGGAACTCCAGGAACAGCAGGGCGGTAGACAGGGCTCCGCGGAGCAACAGCAGGCCGAGGAGGCCGCCCAACAGCGCGCCGAACAGCAGAAACAGGCGCTTCTCAAACAGCACCTGACCGACGAGGCCCGCCAGCGCCTCAACGCGGTGCAGATGTCCAAGCCGGAGTTCGCAGAGCAGGCCGAGCGGCAAATCGTCGCCCTCGCCCAGAGCGGGCGCATTCAGGGCCGCATCGACGACGACAAGATGAAGGCGCTCCTGAAAGAGCTGCAGCCCGAGTCGAAGAGCTTCAACATCCGCCGCCGGTAACACGTGGAACTCGCGCTCCTCTACAGCGGCGGCAAGGACTCCTCGCTGGCCGCACTGCTTCTCGACGCCTTCTACGACGTAACGCTCGTGACCGTCCACTTCGGAGTCACGGAAGACTGGACGCACGCCCGCGACGCGGCGGCCGAACTCGGCTACCCCTTCGAGACGCTGGAACTCGACCGCGAGGTCGCGGCGGCGGCGACCGCCCGCATGGTCGAAGACGGCTACCCCCGCGGCGGCATCCAGCACGTCCACGAACACGCGCTCGAAGCGGTCTGCGGCCTCGACTTCGACGCCGTCGCCGACGGCACCCGCCGCGACGACCGCGTCCCCTCCATCTCGCGGGCGCAGGCCCAGAGCCTCGAAGACCGCCACGGCGTCGACTACCTCTCGCCGCTTTCGGGGTTCGGCCGCGGCGCGGTCGACCGCCTCGTGGCGTCGCATCTCGACGTGGAGACCGGCCCCTCCGAGGAGATTCCGAAGGCCGACTACGAGGGCGAACTCCGCCAACTCATCGCCGCCGAACACGGGCGGGCGGCGGTCGACGAGGTGTTCCCGGACCACGTCCAGAGCTACGTCCACGGCCGGCGCTGAGGCGGCCCCCGCTTGGACGTCGCCTGCCGGCCACTCTCCGCCGCGGCTCGTACCGCGTCGTTTTTCACGCCGCCGCGCGCCGAGTGAGTCATGGACCCCGGTATCGCCTACTCCGTTCTCGCCGCGTTCGTCTGGGGCGTCTACATCTTCGCCCTGAAGCGGTACTTCCCGGGCTACTCCGGGGCGGTTCTCACGGTCGTCGTCAACGCCTTCGCCGTCGTCCTGTACCTCCCGGTGACGGCGATAACCTACGACCCGAAGACCGTCCCCTCGCTCGCCGAGCTCGGCGCGACGGGCGTGGGAATCGTCGCCGGCACGGCCGCCCTCGTCGGCGTCGCGCTCATCCTGTTCGTCGACGCCCTCGACGCCGGCGACGTCTCTTACGTCGCGCCCATCAACAAGCTCGTCCCGGTGTTCGTCCTCCCCATCGAAATCCTGTTTCTGAACCAGTTCCTGACGGGGATTCAGGTCCTCGGCGTCGCGGTCGCCACCGTCGCCGTCTACGTCGCGAACTACGAGGGCGGGGCGTTCCTCGACCCGCTTCGGCGCGCGGTCCGGTCGCGGCCCGCCCAACTCGCGCTCGCCAGCGCGGCGTGTTACGCCGTCAGCGACGTGGGCAAACGCGTCGCACTGCAGGAACTCGGCATCCCGACGAGCGTGTTCGTCCCGGTGCTGTTCGTCGGCGCGGCGCTCGCCGTCCTCCCCGTCGCGGTCCGCGACTGGCCGGGCGTCCGCGGCGACCTCCCGAAGTTCGCCGCGGCGGGCGCGCTCGTCGCGCTCGGCGAACACGTCACGTCGACCGCCTTCGGACTGGTGCCGGCGAGCGTCGCCTCGCCCATCGTCAACACGCAGGCCATCGTCGCCGTCGTCCTCGGCGGGGTCGTCCTCCGCGAGGCCCGGTTCGGCACGCGCCTCGTCGCCGCCGTCCTCGCGGTCGTCGGCGTCTCGCTCATCGCGCTCGGCGACGCGGCGGCGCTCCGCGCCCTCGTCGGGTAGTCGCCCTCGCCCCGAACAACAGGTTTCAAGCGCGGCCTTCGCCAACCAACGCGCATGTACGACCGACTCAAGGGATTTCGTGACTTCTACCCCGGCGAGATGTCGGCCCGGCGCGAGGTCGTCGACGCCGTCGAGACCGCCGCCGCCCGCTACGGCTTCCGCGAAATCGGGACGCCCCACCTCGAACGGACCCAGATGTACGTCGACAAGTCCGGCGAGGAAATCGTCGAGGAGCTGTACGCCTTCGAGGACAAAGGCGGCCGGGAGGTCACCCTCGCGCCCGAACTGACGCCGACGGTCGCCCGGATGGTCGTCGCCAAGCAACAGGCGCTGTCGAAGCCGATTAAGTGGGTCTCGACCCGCCCGTTCTGGCGCTACGAGCAGGTCCAGCAGGGTCGCTTCCGCGAGTTCTACCAGACCAACGCCGACATCTTCGGCTCCTCGGAACCGGAGGCCGACGCCGAGATTCTGGCCTTTTGCGCCGACGCGCTGACCGACCTCGGTCTCACGGCCGACGACTTCGAGTTCCGCGTCTCCCACCGCGACATCCTCGGCGGCCTGCTCCGGTCGTTCGACGCCGACGTGGACGTTGCCGACGCGGTCCGAGCCGTCGACAAGTCCGAGAAGGTCGAGCGCGCGGAGTACCTCGGCCTGCTTTCGGACGCCGGGCTCTCGTACGACCAGGCCGGCGAGTTCGCCGACCTCATCGAGCGCGGCGACCTCGACGAAATCGCCGAGTTCGGCGGCGACGACGTCGCGGCCGCGGTCGAGAACCTCCGGAACGTCCTCGCCGCCGCCGACGACTTCGGCGCGGGCGAGTTCTGCGAGGTGTCGCTTTCGACCGCTCGCGGGCTGGACTACTACACCGGCGTCGTCTTCGAGTGCTTCGACTCCACGGGCGACGTGTCGCGGGCGACGTTCGGCGGCGGCCGCTACGACGACCTCATCGAGTCGTTCGGCGGCCAGCCCACCCCCGCCGTCGGCGTCGGCATCGGCAACGCGACGCTCCAACTGCTCTGTCAGCGCGCCGGCGTCTGGCCCGAAGAAGAGCTGGCGACCGACTACTACCTCCTCACCGTCGGCGACACCCGCGCCGTCGCCTCAGATATCGCCCGCGACCTCCGCGCGGCGGGCAACGTCGTCGAGGTCGACGTGTCCGACCGGAGCTTCGGCGCGCAGATGTCCTACGCCGACTCGGTCAACGCCGACACGGTCGTCATCGTCGGCGAGCGCGACCTCGAAAACGACGAGGTGACCGTTAAGGACATGGCGAGCGGCGACCAGACCACCGTCCCCGTCGACGAGTTCCCCGGCGACCGCGACGCGCCGACCTACGAGGACTACGAGTAGGCCGCCCCGCGGGTCGCGGGGGCGAACCCGACGCCCGCGCCGGCCGACTCACTCTCGCGCCGGCCGACCCGCCCCGCGATTCCCGCGCCCCGATACCGGCGCGCGCCCTTTTGTTCCCGGCCGCCGTACAGACGAGTGACATGTACGACAGGATTCTCGTCCCGCTGGACGGCAGTGCCCCCGCCGACGAGGCGCTCGGCCGCGCCATCGACCTCGCCGCGACGACGGACGCGACGCTCTACGCCCTCTACGTCGTCGACGAGCGCGCCCTCCACGCGACCCAACTCGACGCCGGCGGCCTCGTCCGCGCCTACGAGGCGGAAGGCGAGCGCATCGTCTCCGAGGCCGTCGAGGCGGCCGAGGCGGACGGCGTCGAGGTCGTCACGGCCGTCGAACACGGCTCGCCCCACCGGGTGATTCCCCGGTACGCCGCGGAAGTCGACGCCGACCTCATCGTGATGGGCACCCACGGCCGCCGCGGCATCGAGCGCTACCTGCTCGGGAGCGTCACCGAGCGCGTGCTCCGACTGGCCGACGTGCCGGTGCTCTCGGTCCGAAGCGAGGACTCGCCGGTCGAAGACGAGCAGTCGCTGGACGCGGACGTGTAGTCGCGGGTCGACGGCGCGTGGTCGACAGGCCGACCGGCGCGGTCGGGCCGGGTGGCGTCGGTTAAGTAGTCCGCCGGTGAACCGCACGACATGCGCGCCTTCCGCGTCGCCTACGACGGACGCCCGTACCACGGGTTCCAGCGACAGCCGGACGTGCCGACCGTCGAGGACGCCCTCTTCGACGCCTGCCGCGCGCTCGGCGTCTGCGACGACGACGAGGAACCGACCGACTACGCCGCCGCCGGGCGGACCGACGCGGGCGTCTCCGCGCTCGCCCAGACCGTCGCTTTCGACTGTCCCGACTGGTGTACGCCGCGGGCGCTGAACTCGGAGCTTCCGGGCGCGGTGCGGGCGTGGGCCGCCGCCGACGCGCCCGACGACTTCCACGCCCGGCACCGGCCGACCCGCCGCGAGTACGTCTACGACCTCCACGCGCCGAGCGACGGCTTCGACGACGACCGGGCGAGACCCGCCTTCGACGCCTGCCGCGGCGAACACGACTTCCACAACCTCACGCCCGACGAGCGCGGGACCGTCCGAACCATCGACGGCGACCTGACCCGCGACGGCGACTTCCTCCTCGTCCGCGTCGCGGCCGGCGGCTTCGCCCGCGAACTCGTCCGCCGACTCGTCTCGCTCGTCCGCGCCGTCGGGTCGGGCGCGGCCCCGCCGTCGAAGGTCGACGACGTGCTCGGACCCGACCGCCTCGACGGTCCCGCGGGCGTCCCGCCCGCGCCGCCGACGCCCCTGCTCCTCACGGCGGTCGACTACCCGGGAGTCGAGTTCGCCGTGGACTCGATGGCCGCCGAGAGCGCCGCGACCGCCTTCGGCGAACGGGCGCTGGCGGACCGCATCGGCTGGCGCGTCGGCTC
>Ga0207720_100367_pt1 | contig 33461 bp, 34 predicted proteins | sample A23P2SouthBayCA_2_FD_187751 | JGI IMG/M metagenome (GOLD analysis project Ga0207720, IMG submission 187751) | Aerobic enrichment media microbial communities from Eden Landing Ponds, California, USA - A23 E3 (2) (SPAdes) | ecosystem: Environmental > Aquatic > Marine > Unclassified | place...
CTCGCCGCCGGTGAACCGCTCGCTTCGCTCGCGGATGCTCGTGCTAAGTACAGGCGAGAGAGATATCGGTTAGTAGTGAATCATAGCTTGTGCAACTTTTTCACCCTTGTAATAGCCGTAAGCCGTCGTGACTGTTGCTTCTTTAATTTCCCCATCGATAGCCTGAACCCGATATTCGATTTCCGGGGCGTGTTCACCTTCACTCATAAGTGTTTGAAACCGCTCGGTTGCTGTCTCTTGATCCTCGGAATGAAGAAATTGAGTAAATGGCTTATTCTCTAGATCCGCGTGTGAGTCTGCATTAAGGAAAGTCTCGGCTGCATCGTTTGCGTAGACGGAACGGCCATCAGTATCAAACAGGAGGATGGGGATGGGTGCAGTATCAACGAGGTTATGATATCGTTCGTCCGTCCTTCGTGCAGTTGCTTCTGCGCGGTATTGTTCGACGGCATTCTGTATCCGGTTTGTTAGTAGCGTGTAATGATCTGTCCCGCTCTGTTTTTGAATATAGTCAGTCGCACCAGCAGAAATTGCGTCGCTCGCAACGTCTTCACTTCCTTTTCCAGTGTATAATATAAATGGGAGATTGGTCCAATTCGAGCGGACAGCTTTCAGGAATTCAATCCCATTCTTGCCTGGCATATCATAGTCAGATACGATACAGTCGATACTGTCCTCCGAAACACGATCCAAAGCTTTGTTGACTCGATTGGCTGTCTCAACATCGAATCTCTCGGTTTGACGTTCCAAGAAACTCTGCACTAATTCGGTGAAGCTTGGTTCATCATCGACGTGGAGAACCGAAGCAGTCTCTTCCATTATGCTCAGATCAATGTCCACATGTAAAAAATCTAGTCTGGAAAGCTGAATCTATTTTTACCATCTAATTTCCTTTGTCAAATTGTCTGAAACAATCGGTTCGCAGGCTCGTTCTCTCGGCTGATTCAGCGTAACTATATGTGAAAGCAAATGTTGAGAAGCGCTCAATACAGGGTAGCTACCGAACGACCGTAACGGTCGAGACCGCGAGCGACCGAAGGGAGCGAGCGGGCCAAGGAATCCCCGAAGGAGCGGCGAAGGCGCGACTGAGGGGGTGACGCCGGCTTTTGATCGAGCTTTTGCCAGGGAGGCCGCCGTAGGCGGCCGACCGCAGCAAAAGGTCGGTGTTCTAGTACTTCGGATCGGCGCCGGTCGTCTCGTAGATGCGGTCCATCAGGTCGTCGCGTTCGGCCTGCCAGCCGTCGAGGGCGCCGGGCGAACTCGGATACCGCTCGTAGAGGTCGAGCAGGTCGTCGGCCAGCCGCTTCGTTTTGTAGAACGTCCAGATCTCGCTCCAGTAGCCGAAGCTCCTGAATGCCGTCTGGAGCACCAGTCCGGGGGAGACGTTCGTCGTCCCGGCGTACAGCGCCTCGGCCAGTTTCTCGCCGGGCAGCGACGCCAGCAGGCCCATCAGTTCGTCGACGTCGACGGCGGTGGTGAGGATGTTGTACACGTCCAGCGTCGCAAAGCGGGCGCCGAAGTGGTCCATGACCGCCTCGTTGTACCCCCACAGTGCATCCTCGGTCGGACCGCCGTTCGCGAGCGCGTCGACGGCCTCCTCGGCGGCGTAGGTGCCGGCCCACGCTGCGCCGCCGATGCCGCCGCCGGTGGTGGGGTTGACGTGACCCGCGGCGTCGCCCGCGGCCAGAAAGCCCGGCGCGATCGCCGAGTCGTACGGGCGGCGGGTCGGCAAGGCGGCGCCGAGTTTGTCCTTGACCTCCGCGCCCTCGAACTCGGGGCGGTCCCTGAGGTCCCGCTTTAAGTCCTCGACTAACTTCATCGGCTCCTCGGTCATCTGGAAGCCGAGGCCGGCGTTGATCTCCGTGCCCGTCCGCGGGAAGTACCAGAGGTAGCCCGCGGCCCGCTCGGTCGGCTTGAACACCAGCGCGTCCTTCCACTCGACCTCCTCGGGCACCTCGACGACCTCGCGGTAGGCCGAACAGAACTGCTGGTAGGAGACGTTGGTGTCGAAGGTGGTGCCCGAGAAGTCGGCGTCGTCCTGGAGCACCGACAGCGACCCCGCGGCGTCGATGACGACCCCGGCGTCGTAGTCGTGGACCTCCCCCTGGCGCTTGCCCCGGACGCCCCGGACGCGGCCGTCGTCGTCCTGCTCAACGGACTGGATGACCGTGTCCCAGTGGAAGTCGGCGCCGGCCTCCCGGGCGCCCTCGATGATCCGCCGGCCGTACTCCCAGCGGTCGATCACCGCGAGTTCGCCGGGCACCGGGATCTCCAGCACCGTGTCGTGGTTCGGAATCTCGAAGCGGCCGTGGTCGACGTCGGCGTTCGTTATCGCCGGTTCGAGCTGTGACTTCGGGATGGCGTCCGGGAACGAACCCGCGCCCTTGAGGGCGTCGCCGCAGGCGATGTGGCCGCCCTCGGACTCGCTCTTTCGCTCGACGACGACGACGTCGAGCCCCTCGCGGGCGGCGGTGGCGGCGGCGTAACAGCCCGCGGTCCCCGCGCCGACGACGACGACGTCGTAGGTGTGGCCGGTCATTGCACGTTCCTCCAGAGGCCGGAAGGAAAACTCTTTATTCCCGAATTCGTCGGCCTGCGGACGACGGGACCTCCATTGGTCGGCGGTCCGCTCCTACGCCCCGGCAGCGTCGACGGCCTCGCGGACCAGGTCCACCGTCTCGGCGACCAGGTCGTCGATGGCGTCGGCCTCGGCCTCGGCGTACACCCGGACGTACGGCTCGGTGCCGGAGGGGCGGACGAGCGTCCAGGACCCGTCGGGCCGGTCGATCCGGACGCCGTGGTCCGTGTCGACCGCCGCGTCCGGGAACGCCGCGGGCAGCCGCGACTCCAGGTCGGCCATCGTCGCGGCCTTCAGGTCGTCCGGACAGTCGACGCTCACCTTCTCGTAGGGACGCTCGGTCACCGGCTCCCGAAGGGCCGATACGCCCGCGCCGGGGTCGGCGTCGTCCGGGGCGGCCGCGGCGACGAGGCGGGCGACCGTGGCCGCCGAGACGACCCCGTCGATCCAGCCGCCGAAGGCGGGGTGGACGTGTTTCCAGGGTTCGGCGGCGAAGACGACCGTTCCCCCGGCGGCGCGGGCGGCGGCGATACCCTCGTGGAGCGCGCCGAGGCGCACCCGCTCGACGCGCCCGCCGGCGGCCGCGACCCGCTCGTCGATGCGGGCCGAGGCGTTCGGCGTCGTGACGACGACCGGGTCGGCCGCGTCGCTCGCCCGGACGTAGTGGTCCGCCAGGATGGCGACGACGGTGTCCTCGTGGACCACGTCGCCCTCGGCGTCGACGACGACGACGCGGTCGCCGTCGCCGTCGTGGGCCAGCCCAAGGGCGAACGCGCCGTCGGCGACGAACCGCCGCAGGTCGCCGAGCGACTCCGGGGTCGGCTTCGACGCCCGCCCCGGGAAGTGACCGTCGACGTTGCCGTTGAGCGCGACCACCCGGGCGCCGAGCGCGCGGAGCACCTGCGGGGTCGCCCGCCCGCCGACCCCGTTGCCACAGTCGACGGCGACCGGGAGGCCGTCGAGCGGCGCACCGTAGCGGCGGGCGTACGCCGCGACCGCGTCGCGGTAGCCCCCCAGGGGCGCCGCCGTCGTCGACTCGCCCCACCGACCGGCGGGTGCGGGAGAGGGGTCCGCCTCGACGGTCGCGGCGACGGCGCGCTCGCGCTCCCGGTCGTACTCGACGCCGTCGACGAAGCACTTGATCCCGTTGTCCTCCGGGGGGTTGTGGCTGGCCGTGAGCATCACGCCGTGGCGGCCGCGCGAGGCGAAGGCCAGCGCCGGCGTCGGGAGGACGCCGACGCGGACGACGTCGACGCCCGCCGACAGGAGGCCGGCCTCGACTGCCGCCGCCAGCGCCGGCCCGGTCGTCCGGCCGTCCCGGCCGACGACAACCTCGGCGGCGTGGGTCGTGCCGTCGACAGCCGCGTCGGCGTCTGCGTCACCGGCGTCCACGACGTGCCGGCCGACCGCGCGCCCGACCGCCGTCGCCAGTTCCGGCGTGACGCGCTCGGTCGCCGACCCCCGGATCCCGGCCGTGCCGAACAGGTCCATACGTCACCGTGCCCCCGCCTCCACAATGATGGCGTCGGTTTCAGCGACGAGGACGTATCGAGCGTCCTCCCGTGCGGTGACGACGTGTCACTTTTCGGGTCGACGCCCGAACCGGTGTCCATGAGCGAAGACGACCGCGTCCGCGCACACGTGTTCGTGAGCGGCCGGGTACAGGGCGTCTACTACCGCGCGAGCACCCGGGACGCCGCGCGGGACCGCGGGGTCGACGGCTGGGTGCGCAACCTCGACGATGGCCGCGTCGAGGCGATTTTCGAGGGAGCTCCCGACGCGGTCGAGGGGATGGTCGAGTGGTGTCACACCGGCAGCCCGGCCGCCGACGTCGACGACGTCGAGGTCGAGTACGAAACGCCCGAGTCCGAATCGGGGTTCCGGGTCCGACGGTAGGCACGGGAGGCGGAACCGACGGAGTTCGGAACTGTCCTGCTCGGACGTGTCAGCCGTCGATACGGTGGCGCAAGCCTCAAACACCCGAGCCGACTCCGTCGACCGTGATGGTACGCTCGAAACGCGTGAGACCGTTCCCGGAGGAGACCTCGCGTTCCCCCGGCCACGCGCTCCCACCGACGGCCGAGCGGAACACGACGGACGCCCGCAGAGGACCCGGCGCGCGGGAGGTGCGACGGTGAACCCCGTTCGGTTCCTCCACGTAGTCGTGACGCTGCTGGGGCTGGCCGCGGCCGTCGGTGCCGGCTACCTTCTGATACGGGGCCCGTTCTTCGGCGGCGGCCTCCTCGCGCCCGTCCCGCTGTTCGGCGCGCTGGTAGGGGTCGTCGTCGGACTCGTCCTGTTCGTGTGGGGCGGCACGCGGCTGCTCGGGATCGGCGCCCGGATCTGACCGGCGACGACGTCGGGGAGCGGGCCCTGGAAGGGGCTCACGCCCCGGCGACGAACGATTCGACCCCGGTGCCGAGAAACCGCACGAGGACGGTCGCCATCGGCGTGTCCGCGCTCCAGAGGGCGACCTCCTCGGGGTCGCCCGCGTCGTCGGTGACGACCGACAGCAACACGGCGCGGTCGTCGACGACGAGGATTCGGCTGGTGAGGTCGCTCGGCGGCGACCGGTTCGGCGCGAACGTCCGCACCGCGGTGTCTTCGAAGGCGGTCCGGACCACCTCGGCTTCGCTGACAACGGATGTCCCGACCCCGGCCGCCGCGCGGTCCTCGAAGGCCGCGACCACGTCCGGGCCCGCGAAGTCGGGGCTGGCCGCGGCGTACAGCAGCCGTTCCTCGGCGCCCTCCGCGAGTTCGACCACCCGGTTGTCGACCGCGACCCGTCCGCGGACGGTCCAGACGTCGCCGCGACCCTCGTCGGCGCCGTGCTGGGCCCGGACGCCTTCGAGGTAGCCGAAGGCGTGGTCGGTCTCGCGCTCGATCGCGGCGGTGAGCCGCTCGCGGGCCTCGCCGAGGCTCACCGGCCGATACCTGAGAGGGTTCGACCGCTGGAGTTCGATCAATCCTCGTTCCTCCAGGCTCTCGGCGGCGCCGTACACCTGCGACCGGGGGACCGACGCGAGGTCGTGGACCTCCTTTGCCGTCCCGACGCCGAGTTTCTGGAGGGCGATGAACACCCGGGCCTCGTAGTTCGACAGCCCGAGCCGCTCGAGCGACTCGATCGCCCGGTGTTGGTCGCCGGCGTTTCCGCTCACCGGTTTTCTCCTTCCCGGTTCGGATCCGATCCGTCGTCCACGCCGTCGGATCCGTCGCCGCGTCCGGGGCCGTCGCCGTCCCCCGGACTGTCAGCGCTGTCGTCGCCGGAGAAGAGGTCGTCGGGCACGAACCCCCCCTCGTCGTCCGCGAGGGGCTCTTCGCCGGCCGGGGTCGGGGTCGGCGTCGGAGATGAGCCGGTGCCAAAGCGGGCGAGCGCCGGACTCCGCGGAGTCTCGCCCATCGGGACGTTCGCGTCGTTGCCGACCGCCCGGTCCCAGAGCACGAGCGTCGAGGGGAGCACCAGCAGCGACGCGAGGAAGGAGTAGACGATGCTCACGGCCGTCAGCACGCCGAACTGCCCCAGCACCGTCAGGACGGCGAGCGTCAGCACACCGATGCCGAACGCGGTGGTCAGCATGCTTCCCAGGAGCGCGCCGCCGGTCCCCCGGACCGTCCGGTCGAGGGCCTCGAACAGCGGCTGTTCGCGTCGCTCGTCGATGAACCGGTGGACGACGTGGACCGAGTAGTCGATCCCGAGCCCGATGGTGAGCGCGAGGATCGTCGCGGTGAAGGCGTTGAACGCGATGTCGAGGACGCGCATCGTGGCGGCGATCAGGCTCACGGTCACCAGGATCGGCGCCAGGTTCGCGAGCCCCATCGTCGGCAGCGACTCCAGGAACCAGTAGATGAACACCAGGAAGACGGCGGTGCCGCCCAGCGCCACGATCAGGCTCACGATGGCGGATTCGAGGATCAGGTCCGACACCGACTGGAACACGACGGTCTGGCCGGTCGCGGTCGCCTCCATCCGGAACCGGTCGGTCATCTCCCGGGCGTCATCGGTCACCTCGGCGTTGCTGGCGTCGGCCTCGGTCTGGTAGATGACCTGAGCGCTGCGCCGGTCGTCGGCGAGGTACTGGTCGATCTGGCCCGCGGAGGACGACTCCTCCAGATAGTCGTAGATCTCCCCCAGGTTGCCGTCCGGAACGCCGTTGTCGTTGCGGTCGTTGCGGTCGACCAGCGCGGCGAACTCGGGGTCGTTCGCGGCCCGGGACTGGATCACCGACACCGGACTGCTGGCGTCGGCCCGGCGGTCGTCGTCGACGAAGGAGTTCGGCGGGTCCTCCCCGGCGCGGTAGATCTGTTCCAGGGCTGCGTCCGACTCCATCCGGCCCTCCAAGTATATCGTCGCGCTCCCACCCTGGGAGGTGGCGAACTTGTCCTCCAGGAAGTTCAGTTGCGCGACGACGGTGTACTCGCTGGGCGCGAACGGCTCCGGGAGCTGTTCGAGGTAGTCCGGAACCTCCTCCGGAGGGAGGAAGTCCTCCTGGGAGAACGACGTGTCGACGCCGGTCGCGTAGTAGCCCGCGCCGACCGATGTCAGCAGGACGGCCACGAGGAAGATCGCCGGCGCCCTGTCGGCGATCACCACGCCGGCCCGCAGGACGCTCCCCAGACGGGTGCCCTCGGATCCGAGCGGGGTGGTGCTGAAGGTGGGGATGGGGTACCGCTGGCGGGCGCGGTCGAGCCACACCTTCGCCGCGGGCATGAAGATGCCGAACACCAGGAAGACGAAGATGATGCCCGCGGCGGCGACGTAGCCGAAGTCCTTGATCGGCGCGAGGCTCGACGTGAGATTCGAGAGGAAGCCGATGACGGTCGTGCCGGTGACGATGAAGAAGGCGACGAGCAACTGGTCGGTCGCGCGCTGCATCGCGTTTCCGATGTCGTCCATCCCGCCGTCGCCCTCTGGGGGACCCTCCCCGTTGCCCTCGCGGGCCGCCCGGCGCTCGTCGTCGATGTCCTGGCGGTCCTCGCGGTAGCGGTTGACGGCGTGGATCCCGAAGTCGATGCCGACTGCCAGCAACAGCGGCGGGACCGCGATCATGATCTGGTTGAACGGGATGTCCGCCAGCCCGAGGAAGCCGAAGGTCCAGATCACGGCCATCGCGAGCGAGACGCCGCCGAGCACCAGGTCGGCCAGGTCCCGGTAGGCGAAGATCAGAAAGCCGATAATAAAGAGCACGGCGGCCGGCACGACGATCAGGAGCGAGTCGACGATGACGGTGCCGAACTCGTCTGAGATGAGGCCGCTACCGAAGACGGTGATGTCGCCGTCGACGGTGCCGACGATCCGCTGGGAGCGCAACTGGATCGAGGTGAGGGGGCTCGATCCCCCCTGGCCCGCAGCCGCCCCGGAGGAGGCTCCGGGGAGCGGCGAGTGGCTGACGACGCCGATGGTCGCCGACGCCGAGGCGCTCCGGGCGTTGAAGTCGTTGCTGACGGTACCGGTAAAGCCCGGCTGGTCCCGGAGGGCATACACGGCCCGATCGATCTCCGTCGGCGTCGCGCGCTCGATGGCAGTGATCTGTCGCTGGGTGGTCGTCGCCCCGGGGTCGAGCCGCATCGCCACGATCGCCGCGGCCGAGGAGGTGCTCGACACCCGGAGGCCCCTCGTCGACGCCAGCCGTTCCTGGGTCCGGAGCATGTTGAGCAGTTCCTGCTTCGACAGCACGTTCTGGGACCGCTGGATCAGCTGCGTGCTGCCGCTCGGCTCCTCGAAGGAGGCGCCGAACTCGTCGTTGATCTGTGACAGCGCCTGCTCGGCGGGGATGTCCTCGGCGAACTGCTGGGTCCCGGATTCGGTCGACACGTTCCCCAGACCGACGACGAACACCCCCGTCACCAGGAGAAAGATGAGCATCACCCGCCCGGGCTGGGTGACGATGTAGTGATCGACCCAGTCGACGAAGTCCTGGAAATCCATTATCGGCGCCGGTAGAGGTAGTACCCGCCCGCCGCGAGCACCAGGAGGACCACCACGATCGGGACGATCGGCGGCCCGCCGCCGCCGCTCTCGACCACCCGGAACGGGACGTTGTAGGTGTCGGTGATCCGCGTGTTACCGTCGCCGTCCTCGTACTCGAAGTCCAGTTGTACCGGGTACACCTTGGGCGTCGCGCCGGACGCCGCACCGACGCTGAACACGAGCTCGGTCGTCTCGCCGGGTTCGAGTTCCGCGGCGAACGCCTCGTCGTCCGAGGTCGACAGCGGCGACTGCGTGTAGATCTTCGCCGAGATGTCGGAGAACGTCTCCTCGCGCGTGTTCGTGATCCGCAGGCGGAGCTGTCCGTCGCCGCCAGCCGAAAGCGTGGCGTTCACCGGCTCGACGTTGAACTCCTTGGTGTCGGGCCCGATTTCCGTCCGGACGTCGATGTCACCGCTGGTGCGTCGGACGTTGTCCTGGTTCCGGTAGCGCACCTGCAGCGAGAACTGCCGGGGGCCTGCGTCGCTGCTGCTCGACACTTCCGTGTCGAACGTGAAGTTCGCTGCCTCCCCCGGACCGAGGTCGCCGACCGCGTACTCGGTCTCGATCGGCGTGACCGTCTCCGCCGAGGGCTGGAACAGAACCACGGCGTTCGTCACCGGTGCCGTTCCTTCGTTGACCACCTGGCCGCTGAGGGTCCCCTTCTCGCCGATACGGAGGGTACTCTCGACGTTCCTGATCTCGAAGTCGGACTGCTGGGCACCCACGTCGGCCCGGACGTCGATCGGGCCGCTCTGTAGCTGGTCGTCCTCGTCGTTGCGGTACCGGACCCGGAGCGTGAACTGTCGCGGCCCGGCGTTGGCGCTCTCGCCGACGGTGACGTCGTAGCTGAACGTCGTCGACTCGCCGGGCGCCACGTCGCCGAGCGCGTATTCGGGTTCGGGGACGGTCGCGCTGGTCGAACTGCTCTCGAAGACGAGCACCGCGTTGCGGGCGGTGAGTTCGCCGGTGTTCTCGATTTCCCCTTCGAGGGTCCCCTGCTGTCCGACCCGGAGGGTGCTCTCTAAGCCCTGGACGTCGAAGGTCTGTTCCGGGAGGGGGCGGAGACCGAGCCGCAGCGACCGCGACTGCCCCTCGTTGCCGCCCTCGTCCTCGTAGGCGACCTGACCGGTGAGGGAGTAGTTCTGCGTGCCAGCGGAGTTGGCGACCGCCACGCTGTAGGTGACGGTCCGGGTTTCGCCGGGGGCCCACTCGCCGGTGAACCGGCTCGCCTGGTTCGACTGGCCGAAGGTAACGTCCGCGCTCGACGAGGAGAGCGTCAGTTCCGAGGCGTAGGCGGGTCGGTCGCCGACGTTCTCGACGGTGACCGAGACGCTCCCCTGCCCGCCGACGGGCACCGAGGAATTCGTCGAGACGACCCGGAACCGCGGCCGGTTCTTGGCGCGAACCGTCGCGTAGACCGTCGTCGTTTCGCGGTCGTCGTTTCGCTCGTACTCGATGCGGAGCGGGATGTTGTGGGTGCCGCCCGCGATGTCGGCCGGCACGTCGATCGAGAGGGTGATCGACTTCTGCTGGCCGTCCCGCATGTCGCCCAGTAGCTGGGTGCCGGAGTTGATCTCGATGCCCGTGTCACCCGACCGGGCGGTCACCTTGACGTTGCTCGCCTTGCCCGCGAACTCCTCGGGGTCCTCGGCGTCGTTTACCAGCTGGACGGTGAGCTGTTGCTCGACCCCGGGCCTCACCGTCTCCTGGGGAACGTACGTTTCGAACCGGGGGTCCTCGGCAGCCGTCGCGGGGACAGCGGACGTGAGCAATGCGACAGTCAGAACGATCGTGAGTAGCTTTCGTGACATCGTCACCGTATGTGGGCGTGCGGCGCGGACTCGCCGACGCGAGTCGCCTCGCGGCTCGTCTGTCGTCCGATCCGAGTGGGTCGTTCCACTTAAGATGTTGTAAATTTCTCCAAACAGAAGTCGGGTTCACCCGCGTCGACTGTCCCGTCGAGGTGCCGCCCCGGTCCGGCCGGGCCCCTGGCATCGGTGTCACCAGGTTACACAACTGTCAGCGAGAGTATATGTGTGCCGAGGACCTACGGTGACGTGATGTCACGAACATCTGGATTCACAGCCGTACGCACCGTTCGAACCAGCCGGGGGATCGACGCGTGATCCCGCTCCAGACCGTCTTCGGGAGCGAGACAGCGGACCTGGCCTTCCTGCTCGGCCGTGTCCTGTTCGGCCTCGTCCTCGCGTTCAACGGGCTGAACCACTTCATGATGGCCGACGGGCTAGCCGGATACGCCGACGCGAAGGGCATCCCCGCCGCCGGGTTCATGGTCCCCTTCACCGGAGGGCTGTTGCTGTTCGGCGGCCTCGGGGTCGCCGCCGGCGTCGTCCCGACGCTTGCGGCCGGCGCACTGATCGTCTTCCTGGTGGTGACGACGCCCGTCATGCACGACTTCTGGGCGGTCCCCGAGGACCAGCAACAGAGCGAGATGACGAACTTCCTGAAAAACGTCGCTCTCCTCGGCGGGGCGCTCGTGTTCTTTGCGCTGAGTGCGATGCCGTGGCCCTACGCCGTCAACGCCACGCTCATCTAGGGTCGACCGCACCGGCGTCGGTACCCCGGTCGCCCATCGCAACCGACTTCGAGACGGGCGCCAAAGGACCGCCGACGCCGCGAGCGGACGGCCCCCTCGCTCCGCTCAGCCGACTCGCCACCACGATCCGCTGACCCGGCACCTACGAACCTCACAGCGACACCGACCCGACACCCACGAACTCCACAGCGACACCGACCTACACCTATGACGGACACACCCCCGACGACCGGACTGCACCACGTGACGAACGTCTGTACCGACATCGAGCGCACGCGGGCGTTCTACGAGGAGGTCCTCGGCTGGCACACGGTCAAGCGGACCCAGAACTACGACGACCCCGGAACGCCGCACTACTACTTCTCGTCGACGCCCGCGGGCGACCCCGGGACGACGGTGACCTACTTCGAGGACCCCGACGGCGAGGGGACGCCCGGGCCGGGGGCGAGCCACCACTTCGCTTTCGGCGTCGCCGACGAGGGAACGCTGCGGGAGTGGCAACGACACCTCCGCGAGCACGACGTCGAGGTCACGGACGTGCGTGACCGCACCTACTTCAAGAGCATCTACTTCGAGGACCCCGACGGGCTGACGTTCGAACTCGCGACGACCGGCCCGGGGTTCGGCGTCGACGAGGACGACCCCGGCGAGCGCGAGATCGACCCGTTCGAGGAGGGACAGGCCTGATGGCAGCAGTCGAGGAGGGATCGGCCTGATGGAGGGCGAACCGACGGCCTTCGGGAGCGCCTACCGGCTCCTCTCGGGCGCGGTCGTCCCGCGGCCGATCGCCTGGGTCGGCTCCCGGAGCGCCGACGGCGTCGACAACCTCGCACCGTACAGCTTCTTCAACGTCGTCACCCCGGAGCCGCCGACGCTCGTGGTGTCGACCTACGGCCGTGGCGACGACCTGAAGGACACCGCGCGCAACGCCGTCGACCGCGGGGCGTTCGTCGTCCACGTCGTGACCCGCGCGTTCGCCGAGGCGATGAACGAGACGAGCGCGACGCTACCACCCGGGGAAAGCGAGTTCGAGCACGCCGGCCTGACGCCGGCCGAGGCAACCGAGGTCGACGCCCCGCGGATCGCCGACGCCCCCGTCGCCTTCGAGTGTTCCCTCGTGGAGACAACGGAGGTCGGCGCGTCGACGCTGTTGTTCGGCGAGGTCCAGTGGGCCCACGTCGACGAGGACCTGCTCGACGACGCCGGGAAGTTCGACGTGCGCGACCTGGACGCGGTCGGTCGGCTCTCCGGAAGCTACTACGCCGCCACCGACGACCGGTTCGCGATGGAACGGCCGCCCTGATCGGCGGGGCCGCGGTCCGCCCACCGCTTCGCGCCCGGCCGCGGCCGGCTTCGGGAACTTTAACCGGTCCGGAGGCGCCGAACCAAGCATGAAGGCGACCGCGAGGGCCCACCCGATCCAGGGGATCGTGAAGTACCACGGGATGCGCGACCCGGAGCTTCGGCTCCCGTACCACGACAGCATCAGCGTCTGTACGGCTCCCTCGGCGACGACGACCACCGTCGAGTTCCAACCGGACGCCGCCGAGGACACGTACGTCCTCGACGGCGACACTGTCGACGGGCGTGGCGCCGAGCGGATCAAGACCGTGATCGACGAGGTGCGGCGCCGGGCCGACCGCGACGCGCCCGCCAGGGTCGAGAGCGAGAACAACTTCCAGTCGAACGTCGGGCTGGGGTCGTCGGCGTCGGGCTTTGCCGCACTGGCGATGGCCGCGACGCGCGCGGCCGGCCTCGACCTGAGCCACCCCGACGTGTCCACCATCGCTCGCCGCGGCTCCGCGTCGGCAGCCCGTGCGGTAACCGGGGCGTTCTCGCACCTCTACGCCGGCCTCAACGACGAGGACTGCCGCTCGGAGCGCATCGAGACCAATCTGGAGGACGACCTCCGGATCGTCGCGGGGCTCGTCCCCTCCTACAAGGAGACCGACCAGGCACACGCCGAGGCCGCCGACAGCCACATGTTCCAGGCGCGACTCGCGCACATCCACGAGCAGATCCAGACGGCACGCGACGCGCTTCGGGCCGGCGATTTCGACCGGACGTTCGAACTCGCCGAGCACGACTCGCTGTCGCTGGCGGCGACGACGATGACGGGGCCTGCCGGCTGGGTGTACTGGCAGCCCCGGACCATCGCGGTGTTCAACGCCGTCCGCGAACTCCGTGACGAGGGAGTGCCGGTCTACTTCTCGACGGACACCGGCGCCTCCGTGTACGTCAACACGACCGCCGAACACGTCGACGCGGTCGAAGCGGCCGTCGCGGACTGTGGGGTCGACACGCGGGTCTGGGAGGTCGGCGGTCCGGCCCGGCTCCTCGACGGCGACTCGCTGTTCTGAGGCCGCCCACGCACCGCTGGGTCGGGTGGGCGCCGCTCCTCGCCCCCGTGGCTTACCCGAGCAGCCGCAGGATCAGGCCCCCGTAGGCGAGCAGGAGCGCGGACGCCAGCACCATCGCCACGAACCAGGCAATGAGCATGAGGCCGAAGTCCCGGGTCCACTCGTCGTCAAGCCACGACTCGGCCTCGCCCTGACCGGCTGGGACCTCCCCGCTGGCCTCGGAGCCGGTTGATTCTGCCACCATGAGTCACAGTACCACGCCCACCCACATCATTGTTCGTCTCGTTGTCACGAAGTGAGAACGACCACTTCGATCACCGGTGGAAACGGGCCCGCCTCGACCACCCCCCGTGGTAGCCGGGCGCGACCCCCGGGAACCGCACGCTCTTTGCCCTCCGGTCCCTGGCGTCTGCCATGCGTGTGCTGGTTCTCGGCGCTGGCTACGCGGGGCTGACCCTGGCGCGCTGTCTGGAACGACGGCTCCCCGCCGGCGCCGACCTCGTGGTCGTCAACGACCGACAGACCCACCTCGTCCAACACGAACTCCACCGCGCGATCCGACGGCCGGCCCTCGAATCGGTGATCGAGGTGCCGCTCTCGGACGTGCTCGATCGGGCGGAGCTGATCGTCGACCGGGTCGAGAGCGTCGACCGCGAGCGTCGCCGCGTGGACCTGGCCGACGGCGGTGAACTGTCCTACGACCTGGCGGCGATCTGTCTCGGTGCGGAGACGGCCTTCTACGGCGTCCCGGGGCTGGCGGACCACGCGACCCCGCTCAAGCGACTGCCACACGCGGCGCAGATCCGCGAGGCGTTCCTCGCCGCCTGCGAGCGCGACGGACGGGCGGTCGTGGGCGGCGCTGGCCTCTCCGGCGTCCAGGTCGCGGGGGAACTCGCGGCGCTTTCCCGCGAACGGGACGCCGACGTCGACGTGGTGCTGCTTGAACAGCTAGACGCCGTGGCACCCTCGTTCCCGGAACCGTTCCAGGACGCCGTCCGAGGCGCCCTGGAGGACCGCGGCGTCGCCGTCCGGACCGGGACGACGGTGACGGGCGCCACGGAGACGACCGTCGAGATCGAGTCGTCCGCGCCGGCCGGGAGCGTCGACGGACAGGGGACCGCCGAGGGGGACGCCCCCGACAGAGGCGCCGGCGACTCGCTGGCCTACGACGCGCTCGTCTGGACCGGCGGCATCGCCGGCGGCGGGGCGATGGGCGGATCGCGGCCGGCGGTGCGGGGGGATCTGCGACTGGACCGGGCGACCTTTGCCGTCGGCGACGCCGCGCGCGTCGTCGACGCCGACGGGGAGGCCGTTCCCGCGAGCGCCTCGGCGGCCATCAGGGAAGCGCTGACGGTCGCGGACAACGTCGTGCGGCTGGCTACCGATTCGGACGGCGACGGGTGGGAGCCCAGGATGGAGCCGTACCGCTTCGACGTGCCGGGGTGGATCGTCTCGATCGGCGACGGCGCGGTCGCCCAGGTGGGCCCGACGGTGTTGACCGGCGCCGCGGCCACGGCGATGAAGGCGACCGTCGGCGCCGGACACCTCACCACCGTCGGGGACGTGCGCCGCGCCGTCGAACTGGTCGAGAGCGAACTCACGGGCTGACCGCCGGCCGGGCTGCGAGACACGAGGTCCAGGATGCCCTTGCCGGCGCCCGTGACACCTTTCCCGGCGGCGAGTGACCCCGGACCATGGACGTCGAACGGAGGCTGCTCGCGTCGACGGTTGGTCTCGCGCTCGTCGCCGTCGTACACGGGGCGCTCACCTGGGGGCCCGCCGCGACGGCCCGGTTCGTCGTGATCGCTGTCGTCGCCGCGTTCGTCGCGGAGGTCGCGGTGATCCGGCTCGGCCTGCTCGAACACCACACCGGCCCGCAACTGGTCGGCGTCCCCCTGGCGGCGCTCGCGGGGTGGACCGGATCTATCTACGTCGCCTACCGGGTAGCCGCGCTGGCCGTCGATCCGACGGTCGCGCCGCTGCTCGCCGGGGTGCTGGCGACGGCGATGGACGTCCTGACCGATCCGCCGTACGTCGAGGTGGGCGCCTGGTCGTACCCGCCCGCACGGGTGTCAGAGCCTCGCTACCGGGGCGTCCCGTGGTGGAACTTCGCGGGCTGGTTCGTCCTCACCGCCGCCGTGTCGTGGGCGGCGACGCCGGCCTGACACCGGGCCCGTTTCGGAGCGCCTGCTCGACTACGTCCGGGGATCGAGCGAGCGGAGGCGGCCGACGATCCGTGCGGCCCCCCCGCGGACGGTTCGGCCCGACCAGTAGAACTCGACCGTCCCCCACGACAGCGTGGCGCCGAGGAAGACGGCGGCGAAGACGAGATCGGTAAAGCGGACCCACGACGGCGAGACGTACAGCAGGCCGTTGACGACCAGGCTCGGGATCAGGGCCTTCAGGAGGAGCCAGAACCGCGATACCGGGCCGCGGTCGGGCGTCGCGAGCGTCGAGTCGCTCCCCCCGGGGAGCCCCTGGTCGACCTGCTCGACGGCCTCGTCGACGGCCGACTCGTTCCCGTCGTCGTCCGCTTGCGCCGCGCGGATGGCCCGCATCGAGCGGCCGCCGGCGGACTCGTCGCCGGTGCCGAGACGCTCGGCGTCGTACGGCATACCGATAGTGACCGACCACGCGATCGAGCCGTCGGGGCGCACCTCGGCGACCCGGTCGCCGTGGGAGTCGACGACGAGGGTGGTGTCCGACGGGAGGCGGTCGGCGTCGCGGGGCCACTGCAGGCGGGCGTCGGTCCAGCCCCAGGACCGCTCCCACTCGCCGTCGACGCGCTGGTACTCCACGATCCGGCCGTTCTCGGAGTCGCCGACGATCACCGCGGGGCCGCCGCGCTCGGCGGGGATGTAGTCGGGGTTATGCTGCTCGTACAGGATGTCGTGGTTCCCCCCCTCCCCGAGCGTCCAGGAGTCGTTCATCCGCCAGGAGCCGTTGACCGGTTCGAGAAAGACCACCTCGTCCATGTTCCGGAGGCTGGCCATGATCCGTCCGTCGGGCAGGATCTCGACGTCGTTGACGTGGGTCCAGTCGCCGGGGTTGCCGCCGGACTCGCCCCGCTCGTAGACCCGGTCGGCCGACCACTGCGAGACGACGGTGCCGTCCTCCCGGACGACGTTGACGCTGTCGTTGATGATGTCGGCGACCACGAAGTGGGTGTCGTTGAGACGGTCGACGTCGTGCCAGCGCGCCGAGTAGATGCGCGGGGTCACCTTGCCGTACACCTCCTCCTCGGCGCCGGTCGTGAGGTTCACCCGGTTCATCACGTTCCGGGTACACTGGTCGGCCTCGAACACCTCGCAGGCCTCGCCCGAGAGGTGCTTTGCGGCGACGTACTCGACGGTGTGGCGCCTGTCGGGGAGCGGGTCGACGTCGAAGTACACCCGGTAGGTGTCGTCGTAGTACACGACCTCGCCCGCGTCGGAGAAGGCGACGAGTTCGGCCTGCTCGTCGGAGACGTAAAATCCCTGGGTGGCGACCACGGTGAGGTTGCCCGAGAACGATCGGGTCTCGGAGACGGTCGACCGGTTGATTCGTTCTTCCATCCCGAGTGTCGTCGGTTCGGACGGGGATTCGCCGGCCGGCGACGACGCGGTCGTACCGTCGACGGACCCGTTCGCGGCCGTGACGGGGTCCCCCCCGCCGGCCGTCGCGTCCTCACCCGGCGACGTTCCGGCGGCAGCCACAGCGCCGGAGTTAGAGAGGAAACTCCCCGCGATCGATCCGGCCGACAGGACGAGAACCACGGCGAACGCGACGCGGAGGGCGGTTCTGGAGGGCATTCTCATCACCGGAGCGAATCGATCCCCGGATAAATGTCTTCAGGTACGAGTCTGTGACCGGGGCCGTCGTACCCGTCGCTTCGTCCCCGGTTCTGTCCGAGGGGCCCGGACCGGGGAACCGCTCCGAGGTAGTGCTTCTACGAACCAGGTTCGAATCCGAACCAGTAAGTACGGGGACGACCTACGGAGAGCCATGGCAGCGAACGCGCACGGCGACGGCCAGCACGGCGAGGTCACCTGCACCGTCATCGACTCGATCGAACAGATCGGCTCCCAGTGGCGCCTCATCGTTTTGCACGATCTCCAGGACGGCGAGATGCGGTTCAACGAACTCAAGCGGTCGACCGGCGCGAGTTCGCGCACCCTCTCGCGGGTGCTCGACGACCTGCAGGACCTGGGATTCGTCAACCGCCGCCTGGAGGAGGACGCCCCCGTGGCGACGTACTACTCGCTGACCGAGAAGGGCGCGTCGCTGTGTCCGGTTTTCGACGCCGTCGAGGAGTGGGCCGAGGAGTGGATGGACGAGGAGGCGGGCGCCGAGGAGTCCGAGGCCGAGTCGCCCGCGACCGTCGAAGTTCCGACGGACGGGTGAGGAAACGGTCGGGTCGGCGACGGGGAGCCGATCACGGGCGCCGGCTCAGAGCCCCAGGATCTCCCGGGCCTGTGCGGGCGTCGCGACCTCCCGGCCGAGTCGCTCGGCGACCGCGACGATTCGTTCGACCAGTTGGGCGCTGCTCTCGGCCAGTTCACCACGGCGGTAGTAGACGTTGTCCTCCAGGCCGACGCGGACGTGCCCCCCGAGCAGGACGCCGAGGGTCCCGAAAGGGAGCTGGTGCCGGCCGAAGCCGAGGGTGTTAAAGAGGGCGCCGTCGGGCAGACCCTCGACGGCCGCGAGGAAGTTCCGCGGGGTGGGCCGGGTGAGCGTCCCGGGGCCGAAGATGAGCGTCGCGTACACCGGATCGGCCAGGTCTCGCCGGTCCAGGAGCCCGTGGACTTCGTTTCGGTGGCCGTCGTTGAAGACCTCCAGTTCGGGCTTGATTCCCCGGTCTTGCATCTCGTCGTAGAGCGCGTCGACCGTGCCGCGGGTGTTTTCACTCGTCAGGTGGTCGTAGCGGTTCAGCGGCCCCATGTCCAGCGAGGCCATCTCCGGCGGCGGGTCGGTCCCGAGCGGTTTGCGTCGCTCGGACAGCGGCGCGCCGGTGCCGCCGGTCGAGTGCTGGACGATCACGTCGTCGGCGTGGCGCCGGACGGCCTCGTCGATCGCCTGGAACCGCCCGGCGGAAAAGGCGCGCTCGCCGTTCTCCCGCCGGGCGTGGAGGTGGACCACCGCCGCACCCGCAGCCTCGGCTGCCGCGGCCGCGCGGCCGATCTCCTCGGGCGTCTCGGGGAGGTGCGGCGTCGTCTCCTTGCCGTGGACGCCGCCGGTGAGCGCCGCGGTGACGATCACTGGCTCGCCCGAGAGGTACTCGGCGTAGGTCACGGGTCGCCACCCTCGCTGGCTTCGGCGTCGCCGTCGACTCCGCCCCCGCCGGAGGCGTGCTCGCGGTAGATCTCGCAGTGTGTGGCGTGATCGAAGTCGTACCGATCGTTGCAGACGTCGGCGCGCATCGGCTGGACGAACTCCTCGACGGCACCACAGAACGCCCTCGGTTCGTCGAACTCGTGGTCGGCCGCCGCCGACCGGTAGGAGAGGAACGGACAGGCCATGCGGGACGCTCGGCCGGCGGGGGGTTACCGTTTTCGCCGACGCCAGTCGTGGCCGGACGCCACGAAGAGACTACCAGACAACATACTTACAATACCCTTTTACAATCCCCGCAATTCGTAGGGGCCATGCGGTTAGGACGATTCATCGTCGAGACGCACTGTCACGCACAGCGAATCGCCGCTCGGATGTCCGACGACGACGTCGACTATCAGCGGCTCGCGGACAAGATGATGACCTCGGTGCCCGCCGACGAGGCCGACGAGGACGACGACGTCGTACTCTACGACAACTCCGACCGTCTCCTCTATGACATGGACGCGTACGACGTCGACATGTGCGTGCTCCAGCCGGGAGCGTGGTTCGAGAACGGGCTGAACCAGAAGATTATCGAGAACAACCCCGGGAAGTTCGTCTCCGCCGCGTCGGCGGTCCGGGTCACGAAGCAACATCTCCGGGGCGAAGAGGAGTGGACGATCGACCGGGCGTGTGAACATCTCGACGAGTGGCTGGAGGAGGACGGCTTCCGGATGATCGGCGAGGGCGTGCCGATGCCGCCCGAACTCGACCGGGTGATGGACTGGCGCGAGCGCCGGCCCCAGGTACGGAAGGTGTTCGAGGTGGCCGACGACCACGACGTCCCGGTCGGCTGGCACACCGGCTACCCCTCGGGCTACTCGACCGGCAAGTGGCGCGCCCCCGACTGGGAGGACCCGACGCTCGCCGGCGACATCAAAGAGGAGTTCCCCGACGTGCCGATCATCTTCCAGCACGGCGGCATGCAGGGCCACTGGCGCGAGAAGTACGTCGAGCAGTGCTGTGAGGTCGCCTCCGCCTGGGACGACGTCTACCTGGAGGTCGGCCTCTACTGGGCGGACCTGTTCAAGAAGCCCTACAAGGACACCAACATCGGCCCCGAGCAGATGATCTGGGGCGGCGACTGGGGCGCCTCGCTCCCGCAGGTCTCCCAGCCCAACGACGACCCGCCGTTCTACTGGGACCAGCGCTCGGACCGCGGCCTGCCGGCCCACCAGTGTGACTACTGGGGGGCGGCCATGCGCCAGATGTTCCAGTTCGCCCAGGACCAGCAAGTCGAGCAGGACAAGCTGAACCTGATCATGGGTGGCAACATCGCACGGCTGCTGGATCTGGACGGTCCCGACCCGCGGCTGTTCGAGCAGTACCTGGAGTAACATGCACGACACGAGCCGAACTCGACAGCCCGCCGTCGCCGACCTGTCGACGATCACCGCGGAGGCCTACCCCGAGGAGGTCGCCTTCGCGGACGTTTCGACCAGGGAGGAGATCACGTGGGCCGAGTTCGAGACCCGGAGTATCCAGGCGGCCAACGCGTTCCGCGAGCACGCCGGGCAGGGCGACCGGATCGCCTTCCTCTGTGAAGGCTCGGTCACGCACACGACCCTCTGGAACGGCGCCCTGAAGGCGGGCTGTGTCGTCTCGAACCTTCACACGCGCGGCGCCCCCGAGACGATCCAGTACTGCATCGACGAACTCGCCCCGCAGGTACTCGTGCTCGACGCGGCGTTCGCCGAGGTGTTTCGGGAGCACCTCGCCGGGGCGGCCGCCGGCATCGACGTCGTCGTCGTCGGTGACGCCGACCTCGACGAGACGACCTCGGCCGAGGCCTTCCTCGCGGATCGGTCGACGACGCCGCCGGACGTCTCGATCGGCGAGGACGACCTCGCGGCCGTCATGTGGACCTCGGGGACGACCGGGAAGCCGAAGGGGTGGTGTTTCACGAACCGGGGGCTGGTCCAGCGCGGCCAGAAGATGCTGAGTACCGGCTCCGGCGGGGGACGCAAGCGCCGGCTGCAGGCGCTGACGCCTTCCTTTGCGGCGTGGTACTCGGTGATGATGCCCACCCTGCTGTCCGGCGCGTCCCTGTACTACGTCGACGACTGGGACCCCGAACTGTACCTCGAACTGATCGAGGACCTCGAGATCAGCAGCCTCACCCTCGTCCCGACGATGTGGCAGGAGATGCTCCGCCTGGAGACCTTCGACGACTACGACCTCGGGTCGCTGGAAATCGCCGGCGCGGCGGGCGAGCGACTCACGGTCGAGACCGTCAAACGGCTGCGCGAGGAGGTCTGCGAGACCGTCGTCAACAGCTACGCCGCGACCGAGGCCATCGTGACCTTCATCCAGTACGACGAGTCGAACGCGGACCGGATCGAGGAACTCGACGGCACAGTGGGGAAAGCGACCCCCGGGACGGAGGTACGCATCGTCGAACCGGACGGCGACCCCGACGAGCAGCTCCCCGCCGGGGAGGTCGGCGAACTGATCGTGCGCACGAACGATCACCCGGTCTGGGCGTGGAACCGAACCGCAAAGAACGAGGCAGCCTTCACCGACGGCTGGTGGCACTCGGGCGACGTGGGCTACAAGGACGAGGACGGCTACCTCTACCTGGAGGGCCGCAAGGACTTCATGATCATGTCGAAGGGGATCAAGGTGCCCCCGGGGCCCGTCGAGGAGCGCCTCGACGAGCACCCGAAGGTCGATGAGTCCGCCGTCGTCGGCCAACCCGACGACGAGTACGGGGAGAAGGTGACCGCCGTCGTCAGCGCGGCGGACCCGTCGGTGACCGCGGAGGAACTGGAGGAGTGGTGTCTCGACGACGACTCGCTGGCCCGGTACGAGCGCCCCCGGGAGTACCACATTCTCGCCGACCCCCTGCCGAAGACCGTGACCGGGAAGCTGGACCGTTCGACGACGATTGAGCAGGTCGTCGACGTCGACGAGTAGAAGGGGGCAGCCCTCCCCCGGACGGCGCCGCGGGGCGGTCGCTGCCGGCGCTTCGGGTGGGAACCCTAATGTTCCCCGTCCGCGTTGGGACCGTATGACCGAGACCAGACCCACCGTACGGGACGTGATGTCGACGCCCCTGGAAACGATCTCGCCGGACGCGACGGTGCAGGAGGCCGCCCGGCGGATGCGCGACAGGAACGTCAACGCGTTCGTCGTGACGACCACGCCCCGAGCGATCGTCAGCAGTACGGACCTGCTCGACGCCGCCGCCGAGGGCCGGGACGTGACGACGTTGCGGGTGTCGGACGTGATGACGACCGACGTCGAGACGGCCGCGCCCGACCTCTATCTGGAGGAGGTCGCCGCGATGATGACCACCTACGGGATCAAGCACCTCCCGGTCGTCGACGACGACTACCTGGGGATGATCTCCTCGACCGACGTGACTGCGTATCTGTCCCGGTCGATGCGACACGACGAGTAGCGGGCGCCATCCCTCGACACACCGGCAGTGTTCTCACCCCGCCTGAAGCAGGAATTTGACGTTTCGCGTGTCGTCGATCCGAACCCAGAGGGGCGCCAGTTCGACGTCCGGATCGCTCCACTCGAACGTCTCTTCGGGGCCGTTCTCGACGCTGACAGCGACGGTGTAGCCGGTGTTCGTCGGGAGCTTCGAGCGGTTGACCGGGTCGACGAGGTCGCCGGAGTCCAGTTCCAGCGTCCGCGACGTGTGGACCGACTCGGCGTTCACGTCAGTGATCGTGACCGACACCGTCCGCGGGCCATCGGCCGCGTTCGAGACGATCACGTCAGTCGCTCCGGTCTGGTCGTAGAGCCCGGCGCATCCGGCCGTGGCCGTCAAGCCAGCAACCGCGCCGACCGCGACGAGCACCCGTCTCCGGCCTGGACCGCTCCCTGGCTGCTCACCCATGGGGACTCACAGTCGCCCGGCCACCTGAAGATTGGCGTCGCTCAGAGACCAGTTTGACCCACTCACGGAGCACCGCTCGGCGAGGACGGCGAAAGCGCACGCGATCAGGCGTCGCCGCCGTCCGGACCGCCGCCGTCCCCGGCGGGCGTGCCGTGGGTGACGCCCTCGCGGGCCTCGGCCTGCATCCGGCGCAGCGCGGCCGCGGCGTTCGAGGCGTCGTAACCGAACAGCACGTTGTCGGCGTACTCACCGGCGACCTCGGTCGCGTGGACCAGGTCGTCGACGTCCACGTCGACCGCGTATAATTCGATCGACAGCGCGGGAGCGGTCCCCGTCCCCGCCGCCGAGGAGTCGGCCGCCCGACCGAGTCGACTCTCGAACCCCCTGGCGATCGTCTCCAGCCAGTAGGTCGTTCCGTAGTGGGCGTCATAGAGGGGGACGACGAACTCGTCGACGACGGCCGCGAGTTCGTCCACGTCGATCCCCGAGCGACGATAGAGGTGGCCGGGGTACGGATCGGGGTACAGCGTCAGGTACAGGCGCCCGGGGACGCGGTCGGCGGCTTCGCGGACGAAGGAGGTGATCACCGACGCCCGCCAGGCCTCCCGGTCGTCGTAGGCGCTGTCGGCGAACAGCCGATCGCAGCGGTCACAGCGACAGTAGCCCTCGCGCGGGAAGCCGACGTCGTCCAGGCGGACGTCCTCGCCGGCCGCGGCGCAGTCCTCGACGATTTCGAGCAGGCCCGCGCGGTAGCGCTCGTTCGTGGGGCAGACGTACGACCAGTCGAAGTACGTGCGGTCGCGGGTCGCGGGGGTCCCCTCGGCGTCGACCGGCACCAGGTCGTCGTCCTCGCCGGCGGCCGCGTTGTCGCCGAAACAGGAGAGCATGTTCACGGCGCCCTCGATCGGTTCCGCCGCGCGACCGGTCACGTCCTTCACCTCGTAGAACCCCAGGTCGAACGCCCCCCACTCCACCTCCTCGGCGTTCCGCGTCACGACCGCGTACATGAATCGGAGTTCGTCCGTGGGCGGGTAAGTGATTCGACCCGGTGCTCGCGGGGCACAACAAAACGGAGACGAAAGGAGTGGGTGGTCGCCGCGCGATGCCTCGGGAGACGTTACTCGACTGGGTCGATCTCGACGGGGTCGCCGCCGCTGGACGTGACGACGTACGCGAGCGCGACGACTGCCAGGGCGACCACCAGTTTCGCTTTGGTAGACATATCCTACCCTTCGGGCCGATGAACTATAGGGATTTCGAACGATAGCGCGACGCCGACGATCGCGACAGCCATCAATCGACGCCCGGAGCGTGTCGTCGATCGCAGCGTGACACCGGCCCGCTCAGCCCGCGTCGATGTGGTCGGCGATGTCCTCGCGGATGATCGTGCTGCAGTACGAGCAGCGCACGCCGGAGTCGACCACGTCGAACCGGGACGCGACCGGTTCGTCGGCGTTGGTGATGCAGTTGCGGTTGGGACAGCGCAGAACGCCCTTGACGAGTTCCGGCCGCTCGACGCGGAGTTTCTCGACCACCTCGTAGTCGCGGACGATGTTGATCGTCGCCTCCGGCGCGATCAGGGAGAGCACGTCGACCTCGTCCTGGCTTAGCTCCCGGTCCTCGACCTTGACGATGTCCTTCTTGCCGAGGCGGTTGCTGGAGACGTTCATCCCGACGCTGACGGACTCGCCGCGGGTGCCGTCGATGCCGAGGATGGCGAGCACCTTCAGCGCCTGCCCGCCGGTGACGTGGTCGATGACGGTGCCGTTGCGGATCTTCGAGACGCGGAGTTCAGTGTCGCTCATGGTAGCAGGGTGTCGAGCAGCGCCATCCGTACCGGGACGCCGTTGTGAGCCTGTTCGAAGTAGCGGGCGTGGTCGGTGTCGTCGACCTCGGGAGCGATCTCGTCGACGCGGGGGAGCGGATGCATCACGGTCAGCGAGTCCTTCGCGTCGTCCAGAACCTCGGGGCCGATCTGGTACTCGCCGGCGATCGCGCGGTACTCGCTCTCGTCGGGGAACCGCTCGCGCTGGATGCGCGTGACGTAGAGCACGTCCAGTTCCGGCAACACGGCGTCGAGGTCGGTGTGTTCCCGGACCTGCGCGCCGGCCTCGTGGAGGTCGTACCGGACGCTGCGGGGTAACTGCAGTGACTCCGGGCTGACGAAGTGCTGGCGCGCGTCGAAATTCGTCAGGGCGTGTGACAGCGAGTGGACGGTGCGGCCGTACTTCAGATCGCCCATGATCCCGATCGTCAGATCGTCGAGCCCGTGGTTCTCGCGGATCGTGTACAGGTCGAGCAGGGTCTGGGTGGGATGCTGGCCGGCGCCGTCACCGGCGTTGATGAGGGGGACGTCGACGAACTCGGAGGCCATCTTGGCCGCCCCTTCGCTGGGGTGGCGAAGCACGACGGCATCGGCGTACCCCTCGACGACGCGGACCGTGTCCGCCAGGCTCTCGCCTTTCTTCACCGACGACATCTCGACGGGGCCCATGTCGACGGTCTCGCCGCCCAGCCGTTTCATCGCGGTGTCGAAGCTCATCTTCGTCCGCGTGCTCGGCTCGTAAAAGCAGAGCGCGAGGACCCGCCCGGCGTGGCGCTCGCGCGCGGCGGCCGGGTCGGCGTCGATCTCCGCCGCGCGGTCGAGCACCGCCTCGATGTCCCCCCGCGAGAGCTGTGTCGCGGTGATGAGGTGGTCCTGACGCATTACGCGAGCAAGGTACGTGCGTGGTCTTGAATGTCCCGACTGGCGGAGACGTTCGTGGCCGTCACCGGCGGGAGAGTCCCACCGAACGGGCGGTTCAGGGCCAGCGTCCGCCCTGCTCGTAAGCGCTGAGGACGCGTTCGATGGCGACGACGTACGCCGCGGTCCGCAGATTCGGGATCGATTGCTTCTCGAACGTCGAGACGAGGCCGTCGAAGGCGTCGACGATCACCCGTTCGAGTTCCTCGTTGACCCGCTGTTCGGTCCAGGAGAAGCGCTGCCGGTTCTGGACCCACTCGAAGTACGAGACGGTGACGCCGCCGGCGTTCGCCAGGATGTCCGGGACGACGTACACGTCGCTCTCGGTGAGGACGTCGTCGGCCTCGGGGGTCAGTGGGCCGTTTGCCGCCTCGACGATCACGTCGGCGCCCACGTCGTGTGCGAGGTCGCCGTCGACGGCGTTCTCCAGGGCCGCCGGGACTAGCAGGTCGACGTCGAGCGTCAGGAGGTCCTCGTTCGTGATCGTCTCCCCCCCGTCGAAGCCGACGACGCTGCCGGTCTCGCGCTTGTGGTCGAGGGCCGCACGCGGGTCGAAGCCCGCCGGATCGTGGACGGCCCCCGACGAGTCCGAGGCGGCGACCACGTCGGCGCCGAGGTCGTCGAGCAGGTAGGCCGCGATCGACCCCGCGTTGCCGTACCCCTGGACGGCCACCGTCGCGCCCGCGAGGTCCCGGTCAAGGTAGTCGAAGGTCTCGCGGGCGGTCAGCGCGACCGAGCGGCCGGTCGCCTCGACGCGGCCGGCGCTCCCCCCCGAGTTCGGCGCCTTCCCCGTGATCACGCCCGGTGCGGTCGTGTTCTCCAGCACCTCGTAGGTGTCCTTGATCCAGTTCATCTCCCGCTGGCCGGTGTTGACGTCCGGCGCCGGGATGTCCCGATCGACGCCGATGATGGGCCGGAGTTCGGTCGCGAACGTGCGCGTGATCCGTTCGAGTTCGCTCTCGGAGTAGTCGTCGGGATCGAGTCGGATTCCGCCCTTGCCGCCGCCGTAGGGGATGTCGACCACCGCGCACTTGTACACCATCCACCCGGACAGCGCCTTCACCTCGTCGCGGGAGACCTCCGGGTGGTACCGGATCCCCCCCTTGTAGGGACCCCGGTCGCCGTTGAACTGCGAGCGGTACGCGCGAAACACCTCGACCCGCCCGTCGTCCATCTCGACCGAGAGGTTCGCTTCGAGGACGCGCTCGGGTCGTTTCAGCCGCTCCAACACGTCCGGGGAGGCGTCAAGGTAGACAGCGGCGTCGTCGACCTGCTCCTGGAGGCTCTCGAAGGGGTTGGCTTGGTCAGTCACGAACTACACATCGCTCGTCCCCGAAAAAATAGTTGTCGCGAACGGTTATTCGCGTCAACTACTCGCGCGAGCCATGAGGCCGACATCGCTCCCGGGGCGAACGAACGATTCGGGAACGGCGACGGTGCGGACTGGTGAAGCGGCGGCGTCAGTACTCCGTCCCCTGCCGGGCGCGGCGGCCGTTCTCGATCGGGTGGCGCTCCGTCCGGACCACAGAGATCAGGTCCGCGACGCTCTGGGGGCCCGTCAGTCACACCCCGAACCCCCAGAAATCCAACCCGAGTTGTCTCCAACCGGCGTTTGCCCGAAACAGTACAAGCCGAGGTTCGGTATCCCAAAGCTACTTTATCGAGCGGTCCGGCAAGCGAACGATGGACACGAGCGGCGGATCCGGGGAGTTCGACGTTCTCAGGAGCAAGCGCAACGCGACCCGGTACCAGATCCTGGTCGAGATCGCCGAGCGCCAGCCGGCGGTGAACCAGCAGGAGATCGCCGACGCGATCGGCATCACGGCCCAGGCCGTCAGCGACTACCTGCAGGACCTGGTCGCCGAGGGGTTCGTCGACAAGGGCGGCCGCGGGCGCTACGAGGTGACCAAGGAGGGCGTCGACTGGCTCATCGGCCGGACCGACGAACTGCGGACGTTCGTCGAGCACGTCTCCGAGGACGTCATCGGACAGGTCGAGGTCGAGACCGCCCTGGCGACCACGGAGATCCGGGAGGGGGAGACGGTGTCGCTGACGATGCGGGACGGGATTCTCCGGGCCCGGACCGGAGCGACGGGAAGCGCGACCGCGGTGGCGGTGACCGACGCCGACCCGGGGTCCGACGTGGGCGTCTCGAGTTTCGAGGGGGTCGTCGACTACGACCTCGGGACGGTGACGGTCCTCTCGCTTCCGGGGGTCCGCAACGGCGGCAGCAGAGCGGTCGACCCCGACGATCTCGCGGCCCTCGCCGCGGAGAACGACGTCGTCGCCGTCGCCGGCGTCGAGGCGTACGCCGCGGCGTCGACGGCGGGCGTCGACCCCGACGTCCGGTTCGGGACCGTCGAGGCCGTCCACGAGGCAGCTACCAAGGGACTGGACGTGCTCCTGGTGGCGGCGACGGACTCGCTGTCGGCCCACACCGACAGACTCCGCGACGACAACGTGGGCTACGAGGTCGTCGACGCCGCCGAAGAGTGATCGGAACCCGGTCGTCGCTGCCGGCGCGACGGAGGTCCTCGACGCCGCCTTGGCGGTGGCCCGTCGTCGCTCCGTCGCGACACCCGCGACCGTCAGAAGTCTGCCTGGCCGAGCCAGTCGACGAAGGTGACGACGAACCACGTCATCCAGACGGCGAAGACGACCAGCCAGGCGCCGTAGCGCGTGGCGGGGGACGGGACCGCGAGGTGGACGACGGCGAGGAGAGCGGTCGCGAGCACTAGCGTCGCGAGGTTGCGTCGCGTGGAGCCGAAGAACTCCCGGAGCTGTCCCATCGGGACCGACTGTGGGACGGGACGGCAATCAAGCCATCGGCCCGGCCCGCCCGGGTCACGGCGGACATCTCGGCACCGGGAACGTCGACTGACGGGGCGGTGACGGCACGGCCGAGCCGACGCCCGGGACGCCCGCCCCGACTCACCCCCCGAACGCGTCCTTGAAGCGCGCGACGGCGTCGCCGGTGCCGACCACGACCACCTCGTCGTCAGTGTCGAACTGGAACGACTCGGGGTCGAACTCGGTGATCGTCTCGCCGTCCCGGACCACCGCGACGACCGTGGCGTCAGTCCGGGCGCCGACGTCGGCGTCGGCGAGGGTGTGGCCGGCCAGCCCCGGCGCCGGGAGCCGCACGACGTCGACCCGACGGTCGTAAGTCAGCACCTCCTCGTCCTCGAACACCGTCGAGGTGAGCATCCGGCCGCTGACGGCTGCGAGCGACTGGACGTAGTCGGCGCCGGCCCGGTACAGCTTCCGGACGTTGGCCTCCTCGTTGGCCCGGACCACGATCCGGAGGTCGGGGTTCAGTTCGCGCGCGATGAGCGTCGTGAAGACGGCCGTCGTGTCGTCACCGAGGGTCACGAGCAGCGTCGAGGCGTCCTCGATGCCCGCCGCCGACAGCACGTCCGGGTCGCGTGCGTCGCCGACGACGTCGACGCCGGACGCGTCCTCGACGTCCAGGACGGTCGGACGGACCCGTCCACCGAGGGCGTCGTACGCCGCCCGGCCGGAGTCGCCGAACCCTGCGACGACGACCTGCGGCGCGCCGACCGGTCTGACGGTCGACGACGTGACCTCGCGCAACGCCGCGACCTCGGCCGGATCGCCCGCGACCAGCAGGTGAGTCCCGACCTCGATCGGTGCCCCGGGAGCCGCCGCACGGCGGAACTCCCCGTCGAACCACCCGCCGATCACCTCGACGCCGTACCGGTCGCGGAGCCCCGCCGCCCCCACGGTCCGGCCGGCGAGGTCGCTCCCCTCGGCGACCGTGAGTTCCACGAGTTCGAAGTCCTCGCCCACCACCACCTCCGCGGGGTCAGTCGTAATCGCGGTCGGCACTTCCGCGGCCAGGCTCTCGCCGAGTAGCTGTCGCGGTGAGAGCACGTCTTCGACGCCCGCGGCCCGGTGGTACCGCTCCAGGTCGGCGTCCTCGACGAGCGTCACGACCCGGACCTCCGGCGCCGTCTCGCGCGCCGCGAGCGCGACGCTCGCGTTCGCGTCGTCGGCCACGTCGACGACGAGCGCCACGGCGTCGCCGACCCGGGCGTTTTCGAGTGTCCCGGTCGCCTCAGGATCTCCCCGGATCACCCGGTAGCCGTCCTCGTGGAGGTCCCGTGCCGTCTCCGGGTCGGGAACGACGAGGAGGGACTCGCGGTCGCGTGCGTCGAGTTCGTTCACGAACGCGTCGGTCCTGGGAGTGTAGCCACAGACGACGACGTGCTCGGAGAGATCCGAGACCGACTCCGGCGCGCTGGCCGCGAGCGCCTCCCGCAGCCAGGGGACGGCGAACACGTCGACGGCGGTCAAAATGAGCCCGATCCCGGCGAGTTGCATCGTGATCACGAGCACGTTCATCTGGACGGTGCTCCACGGCGCGTCCTCGCCGTAGCCCGTGGTGGTGAACGTCTGGAACACGACTTCGAGCGAGCGGTAGAGCGGCTGGGGCTGGTTCTCCCAGACCGCCATGCCGACGTTGTACGTGGCCGTGAACCCCACCGTCGTCGCGACGACGAGGGCGAGGTAGTAGACGGTGCGCCTGGAAGCGAGCGCCATGTCCGGAGCACTCACCCGCCGCCGGTAATCCCTTGGGTCCGTGCTCCCGGGACAGCCACTCCGGTGACCCCGACGGCTATCCGACGGCCCGGACGAGCAACATCGCGTTCGCGGTGCCCGCGAGCAGCCACGGAACCGCCATGCCGGCCGGGACGAGATACCGGTACGGCGCGGGACATCGGGACCAGGCGGCGACCCCGACGACGAAGACGACCCCCTTGAGCGCGACCATCGCCCCCAGGGGTCCGAGGTGGACCATCACCCCTCTGACGATCGGGTTCGACTCCACCAGCCCACGCGACAGTCCAACCGTCGTGGTGGCCACGTCGAGCACCAGCCCCACGCAGACCAGCGTCCACGCTACGCGACCGGGCGACAGGAACTGACGCCACCCCGCAGGGATGTCCGGGGACCGCGCCTCGTCGGTTGCCATGACACGTCGGCCTGCGCCGACGCCGGACGGACGGAAGCGACGGGCAAAGGTACACGCAGGTTACCGACGCGAACCCGTCGGGAACGGGGCGCTACCGGTCGAGTACGCGGACATTACTCCCGCGACGACCGCAAAAACGGACCGGCGATCAGTCGAGCGTCGCTTCCAGGCGGTCGATCAACTCGGCGTTCCCGACGTGGACGGGAACGCGTCCGTGGAGGTCGTCGGGTTCGACCTCAAGCAGGGAGCGCTCGCCGTCCGAGGAGCGGCCGCCCGCGCACTCGACGACGTAGCCGACGGGGTAGCCCTCGAACTGGAGGCGGAGTTTGCCGTCGGAGGAGCCCGCCTGTGCGGGGTAGGCGAACACGCCGCCGTAGTGGAGGACCTGGTTCACGTCGCCGATCATCGCGCCGCCGTAGCGGAGCTTCATCCCCTCCTCGTGTTCGACCTCGCGGGCGTACTCGGTGAAGTCGTCGAACCAGCGGTTCACCCGGCCGCCGAAGCCGTAGATGCTTGGGTCCTCCGGGAGGGAGACGGACTCCCGGATCGGGGAGCGCACCCCGTCCTCGACGACGAACTCGGAGACGTCGCCGTCGCGGGCGTGGATCAGCGTCGTGATCGGGCCATAGAGGAGGTAGCCCGCGGCGACGAGGTCGGAACCGCTCGCGGGCAGCGGCGCGTCGTAGACGCTGTAGAGGGTGCCCATCACGTTGTTGGGCTTGAGGTTCGACGATCCGTCGAGCGGGTCGATCGCCACCGATAGCCCCTCGCCGACGTCAATCACCTCGGCGCGCTCCTCGCTGGCGTACTGGCCGACGCCATCGAGCGCCGCGAGCCGATCGAGCAGGAGGTCGTCGGCGTAGCTGTCGGCCGCGAGCCGGCGGTCGCCGGTCGGGTTCTCCTCGTCCTCGTAGCGGCGGCGCTCGGGGAGGCCGGCGCGGATCGACGGCGCGGCGCCACAGACCGCGTCGACGACCGCGGCGACCGCGTCGGTGCCCGAGCGATCGCCGGTCGACGGGCCGGGATCGTCGTCGGCCATCTCAGGCCTCGGGGCTGTCGATCGCTTCGAGGGCTTCCTGGGTCGTCGCGCCCTCGAAGATGACCAGTTCGAGCGCGTCGAGGATCTGCCGGGGGTTCTCGCGCTGGAACACGTTCCGGCCGACGGCCAGCCCCGACCCGCCGGCGTTCATCGACGCCTCGACGTTCGAGAGGAAGGCGCGATCGGACGCCTTCGACCCGCCGGACATGACGACCTTGCAGTCGGCCGCGGACTGGACCGCCCACTCCATTGCCTCCTCGGAGCCGGGGTACTTCACCTTCGCCACGTCGGCGCCGAGTTCGAGCCCCAGGCGGGCGGCGTAGGCGATGGACTCGTCGCTGGAGGCGTTGCGGAGCCCCTGCCCGCGCGGGTACGACCACATCACGACGCCGAGGTCCCGGGCGCGGGCCTCCTCCTGGGCCTGCCGGAACTCCTCGGCCATCTCGACCTCGTGGTTCGAGCCGCCGTAGACGGTGAACCCGACGGCGTCGGCGCCGACGTCGGCGGCGTAGGGCACCGAGCAGTTCACGGCGGTGTCGGGCTCGCCGGCCCACATCTCGCTGGTCCCGTTGAGCTTCATCGTCAGCGCCACGTCGTCCTCGTAGGAGGGGTAGTACGCCTCGGCGACCCCTTTCTGGACGGCGACGGAGGTGACCGCCGGGTGGGTCGCCACGTCGAACACCACCTCGGGGTCGGTCGTCGCGGGCACCGGCTCGAAGTCCCGCGGTCCGTGTTCGAGTCCGTGATCGTACGCGAGGATCAGTACCTTCCCGTCGCGGCTGATGGCCTCGGTTGCACCTGGGAGCATCGTGTAGGAATCCGCCGATGTGCCACATAAATTCACCGGACCGCGGGGCCGTCGAAGCCGATTGTGCGGCGCCGTCAGTCCAGCTACCGGCCGAACTCCCGTCGGGAGCCGATCCGGGAACGGGATCACAACGACTAATCCAGCGGAGGCCATCCATCAGCCATGCTCCGCCGGTCGCTTCAGCAGCGGTGCCCGCTCCTGCTTCTGGGGGGTGCCGTGGCGGTGTTTCTGTTCGCCCTGGGGCACCACGCGGCGGAACTGTCCACGGTCGGCTCGATCAGGTGGCCGGTCGTCGCGTTTCTCCTCGACGGCGTTCCGGCGCTGGGGCTGGCCTACGCCGGCTACCGCCTCTGGGACTCCAAGTTCGCCCCCGAGGACCGCTACCGGATCTGCCTGTGGTCCGCTGTCGGTTCCGGGGTGTTCGTCGGCGCCATCGGCATCACGCTCCTGGTCCGGGCCGTGGAGGGCCGGACTGTCGCCGAACCAACGTTCCCGCTGCTCGTGGCGCTCAACGCGGGCGGCATCGCAGGCATCGTCGCGGGGCACTACCAGGTCCGGGCACGGATCGCGGGCCGACGTGCCAGGACTGCGAGCGAGGCCCTCGGGTTCGTCAACAGCCTGCTCAGACACGACCTGCGAAACGACCTCAACGTGATCCGCGGCTACGGTAGCGAACTCGCCCGGGACGACGTCGAGGATGAGCGCCGCCGGGGCGGCGACGGTGGGGGGTCCGGCGATGCGTCGTCGGATCGTCGGGACGCCTCCATCGTCGTCGAGAAGGCCGACGAGGCGCTCACGCGGATCGAGACGAGCAGCGCGATCGCGGACTCGCTGAGCGAGGACCCCACCCTCGAACCGATCGACCTCGCGGCGGTCGTCGCTGAACTGGCCGCCCGGATCGAGAACGTCTACGACGTGGAGGTGCGGACCGACCTCCCCGACCGGGCGCTCGTCTCCGCAAACCGGGGGATCAGGTCGGTGGTCGACAACCTGCTCGAAAACGCCGCAGAGCACAACGACGCCGACCGCCCCCGAATCGAGGTGGCGGTCCGCGAGACCCCGACGACGGTTCGGCTGACGGTGGTAGACAACGGGTCGGGGATCCCGGACGATCTGAAAGGAGGGCTGTTCGAGGCCGACGACGCGAGCGGCACGGACGATCGGGGCGGTCTCCTGCTCGTGGGGCGACTGCTCGACGCCTACGGCGGGG
>Ga0207720_100370_pt1 | contig 33354 bp, 32 predicted proteins | sample A23P2SouthBayCA_2_FD_187751 | JGI IMG/M metagenome (GOLD analysis project Ga0207720, IMG submission 187751) | Aerobic enrichment media microbial communities from Eden Landing Ponds, California, USA - A23 E3 (2) (SPAdes) | ecosystem: Environmental > Aquatic > Marine > Unclassified | place...
CCCGCCGGGTCCGCGCGGAGGCCGTCGCCGAGACGCGCGCGTTCCTCCGGCGGCGGACGGCCGTCTTCTTCACCTTCTTCTTTCCCGTCTTCATCGTCCTCATCTTCGGCGTCCTCGTCAAGACCGGCGCGACCGGCGGCCTGTTCTCCCGCCCGGACGCGTACTACCTGCCCGCGTACCTCGGCGTCGTCGTCGTGTTGACGCCGCTGTCGCGGGTCGGAAGCACCGTCGCCCGAAACCGGGCGTCCCGCCGCTTCGAGAAGCTGGCGACGACGCCGCTTTCGCGTCTGGAGTGGCTCTCCGCCCATGCGGCCGTGAACGTCGCGCTCATCGGCCTCGCCGGCGTCCTGCTCGTCGGCGTCCTCGCCGCCGTCGGCGACCTCGGCGCGGCCCCCTCGCTCGGCGGCGACGCGCTGGTCGTCGCCTTTCTCGTCGTCGGCATCGCCCTGTTCTGCGGGCTCGGCTCGCTCATCGGCTCGCTCGCGGACTCCGAAGACGGCGTCATCGCCGCCAGCAACGCCGTCGGCATCCCGATGGTCCTCCTCGCGGACACGTTCGTCCCCGCGTCCAGACTCCCCGCGGCGTTCCGCCCGGTGGTCGACGCGCTCCCGCTCACCTACTTCGCACGCGGCGTGCGCGCCGCCGTCGCCGGCGGCGAGCTCCCGACCGCGCTCTCCGACCTCGCTATCCTCTGTGGCTTCGCCGTCGCGCTGTTCGCGCTCTCGGCGCGACTGCTCCCGTGGCGCGAGTGAGACCGCTCACTCGCCGCCACCGTTCCGGATGCGATGGCCGTCGCGGCGGCGCTTGAACCACCGCGTTACCCACGAGATGACGCCGAGGTCGCGCTTCGCCATGATGACCGTGCTCGCGGCGTCGCGGCCGACCGTCTCCGGGATCCCGCCGAAGACGAGTTGCTGGAGCAGGCCCTCTCTGGTCGCCCCGATGACCGTCAGGTCGAACTCCTCGGTCGTGGCGACGATGGTCGACGCCACGTCCTCGCCCTCGCGGACCGACGTCGTCACGGACTCGTCGTCGCCGACCGCGGCGGCCGTCGAAGCCACCCGGCGCTCGGCGTCCTCGCGGTCGCTCTCGTCGGCGTCGGGCGCGACGACGTTCATCACGTGAACTGTGGCGTCGTTGGTCCGCGCGATGGCGCGGCACACCTCCGCGGCGAGTTCGGCGTGCGGGCCGCCCGCGGTCGGCAGGAGAATCGAGCCCACCTCGCCGTCCGTTGAGCCGATGCGCTCGACGAGCACGTCACAGGGGGCCTTGGTCACGACCTCGTCGACGTTGCTCCCGAGGATGTAGTCGCGGCGGCGACCCCGGCCGCGCCAGCCCATCAACACCACGTCGCTGTCCTGTTCCTCGATGGTGTTGAGGATGGCCGTCCCGGCGTCGTGGCCCACTCTGACCGTCCCGCTGACGGGTACGTCGGCGTCGGTCGCCAACCCCATCACGGCGGCGATGGTCTCGCGCTTCTCGTCGACGAACCGTCGCCCCTCCGAAATCGGCGTCTGCGACGGCACCTCGACGGCGCTCATCACGAGAATCTCGGCGTCGCGGTCGCGCGCCACGTCGATGGCGGTCCGCATCAACTGCGCCGCGTTCTCCGGGTTGGCAATCGGGACGAGCACCTGCGACTCGCGCCGCTCGGGGGCGCGCTCGGTCACGACGGTCGGGGTCTCCGCTTCGAGCTTTTCGGCCTCCTTGCCCTCGGAGTAGCCGTAGTACACCACGAGTCCGAGCGCCATCCAGACGATTGTGGTCACGAGCGCGACGAAGCCCTCGGAGCCCGCACCGAGTCCCGGCGTCAGCCCGAGTTCGAGGAGCAAAAACGGCGTCAGGATGAACTGGAGGACGATGCCGATGAGCGGGGGCCACGGCATGTACGGAATCTCGTACGTCCGCGGGAGGTCGGGGTGGGTCGCCCGCATCTTGACGACGGTCCAGTTCACCTGGATGAACAGGAAGATGAACATGATGTCGGCGGCGGCGGCGACGCTCTCGATGGGGAGCAACACGGCCATGAGGCCGATGAGGACCGCCGAGAGACCGATTGCCCAGTGGGGCGTCCGCTTGTCGTCGTGGATGCGTCCGAAGAAGCCCGGGAGGACGCGGTCGCGCCCCATGGCGAACGACACCCGCGACGAGGAGTAGATGGTCGCGTTGAGCGCGCTCATCGTCGCCGCGAGCCCGGCGAACAGGAGCAGTGGGACGCCGTACGGGACGAACTGCCCGGCGGCCTCGATGATGCCGAGTTCGCCGAGGTTCCCGAGGACCTGCCACGTCGGCGCGGCGGTCGTGAGTCCCGCGCGACTCGCGAGTTCGGCGGTCACGTCGATGCCGCCGATGGCCGCGAAGGAGACGAGGACGTAGATGGGGACCACGATTGCCATCGAGTAGAACACCGCCTTCGGGACGTTGGTGCCGGGGTCGACGACCTCTTCGCCCGACTGGACGATTATCTCGTAGCCCTCGAAGGCGATGTAGGTAAAGCCCATCGCGCCGATGACACCGACGAGGCCGTTGGGCGCGAACGACGGACTGTCGAGGAAGGTCGCCGTCCAGTTCGGCTCGCGAACCGTCGCGAGGATGCCGAAGATCACGAAGACGCCGAGGATGAGAATCTTGATAGTCGTGACGACGACGCCCGCTTTCCCCGTCTCCTCGGCCCCACGGTAGTTGATGTAGGCGAACGCGAGCACCATCATGACCGCGAGCAGTTTCTCCACGAGCAGGCGGTTGAACAGCCCAAACAGGACGAACCCGTCGGGCAGGCCGGCGAACACCACGAAGAACTCGGTGAGAAAGACGCCGAACGTCACGGCGTAGAGCGCGCACGCGACGGCGTGGGCGAACCAGCTCATCCACCCGGCGTAGAAGCCGTTGGGGTCGACCAGCGCCTCTTTCACCCAGAGGTAGCCGCCGCCCGCCTCGGGGAACGCCGCCCCGAGTTCGGCGTAGGAGACGGCGGTGAACATCGCCACCAGTCCGTTGAGTATGAACGCCACCGTGAGCGCCGGGCCGGCCAGCCCAGCCGCGAATCCGGTCAGCGCGAAGACGCCCGCGCCGATCATCGCGCCGACGCCGATGAACGTGATATCGGCGAGGCTCATGTCGCGCGAGAGTTCCGTTTCCACCGACTCTTCACCGGGTGCGTCACCGCCCCCAGCGGTCGATTGTGTGTCGGCCATCAGTTGAACTCTCGAAGGGCGGGCAGAAAAATCCCGATGTGTGACGCCCCGGATTCGAGCCGTCGTCGTCGGGTTCTCACCCGCAGAATACGGATGTTTCTCGGCCGGGTTCGGCTCGGCGCGCTACCCGCCGAACATCGTCCGCGACATCAGAACTACGGGGTACCCATCGGGTAGTCCATTTTGCAGTCGGGACTTTTTGTGAGCGCAGTCCTCGGTAGTCCCCGTTCCATATCAGTGACTACCAAGTCAGGCCTTCGTAGACGATGCCGTCACGTCGGTCGATAGCACGCCGACCGTCGATCACTACGGGCGTCGCCATCGTATCGAATTCCTCGTCAAGCCCGGTGATTTCCTCCCAGTCAGTTACGACCAGCGCAGCCGCAGCACTATTGAGGGCGGCCGATGCGCTCGACGCGTAGCTAATGTCAGGGAAGTGCTCCCGCATATTCTCGGCCGCGACCGGATCGTAGGCGACAACGGTAGCGCCGCGTTCCTGTAGTCCCTCGATGACGGGAATCGCACGGGAATCTCGGATATCGTCGGTGCCTGGTTTGAACGCGAGCCCGAGCACGGCGACTCGCTCTCCCGAAACATCGACGTGGTCGTCCATGAGCGAGAGGAGCCGATTCGGTTGCCGGTCGTTCACCTCGACTGTAGCGCGAAGCATAGCAGGGTCGTACTCACGCTCCTGGGCAGCAGCTGTGATCGCAGCAACGTCCTTCCCGAAGCAGGACCCGCCCCAGCCGAGACCACTACGAAGGAATCGTTCGCTGATTCGGTCATCGAGACCAATAGCGTCGGAAACCTCGTAGGCGTCGATACCGTGTTCCTTGCAAATGTTTCCGATATCGTTGATGAGTGAAACCTTCGCAGCGAGGAAACTGTTGTTCGCGTACTTGATCATCTCAGCCGTTCGTGTGTCTGTCTCAACGACCGGCGCGTCGGTTTTCGTGACGAGCGGCGCAAAGATGTCATGCATATCGGAGAGTGCTCGCTCGTCATCAGCACCGAGGACAATCTTGTCAGGGTGTAAGAAGTCGTGTACCGCAGTTCCTTCTCGGAGGAACTCCGGGTTCATGCCGACACCGAAGTCTTCGCCGGCTGTCTTCCCGCTGTTCTCCTCCAGAATCGGTGTGATTACGTCTTCAGTGGAACCGGGAACGACCGTACTCTTCACGACGACAGTGTGCCAGTCATCTGTCGCTCCGAGCGTCTTCCCCAGTTGGACTGCGCCGGTTTCCATGATCGAGAGGTCGATGCTGCCGTCATCGTTCTGTGGTGTCGGTAGACAGAGAAACGTTGCATCGGTATCGAAGATTGCGTCGTACTTAGTGGTCGCCCGTAGTCGTCCGGTGCCGTCTTGGCCTACGTGTTCCGCGACAAGTTCAGGAAGTCCGTCCTCGTGGATCGGTGGGGTTCCGCTATTAATCGTCTCGACAATATCTTCGTCAATATCGATATTGGTGACCTCGTGACCGAGATCCGCGAAACACGCTGCGATGGTCGTTCCTACGTATCCGCTTCCAATTACGGAGAGTTCCATGCTATCCGCGATTTTGTAGGTGGACTACAAGAAACACCCGATAGGGTATCTCCCCTTGATTGATTCTAGTTCTTTGTGAAATATCTCTGAGTGTGAAGACACTGCTATGAGAAGAAATATCTCTGTCGAGTATGGATAGGTGATTAACAGATGAACGTCACAAAAGCTGTGATTCCCGCAGCAGGATTTGGAACGCGATTTCTCCCCGTAACTAAATCTCAGCCAAAGGAAATGATGCCTGTACTGGACAAGCCGACGATCCAGTACGTCGTTGAAGAAGCCGTCGAAGCAGGAATCGATGACATCTTGATCATTACCGGCCGGGGAAAACAGGCAATCGAACGCCACTTCGACAAATCGTACGAACTCGAAGAGGAACTCAAAGCCGACGGCAAACTGGACAGGCTTGATCGTGTGCAAGAGATCGCCGACCTCGCCGACATCCATTACGTTCGACAGAAGGAGCGAGAAGGACTCGGTGACGCAGTGTTGTACGCGCGAAAGCACGTTGGAGATGAGCCGTTCGCGTTACTGCTGGGGGATACAATCATCGAGAACGACAGAGGATGTACGGAGACGCTCATCAAGCAGGCCGAAGAGTACGAAAGCTCCGTACTTTCCCTCGAACGGGTCCCTTGGGAACAGGTGCCGTCGTATGGCGTCGCCGATGTAGACGGGTCGGCGTCTGCTGATGGGAGCTTCCCAGTAACTGATTTCGTCGAGAAGCCGCCACAGGATGAGGCTCCGTCGAACCTGGCAATCACAGGACGCTACGTACTCACACCCCAGATTTTTGAACTGCTCGCAGAGACAGAGAAAGGCGTCGGTGGGGAACTCCAGTTAACGGACGCAATTCGGAAACTCGACCACGTTCGTGGAGTCGAGCTGGCCGGGGATCGCTACGACATCGGGAACATCCCGAGCTGGCTCCAAGCGAATATCGAAATGGCGATCCGGCACGATGACGGGGAGATGAATGAGGCTGTTGAGGCATTGCTCAAGGAGCAGTTCGCATGAGTCGGATTCTCGTTACTGGAGCCGCCGGGTTTCTCGGCTCCCACCTTTGCGATCAACTGCTAGAAGAGGGGCACGAAGTAATCGGGATGGACAACCGCGTCAGCGGACAGACCGAAAACCTAGATGATGCGTTCGAACACTCGGCGTTCTCCTTCTACGAACACGATGTCACCGAATTTATTCACGTCTCTGGGGATTTGGACGCTGTGTTACACCTGGCGAGCCTCGCGTCGCCAGTGTTCTATCGTGACTATCCAATCAAGACTCTGAAAGTCGGCGCGTTGGGCACACACAAAACCCTCGGGTTAGCAAAAGAGAAGGACGCGACGTATCTATTCACTTCGACGAGCGAAGTGTATGGCGATCCAGAGGTGAATCCGCAGCCAGAGGACTATCGAGGAAACGTTGACCCGTATGGGCCCCGGTCCTGCTACGATGAATCCAAGCGGTATGGAGAATCATTGGTACGGGCATACCGTGAGAAACATGACTTAGATGTCCGCGTTGCACGCATCTTCAACACGTACGGTCCCCGAATGCGGATTGACGATGGCCGGGTAATTCCGAACTTTATGCGGCAGGCGCTGACTGGGGAGGATTTGACTGTATATGGGGATGGCGAGCAGACCAGGAGTTTCTGCTATGTATCAGATTTGATTGATGGACTAGTAGCGCTGTTAGAGTCGGGGGTAGAGGATCCTGTGAACATCGGTAATCCCGACGAGCGGACCATCAATGAACTTGCTGAAGTTGTGATCCAAGTCACAGGAAGTGATAGTGGGATTACGCACGAGGAGTTACCACCACAGGATCCGGAGGTAAGACGTCCAGATATCTCGAAAGCAAAATCGGAATTGGGATGGGGACCTAAAATAAAGTTGACTAAAGGCCTTGAGGATTCAATTCCGTATTTCGAAAGCCAACTATGACAATATAAGAGGTACTCAGAGGGTGTCATCTATCTGATCCGAAATAAGCGAACGAAGTTTTTGACGATAGGTTGTTGAGATCGAAGACCAAGTATAACGCTTCTCAACAAGAGATCTTGCCTCAGATGCCATCGTACTCCGGAAATCTGGATTAGAGAGGAGTTCTCGGATACCGTCAGTTAGATCATCGATTTCACGAACGGTACAATGAACGCCATCCTCAGCCTCAATTCCGCGTATACCATATGGGGTAGTCACAACCGGCAATTCTGCTCCGAAGTAATCAAACATCTTCACGTTCGTTCCGCCGCCGAACGTGACTGGATTAAGTGCGATATCGGCAGAGTTGAGATGAGAATCCAGATCTTCAACGAATCCAGTCGTCGTTACATAGGGGGGAGTAGTATCAAACTGTTCGCCGACTTCCCCTATAATTAACAAGTCAATCTCAATGCCTTCGGCGTTAAGTGCATCGATGGCATCCATGGAGTGTTGCACAGCCTCGACATTAGGTGGATGCCTGCTCCCCATGAATATTGCAAGATGTGTGCCATTTAGCTCATAACGTTGCTGTAGTACAGTACGATCACCCGCAGCACCATCAATCGTCTCTTCATATGTGCCGTTGGGTATAACAAACGTCTGGCAATTGACATTATAGCGGCTGTGGAATTGCTTTTCGTCACGAGCGGAGGTACAGACGATTGCATCACTGCAATCGATAGCTCGCTGTTCAATATTGAGAACCTGCTGGTGTATCCGAGTTCCCAACCACGAATCCGTGAGATGGTCAAAGTGTTCCGCTTCAACGTTATGGCTCGAATAAACGACTGGAACGTCAGCGTGTGTGGCAACAGTCGGAACTTGCCATGGTTCCTCAACAAGTACGATATCTGCCCAGTTAATGTAGTCAACAAGCTCTGTCGGGGTATAGTATTTAGAGACTCGTGCGAGCCCTGTATAGGGCCAGCCTAATAATACTGGAAGTTTACTAGCTTCGAATATCGGATGTAATCTCTGTAGCTCACGATAGCCCTCACGGATCTCGACCGTTTTGGAGAGATCTAACCGGATGTATCTTTGATATTCGCCGCCTTGGCTATAACGGACAACCTGATCACCTGCGTCTGGGAAGGAGGTGACAAGTCCATGTTTCCTGTGATCGCCCCCCTTTGTTGGAGGGTGGACCTCCGGAACAGTTACCTGTAATATATTCATTGTCACCGGCTTGCAGAGCTCGTTTCCGATGAAGTAGACTCAACCAACTTATGGAGCCGTATAAAAACATCATTGGAGATGGATTCCCAGTTCAGTTGTTCTTCAACGATCTCTTGGGCATTCTCGGAGACTTGCACAACAGGCAGCTCACCCTCTAGTATCTCGTTGACCGCTGATTGGAACGTTTCAATATCCCTAATGAAACAGTGAATACCATCCTCAACTGGAAGTCCACGTGCTCCGAACGCCGTTGTAATCACGGGCAGTCCATAAGAGAGGTACTCTACCATTTTTACATTTGATCCCCCTCCACTAACGATCGGATTTAAGCCAACATCCGCCATAGCGTACACTTCTTCCAGGTCCTCAACGAAACCGAGTAGATGCACGTTTGGCGGAGTATCTGTTAACGAGTTACATACAGTTCCGACAATCAAAAAATCAATATTTTTCCCAGTTGGGGCAATTCTACAGATCTGTTCTACAGCCCTCACATTCGGTTGATGTTCATTCCCTATAAATATCGCTTTCAGATCGCCATCAAAATCGGGAGCTGTGCTACACTCAATATTATTAGATTTTACAGAGGTCCCGTTAGGAGCCACATGGAATGGGGTATCCGTATTCCACTGATCCTGCATAAGTCGAGCATCACGCTCTGTTGTCGAAATAACAAGATCAGACTCAATGACTGCTAAGCGTTCAAGTCTGGCTACTTGTTTCAGAATGAGAGGACGCATCCAAGAATCTATGAGATCTCGGTACATAGAGAGTTCGAAATTGTGGCTTGAATAGACGACGGGGGTATCAGATGGTGTATTGGCTGACACATAGGGGAACTGCCAAGGGTGTTCAACAAGAACAACGTCAGAATCCTCAAGCAGCTCGTTGAGTTTCTGTGGTCTGGTAACAGATAGAACTTCGTTCGTAAACACATTCGCAACGTCTTCAGTTGATTTAATAGCTGTACTACAAAGTGACTCCAAGAAATGTCGGTACCGGTACTCCTGATAATTTTCGTTGATTTCCACTATGTCCCCGTCCCGACTGTATTTCTGAGAGAGTGCCCCCTTGGCAAACCGGACGACATTATCAGAGCCTGGTTTACCACACATCAACCCGTGTACCCGATGTTCTCCTCCTGTTTGAGGTGGATACGCAGTATAGGGAGATATCTGAGTTACGCGCATTACCAGTCGTTTTCCCCCCCAATTTTATTAATCCTCTTGAAATCGACGCAGTTAGCGATCAAGAACGAACTGGAGTGCCGTACGGAGTCAATACGGCCGGTGATCAAGCACAAGGAACACAGCGGACTAATACAAGCCCACAATGCCCGGATTGACGACGATCTCTACTACCAGCACTGGATGTGCAAAACAGTGTTCGCCCTGGCTGAAGGTGAATGGAGGAGGAGACGCTATGGGTACAGATATGGTATAGGCAGTTTCGGAAGATACTGTACAAATGTATCGTCCATAATCTGTCGCTGACGGCGAGCTGAGAGATCTCTTTCCCACGACATCAGGCAGTTGGCTGCTTGAAGATCTAGAAAATCAATGGGATCTGGGCGGCCGTATACGATTCACCGTTACCTGTAGCCGAATAATCTCTCTTCGAGTAGGATGTTTTGAACCCGGTGGATTGATTAGCCTCTGTCAATTCTGTAGATCTATGTCTCTAGGTTCGAAATTTCTATATTTCTGCATTGTTGGGGCGACCCTTGTGGTTTCCACACTCCTCTTTTTAGCTCCGGTTATCGGCATCAAGGCCAGCTACGGACTCATCGCATGTCTCATATCGGTTGGGCTGTTTCGATTCCAGAGGGGCACAACTCAGACTTTTACCGACGGAAGGGCGACGAAAGCAACCCTGATCGGGTGTTTTGCCAGTATTGCAGTAGCTATCGTTTGGCCACAGAGAGTCTTATTGCTCCTTGGCTTTGCCGTTATCTATCTCTTCGTCGGACTCGAGGTCTTCTCAGACCAGCAAAAGTCCCGGTATGGATTGGCCGCTGTTAGCAGTCTCTTTTTTACGACTGGTGCAACAAAGTTCTTGACGACCGGTTTTTACTTCGGAAATGGGGACGTTATCAAGCATGTCAAATTCGTTCAAGCACTCACTGATACAGGTACGCTACACAGTATACAGTCCTCAACCTACCAATCATTCCCAGGCCTCCAAATCCTTATCACTACTATTTCCCAGACCACAGAGATAACGGCATACTCAGCACTAATTCTCACCGGCCTGTTCCTCTCGGCAATTCTTATCCCAACCTGTGTGTTCCTGTATTCACGCCAATTTTTCACACAGCAAGTTGCTCTTACCGCAGCTGTGGTTCCTCTCCTACTAGTTCCTACAAAATTCTACTCTGTCTATGTGTTTCCCCAGACAATTGGCCTCTTATTCATCTTGACCGCGCTCGTCCTCATTGAGGGGGGAAACCGAACCCCCCGCCGTACTCTCGCAATTACAGTCGTTGGTGTCGGACTCTCCGTGTTTCATCATTTCACCGGTCTGGTTGCAACGATACTTTTCGCCCTCGTAATCGGCGTTTCAACTATGCCGCATTTACGGAGTGTCCGTGAAAATAAAACGATTTTGGCGACAGCATTCATCCTGACACCACTCTCGGTGTGGGCATATCGTGGACAGAGCTTCTTTGACGCGATTATAATCAATGTCACTGGTGTAGTGATGGGCTGGTTTGGTTCGTCTACCGCACAGACCGCGTTCTATTGGGGAAGAACACCAACGACAGCTAAAACTCCATTTCAGAGCTTGCTAACGCCTGATGCAGTCTACTTCACTGGCATCCTTGCAATCTCTTTGACTGGCATCGCGCTACTTCTCAACCGCCGACCAGACATCAACTACCGCCGCGCCTTACCGTATGCCCTAATCGGTGTGCTGGCTCTTCCATTGATGATAAAGACGCCAATCACGCTGAAGTCCCAGTTTCGGTTCCAGCATCTGGCAGTGCCGTTCTTCGCTCTTATTACGGGACTTGGGCTTGCCAGTCAACGTCGGTTAATAAAGCCAATTGGTGTTCCTCTTGGAGTCGTCTTAATCGTTATTGTAGGGACCACGGGCGGCTTTGTCGGTGCCGACACACTCACGCATAACGGAACATCGGAACAGCATTCCTTTTCGGATTCTGAGTTCCAGCAAATTCAAGAGGCATCCGAGTTCGCTCGGAAATCAGATCAGTCGATATCAACGCTATGGGTATCGTCTGAAATGATGGAATTGTTCGGCATAAATAGGATATCACGGCCTCGAATATCAGAAAAAGGGATTACATCGTCAGGGTTGCTGTATTACCGGACAAACTGGTCGGATCACATTGTTAAAGCAGGAACGTCTGTCTATTTAGTCTCAATCCATATGTCTGGAAATTGGTTACAAGAAACTGTCAATACTACAAACAAAGTCTATACGACCGGGAAAACAGGATACGTTTGGACAGGAACAACGACGACACATAATACATCATCGGCGTTCGATACCGAATGAAGATCAGTTTTCTCAAATCAGGTTGGGAATATGTTCACTTACTTGAGATATGTCCAACAACAGTAAAACAGACGATGATATCCACGAAGATCATCTCCATAATTTCCTCGTCAACCGACTTAACGAGAAAGTTTCTCTGAACCTCGCCAACAACACTGAAATCGATGCAGGGGATCTCAACATCGACACTATGCAACTCCAGTGAGGACTCGCCATCGGCGAACACGATTCTCTACCATTTGCGGGCGAAGTTCGAGCCGGAACGGTTCGAACGAGTCGCTAATACGCTTCTTCGCCGAGACATCGTCAAACTGCTTCCAGAGAGCAGGTAGAAGTCTGCGCAGACTTCCACCTGCGACCCTACTACGGTGACGAAGGGCCCGACGCTCTCTGCTGACTCAATAGGAATTACCGATAGTGGCGATGTTTCGAATTTAGATAGTAGTAATATTTACGTAGTATTGCCAAAATTGCCCGATTTTAACCAACTAAGGATTGCCATTATTGTTCCTCGAACCCCTCGCTCTGAGAGCGATTTCGAGAGCTGTTTCTGGCGGAGATATCCTTTCGGAAAACCACCCAGCAGAAGATAACACACTGTCTGTACGATTCCATATTTCTCCAGAGCTAATCGTAACCTCTTAGACTTCAGCTGAATTCCGCCAGGGTCAATCAGCGGCTTGACCGTCTCAACCTCTTCTGTTAACCCAGGAGCACCTACGTGAGCGGGGATATAGAAATGAGGCTCACCATCAAACGCCGAATTAATCGAAGCCTGAATCTCCTCATAGTTCTCCGCGCGACCATGAAGAATCTTCACCTCATCATAGATGGGTTGGGGATACGGGATTCTGAAGTTATATTCTGGTGGAATTGTAGCAATTCGAAGGTCACTATCGTAGAGCGCTGCACGGAGTGCCTCTTGATCTGTCGCGCTTTGGTCTACGGCTAATTGCTCTTGATACCGACGAAGCCAATCTTCAAGGACTGAATAGACGTCTGGAGACGAATTGTATGCGAGTAAGCCTCCATTGAACATTGGAAACGATGTCGGGACATTTGCTGTGTATGCGTTCTGAAGCGAGCCGTCAGCGGGAGCACGACGTGCAGTATCGTGTGCAGCCGCAACATCAAATTGATTAAGGAGGTCAAAGAGGTCATAGAGACCTGCTTCGTCACAAAGATACGTATCGCAATCAAGATAGATAGTCCGTTCGTGAGGGCTGTGCAACATATTCTCGATTTTGTCCGCAAACCCGTAATGAGGATTATCAATCTGGGTGATAGAGTCAAACTCAGGAGGGGAATAATCGACGTCAGTGAAAAGTGTGAGTGTGATTTCCGGACACAGGTCCAAAACACTCCGCGCTGACACGCGCGCCTCTTCGACGAATTGCTCACCCGCAGCGACGTAGATCACGCCACAGTCAGTATAGTCAGTCATGCTCCAATCTTGGTCGTGAGTAACCACACTCGCATACGTTAGTAAGTAGAACTAGTACTACTACAATAAATCCCTGACTATCCCCCATTCGTATAGTAAGTTATTCATAAAAGTAACAATTATTGAGTGCTTCGGTAATGACGTTATACTACCTGTCACTGAAGAATTGGAATTAGTCACAAGTATCCCAAATCCTTCAACGCATCCCGTGCTTCATCACTCGCAGCGGATTGTGTCTCCGTCGGGGGTTCTGGAACTACTCGCTTCCGGTCTGAATGTGCAACTTCCATCCACGGTACACGGAGCAATTTAGGTATGTAGAGTTCTGGATGCCCATATCCCTTCACCGGTAACGGCCATTCCCTATCCCCAAGTAGTTGGCCGTGATCTGCAGTGATAACTGTTTTTCCGTCCAGGTGCGGTAACAACGTTTCAACTTCGTCCAAGCCGATTCTTAGATTATTTTCATACGCCTCAATGAGGTCGTCTTCGGTGACCTCGATTTCACCGGTCAGGATTTTATTATACGGAGCGCCATCATAGTCGTCAAAAATATCTGGGTCAAGATATGGCGTATGGGGGGGTAGATAATGTACAATTAGACGTTTGTTTGGGTAGGTTTCAGAGGCCTCGATTGCTACGTCGGTAGTTCTGGTTGGGTGGTAGCTGTCACGCCACACGTGGTACTCGTCGTGAAGCTCAACATCAATTGGGCGGAATTCCCCCTTCTGAGACTTTTCCAGATGTGGACTTGTACTCACGTAAACGGTATCATGGAGCGTTTTTCTGTGGAGATTATTTCGTAAATAGATGTTCGTGTGGGGAGAACCAGAATTTACTTCGTTGAGCTCGCCTTCGATATCCCGGGTTTCAATCGCTTGTTTGAATGAATCATATCGACAAGAGTCAAGAATAATTAGGTTATCCCAGTCTCGATCCATTACGTCAATCCCGTCAGGAACGGATCCAGTGCGGCTACGAGTTTTGTGAAGTAGGACGTTTACTGTATGAAGAAGAAGCCTTGGCCGCTGGATTCGGTATTTGAGCTCAGAAATATAACTCATAAGCGTACCATCTATTGGAACTGACTTAAGTTGCACGGAGGAGTTAAGTCTCTTTGGTAGTATTTTTCCTTATTCCCCCACCAGTTGACATCAGTATTGATAGTTCTCTCAGATTTTACCAGACCTTCCCGAGCAACACATTAACGATTCGGGGTACCTGTCTAACCGGATCGCCCAAATAAGTACGTCAACTAGGGACAAATCGGTTCTTATTCTGTTCCGTACCAACTTAGAGAGAACCACTTACGAGACTGAAGAATAACCGGGAATTGCACATTAGGTCGTCGGAATAAATATAAGACGAGAAAGTCGAACCACAGTTGATGATTCAGCTACCGGATAATGCACTACGGAAAACTATGGCGGACCCTAGTGCAGCGATAGAATATGTGAAGTCTCAACTCTATCCAATATACAAGAAGCCATATATAATGCTGCGGGATGTAAATAAGCTATATTATCGAAATTTCGAATCAGCTGGCTCTCTCGACGTTATGAGTGAAGAATGGGATACCCTCATTCTGCTTGACGCATGCCGACATGATTATATTTCTGATATCACAAATCTCCCAGGCAAACTTGAGTCTCGTCGATCACCAGGCTCAATGAGCCGCCAGTTTATGGAACGAAGTTTTGCCGGACGAAAGTTCCACGACACAGTATACGTCACGGCAAATCCGTTCGCAGCGGGGCTTGAGAAGGAGACGTTTCATGACGTAGTTAGCCTTATTGATGATCAGAATACAAATGACTCCAGAGCCGTCCCACCAGCAGTCGTAAGCCGGAAAGTGCGGGAGATACATAATAAATACCCTCAGAAGCGGGTTATTGCACATTTTATGCAACCACATGAGCCGTTCTTGTCTGATTTCGGCCAAAAGGTTTCGAGGCGTCTCTGCTGGGCAGGGAACCAGTACCACCTGCCAAACGATATAAGTATAACTGATTTGGAACGGGCTTATCAAGAGAACCTAGAACTTGTCTTAGAGGAGGTCTATGACCTAGTTGAAGAAATCGACGGAAAAATAGTTGTGAGTGCCGATCACGGTGAATTGTTGGGGGAACGACTGTACCCGATACCGATTAGGGGATTCGAGCATCCTGCTTCAATTTATGAGGATGAACTGTTGGAAGTGCCATGGCTGATAATCGACGGGCCTCGGAGATCTGTTACTAGTGATCCCCCCAACTCTTCGGGAGAGATTGCGTCTGATGTGGCTCAAAAAAGATTAGAGGATCTAGGATATGTATAACATAGATATTCAACTACGAAGCGAAAGCGCTAGTGATGCGTACTCGTAGTTTTGTTCGCAGGTTTGGAGATGCAAGAACAATTCCAAAGTAGACTAGAGCGCCAAACAGAACAGTACTAAATAGAGTCAACAAGCTTGTTACCGGTACTAGTTCCTCAATGAAAAGTAATGACACCGTCATTCCAAGACCAGCAAATACACACCAACCGAGCTCTCGATATGGAATTTTAATCCGGATGAAATTTGAGAGTTGATATCCGTGTAAGATGGTATTCAGCCCCGATGCGACGACAGTTGCGATAGCCGCACCGATAAGTCCAAACTGTAGAACAAAAATAACATTCAGAACGAAGTTGGTGAAAACAGCGATTATTGTTGCCCTGGCCGCGATCTCTGGACGATCCAAACCCATAATGACCCTAGAAAGCAGGATATGAACCGATTGTAAGACTTTCCCAGCCATCAAGATAATTAGAGCCAGCCATGCTATGGTGAATTCAGACCCGAATACTATCCCCAAAATTTCGTGAGATAAGAGCAGGACACCGAAAAACGATGGAATGACGAGTAGCATTGAGGGTGTAACTGCGTTTTGTATCGCAGTTTCGATTTTGGAAGTCTCCTCCCCAGACGACCACTGACTTACTTGTGGTAATAGCGTATCACCAATTGCCATACTCAACAAGATTGTGACGCCAGTGATGCGCCAAGCAACTTCGTATGCGCCCACATCCGCTTGCGTGAGGAATAGACCGATTATAGTAACATCGACCCAACTATAAAAATAACCCCCAATCGAGGTTATGAAACCATATCTGCTAAACTCAAAGAGGGAGCTCGCATGGGATCTAGTAGGTTGACGAGGCGAAACTGAGATCTTGTACCAGCCGACAGCGAACATAATTCCGAATCCGGCTAGTAATCCATAGACCAGTCCAGTCGCTTCATACCCCAATGCCAGAAATGCGGCACCTACGACAACCCACGTGATTTGTTTAATAACGTTAAGAATTGCAGTCTCATCTACCCGTAACTCCCCGCGAAGAATGAAGACAGTTAACTGAGCAAATTCCTTCAAAACAAGTACCACAGCAAGTAAAATTGCTAGATCAGATCCAAGATAATTATTGATATAAGATTTAAAAATATAAACTAGAAGTAATATAACCGTGATCGGGATAAGTTTGAGAGTGATAGCGCTGGAAAGGTACTGACCTGGATCATCACCCTCACTAATACGTTTCTGAGCTGCTCCCCGCAACCCCAGATCGGTTGGGATTGATAACATACCAAGAAGCGCCTGGAATAGGAAAAACACACCCATCGACGCAGCACCTATTCTGTTGGAAAAATAGGCTATCGATACAAATCCAATTGCCGAAGTTAAACTTTTAGATAGGAAAAGTTTAATGCTAGATCTAGCTAAATTCATATTTAGAACTATGAGTCAATATTTAGATTGACGGCCAGATTCTATTGTACTCACTGACATTATTAGAATCGTGTGACAGATTCATCGGTAACCGAGTGCTTTCAATTGTTCCTTAGTCACTCCAGACACCGTCTCACTAACATCCATATCTTCCCAACCATCTGACGGCATTTTTGAAAGTAAGTCTTCACGGATATCGGATGGGATATCGATGAACCTCTCGCCATTATCGGAAACTTCTGCTGTAAGAGTCACGTTGTCGCTCATAGATTGAATGACTTTAAAGTTATTTTTGTATATGGCCTTTCGTTCGACACCATATCGGGTTCCCTCACAAATCACAGCACGATCAGCAGGAATCTCGTCGTGCCAGCTACATCCGTTGTACTCGGCATTTTTTACTGCTGAATCAAGAATAGTTGCTGGAATATCTCGTAATGTCGCCCATCCACCTTCTGGTTTCAGTGTTTGTAAAGGACTACTAACGGCAAGGGGAACTCGAGCAACCTTATCAAAAGGTGTCCCACCGTGTCCAAAGCAATAATTCGGCCGTGAATCGGTTATCGGTCGATCCAGTTCCTGATGTTCCCAAAGCGCCTCACCATGATCTCCAGTGACTATAATCAAAGTATCGTCACGTACAAGTTCAATAAGCTCCCTCAGTTGGTCAGAGATATATTCGAGTGCCGCCCGATGGAGGTTGAGTTTCTGTTTTCGGTAGTAGCGATGATCGGAATTACTATCATCGAAATTTGTTTTGAACTGACGAATATAACGGATGTCGGGGAGAGAGGTGTCCACGTTATATTTGTCAACGTACTCATCTGGTGGTGCGACGGGGGCATGTAGGTCGCCTAGATGCAAATATGCGGCAGTACGATGTCTGTTTGTTCGCCATTTGCGGTAATCCGAAACGAGTGTTTCCGCAGGATGATCTGTATAGTATTGGTGAGTCTGATACCATCCACGTACTGCTAAGAACGGGGTAGCGAAAGCACATCCTGTATATGTCTCATACCCTGCGGCATCTAGGTCAAGTGGGAAATGCGGATAGCAATCGGTCTGCGCAGGCATAGCATATTCATCATCATCTGGGTGAGTATGGGCTACAGAACTGTGATCGCTTGGTTGAAGTCCTGTGTGAAGACTCGTGACTGAGGGGAAAGTCCACGGTGCTGGCGCAATTGCGTCCGTAAATTCTAGAGGAAGGTTTGGAACGAAATCAGGACGGAGAGCATCAATAACAATAACTAAAATGTGGTTTGGAGCACCAGCACGTCGCTCAATGGTTTCATTCGGGGGTGTATACTCGTAATTCGCAGAGAGAGATTGGTAACGTCGATGGATTCGTTCTTTTATCGTCTGTGGGATGAAGTCAAAAGACGGGGCCAGCAAACTAGATCTCATTGCTTAATGGATGCCTCAGAGGATAATTAACGTTAATGGTATCATGCATTGCGGGATGCGATGGTGGATAGCAATTGGTGGAACTGATCCGCAGCATTTTCCCATGAATGCCTTTCTGCCCACTCTCTCCCTTGTTTGCCGTATTCTGTACGACGTGGACCATCAGCGAGAAGTTCAACAACTGCTGTAGCGATCTCGTCAATACTCTCAGCTACTATCAGACCGGTTTGCTCGTGTTTGATAGAGTTTCTAAGTCCTTTAACATCAGTCCCAACCACAGGTGTCCCACAAGCGTTTGCTTCGATAGCCACGATTCCGTACCCTTCCACTCGACTTGGTAACAACAGTAACCACGCTTCCTGAAGCAGTCTCTGTTTTTCATGTTCAGAAACATACCCATGATAATGAGCAGAAGAAGTGTCGCTACAGTAGGTAGTTATCCGATCTAATACACCACCATCTCGACCGGCTATATCTAGACGGATTGAACCCTCATATATGGCCTCGGCTTTTCTGTGAATCTCGGGAAGACGATCTGCACCTTTATATGTCTCTAGACCACCTAAAAACAAAATGCTTGGATCGTCTCGTTCCATTCCAAGCTCATACTCCGCAATATCAAGCCCGTTTTTAATAATGGTTATTTTATCCGGAGAGACACCATTCTCGATTAGCGTCTGGGCAGAACTCTTGCTGACTGTGACTATTCGCCCGTGCCTACTGACCAAAATACTACAGCGCTGGGCCGCATACCCGAGCCAATCCAAGGGGAAAGGATGTGTCTCGAAAAACGAACCTAACGCGAGGTGGTGTACGATGGATATCTTTGGTACTCTAGTGAACACAATCCACGGCAACGGAGTGTTGACTGTCACAACAGCATCAAACGAATCAAGATAGAGCCGGTAATACGTATACAGTGTGCAAATTAGATAGATATTGAGTAGCCCAAGTACTCCCGGTAAACGGTCCGTCGCAGGTTGTTCGATACTTACGCGATCTGCAGTCACCCTATCTTCACTTATATGACGACCACAAACCAGAGTGATTTCACAATCGTCAGGGAACCTAGTGAATATCTCTTTCAGATATGTTTCTGAACCTCCTGTCTTTTCATGCCCCCAACAATATTTGTTAACAACTAAGATACTCTGGTCGGACATCGTAGATGGCGAGACATAGCATTTATCACCTAATACAGTTTCTGTTCTGTAAGTAGCAGATGGCGAACACCGAACAAAACGTAGTCATCGCTGTGTTAGATACAGCCCGTGCTAAGGAAATATATTCTCCGCACGTGGATACGCCAAGATTAGATGAGCTAGCAGAAACTGGGATTTCTTTTGCGAATGCGTACGCAGATGCACCGTGGACTCTCCCGTCCCACGGATCATTATTCACTGGCTGTTCTCCATCTAAACACGGTGCACATGCTGATAACAAGTATCTTGACGACCACTTGAAGAAACTCCCCGAAACACTGCGTGAAAACGGCTTTGATACACTTGCCGTGTCAAATAATGCGTGGGTGACGGACGAGTTCGGATTCGGTACAGGATTTGATTCAGTTTTCCGTACCTGGCAGCTGTTCCAAACAGAGACAGATTTCGGCGAAATTGCGATGACAACCGATGGGGTTGACCAAATCAAAAAGAGTGCGAAATCCCTCTTGGCGAATCCAATTTATAACACGGTGAACGCAATCTACGGAAAACTACTGTATCGGAGAAATGATTACGGTGCCAACCGAACGAATCAAATTATCGAGTCACAGCTCAAGGAAGTGGAGCGACCGTATTTTCTGTTCGTGAATTATCTTGAGCCACACCTGGAATATGACCCTCCAGCATCGTACGCTCGAAAGTGCCTCCCGGATTCAATCTCATATGATGAAGCTCAGGATGTCCCTCAAAAGCCGTGGGAGTACTTGTGCCAAAGGATAGATATGACTGAGGCAGAATTCGACATTCTCCAGAGCCTGTATTCTGCAGAGATTTCGTATATAGATTCTAAGATCGGGCAAGTAGTTGACCATCTAAAAGTGAGAGGCGATTGGGACGATACGATATTTATCGTTCTTGGAGATCACGGAGAAAATATCGGCGATCACGGATTTATGGACCATCAATATTGTCTGTATGACACTCTCCTTCACGTTCCAGTGATACTCTCTGGAGGAGCGATTGAATCTGGGTCAACAAGGACCGATCCAATACAACTATCGGACATCTATCCCACAGTACTAGACCTATTGAATATCTCCGATCAGGAGAGTGAAACGCAATTTCAGGGGCAATCAGTCTTTTCGGACGATGAGAGACGCAAAGTTGTAAGCGAATATATGGCTGCACAACCCTCCATGGATAGTCTAACTACAAAAGTAGGTGATGTGCCAGATCAAGTTCATCAGCTTGATAGAAGGCTCAGAGCAATCCGTGTGGATGGCCACAAACTGATTAGATCCAGTGACGGTGAAATAGAGCTATATGACGTAGAGAATGATCCTGAAGAGCAGACAGATCTATCTGATGAATATCAAGAGGTAGTCAGTGAACTGGAATCAGAACTCGATGACTGGCTAGAAAGCTTTGACCAACATACTTCGTCTGCTGATCCGGCAGTAAGCAACAAGACTGAATCACGACTGGAGGATCTCGGCTATATTTAATCCTCTGAATGTATGGCTTCTTGATATACCTCTAATACACTCTCTGCCCGACTCTCCCAGTCGTAGTTTCCAACGACAAACTCCCTTGCAGCAGCACTAATAGTAGATCGCTCTGCTGAATTGTTTAGCAACGACGCAAGCGTTTGAGCAACGTCTTCGGCGTCGTTGACCGATACTAATTTTCCAGTCTTTCCATCTTCAACGATTTCTGGAACGCCTGCGACCGGTGTTACTACCGGTGGACATCCACTTGCCATTGCTTCAAGCGTCGTCAGCGGCAGGCCCTCCGTCAGAGACGGCCGACAGAAGACCTTTGCATTCGCCATAAGATCAGCCACGCGCTCATGTGAAATTCGGCCAGTGAAAGTAACGAAGTCCTCTATTCCCAGAGAGACAACTTCTGCCTCCAACTCCGACTTCATCGGTCCATCACCTACCAGTACGACGGAGGGTTCTTCACCATATTGTTCGAAAACAGATGGAAGGGCTTGGATGAAGGTATCAGGACCGTTGTTCTCAATCAGTCTCCCAACGTATATGATATCCACTTCCTTGTCATCAGTATCCCGTTGAGGGGTGAATTCCTCACAATCAACTCCGTTTGGAATTACTGTTGTCTCTTCCCTGGGGATTCCTAACGACTGAACGTACTCGGCAACAGCATTGCTTACGGTGATAACGCCATCTGACCGTGATAGCAAGCCGCGAACAATAAACTGGTCATAAATTCGACCAACGGAACCACCAACGCCCGAAATATTGTCAATGTCTCCAACTTGGAACGTCGTGACTAATTTTGGCCGGTCTTTGAGGGGATTATTAGCGAAGAGCGCTCCTAGTATCGTGTTAAAGAAAAAACGACCCTGCACATGCACTATATCTGGATCAAATTCTCGGAGGAGTTTCCACAACTTGAGTGGCGAATTATGGGAGATACTACTTTGAAGACCGATTATTTCGGTCAAATCAATTCGTTTTCCTCTATAGACATCGACTCCATCACGGTCTTCATATTCCCCATATTCTTCTGAGCCGAGTGTGAGTACTTTCACTTCGTGCCCATTTGCGACGAGTTCATTTGCTAGATTTTCCGCCACTACTTCAATTCCTCCATCACTTGGAGGATAATGATCCAGACAGATTAATACAGAGAGGCTTTCCATTGTGTATCCGATTAGCACTTGTCCCTATTGCTTTTTCGCATCGGTAGCTGGACAGTTGAGTCGGTAAATCGATATACCTTGATACAGAATCGCCTGATACCGAATGACCAAAATTCTCGTGACTGGAGCAAGTGGGGCTATTGGAACAGCCCTGCTTAAACAGCTTAAATCATCCGAATACGAAGTTGTGGGTGTTGACAAAGAACCGAGCGAGTGGGATTTAGAGACACGTATTCTTCAACAAGATCTATGTGCTGAAACGGAGCTCCCATCTGCTGATGTGATTATCCATCTCGCAGCACATTCCCAAGTCCAATCAACGCTTGAAAACCCATCTCTGGCTGTCGAGAATATACGGACGACAGAACGTGTACTGGAACATGCTCAACAAATCGACGCTGATGTGATCCTTGCCTCAAGCCGCGAAGTCTATGGCTCCGAAATCAGACCCCAAGAAGACGCTGTTTCTATTGAAGCCACTAACCCCTATGGAGCGAGTAAAATTGGATCAGAAGCAATTGCCACGTCATTTCAGGAATGTTTTCCGGTTAACGTGACGACGCTACGGTTTGCGAACGTCTATGGACCCTACGACCTCAATGCCCGCGTAATCCCTATCTTCATTTCGCTTGGATCACAGGGTGACAAGCTCACGGTCTATGGAAATTCGAAGCTATTAGACTTCGTATACATGGATGATGTCGTCGATGCTATTGTTCAAACAGTGAATAAACGGGATTCCCTATCTGGAGAAGCAATCACTATCGGATCTGGACAAGGTATACAACTTTCAGAGCTAGCCGAGAAAATGGTCGATCAAATCGAGGACTGTCCAGACTACACAATTCAATCTAACAGGACGGGTGATACCGAAAAATTCGTCGCTCAAATTGAGAAGGCAAGGGCGTTACTCGGGTTAGAGCCAACTCCTTTAGAAGTGGGCCTCTCAGAGACCATAGATTGGTACCAGCAACACGAACAAGTACTTGAGAAAATACGTCACAAAATCAAGTGATGGATCCGCCAACCGATATGAGTGCTTGCAACAGTGGCCTTGATAACCCCCGTGTTCCAAATATTGAGAAAGTATGACAATGGCAAGAAATCTAATAATGGTCGTCTTGATTATTATCGGTATTGGAGTCATTCTATGGATCGGGCTAGATGCAGTCATGCGCGGAGTCACGGAGATGGAACGAAATATGGGTGGAGCACGACAAGCTGTAAAGAATGATCGGGTGCCAGAAAGAGAAGAATAGAGGCTCATATTTCCTTGAAGAGATATCTCCAGAGGAACCACAGATATGGTAATATTTCACGCTATTGGTTCTTCATAAGCCACTGCCGCGAGCGTACTACGCATATGCGTGAGCGAGGTCATCAGTCCTTAGCAGAGAATTTCATCGCATCGTACAGCCCCCGGGCAATCTCGTACGTTCCACTATCGAGCGGCCCGTCCGCGGGATAATCCAGATTCTGAACCTCACAAACCCCCTTCAATGCCACCGTAGGCGGGTCTTCGTCATCCAGGTCAGAACTGTACTCGTCACGCGCTGCCAAACAGACTCGTAGCGCATCCTCCGGATCCTGCATCACGCTCGCCGCATTCCCGCAGTCCCTGATGCCTTCGAGAACCGCAATCAACTGGAGTGCACCCCCACCGTCGTCGTGGGCCCAGCACTTCCACCCGTTCTGGCTATCGACACCGAAGTTCGTGCTGTCTTCGTCGTCCGGCCCGGGATTGTCGTGGGACGTCGTCGCCCCGTGGACGGGATGCGGACCTTGCCCGTTCCTCCCGTACGTCCGGAACGGCCCGGTGTTCGCTATCGGAACTGGATCGAGGTCGTAGTAATTTGACTGACGACCCCCAGTCTGGTCGCCCCGAATTTGGGACTGGTACCGTTCGATCACGGCATCTACCTGCTCCTGGTCGCTCAGCTGATCCTCGTCATCGACGTACTCATCGACCAACTCGTCAATCACCTCCTGCGCCTCTGGAACAGTGTGCCGCGGTGTATCCTCGATGTGCAGCCACGTCGTCCCGACCACCCGACCGTTGGCCGGGTAGCCGTAGATCTCGACCTTCCCGACCTCGTCCAGCTCCTCCGTAATCTCCCGCCCATCGACGCCGCCGGGAATCCGCCCCTTCACGAAGACGTGCGCACCGGTCATCGACCGCGACACCTCTGCGTACCCGCCGAGTGACTGGATGACGTCCCATGCCTCACGAGTCATCACTCCCGTCCCGTCGTCTCGAACGTCGATCACGTCGTCCAAATCGACGAGCATGAGCCGTCCATCGTCTGGCTGGAAGTCGGCGTGGGGCACGATCACCATCGGGTACAACGGACGCGACTCCACGGCCTCGCCGTCGTCTGTCGTCCCCCAGTACCACGACGGATCGATATACCCATCCACAGTACCGTTCAACGCCTCTATCACATCACCGAACCGCCCGCCGACCCGGTCATCCCACGAGACCGAATCTCGTCCCCACTTCACTGTCCCCGCGTAGCCGTCGTTGAACGGGGCGCGCGGTTGCTTCTCCTCTAAGTCCCAGCAGAACCAGTTCCGTGCCGTCTGTCCGAATTCGATCAGGTCCTGCGGAATCACGCGGTCGGCGTCGTGCACCGAGTCAGGAAGGTCCAACACAACGTGTTCGTCAGTCACCTTGACGACGCGTACCGGACTCTCCGTGACCGCCGACGCGTCTGGAGGCCGTGTCGACGCACTCCGTTCCGTCGTCATCGGTCGTCAGCACCTCCGTCCGTCATCGCTTCGGTCGCCTGTCGTTCCGCGGACGCCGCTGCTTGCGGCGCGAGATTCCCCGGCAGGTGATCGATGGCTCCGGGGAACGCGTCGTACATCAGGTGAAGTCTCTCTGACGCCCTGCTAAGACCGACGTACCATGTCCGGGCTTCGTTCTGCCGGGTCTCCTCCGACCGTTCCATCTCTCGTGCGATCTTCCCGGTGATTACGTCGAAGCAGCAGACGTCCGTGGCCTCCGCACCTTTGCTCGCGTGGATGGTGAGGACGCAAACGTGGTAGGTGTCTTCGACGACGTCGTCGTACCGCGGGAGTGCGCGGCGGAGCGCCTTCAGGTCGTGATCGGTCAGGTCGTCCTTCGTGAGTCGCTTCACGCTCGCAGCGCCGGCAGTGTACTGCTGCCAGAACTCCGACGTCGCTATCTCCTCGACGTCGCGGATGGTCGCGGGGCGTTCCTCGGGGCGGTGTTCCGCGGCCAGGCCCTCGGCGTCGTCACGGGACTGGGTAAGCGTCCGCGCGTTGACGTGGTCGAGGAGCTCGGCGAGTTCGTCGGTTATTCTCTTCGACCTTCTGGTACCAGTCGCTGATGAGTTACGTTGTCAGGGCTATGACTTCCGTAATTCGCCGTCGATCTCGTAGACCTGACCTCTCTGCTTCAGCGAGTCGATATCGCGCTCGATCTTCTCCTTGTCCATGTCGATAGTGTCTACGACCTCTTCGACGGTCGCCGGATCCTGATCCTCGATGATGGAAAGCACTTCCTTCCGGCGGTCACGTTGGCTCTTGCTCTGGCCCGTCTCGACGACGTCCACATCGAACTGCCCGCTCTCGGGATCGATGCCAACCTGCTCCATCGACTTCCGAACCAGCGAAAGGGCACGGTCCACATCCTCTCGCCGGACTTCATCGGAGAGACGAACCCGTGCAGACGCCTCAGCGAGGCGCTCGATGGCTTCCTCCTGTCGGTAAGTCACCGGCACTGGGTTGTCCTCCTCGTCGGCGTTGGCGAGACGGAGCTTCAGGAACTCCTCACGGAGGTACTCTCGCGCCTCCGTGTTGGACTCCCGGATGTACGGCGTTACCTCCTCCTTCGCGTACGCGATGTATGCACGCAGCGTATCGTGGGAAATCTCCGGCTCGATGCTCTTCCGCTCATCTTCGGTGAGGTCCTCGCCGAGTTCCTTCTTCGCCGCCGCTCGCCGCGACCGCATCATGTGGTCGATGACCTCCCGGTCAGTCTCCTCGTCGGGCGAGTCGGAGACCATGAACATCAGATCGAACCGGGACATCAGCGACGGTTCGAGGTCGAGTTGCTGAGCAATTGACTGGTAAGGGTTGAACCGTCCATCTTCCGGATTTCCGGCCGCCAGAAGCGCCGTCAGCGCGTTCAGCGTCGCGTTGATGCCTGCTTTATCCACCCGGACCTGCTGGCTCGCCAGGGCGTCGTGGAGTGACGAGACGGCGGTGTCGTTCACCTTGTCGATCTCGTCGATACACGCGACGCCGCCGTCAGCGAGGACGAGAGCTCCGGCTTCGAGGCCCCATTCGGCGTCGCCGAAGTCGTCGGCTACCGCCGCCGCGGTTAACCCCGCCGCCGTGGCCCCCTTTCCGGAGGCGTACGTCGAGCGCGGTGCGAGTTCATCGACCGCCTGAAGGAAGGTCGATTTGCCGCAACCAGGGTCACCCATCAGGAGAATGTGGGAGTCCCCACGCTTCTGCCCGCCGCGGGACCACCCGCCGAACAGTTGGAGCGCGATGGCGAGCTTCACGTCCTCGTCTCCCTCGTGCTCCGGGTTGATCGACTGCACCAGCAGGTCGTACGGGTCACCATGCTCGCCGGCGGCGATGGCCTCGATCTCGCCTATGTGCTCAGAGACGTCGATGTCTTCGTACGAACTCTCCTCTCGGACGACTGCCTGCCCGTCCACGGTGGTGTCGAAGTCGCGCGTCTGGTCACCCTCCGGCTCCTCGATGTCGAGAACACCGGTGAGGGTGACGCGATCACCGGCATCGAACTCCTGAATGAGGTCGTCTTCGAGATGGACGTCGATGGTTTCGCCTTCACCGCCTTTCGTGCGCTCGGGCGGCTGCTGAACGCGGGCGAACTGGTGGTCGGTCCACGTGCTGGCCGACGAGTCGAGCCGGAACGGGCCCTGTCGTTCGCACCCCTGGCACTCGTGCGGTTCCTGAAGCTGGTCGCCGGCCTGCGGGATACTCGTCTGGGTCCCGCAGCGCTGGCACTCGAAGGTGGCTTCGACGATGCGCGGCTTCACTGCGCTGACCTTCTGGACCTGGCCGCGAATCCCCAGCAGCCTCCCGATGTTCTCGTGACGCGGAACCTCCGCGACGTCTAGAACGTCATTATCTGGGAGGTCGTGAATGCGGACGTGGGCGTCGGACAAACTGACGTCCACGGGCAGGTCGTACAGTCGGAGCGCCTCTTCGAAGTACTCCAGCATCTCTCGTGGATGCTCTTGGATGTCGTCCGCGAGATCGGGGTCGAATCGGAAGACGTCATCGTAGCTCACGTGGAGTGAGCGTTGCTCTCGCGGGTAGTGCTGAGCGAGCTGTGCGACTTCCTCTCGGTAATAGTCCCGGAGGAATTCTATCAGACGTTCGGTGATATCTTGGTGTTCTGCTCTCATGTCGATTTGTTGGAGCCCCACAACACCCTTGCCGGGGTGTGGTTCCCGGCTGGAGCGAGCGGAGCGAGCGGTCAGCGAGCATACCATCAGCTAACCGACCTTTATTTACAACCGCCTCTACTGTACAAATTCTAAGGTCTCAGAGGCTATCGTCTGAGACCATCTCCGTCGGCGGGGGCTTCCCACCTCCGAGGTGTTGTGGGGCTCCCACAGTTACTCGCCTCCGTTCCTCCGACGGTGACCGACGACGTCGCCGGGGAGATCGCCATTCTCCAGGTTCATCTTTAGCCGACTCTCCCCGCCGGAGTTGCTCTCATACCAGAGGACGTCGTTCTTCCCGACGAGACGTGGTGCCTTCCGGAGGTCGTCGTAGAACGTCGTGCGGTCGATGTCGGGATACTTCAGCGCCGCCTCGGCCTCTTCCTTGTTCAACGACGCCTTCGCATCTCGCCCGCGTTCACGCTCCTTCTCAGCCGCCTTCTTCAGGTGTTGGATGAGCGCAATACGACGCTGCTTCGCAGTCATCTCGTCGCTGTTCTCGACGAGAGACAGCAGGTCGGTCCGTGCGTCCAAGCGCTCGACCTCCGCCCGAAGATTTTCGTTCTCCTGCTGGAGGTCTTCGACCTCGCCACGGAGGGCGTCGTGTTCCTTGCTCACGTCATCAAGTTCGTCTTCGAGAGATTCGATCCGCTTCGAGTGAGCCTCCAGCCGCGCCGCGATAGTTCGGAGTTCTGGAGTGTCATCTCCATTCAGTGAGCCATCTGGGGACTCCCCCTTCTGCTGCTGACTGCTCACACCAGCCACCCCCTGCAGTCTGGCTCCTGACCGGCAGTGTCAGACCCGTTATCGCTGCTTCCACTCATCGATCCCCTTCCGAGGGGTGGGTGACTTTCCAGTTCTTCTAGCAGGCTCAGCGCGTATGTTGAGTCCTGTTGCAGACAGGTTTCACCTCGTGCGGTACGACGAGGGGGGCAAAGGTTCGAGAAATTCCCACTCTTCCGCCGTCGTTGCCGTCTTCGGTCTCGTTGGACCATGGCTACGTCCCGCTATGGCTCCGCTACTTATAAAATTTCCCAGTAATCCTACTTCTACCTGTCGTAGTTATAGAGTTGTGTAGAAGAACACAATAACTATTACAACGGGCGTACAGGAAGCTACTAAATGGAGCTTTCAGATACCGACTGGGGAATTCTCAACCTCTGTAGCGAGAACCGCGAAACGCGCAAAAACATCGCCGCAGCGCTGGACAAGTCACCGAACTACATCTCAAAAGAACTCTCGAAGCTCAGCGAGATGGGGTTGCTCGAACAACCCGGTCCAGCCGAAAACTCCGGGATGCACGTCACGACGGAGAAAGGAGAGTTCGTCCTCTCGAAACAGGAGAAATACGAACGGCGACAATCCGAACTGTTTGGCGAGCTCGTTGAGTCGGCTGTCGAACTCTCCCGTGAGCTATCAGCAGAAGCCGACGAGGGAGTCGCTCCGAGCGATATCGTGGTCGTAACCGAACAAGCGCATGACTTACTACAAAAACTGGAGACCCAAAGTAGAATCTCCCCTCAAGAAGCGGCAGATCGGATCGGGATGAATCTCTACGCGACACAGGCAATCCTGTACGAGCTGTATTTCTTCGATCTTCTGGATCGAGCAGTCACGTCTGAGGGAGAAATCTATGATCTCACGGCCCGCGGCCGGCGACTCCTCGACCAACCCGCTCAAACGACTGTGGAAGATGCGAATCGGACGTGGAATATGATCGCATCGAAAGACAAATCAGAGCCATCCTTCAGTGAGTAAAACTACTATCCGACAGAGTAGTACGCCGATTTGTTCTAGTTAGGGATCAGTCGTCGTAGAAGGTTGCGTCACCAAGACAGATTTTCTCGTCTGTATCGCCCTTCCAAGACACCTCGACATCCAAGCGCTCAGCCGCAGTAACTATTGCGCGTGCGATATCTTGGTCAGTGACACTGGTATCGCTATCAGCAGTGCCGTACCCGATATAGATACGGTCAAGCGAGTGTGTCTGAGCAACGTAGTAGATGTATGCACCGGCTTGAATGTCATAGGTGACGCATCCGTTGCAGCCTCCAGCGACGATTTGCACGTCAGCATCCAATGCATCCCGGGCAGCGATGAGGACGCGATGGAACCGAGCGACAATTTCGTGGCCCTGTTCATAGAGCGCACAGGCACTGTCTTTCTTGTGCGTTTCATCTGTGCTGACCGTCTCCATTCGCGCTGTTTTCTTTCTCATGGTAGCGTATTGTATTGGTTTCCTACAGGACCGACGAGCCTGTGAACCAAGATCTGTCTTCGCTGCGATCTTAGTCTGGGCTTCCGACCTGTGGAGCACCATTTCAAAACCGCTGGTCGTATTAAATGGTTAGGCCTGTGACGGGCCCAATCGTCGGATTACTTGCTAGCCAGACCTTCTATACCGCGTTCTGTGCTTCAGATCCGGCCAGCATCGTCCGCTTTTCAAAACTTCATTGAAACTTAGTCCGAACCCGCTCCGAAGTCTATCTCAACAACCAATCCGAGGTACAGTCTCTCGGTTCGCCAATGATTCAATGAAATTTCGATAAACGCACAAACGCGGATGACTTCCGTTGACGCTCTAATCAGCTGGAACGGGCTTCGGGCCGTCCTGAACTCCGGTTCTCCCGATGTACTGAGTGTACATCGTTTCACGGTCGTAGATGTTCCGCACCGTCGAACGGGAAATCCCAGTTCTCTCCGCAATCGTGTTCCACGACTCGCCGGCGTTCCGCATGGTTATCACCAGCAGGCAATTGTAGTAGTTCTCACTCGGCTGTAGATAGTCACCAGAAGCGTCGAATTCTAGCCCGGTTGGTGGCTGGTGGTTCCACTTCCCTTCGTTCGCTCGGTCGCGCCACGAGGTGATGGCTTTCTTCAACTCCTCTTTCTTGACGTGTTCCTCGACTTTCCGTCGGACGCCGTGAGTGAGCGAGCCAACGTCTGCCTCTTCGACGAACGCGAATTCTGCATCTCCGAGTTTTACTGCACACTTCCAGTGAGCGAAGTAGTCGTCACGCGCGAGTCGAGTGTCATCCCACGCGACGACGTACGCGTACTGGCCCTTCTCAATTCGCTGCACGGCTTCAGTCACGTCTGGATTCGCGTCGATCCGGGAGCCACCACGGTCGCGTGAGTGGATACTGAATCCGGTGTGAACGCCGAGATCCAACGCGTCTACCTGATTCCAGTCGCCAGCGAGTTCTTTCGCAAGTCTGGGAACGACCTTGCGCTGGAGACGGAGGCTCGCCGTGTCGTCGTCCTCGCCCTGGGATTGTCGAATAATGTATAGCGCTTCTGGCTCTGGTTCAGCCATCGTTTATGACTCGGATTTCGAGTGCGTTTGCTGCCCCGCCCATTTTCCATTCGAGTTCGGCATCTTCCATTTCGAACGTCTCGGCGAGTTGCTTTGGGATGGTGGTTCGGTACTGGGTTCGTTCGTGCCCGTCTTCACCGGTGTAGGTGGTGGTTGTGACCTTGGTTTTCGGCATTTCTTATGTTGTGCAACGTGTTGTACATAGTTAAGCGCTATTCAAACGGGATCGCCGGGTATGTTCGGTGCCCCGGGAGCGGACATGCCCAGTTATATGGTAGCACCCAACACTTAGCAAGCGAGCGAGATAGGATTAGGCATCTTCATTGGGTTTGTGATGGGTCTTCTAGTCTCGAAGAAACATATTCAGTTCGCTAAATTCGTCGGGAGAGAGAATGACCTCCGTATCGAACGCAGCAAACCGTTCGAAGTCATCATCAATCGTCAATACCGTGTTCACTCCCTCGTTAATCGCTACCTGAGCATAGTACCCGTCCAATCCGCCCACATTGGTGTTGCTTGCCTGAGAGAACCCATCCCGAACTACGTCTTGGGACATCCCGTCGTACCAATGGATTCGCTTTGCGTCCATGAAATTCTGAAGAAGCCGGGATGCGTCTGCGTTCGAGTGCCCGTAGTACGTCGTCAGAACAGTATGTGCTCCGAACAGCGCGGGATACGGAACGACGGCATCAATGTCGCCAGCGATGGCATCTTGGACATATGAGAGCGCCGCATCACGAACAGGGGTCTCCGTGTGAGCGAGGGCAATCACCCCGACATCAAACAGATATGGACCACCCGCATCACTCATCGCTACTGTTCTTCGCTCCACTCCGGATAGCTTCCCTGTGCTTCTGAGCAATTGGATCGGCACCTTCATTGAGAGGAGTCGTTTCCCCTCGCTCCGAAGTTGTTTCTTCAACCAGCTGTTCCATACGGTCGATAATCTGTTGAGGGTCGTCCTCCGGCTCAACAACTGCCTTGCCGTCTTCTTCGTGTATTTCCACTTCTGTACCGGGCGTAATACCGAGACGCTCTCGCACCTCTTGTGGGAGAACGACTCGACCTTTTGAATCTACTTTCGCTATATTCCCACTAGAGGTGGGAACAAGAATAACAGTTGCGGTCAGAGTTGTCGTAAGACGGGACCAGAGACGTGTGTTGACAACGGCTATGGACTAAGACCACAACTGGTCGCTGGGGATGCGCATCTGTTGGGTCTCGGGCCCAACAAACATCACCTGCTGACAATTTACTCATCCAGATCGTCGATTCCGCCTTCAAGCGTATCGAGTTCCGCTTCGAGCTCCTCGTCAGTGCGACTCTCGCCGATCAACTTGTCGGGTTCTTCCGGCGTAACATCCCCATCGCGGTGATGGCCAAACATCCGATGAACTTGGTCGAGACTGGAGACGTATCGACGAATGTCGTCTCGGTCACTGAGGGCATGGTAGTACCCATCGTCGGTTTTGCCGACGTAATCGTCATCATAGAGCCGCTTGAGTGTGGTCGTTGCAGTTCCACGGGGGATATCCAGCGCCTCCTTGATCTCCTGAGGAGAGTATCCCCACTCCGGGTTTCGGTACAGGTACGCCACGATGTCGGACTTCGTGGTTCCCGGCCGAAGATCGAGTTCGGCATTGTGGTTTTTCAGGTGTACAGGCATTATGTATCCGGATGTAATCGCTTGTGTCATAAGGGAATTTCGGTCCACAAGGCCAATATCGACTGGTTCCAGTATCCGTGACATACACTCTGAGAGTCCGTCTATCTTAACCAACAGAGAAGAGCAATCCCGTGGTTGGTCTTTTCAGCTGGAATGCGACATCGAGTTCTTCGACCGGGCTGGCCGTGTTCGGCAGGACGAGGGTCTGTCGTGGGTGTCTCGTTGTGACCTGAAAAGACCAAGGGGTGTTGGTTAACTGTCGGCGGTGAGTGGAGGGACCGCTAAGCTATCTCCTCCAGTTTTGAGAGCAGCTTCGAATAGAGGCTCGGCGAGCAGTGCCAACCCGCATCGAGCATCGCCTCCAGCGTCTCCCGGGCGTCGTCTGTTTCGAGTTTGTCGTCCCGGACCAGTGAGAGAACGAGATAGGCGGTTCCCCGTGTTTCAATGGCTTCCACATCGGCGATGTCCCGACCGTACGCGTCGTCCATCACGGCTATCGCTCCGTGGTCAGCCGCGAGTGCCAGTACTGCAACGTCGGCGTCACTGACGTTCGGGTTCTCACTGAGTCGTTCGAAGAGCGCGTTCTCAGGTGCTGACACCACATCGAACGCACCTTCCTCTACCGATTGTTCGATACGGCGGGCATCCGGATAGCCGGCGTCGAGACCGACCGTCACAACCTCCTCGTACACGCGCTGTGGTATCAGTCGAGATGCATCGAGACGACTGAGCAAAGAGAGTCGCTCTGCTTTTGCGAGGTAGATGAGCAGCGTCGCGTCGAAGACGAACATTAGAGGTCGTCGAGGTCGGATTCGAGGTGGTCGTCGCCGACCCACGTAATGTCTCGTTCGCGGGCGAGGCGGGCGAGTTCCCACGTATCCACGCCCGCGAGTTCGGCCGCTTTACTGAAAGTCACCTCCCCGCGCTCAAGCCGTTCGAGCGCCTGTTCCGTTCGCCACTCCTCTAATCCCATCCGTCTTTAGTTAAGCGAGAAACCGCGTGACAGCGGCGGCTTATCGAGGCATCTTTCGGAAAGAGTGAGGAAGCCGAGTCTGTGCACGACAACGG
>Ga0207720_100371_pt1 | contig 33244 bp, 31 predicted proteins | sample A23P2SouthBayCA_2_FD_187751 | JGI IMG/M metagenome (GOLD analysis project Ga0207720, IMG submission 187751) | Aerobic enrichment media microbial communities from Eden Landing Ponds, California, USA - A23 E3 (2) (SPAdes) | ecosystem: Environmental > Aquatic > Marine > Unclassified | place...
GACGACGAGCCGGTTCCGATCGGCGTCAAGCTCGGTAGCACGCGAACAGTCATCGCGTACCCGGACGGCGACGATATCGAGACGATCCGGACGCTGACCTGTCTGGCGACCTACGAGGACGCACTGACAGGCGAAGAACGAGTGCTCTACGGCGAGGAAGCCGCCCGCGAGTACCCCGACGAGGTTCAGTTCATGCTCCGGTCCGGCCTCCCGGAAGACGAGGACCGCGCGGAACTGACCAAAACGTTCTTCGCCGAGGTCATCGAGAGCAACGACATCCCCGAGAACAGCGGGGTCGTCTACGCCATCCCGACCATCGACAACCCAGAGGGGTTGGCGAACCTGCAGGAGGTGATCGAGGACTCGGCCATCGGCGAGGCGCTGGTCCAGAGCTACCCCGAGTCGCTGTGCGGGGCAATCCCCGCCCGCGGCGACGACCTCGAAGCCATCGAAGAGATATTCGTCGCCGTCAACATGGGGTCGACGAATCTCGAGGCCTCGGCCTACCGTCGCGGCGAACAGCTCGCGCCCTTCACCACGGGCGCCGTCACCGGCAACGAGGTCGACCGGATGATCGCCAACTACGTCGAGGAGGAGACCCAGGGCCGGGTCAACATCGACACCCAGACAGCCCGCGAGTACAAGGAGGAACACGCCGACTTCGACGACTTCGAGGCCTTCACCGACATCATCCAGCAACCCGGCGGTGGTTCCCACGAGTTCACCATCGAGCGCAGCGTCATGGACGCCTGCGACGAGTACCTTGACGACGCCGTCGACGAGTTCTGTAACACCTTCCTCCCGGAACTCGCCAACGACTACATGAAGGTCTACCAACTCGCGCTGGACAGTCCCATCGCGCTCACCGGCGGGATGGCCTGCATCCCCGGCATCGTCGACGAGTTCGAGGCCCGCGTCAGCGAGGAACTCGACCGGGAAGTCGAGGCCGTCGCTCCCGACCGCCCCGACATCTCGCCGTCGCTGGGCGCCCAACGAATCGCCGCACGCCTCGTCGAAAACCTGTAACGGAACTGGAGACCACCGCTGCCCGGTGCCGAGCTCCCCTCACAGTCGGCCGTTTTCGGCCTGGCCGCTGTCCGACTCGCCCGGCTGGCCGCCTTCACGCCCGACTGGCCGCCCTCACGCCCGGCTGTCGGTCCCCGTGGCCCAGCAGTCGACCCAGCGGATGACTCTCCGGGTCACCTCGTCGACGCCGTCGGTCTGGAGGTGCTCGGTTCCGTCCTCGTCGCCGGGCCGCGAGCCCGACCCGCATGGGTTCCCGCCGAGATCCGTCGGCATCTCGATCGTCAGTCTGGACATACCCCTTCGTTTGGGAAATCCGCTTGTAAAACGGCGTCAGACGACTGTCCGTCGCCCGTCAGCGACCGGACGGAGTGGCCTGCCCGGCCTAGCCGGACGGAGTGGCCTGCCCGGCCTAGCCGGACGAAGTGGTCTGCTCGGCCCGCTCAAACGGAGTGGCCCGACCCGCTCTCGCCGCCGACTCCCGCGTGAGATCCTGTCAACCGGTTTTCCTAGCCACTCATTAGGCGGGGCGTGGATACGACAGTATGGCCCCGATTATCAACGATCATAACCCGAAAGCGGTCGACGAATCGACGCTGACGGGGACGGGGCGTGGGGGGATGCTGTCCGACGGATTCCTGCGAGACGAACCGATCGAGGCGCACCTCGAAACCGACGAACGGGCCGTTTTCGCCCTCTCGAACGCAAAGAGCGGCGTCGTTCGGGAACGAGTCGGAGGCGGCGACCAGCGGCGATTTCGTCCCGGTGACGGCTATCGTGCCTTCGCGGTCCTGACCGATTCGCGACTCCACTTTCTCGTCGGTGATACTCGGAATGGGGGCGACGGGGACTTCGCCGTCGCGGTCGAACTCGCGGACGTCGAGGTGGTCGACCACGACGACGGGCTGCTGTCGAACGAACTGGCGGTGACGACGGCCGCGGACGCCCGCTGGCGGTTCCCCTGTCGGACCGACCTGTCGGATGCGGTGACCTATCTCGACGCGGCGTCGATGGCGTGGATGGAGGTCGAACGGCAACTGGACGCCGCCCGCGACGCGGTCGTCGCGGCCTCTGAGGCGCGGGAGGACCGCGCCTACGACGAGGCCATCGAGCGGGTTCGCGAGGCGATGGCGGCGACGGACGCCGCCCGCGAGGTCGACCGTGAACTGGCGGCGGATGGCGTCGCGGCCGTTCGCGCGCGGATCGAACGGATGGAGGGCCGCATCGCCGACGTCCGGGATCGGATCCTCGAATCCCGCGCGACCAACCGGATGGACGTTGCCGAGACCCGCTGGCGCGACGGGGCGTACGCCGCCGCTCACGACGCGTTCACGGCCGCCCACGACGACTACGTCGACCTCCTCTCGGCCGTCGACGGCGACTTCGAGGAGTCGCGGCGGATCCGCGAGCGACTGGCTCGCGTCGAGCGCAGTCTCACGGCTCTGGAGCGGGCGCCGGTCGAGCGTGCCGACGATTTCCGCGAGCGAGCACAGGAGGCCGACGACCTGGCCGAACGGGGTGACCTGTTCGAGCGCGCGCTCGACTCCTAACGGTCGGCGCTCGAACTCGACTGGGGCCGGTCGGCCAAGCGCTTCGAGGGCGACACCGCGGCGATCCGCAACCGCGTCGACGCAGTCGCCCACGACCTCGTCGAGGCTCGGCGGCGCTACGCCTCGCGACAGGTCAGTCGCGGCGACGACCATGCCGACGCGGGCCGGGAGCGTCAGGCTGCCGGGTGTTACCGCGAGGCCAGCGACGCGCTCTCGGCGACGCTCGCGCCCGCCCGCGAACTCCTTCCGGACGCGGCCGCGACGCTGTCGGACCACCTCGCCGTCGTGGATAGCCGACTCGCGGACCTGGACGTCCACCCGCCGGACGAGGCGACGGGGGCCGACGCGCCGGAAGTCGTCTCACCGTCACCCGGCGACCTCGAATCAGCGCCCGACGACCTCGAATCAGCGCCCGACGACCTCGAATCAGCGCCCGACGACCTCGAATCAGCGCCCGACGACCTCGAATCAGCGCCCGACGATGTCGGCGTTCCCGACACGAGCGCAACGGACCGCGCCGACGACCCGGCCTCGGAATCGGGCGACGATTCGGACGACGATCAGACACCGATACCCGGCGGGTCGCAGTGAGCGTCGCGCGTTGACGGCGATATCCCGAACTCTTCGATTCTTGGAGCAGGTAATCTAGCGTCCGGCCAATTATCTATGTCGAGGATCGGAACGTAATGATTTATACTATGGGGCACAATATTAGGAATATAATGCACGAGTGCCCCCGGTGCGGTGAGCGAATGAGTCGAAACGACGAGACAACGAAGCTCACCGAACACGTCTGCCCGCGGTGTCACCACCGCGAGATCGTGAAAAAGCCGGCCTATCGGGTGACAGCCGACGCGAGCGCCGAGACGCCGGCGGCCGACGACTGAGTCCTCGATTGGTCGTCAGCCCGGAGTTCGCCCCCGGAGTGACCTGCGGAACCAGTGGTCGGTGAGCGGTTTTCTCGTTCTAGTCTCCCTCCTCAGAAATTGCGGTGGCGCGCGCCGTCGCGGCCGCGAGCGGTGCGAGGCCGACCGAAGGGAGGCCTCGATGTGAGCGGTGAAACCGCGAACTTCGCGCGAGCGGCCAAGACGGCGCCGCGCGAGGGATGAGCGAGTGAGCCGTGCGAACGAGCGAATCGGCTGGGGAGGCATGTGGCCGTCCGCAGTCGCTGTGCGGGGCGAGGTGATGGCGGTCCTGGTGGACTGAAAGGGCGAGCCCCGGTCGCGTCGAAGTGGAGTCGCTGCGTCGGCACTGCCCGAGCGAGTGCAACGAGCGAGGGTATCCGACGCAGCGACCGCGACTGGGGCGAGGGCTTTCGTCGCTCAGAGTAAGTTGCGGTCGCTGTCACTGCTAGCGGGCCGAGGGCTTTCTGTTCTCATCGACCGAATCGTCGTCCCGAAGTGACTTTTTTCTACGAACACTCCACACGCGAACTCCCCAGTCGCCCCGGAGCGCTACTTCTGCAGGACTGCGTGGCGGTCGAGCGCGAGACCGTCGACTTCGACGGTCTCGGTCGGCCAGTCGCCGGTCCCGGTGAGCAGTTCGACGCCGTCCTCGGTGACGAGGAAGGTGTCTTCGCTTTTCGCGCCCTGGACGGTCGGGTTCCAGGCGTAGGCCATCGGGAGTCGGACCGGGTTCTCGGCGGTTGGCGTCGCGACCCACTCGCGGCCGGCGTAGCCGGCGGCCCCGCCCTGATGGTGGTGCTCCCACTCGCCCTCGTGGCCTCGCTCGGCGTACGCGTTCTGGATGGCCGCGAACACGTCGCCGGCGGTGCCGCCCTCGGTGCCGACCCGCCGGGTCGCGGCGAGCGCGCTCGTCTCGACGTGCATCGCCGCGGTGGTCCGGTCCTCAAGCCAGTCGGGCGCGTCGAACGCCACGCTCCGGGTACAACTCGCGTGGAGGCCGTCGCGGACGGCCGTCACGGACACGAGCGCGTAGTCGCCGAGTTCGGCGTCTCGGGTCGTGTAGTGGCGGTATTTCCGGGCGCGGCGGCCGCTCCCGACGAGGACGACCGGGGAGTCGATGCCGCGGGCGAACAGGCGCTCGCGCAACCGGGCACCGACCGCCCGCTCGGTGTCGTCGGGGCTGGCCCCGCGGACGACGTGCTCGATGGCCGCGGCGGTGTCGGCGCCGAGCGACCGGTAGCGCTCGATATCGCCGTCGGTCATCGGCTGGCGGAGCGGCCCCGCATCGACGCGCTCGAACCCGGGCACGTCGAAGTCCGCGGCGGCCGGCGTCGCGCTGACCTCGGCGACCACGTCGGCCAGCCCCGTGGCGTACCAGTCGCCGGCCTCGACGGCGAACCCGTCCGGGAGCTCCTCGTCGGCCAGGCGCCCCGCCTCGATGTTGTTCGTCGCGACGGTGAACCCATCGCCGTCGTAGCCGACGGCGGCGACGCCCACGTCGCCCGAGCGGTCGACGACGTTGTTGCCCCCGGTCACCCAGGCGAAGGAGTTCGGTCGGCCGAACCATACGGCTTCGAGGTCACGGGCGGCCAGCAGGTCGTCCAGTCGGTCGCGGACCGTCGCTTGGTGTGTCATATCGGCCCCTCTCGGCACACCCAATTAAACGCGTCGTGTCGGTCGTCGTACCGGAACCGCGCCAGCGCCACGTGAGCGACTCCATCCCCGAAACGGCGCCGTACCCGACACGCTTAAGTCAATGTACGGATTTGTCCACTATAGCACGAAACAGTTCATCGGTGATTTCAAATGGAAGCATACATCGAGGCAGTCACGGACGGCGAGGACCTGACGCTCGCGGAGGCCCAGGAGGCGGCGACAGCCGTCTTCGAGGACGCGACAGAGGCACAGATCGGTGCGTTGCTGGCCGCGCTCCGCGCGAAAGGCGAGACTGAGGCCGAAATCGCCGGCTTCGCACAGGGGATGCGCGAGGCCGCTCGCACCATCGACCCGGACCGCTCGCCGCTGGTCGACACCTGCGGCACCGGCGGCGACGACTACGACACCATCAACGTCTCGACGACGAGCACGTTCGTCGCGGCGGGCGCGGGCGTCCCCGTCGCCAAGCACGGCAACTACTCGGTGTCCTCCTCCTCGGGCAGCGCCGACGTCCTCGAGGAGGTCGGCGTCACCGTCGACGCGGAACCGCCCGCCGTCGAGGCCGCCATCGAGGACGAGGGCATCGGGTTCATGCTCGCACCCGTGTTCCACCCCGCGATGAAGGCCGTCATCGGTCCGCGCAAGGAACTCGGGATGCGGACCATCTTCAACGTCCTCGGCCCGCTCACGAATCCCGCTGGCGCCGACGCGCAGGTACTGGGCGTCTACGACGACGACCTCGTTCCCCTGATCGGCGACGCTGTCGCCGAGATGCCCGCCGAGCACGTCCTCGTCGTTCACGGCTCCGGGCTGGACGAGATCACCATCCACGACGAGACCACCGTCGCGGAGGTCCGCGGCGACGAGGTCGACCACTACACGATCACCCCGGAGGACCTCGGCCTGGAGCGCGCCCCCATCGAGGCGATCGCGGGAGGATCCCCCGAGGAGAACGCCGCCGACATGCAGGGGATCATCGAGGGCGAAGTCACCGGCCCGAAACGCGATGTCATCCTCGCGAACGCCGGTGCGGCCATCTACGTCGCCGGCGAGGCGGACTCGCTGGAAGGCGGCGTCGCGGCCGCCCGCGAGGCCATCGATTCGGGCGCCGCGGCGGCGAAACTCGACGACCTGCGCGAGGCCAGCGCCCGCCCCGCGACGGACGACAGCGCATGACCGACGCCGACGAGTCGAGCGGCGAGACCGTTCCGAACCCGCAGCGCCGCACCCGCGTCAAGGTCTGTGGCGTCACCCGCGAGCGCGACCGGGACGCGGTCGTCGCCGCCGGCGCGGACGCCGTCGGTGTCATCGCGGACGTGGCGGTCGAGACGCCCAGAGAGGTCGACTCCGGGACCGCTGTGGACCTGGTCGCAGGCGTCCCGCCGCTGGTCACGAGCGTTCTCGTGACGATGCCCGACTCCGTCGAGGAAGCGGTCGCACTCGTCGACCGCGTCGAACCTGACGCCGTGCAGGTCCACGCGGGCCTGTCGCCCGCGCATCTCGGCGCGCTCGGCGAGCGGGTCGACCAGGCGGTTCTCGCCGCGGTCGACGCCGACGCGCCCGAAATCGGGGCCTACGCGGCCAGCGCCGACGCCGTCCTCGTGGACTCGGTCGACGAGGCGGGCGCCGGTGGCACCGGCGAGACGGTCGACTGGGAGCGCACCCGCGAGCGCGTCGCGGGCCTCGACGTGCCCGTCGTTCTCGCCGGCGGGCTCACCCCCGACAACGTCGCGGCGGCCGTCGAAGCGGTCGAGCCCTTCGCCGTCGACGTGGCCACGGGCGTCGAGCGCGAGGGCGGCGTCAAGGACCACGACGCCGTCGAGCGGTTCGTCCGCGCGGCGTCCGGCGCGGTCACCGGAGCGGAGGTGAGCGGCTGATGAGTGACGAACCCGATAGCGCGGCCGGCGACGCCCCGCTCTCGCCCTCGCGCGAGTCGTTCGTCGAGCAAGCCGACGCCGACGAGGCCGTAGTCGTCCGGACGGCCGTCGAGTTCGACCTCGAGATCGAGCCGCTGGCGGCCTACGCGGCGCTGACGGGACGGACGACCGACACCGAGGGCGCCGACTACACGTTCCTCCTCGAGAGCGCCGAGAAAGTCGCCTCGAGCGACCCCGACGGCGCGTTCGCGCCGGCACCCGACGACCGCCACGCGCGCTACTCCTTCGTCGGCTACGACCCGAAGGCCGTCGTGACCGTCGACCCCGACGAGACCGACGTGGACATTCGCGACGACCGCTACGAGACGGTTGTCGACCCCGGCGACGGCGACGTGCTCGACCGGATCCGGGGGGCGATGCCGGACGTCGAACGGCGCGGGTTCCCCGAGATGGACCGCGAACATTTCGAGGGCGGTCTCGTGGGCTTTCTCTCCTACGACGCGGTGTACGACCTCTGGCTCGACGAAGTCGGCGTCGACCACCCCGAGTCGCGGTTCCCCGATGCCCAGTTCGTCCTGACGACGAGCACGCTCGTCTTCGACGAGGTCGACGGGAGCGTCTCGCTCGTCCAGACGCCCGTGGTGGGTCCCGACGACGACGCCGGCGCCCGCTACGACGAACTCGCGGCCGAGGCCGAGCGCGTCCGCGAGTTGCTCGCCGGCGCATCGGACCTCGAAACCGGTGGGTTCGACCCCGCCGACGAGCGGGCCGGCCCCCAGGACGAGTACGAGGACGCCGTCGAGCGTGCCAAAGAACACGTCCTCGCGGGCGACATCTACCAGGGCGTCATCTCCCGCACGCGGGAGCGCTACGGCGAGGTCGACGCGCTGGGCTTCTACGAGTCGCTGCGCGAGGTCAACCCCTCGCCGTACATGTACCTGCTCGACTACGACGGGCTCTCCATCGTCGGCGCGAGCCCCGAAACCCTGGTCGCGGTGCGGGGCGACCGCGTCGTCTCGAACCCCATCGCGGGCACCTGCTCGCGGGGCTCCAGCCCCGTCGAGGACCGCCGACTCGCCGGCGAGATGCTCGCCGACGGGAAAGAACGCGCCGAGCACACGATGCTCGTCGACCTGGCGCGCAACGACGTGCGCCGGGTCGCAACCCCCGGAAGCGTCCGCGTCGAGGAGTTCATGAACGTCCTCAAGTACAGCCACGTCCAGCACATCGAGTCGACGGTGACGGGCGAACTCGCCGCCGACGCGGACGCCTTCGACGCCGCGCGCGCGTCGTTCCCGGCGGGAACGCTCTCGGGCGCGCCGAAGATACGCGCGATGGAGATTATCGACGACCTGGAACGGTCGCCGCGTGGCCCCTACGGCGGCGGCGTCGGCTACTTCACCTGGACCGGCGACGCCGAGTTCGCCATCGTGATCCGGTCTGCGACCGTCGAGGACCGCGATGCGCTGGGAACCGGTGTCGCCGATGCGGACGTGGCGCCCGAGGCTCGCGACCGGATCACGGTCCGAGCGGGCGCGGGTATCGTCGCCGACAGCGACCCGACAAGCGAGTACGAGGAGACCGAGAAGAAGATGGACGGGACCCTCGTCGCGCTGGAGGCCATCGAGACCGATGCGACCGGGGCGGACGGGTCGGCGGAGGCTGTCGATCCGGAGGAGGTGTCCCGATGAGCGCCGGACAGCGCGAGCGCGTCGAAAGTGTCGGAACGGACGACGAGGACCGGCCGCAGGTGCTCTTCGTCGACAACTTCGACTCCTTTACTTACAACCTCGTCGAGTACGTCAGCGAGCACGCCGACACCGAAGTCGTCCGGAACACGGCCTCGCTGTCGGACGTGCGCCGCGTCGACCCCGACGCTATCGTCGTCTCGCCCGGGCCCGGCCATCCAAAAAACGACCGCGACGTGGGCGTCACGACGGACGTACTCACCGAGGTCAGCCCCGAGGTGCCGACGCTCGGGGTCTGTCTCGGCCTCGAAGCGGCCGTCTACGCCTACGGCGGCACGGTCGGGCGCGCGCCCGAACCAATCCACGGGAAGGCGTTCCCCATCGACCACGACGGCGAGGGTGTCTTCGCCGGTCTCGACCAGGGGTTCCAGGGCGGGCGCTATCACTCGCTCGTCGCGACCGAAGTGCCCGACTGCTTCGCAATCACTGCGACGACCGAGGCCGAGACCGACGCGGGCGGGACGGTCGAACTCGTGATGGGGATCCGCCACCGCGAGTACCCCATCGAGGCCGTGCAGTTCCACCCCGAGTCCGTCCTCACCGCCGTCGGCCACGACGTCATCGGGAACTTCCTCGACGGCGTCTGAGTCGGACTCGAACCCTTTTGACCGGAAGTCGTCCGTTCTGCAGTCCGGAGCGGCCGGTTCGTCGCGGGTCCGAACGTGACCCTCGGCGCAGGTGCTACGAGATCCCCTCTCAGCAGTCGATCGCTTTCCCGGAAAACATCGGTGCGGTCTCAGAAGACGCCGACGCTGAATCCGAGCAGTCCGAGGATGTACAGCGTCCCGACGGCGATGGTTGCGATGATCACGAGTCGCCACGCGAGCGCGAGCAGGAAGCGCCCAACGAAGATAACTGCCGCGAGTATGAGCAACACGGCGAGTACTCCCGTCGGCGACGCGAGCGGTCCCAGACCGGACGCCAGCGCGGGAACTGTTCCGACCATACCGACCGAACTCGGGCCACGGTGATAAATCTCTGCCCAACGTGAGCGACAGCGCCGCGGGCGTTCAGTCCTCACTCCAGGTTACGGTCCAGCTCTCCCCGTCGGCCGAGTTACTGTGGACGACTTCGATGCCCGCCAGCGTCAGTTCGGCGGGGACGCCGTACACGAGCCATCCGTCCCGCGACTCCCCGTCCGCGACCTCGGCGGGATTGTAGGTTTCCTCGTCGTTGTTGATGGTGGATCTATTGTACTCGCTCCCGTTCGCCCGGGCGGTGATCTGGAACGCCGGGGTCAGGTACTGGGTCTGGCCCGATTCGTTGGCGACCTCGACCGAGACGACTGCCCATTGCTCGCCGTCCTCCGCCTCTTTCTCGTAGAATTCCCCGTCACTCAACCGGCTCTCGGCCTCGATACTGTCCCGCAACTCGATGTCCGTGACGGTGATGGTGTTGCCGATCGGGTTCGTGTAGGACTCCCCGACTGCGAGTGACTCGGTGGTACTCCCGCTCCCCTGGCCGTTCCCGCTCGTCGTCGACTGGTCGTCGTTCGAGGGTGTGTCGTTTTCTCCGTCGTTTTCCTCGTCGTTCCCGCTCGTCGACTGGTCGTCGTCCGACGGCGTGTCGTCCCCACCGCCTGAACAGCCGGCGAGCCCAACTGCGAGCAACCCCCCGCTACCCCGCAACGCCTGTCTGCGCGTGATACGTGTCATATATGGGCATTATCATTATCACGTATATGTTCTGTGGTGGCTGTTTACACCCGGGAGAACAGCTCGCGGCCGGTCACGAACACGAACAGTCCGGTTACAGCAGGTCGTTCTCGGCGAGGCGTTCGACGCCCTCGCGCAGGCGTTCGGGGTCGTTCGCGTAGGCCAGGCGGACGTAGCCCGGCGCGCCGAAGGCGGTGCCGGGGACGGTGGCGACGTGGGCCTGCTCGATGGCGTCCTCGGCCCACGCCACGTCGTCGTCTCGCACCGGGACCATCAGGTAGAAGGCGCCGTCCGGCGACGCGACCTCCTTGCCGTACTCCGCAAAGAGGTCGACGAGCAGGTCCCGCCGGTCCTCGAAGGCGGCGCGCATCTCCTCGACGGCCTCGTCGGTGTTTTCCAGCGCCTCGACGCCCGCGTGCTGGACGAAGTTCACCGCGCAGGTCACCGAGTGGCCGTGGATCTTGCCCGACTGGGCGACCAGTTCCTCGGGAGCGGCGTAGTAGCCCAGTCGCCACCCGGTCATCGCGTAGGCCTTCGAGAAGCCGTTGAGCGTGACGGTACGGTCCTCCATCCCGTCGAACGTACCCAGACTCGTCGCCTCGACGCCGTCGTAGGTGATCTCCTTGTATATCTCGTCGGAGATCACGGTGATGTCGTGCTCGACGGCGAGGTCACGGACGCCCTCGAGGGCGTCGTCGGAGTAGACCATCCCGTGGGGGTTGCCCGGCGAGTTGACGACGAGCAGTTCCGTCTCGTCGGAGACGGCCTCGGCGAGGTCGTCGAGCGCGGGTTCGAGCGCGAAGTCGTACTGGCTGGTGTCGACGCGGGTCAGGTCGGCGCCGACGATCTTCGCCATCGCCTCGTAGGAGACCCACGCGGGGTCCAGGAGGACGACCTCCTCGCCCTCGTCGACGAGCGTCTGGAAGACCTCGTAGAGCCCCTGCTTCCCGCCGGGCGTGACGACGATGTTCTCGGGGCCGTACTGGTCGAGGCCGTCGTCGTGGAGCTTGTCCGCGATGGCCGCCTTGAGTTCGGGGATGCCGTTCGAGGGGGTGTACCCCGTGTGGCCGGCGTCCATCGCCGCCGTGGCGGCCTCTTTGACGTTCTCGGGGGTGTCGAAGTCGACGATGTCGCCGACCGAGAGGTCGACCACGTCGATCCCGTCGGCCTCGAGTTCGGAGGCCTGGTTGCTTATCGCGACAGTCGCGCTCGGTTCGATCCGCGTGACGCGTTCTGCGAAGTCCATAGTTGTGATATCCGTGTTGTGGCTTCGGTGTCGTTCGGCTGTCGATTCAGGCGGCCGGTCGCTCGACCGTCTCAGGGGAGCGACTCGGCCAGGTCGAGGGCGCTGTCGACGGCGAGCCCGCCGTAGTGGACCCGCTCTTTGGCCTCGGCGACGCTCATGTCGGGGCCGATGACGCCGAACGTGACCGGGGTGTCCCGGTCGAGGCTCACGTCGGTGAGCCCCTGTGCCGCGGCGTCGGCGATGACCTGGTCGTGGCCGGTGTCGCCGGTGATGATCGCGCCGATGACCGCGACGGCGTCGATATCGTCCCGGCGGGCGAGTCGGTCCGCGGCCAGCGGCGTGTCGTAGGACCCGGGCACCGCGACTTCGTCGACAACCTCGGCGTCGCGCTCGTCGGCGGCCTCGCGCGCCCGCCGGGCCATCGCGTCGATGACCTCGTCGGTCTTGTCGAACTGGGTGACCACCAGACCGAGCCGTGCCATATCCGGAGGGAAACCGGCACGCCCCAAAGAACTACCGTTGTGGAGCGGCGCTTCCGAATCCACGGGGTGTGGAGCGGCGCTCTCGAACCCGCAGAGTGTGGGGCGGCGCTCTCGAACCCGCAGAGTGTGGGGCGGCGCTCCCGAACTCGCGGGGTCCAGAGGGATACGCTTATTCCGGGCGGTCGGCAACCCGCGTCCATGACACTCACTTCGCCGGGACCGACGCTCGGCGTCGTCGGCGGCGGCCAGCTCGGCCGGATGCTGGCCGAGGCGGCCGCGCCGCTGGGCGTCGAAGTCGTCGTCAGCGACCCGACGCCCGACGCGCCGGCCGCGCCCGTCGCCCGCGACCAGGTCGTCGGTGACTTCGACGACCCCGAAACCGTGCGCGAACTCGCCGAGCGCGCCGACTACCTCACCTTCGAGATCGAACTCGCGGACCCCGACCTCCTCGAACGGGTCGCCGCGGAGACGGACACGCCGGTCCACCCCGACCCCGAGACGCTCCGGATCATCGAGGACAAACTCGTCCAGAAGCGCCGCCTCGCCGAGGCGGGCGTCCCCGTCCCGGAGTTCCGGCAGGTCGACTCCGCCGACGAACTCCGCGACGCGCTCGACAACCTCGGGTATCCCGCGATGCTCAAGGCCCGGAAGGGCGGCTACGACGGCCGCGGGAACGTCCCCGTCGAGTCACCGGCCGATGTCGAGGACGCCTTCGCCGAGATCGTCGACGCCGCACAGGGCGGGAGCCAGGATGACCCCGCCGGCGTCGCGATGGTCGAGGAGATGGTCGCCTTCGAGCGGGAACTGGCCGTGATGGGCTGTCTCGGGAGCGCGGTCCACGGCGAGGGAGTTCCGGAGCGCGATACGTTCCCGGTCACCGAGACGATCCACGAGGAAGAGATCCTCCGCGAGACCGTCTCGCCGCCCCGCGCTGACGCGGCAGTCCGCGAGCGCGCCCGCAACGTGGCACTCGACGTCCTCGACGTGATGGAGGGTCGGGGGGTCTACGGGATCGAACTCTTCGAGACCACCGACGGTGAGATCCTGCTCAACGAGATCGCACCCCGGCCGCACAACTCCGGGCACTGGACCATCGAGGGGTGTCACACCTCGCAGTTCGAGCAGCACGTTCGGGCCGTCACCCGGCGACCGCTGGGGACGACCGACCGGCGTGCGCCGACGGTGTCGGCGAACATCCTTGGCGATGTCGAGGAGCGACAGGCCGCCACGCTCTCCGGCGAGGACGAGGTGTTCGAGGCGCCGCGCACGCACCTCCACTGGTACGGGAAACGGGAGGTGTATCGCCTGCGGAAGATGGGCCACGTGACCCACGTCGGGAGAGGCGACGTGGACCGCGAAGAACTGCTTGCCGACGTGCGCGAACTGCGCGACGGGCTGACGTTCGGCGAGTGACGGATTCGGTCCCGGTTTAGTCGTTCGCCGGTTCCGCGTCGACGGACTGCGGCGAGCGAGCGGGCTGCCCGTCGGCGAAGTTGGTCGCGACGGTTCCCATCCCGACCGCCATCGCGAGCAGGAACAGTCCCATCACGAACAGGCAGACCGCGCCGACGTACCAGCCCGGTAACCCCTCGACGAGCAGGAGGCCGGTTCCGGCCACGCCGACGCTGGCGCCGCCACCCGCGATCCCGCCCCACTTTACCGAGTCCCCGACCGACGCGGATTCGCTGTCGGCTGGGGCCCCGTCGAACCGCTCGTACACCGGGATGTAGAGCGCGACGGCGCCGGTCCAGACGGCGGCGTTCAGTCCGGTGACGAACCACGTTCGGGTCGATTCGACCGTGCCGTTGGTCGCGACGAACGACGTGACGGCGGCGAGCGTTCCGACGGCGAGGGCGAGCCCGTATCGGACTGTCGGGCGCATGGTCGATCCGTCGCGCCCGTCGCAAAAAGATCGTTCGATTGTCGAGTGGGGCGTCCCCACGATTCGAGTCGCTTCGCGACGACCTCTCGTTCGCGGAGCGGGGCTCAGTTGGGCGATTCGGCCGAGAGTTCCACGACGATGGTCGTGCCGCCGAGGCGCGGCACGTCGACCGCGTTTTCGACGTGAGCCATCCCCGTTCCACCGCCGCTAGCGGTCCTTCCGTCGCCGCTTTCCCGCGTTCCCCTTCCCTGGCGGCCGTTTCCGGTCGCGTTGCTCACGAGTCGGATGTCGCCGCGGGACCGCTTGACTATCCACCGGACGAGCCAGAGGCCGATGCCGCTGGCGTGAAAGACCGAGGAGACTTCCCGCTCACGCGTGATGATGTTCGCTTCGTGCTCGGGGAGGCCGGGGCCGTCGTCGCTGACGGCGACGACGGCCGTCCCGTCGCGTCGCTCGACGGTGACGGTCACGTTCGGCGGTTCGTCCCCCTGAGCCTGCGAAGGGGGGTTTGTCGAGCTATGCTCGACGGCATCCTCGGGAGCGTCAGCGACCGAGGGTTCGGAAGAGCTTGCTCTTCCGGCATCCTCGCGAGTCGACGACGAGCGAGGGCTTGTGGAGCTGTGCTCCACGGCGTCCTCCTGAGCGTGCGAAGGAGGACTCGTCGAACTGTGTTCGACGGCGTTTTCGACGAGTTCGGCGACAGCGAGGCGGATCGGGGCGATCGCTTCGACCGCGAGGCTGTCGGGGCCGCGGTAGGTGAACGCGGCGTTCGGATACCGGGAGCGGTGGTCCGCGAGGACTTCGCGGGCCGTCTCGGCGATGTCGACCTGTGTCGGCCTGTTCTCTTCGAGGAGGATTTCGGTCGCGTCGTGGGCTTTCTCGGTCAGTCGGAGGAGGTCTCGCGCGGCCGCCCGGATGCGCTCGATTTCCGCCGTGGGCCGACCGCCACCGTCTCGCTGGCCGAGGTAATCGGCGGTGCCGTCGACGACGGTCATCTTGTTGCGCATATTGTGCCGGAGGACGCGGCCGAACACTTGTGCCTGCTGCTCGCGCTCGACGCGCTCGGTAACGTCGCGACCGATCCCGACGACCAGGTCCTCGCCGGCGGGGTCCTCGAACAGCGAGGCGACGAACTCGTAGGGAATCGTCGTGCCCGACCGCGTCCGGACCTCGGTGACGCGGCGGGCCGACCCTCTGTCGAACACGTCCGCGACGAACGCCGCGAGTCGCTCGGCCGCGTCCGCGCCGAATATCTCGTGGAGCGTGCAGGTCGACAGTTCGTCGGGGCCGTAGCCGGTCACTGACTCGACGGTCCGGTTCCAGTCGACGAGGGTCCCCTCACGGTCGAGCGCGTAGAACACGTCGTCGAGGGAGTCGAGCATCGCCTGCATGTAGTCGCGCTGGCGCGCGAGTTGCCGCTGCCGGTGCGCCCGTTCGGTGACGTCGCGGGCGAGGTAGACGACGTGGTTCGGGTCGCCGCCGTCCGCCACCGGCACGACGCGCGCCTCGAAGTAGCGCTCGCCGTCGGCCACGTCGAGGCTGTACTCGAAGCGCTGGAGGGTGCCGCTCTCGAGCGCCGCCTCGATGTTTCGCAGGAACGTCTCGGCCATCTCCGGGTCGAAGACGTCCTCGATGTGACTGCCGAGCAGTGCCGCCGGGTCGTCGTAGAGCAGCGACTCGGTGTCGGGGTTCGACAGCACCTGCACGTACTGGCCGTCCGCGTCGAGGATGAACCCCACGTCGGGGAACGCGGTGACCAGCGCGTGAAGCTCCGCCTCGGGCGACAGGAACCCGCCGTCGTCGAGGGGTGGAACCATGTAGAATGATGTTAGTTTCCAGTTGTAAGAACCCTGTCCCTCAATAGTCAGATGTGGCAGGGTTCCGGTCGTCACAGAGAGATACGCTTACTTGCCAGCCTCGCGCAGGGCCATCCATGACCGCCGATTCCGTCCAGTCGCTGATCGACCAGCTCCACGACCAGGCGGCCGCCGACCGGCCGAACGAGGCGACCCCCGACGTGGGTATCGTCATGGGGTCGGATTCGGACCTGCCGACGATGGCCGGCGGCAAGGGCAAACGTCCGGGCGCCTCCGCGGCGCTGGCCGACGAACTCGGTTTCGCCGAACAGACCGACTACGACGACGCGCCCGACAGCCGCTTTACCTTCGAGACGTTCGTGGTCTCGGCCCACCGGACGCCCGAACTGATGTACGCCTACGCCGAGACGGCCGAGGACCGCGGCATCGACGTGATCATCGCCGGCGCGGGCGGGAAGTCCGCGGACCTGCCGAACATGACCGCCTCCATCGCCTACCCGCTCCCGGTCGTCGGCGTCCCCGTCCAGGAGAAGTCGGTCGACTCGGTCATCGGCATGCCACAGGGTGCGCCGATCACCGCCGTCGACGCCGGCAAGTCGTTCAACGCCGCGCTGACCGCCGTGCAGATCCTCTCGCGCCAGCACCCCGAACTCCGCGAACGCCTCGTCGAGTACCACCGGAATCTACAGGAGGAGGTCGGCGAGGTGTCCCGGGACCTGCACGAACTCGGCACCCCCGGATTCAAGGACGAGTACTGGAGCCAATAGCCGGCGAGCGCAGCTTCACGCTCCGCGCTCGACGGGTTCGTAGACGAACCGCTCGAACAGGGCCGACGAGTCGGCCGCCTCCCCGTTCCCCGTCGCGTAGGGGCCGACCACCACGCCCGTGAACCCGCCCGCAACCTCCGTAGCGAGGTACTTCGAGCGCGCGTCGGCCAGTTCCTTGCCGTCGACCAGAAACCGGTATCGCTCCGTCTCGGCGTCGATCCCGAGTGTGACGTGCTCCCCGACCTGTGTTCGGGCCGTGACTTCGGCCGCGTCGCCGATCCGCAGGCGGACCACGGCCTCGCGCTCGCCACCCACGACGCCGACCGAGTAGTGGTGCTGTTCGTCCATCACGAGCGCGATGCCGGCCTCGTCGCCGGGGGCCGGATCGAAGTCCAGATCGGCACGCACGCGACAGTCGAAGTCGGTCTGCCGGCGATAGATCCCGGTCGTCCCCTGCTCACTCAACGTCTCCGGGCCGCCCGAGAGGACGAGGCCGTCGTCGGTGAAGGCGTAGCGGTCACGGTCGGGCGTCCGCCGCCAGAACCACTCGACGCCGCGACCATCGGCGAAGTCAGTGTCGGTGTGCCGGACCGGCGATCGGTCGCCGACGGGTGCGTCCCCGTGGGGGTCGTGATTTCCCGGAGCGTCGTGACCGCCGGGGAGTTCGTGGCTCTCGGGGAGGTCGGCCGGCAGTTCGCCCGGGAGTTCGCCGCCGGGGACGACGGGCCACCCGTCGTCCCAGGTGACCGGCGCGAGGAACGTCTCGCGGCCGAGGTGGTGCCAGCCCGGGAACCCGCTGTGGGGGCGGATGCCCAGACAGACCAGCCACCAGTTCCCGTCGGCGTCGGTCACGAGATCGGCGTGGCCCACCGCGTGCACGTCGTACTGGAACCTCGTGCGATGGGTCAGGATCGGGTTCTCGGGTGCGGGCTCGAACGGACCGGTCGGGTCGTCCGAGCGGGCGACGACGACGCTGTGGCCGGTGTGGGTTCCGCCCTCGGCGACGACGAGATAGTAGGTCCCGTCGCGCTCGTAGAGATGTGGCGCCTCGGCGTAGGGGTCGTCTAGCCCCGTCCAGATCGTTCGTGGCTCGCCGAGCGCGCCGGTGTCGAGGTCGATCTCGGCCTGTTCGATGCCGCGGTCGGGGTCCCCCGTGAAGTACGTGAAATAGGGGGTGTCACCGTCCCAGAACAGGTCGGGGTCGATGCCCGGCGCGTCGACGAACACCGGGTCCGACCACTCGCCGGCGGGGTCGTCGGCGGTGACGACGAAGTGGCCGCCGCCGCTCGTGTCCGTCGTCGTCAGGTAGACGGTGCCGTCGCGGTGGCGCAACGTCGGTGCGAAGATGGCCCCGGACGACCGGGCGTCGCGGGTGTCGAGTTGCGAGTCGCGGGTGAGTACGTGGCCGATCGGCTCCCAGTCGACGAGGGTGTCGCTCCGGTACAGCGGCACGCCCGGGACGAACTCGAAGGAACTCGTCGCCAGGTAGAACGTCTCGCCGACCCGGCAGACCGTCGGGTCCGGATGAAAGCCCGGCAGTACGGGGTTTTCGGTGTGCATGCCCGACCGTCGACCGCCCCACCTGTAACTGTTTAGGAATGCGGAAATCCGGGAGTGCGGAACTCCGGGAGTGCGGAACTCCGGGAGATCCGACGGGCCGCGGGAACCGACTACACGGAGTATGGGGAACTGACTGCACAGTCGCGGTGCGCACCCGTCGCGGCCGTCCGACCGACGACACAGTCCTCGCTTTGGCTACTCCAGCCACGCCGCAAGCGGCGTGGCCCGCGTTCGGTAGCGTTCGAACACGTCCGCGCCCCAGGCGACGGCCTCGGGGTTCGCCGTCACGATCTGACCGCGGACGACGCGCTGGTCGTCGTAGACGACGAGCGTCAGGCGCTGGCCGTCGTCGTGGTCGGTGAGCAGGAGGCCGAAGGGGAGGCCATCAAAGACGGCGGCCCGCGCGTTCGGGGCCTCCAGCAGGTCCGACCAGGGGACTTCGTCGCCAGCCAGCAACCCCTCGACCAGCGCCTCGTCGAAGACGTAGTCGAACGAAAACGAGCCGTCGCCGAGCGTCGACTCGAAGATGTCCTCCTTGACGCCGGTTCCGTGGTCGGCGGCCGCGAACCCGCAGATTGCGGTCGCGTCCGCCACCGTCTCGCGGACTCGCGCGGCGATCGAAAGCGGCGTCGGCCCGTCGGCAACGTCGACTGTCGCATCGCGGAACAGCGCCGGTGGCACGCGTTCCGCACACGGGAGGTACTCGAGGAGGCCTGCGGCGGCGGTCACGGTCCCGACGGTCTCCCGGGTTTCCGCGACAGTTTCGAGCAGTACGTCGCCGCTGGTCGTCGTCGTCCAGGCACCGTCGTCGGTCCGGGTCACGAGCGCCGCGTCGGCGAGCGCTTCGATGGCCCGGTCGACGGTCGACCGGGAGTCCCCGAGCGCGTCGATGACGTCGCGCTTGTGTTTCGGCGTCGTCGAGAGCAGTTCCAGGTACGGGCGTCGGCGCTGGGCCAGCGCCAGCAGGTCGTCGACCGCGGATTCGTCCGCCATCCACCGGGCCGTTCTGCGGGAAGCGCCATAGTAGTCACGCAGGGCGAGAGTTTCGCCACTGTATGGGGAATCTACCCACACCGTGACCTCTTGTCGGTTCACCGGGTGCGTACTGACGGTGTCGCTGTCGGGCGCGGCCGGCGGTCGTGACGGCCGACCGCGATCCGCTGGGTCCGGATCGAGGATGCCGACGCGATGGCCGAAAACGCCGACGCGATGGCCGAAAACGCCGACGCGAACCGCCACGGGAAACTGCCTCTGACACGAACGGGTGGGCTATGGCACCGTCGCTCGGGTGGGTTGTGCGGGCCAGGCGGCCTTCGACGGCGGTTCGAAGTCCGGCGTTCGGCGCCTCGCGCCCGGCACCGGCATCGTATTTTGACTATTTTTCGCGACCGGACAGCGCCGTCGCTCGGACGGCCGCACCTGTTCGGCTCAACTGGGATACAGTGGGGGCCGAACGGGGACGTGGCGACCTGACAGTACAGAGACCCTGGAAACCGAAAGAATGAACCCTTATATGGAACCCCTCCGAACCTTCGCACGATAGAGACACATGAGCAACCCATGGATAGCTATCGGGGCGCTGGCCCTCGTGGCGCTCGTCATCCCGCTCAGTATGATGGCGGTATCGGCGCTACTGCGGCCGAGCGTGCCCGAGCAAGGGAAACGCTCCGTCTACGAGAGCGGCGAGGTCCCGACGGGCGACACGCGAATCAAGTTCAACATCCAGTATTACATGGTCGCGCTGTTGTTCGTCGTTTTCGACATCGAGACCGTTTTGATCTTCCCGTGGACGGTCATCTACCAGGACGCGGTCTCCGAGGTTGGCCTCTACGAGGCCCTGGTGCCGATGCTCGTCTTCATCGGCATCCTCGTCGTCGGCCTCGGCTGGGCGTGGCGCAACGGGGCGGTCAAGTGGGTCCGCAGTCCGCGGGCCTCCGCACAGAAGGTCGAACGATAACTCATGAGTAGCGACCAGCAACCCACGACCGAGACAGGCATCGAATCGACACAGGAGGCCCGTATGGGCGAGGGCGTCGACAGCCGCTTCAACTCGAAGCTCCGTGAGGCCTTCGGCGCCTCCCCGTTCATCCTCACCAAGTTCGACAAGTTCATGAACTGGGTGCGGGGCTCGTCGATGTTCATGCTGCAGTTCGGCATCGCCTGCTGTAGCATCGAGATGATGCACACCTACGCGGTCAAACACGACCTGGACCGCTTCGGCGCCGGCGTCCCCCGCGCGTCGCCGCGCCAGGCCGACGTCATCATCGTCCCCGGGACCATCGTCACGAAGTTCGCCCCGCGGATGAAGCGCGTCTACGACCAGATGCCCGAGCCCAAGTTCGTCGTCTCGATGGGTTCGTGTACCATCTCCGGCGGTCCGTTCCAGGAGGGCTACAACGTCATCAAGGGCGCCGAGGAGGTCATCCCGGTCGACATCCACGTCCCGGGCTGTCCGCCCCGCCCCGAGGCCCTGATCTACGGCGTCGCCAAGCTTCAGGAACGCATCGCCAACGGCGAGTCCGCGCCCGTGACGGTCAAGCCCTACGAACTCGAGCAGTTCGGCGACCTCGAACAGGACGAAATCGTCCAGAAACTCGCCGACGACATCGACGAGGAGGACCTCGTGATGCGGTACAACTGGAGTGACTCGCCATGACAGCCACGCTCGACACGACGGAGGTGACACTCGCATGAGTCTCGAAGAGCCAGACCTCCCCACGGCCGCGGAGTCCGAGGTGGGCGTCACCGACGACGGACTCGACTACGACGCACTCGCGGACCTGCTGGGCGACCGCCTGCTCGACCGCGAGGAACACGTCAACGCGGAGGGCTTCGTCATCCGCCCCGACCAGGTGCAGTCGGTCCTGTTCGACCTGCGCGACGAGGCCGGTTTCGACCACTGTTCGTGCGTCACCGCCCAGGAGTACGACGACCGCTACGAGTCGATCTACCACCTCAAGAAGTACGACGAGCCCACACACGAACTGTCGGTCGTCGTCCCCTCCCCGAAGGACGACCCACACAACGAGTCGGCCGAGCCGGTCTACCGGACCGCCGACTGGCACGAGCGCGAGGCGTACGACCTGGTCGGCATCGAGTACGACGACCACCCCGACCTGCGTCGCATTCTCCTGCCCGAGACCTGGCAGGGCCACCCGCTCTCGGGTGACGACGACCAGACCGAGCCACAGATCGTCACGCTGCGCGAGCACGCCAACCCGCTCGCCGACGACCACCGCGCCGACGACGCGGAGACGATGTTCGTCAACATCGGCCCGCACCACCCCGCGACCCACGGCGTGCTCCACCTCGAGACGGTCCTCGATGGCGAGCAGGTCGCCCACGTCGAACCCGACATCGGCTACCTGCACCGCTGCGAGGAGCAGATGTGTCAGCAGGGCACGTACCGCCACCAGATCATGCCCTACCCCGACCGGTGGGACTACATCTCGGCCGGCATTCTCAACGAGTGGGCTTACGCCCGCGCGGCCGAGGACATGGCGGACATCGAGGTGCCCGAGTACGCCCAGGTCATCCGGACGATGTCCGCGGAACTGTGCCGGATCGCCGCGCATATGCTGGCGGCGGCGACGTTCGCGCTGGACGTCAACGGCGACTTCACGGCGACGTTCATGTACGCGATCCGTGACCGCGAGCGCGTCCAGAACATCCTGGAGGACCTGACCGGCCAGCGCCTGATGTTCAACTATCTCCGGCTCGGCGGGGTCGCCTGGGACCTGCCCGAACCCCGCGAGGACTTCTTCGAGCAGACTCGGGACTTCCTCGACGACCTGCCGGGGAACATCCAGGAGTACCACAACCTCCTGACCTCCAACGAGATCTTCCAGATGCGGACCGTCGACACGGGCGTCCTCCCGCCGGAGGAAGCCAAGTCCTACGGCGCGACGGGCCCGGTCGCCCGCGGGTCGGGTATCGACTACGACCTGCGCCGAGACGACCCCTACGGCTACTACGACGAACTCGACTGGGACGTCGTGACCGAGGACGGCTGTGACAACTACGCGCGCGTCCTCGTCCGCCTGCGTGAGGTCGAACAGTCCGCTCGCATCATCGAGCAGTGTGTCGACCTGCTCGAGGACTGGCCCGAGGACGAGCGAACGATTCAGTCGAACGTCCCCCGGACCCTGCGGCCCGACCCCGACGCCGAAATCTACCGCGCCGTCGAGGGCGCCAAGGGCGAACTCGGCATCTACATGCGCTCGGACGGGACGGACAAGCCCGCCCGGTTCAAGATCCGCAGCCCCTGCTTCTCGAACCTGCAGACCCTGCCGGTCATGTCCGAGGGTGAGTACATCCCTGACATGATCGCCTCGCTCGGCAGCCTCGACATCGTACTCGGGGAGGTGGACCGATGACGGCGCCGCTCCAGACGCCCCTTCCGTCGTCGATCGCGGACCTGCTCGGTCTCGACCCCAACAGCACGGTCGGGCTGTTCGTCGCCGCGCTGCTCGGCGCCGGACTGATCGCGACGGTTATGCTGTCGCTGACGGCGGTACTCGGCATCTGGGGCAAGCGGAAGATCACCGCCGCGTTCACCGACCGCATTGCGGTCAACCGTCACGGCCCCTACGGGTTGCTCATCATCCCCGCCGACGCGGTGCGCCTGCTCTCGAAGGAACTCATCGTTCCGGCGAAGGTCGACCGCCCGGCGTGGGACCTCGCGCCGCTTATCATCGCGAGTTCCGCCTTGCTCGGGTTCGCCGTCATCCCGATGGGCAACGGCCTCCACATCGCCGACCCCGAGATCGGGCTCGCGTTCGTGTTCGCGACCGCCTCGATCGCGTCGCTCGGCCTGCTGATGGCCGGCTACGCCTCGAACAACAAGTTCTCGTTTCTGGGCGGGCTGCGCGCCGTCGCGCAGAACCTCGCCTACGAGATCCCGCTGGTCGTCACGGGCGCGTCGGTCGTGCTGTTTACCGGTTCGCTCCAGATGTCAGAAATCGTCGCCGCCCAGCAGGGGACGCTGGTCGGCCCGATCCCGCAGTGGTTCGCGTTCGTCAACCCCTTCGCGTTCGTGCTCTTCATGATCGCGAACCTCGCGGAGGTCGGGCGGAACCCGTTCGACATCCCCGAGGCGCCGACGGAAATCGTCGCCGGGTACCAGACCGAGTACTCCTCGGTGTATTTCGTCCTCATCTACCTCGGCGAGTTCATCCACATCTTCCTCGGCGGGGCCATCATCGCGACCATCTTCCTCGGCGGGCCGGCCGGCCCGGTCCTGCCGGGCATCGTCTGGTTCATGATCAAGATGGTCTCGGTGTACCTGTTCACTCAGTGGGCCCGCTCGGCGCTGCCCCGGGTTCGCGTCGACCAGCTCATCCAGATCGGCTGGAAGGGAATGCTGGTGCTCTCCTTCGCGAACCTCGTTCTCACCGCGATCATCGTCGGGGTGATCTCCGCGTGAGCTCCCGTCAGTCCGCGATCAACGCAGGTGACTCCCAATGATAGGCGTCCTCAAGTCGATGGCAACGACGATGAAACACGCACTCGACGGCGAGACGTTCACCGTCGAGTACCCGGAGACGCCACCGGAGGTCAGCCCCCGGTTCCGCGGCGTCCACAAGTTCAGCCAGGAGCGGTGCATCTGGTGTCGACAGTGTGAGAACGTCTGCCCGAACGACACCATCCAGATCGTCACCGACGACCAGCGCAACGGCGAGCAGTACAACCTCCACATCGGCCAGTGCATCTACTGCCGACTGTGTGAGGAGGTCTGTCCCGTCGACGCCATCCTCCTGACCCAGAACTTCGAGTGGACCGCCGACACGAAAGACGAGTTCGTCCTCGACAAGGAACAACTGAAGAACGTTCCCTGGTACAAGGACATCGACCCGCTGGAGTCCCGCGAACCCGACCGCGGTGGCTGGGTCGGCGAAGGCGAAGGCGAAGTGGACTACCAGTAGTGCGTTAGCATCCGCGCGCCGACGGCGCGCGGTTCACGCGAGCGCGGAGCGCTCGCGCCTTTTTTGGTCCGCCGTCAGAGCAAGCTCTGACGAGCCTTGGCTCGCTTCGCTCACGGCTCCGCCGTTCGCGATCGTGGTTCTCGCGCCGCTCAAACCACGATCGCTCGCCAAGACAGCTTTTTCATCGTCGCCCTTCCTCGCGCGCTCTCCGAGCGCGCTGTGGGAGGGCTCCTGAAAAAGGTGGGGGCGCACTGAGTATCCGCGCGCGGCGACGATTTTATTCGCCCGTCCGTCGAACTGGCGATAGATTTCGATGGCCAGCGAGACGCGGGACGCCGAGGTCGGCGGCGAGTCGACTGGCACGGGTGCGCTCGATGCCGCACGCGAGCGAGACGGCGAAAGCGAGCGCGACGACGAGGGCTCGATTCAGTCCGGGGAGGCGGCGGAACGGCCGGCGGTCGACCCGGACGAAGCGGCGCTGTACGTCGACGGACTGGCGAAGACCTTCGGAAGTGGCGACGAGGCCGTCGAGGCCGTCCGGGGCGTCTCCTTCGCCGTCGAACCCGGCGAGGTGGTCGGCCTGCTCGGGCCCAACGGCGCGGGGAAGACGACGACGATCAAGTCGATTCTGGGGCTGGTGCTGCCCGACGCGGGCGACGTTCGGGTCCACGGTATCGACATCTACGAGCGTCCGCGAGCGGCCTACGAGCACGTCGACGCAATGTTGGAGGGCGCGCGCAACGACTACTGGCGGCTGACGGTGCGGGAGAACCTGCGCTATTTCGCGGCGATCCGCGGACAGGACCCGGACGCGGTGGCCGACCGCCACGACGACCTGCTGGAACAGTTCGACCTCGCGGAGTTCGCCGACACCGCGGTGCGGGACCTCTCGCGGGGGATGAAACAGAAGGTGTCGCTGGCGAGTGTCCTCGGCGGGGACGTCTCGGTCGCCTTCCTCGACGAGCCGACGCTGGGCCTTGACGTCGAGAGTTCGCTGAAACTCCGCCGGGAGCTCCGGCGGCTGGTCGAGGAGCGCGGCCTGACGCTGATAGTGTCCAGTCACGACATGGACGTCATCGAGGACGTCTGTGACCGGGTGATCATCATGAACGAGGGGGAAGTCATTGTCGACGAGGCGGTCGAGACACTGCTCGCGGGTTTCGAGACGGCGGGGTATCGGTTCACCGTTCGCGGTGCCGACGACGACGTGCTGGCGGACCTGCGCGACCGGTTTGACCTCTCCGGGGTGACGGAACTCGACGGGCGGACGCGCTTCGAGGTGGCGGCCGATTCGGCGACGTTCTACCGGCTGACCGACGCGATGGAGGCCCACGGTCTCGACGTGGACGGCGTCGAGACGGTCCAGCCCGACCTCGCGGAGGCGTTCGTGGAGATGACCGGCGGGTCGGTTGCCGGGACGGACACGGACGCGCCAGCCGCCGAAACGGACGCGCCAGCCGATGGGGTGGAGACAGACGCGCCAGCCGCCGAGACGGCCGCCGAGACGGCCGCCGACGCCGCCGACGCCGCCGAAACGGACGCCGACGTACCGGCCGATGGGCGGGGTGAGACGCGATGACGGCTGCGGAGCCGACCGAAGGGCCGGAGACCACCCCGGCATCGGGTCGGACCGGCGGTTACCGTCTCCTCCTGAAGGCGGTCGTCTACCGCGACCTGCTCGTGTGGGTCCGCTACCCGGTCGACGCCGCGTTCGGGCTGGTGATGGGAGTCTTCTTCTTCGGTCTGATGTTCTACGGCGGGCAGATGGTCGCCGGGCAGGCGATCACCGACACCATCGAGGGGCTGATCGTCGGCTACTTCCTGTGGACGCTCTCGCTGGGCGCGTACTCGGGGATCGCAAACGACGTCCAGTCCGAGGCTAGCTGGGGGACGCTCGAACGTCACTACATGACGCCGTTCGGGTTCGGGCCCGTGGTTCTCGCGAAGTCGGCGGCCATCGTCTTCCGAACCTTTCTCACTTCGGCGGTCGTGCTCGCGGTGATGATCCTGATGACGGGGACCGCGCTCGAACTCCCGGTCGTGACTGTCGTCGTGGTGGGGATTCTCACCATCGCGGGCGCGCTCGGGCTCGGCCTGGCGATGGGCGGGCTGAGCGTCCTCTACAAGCGGATCGGGAACGTCACCAACTTCCTGCAGTTCGGCTTCATCGGGCTGATCTCGGCGCCAGCGTTCGACCTGCCGTGGCTGCGCGTCCTCCCGCTGGCCCAGGGGAGCGCGATGCTCCAGCGCGCGATGAAAGACGGCGTCCGGCTCTGGGAGTTCGACCCCGGCGCGGTCGCCCTTCTGGCCGGGACGGCGGTCCTGTACCTGGGGGTGGGGTACCTGGTGTTCGCCCGCGCGACGAAGCGCGCGCGACGACTGGGCGTGCTGGGCGACTACTGACGGGCGTGCTGGGCGACTACTGACGGGCGTGCTGGGCGACTACTGAACGGGACCACCAGTCGTTTTGCTGACCGGCCGGAGTCGAACACGTTCGCCTCGGTCGTGCGGTTTGGCGGGATCGGGTTCGCGGTTTGGCGGGATCGGATGCGTGGTTTGGTGTGGTCGGTCGTCTCTCGACCGGGCGGGTGTGGTGACGGCCACCGAAGGTCGTGGGAACGTTCAACGAATTTCCACGCGAGAGCGGCCACGCGCGGGACGATACAGAAATCTTCAAAGGGCGTCCGGTAGGAGTTGGGAAATAACGATGGCATTGCTCGAGTCAATCGCGTTTGCGCTGTTCGCCCTCGTCACCGTGGGGAGCAGCCTGGGCGTCGTGATGGTTCGCGACGTCTGGCATTCGGCGCTGTTTCTCGGCGTCTCACTGCTCAGTGTAGCAGTGTACTACGTCATGTTGCGCGCCGAGTTCCTCGCCGCGATGCAGATCCTGGTGTACGTTGGCGGGGTCTTGATCCTGATCACGTTCGCCATCATGCTCACCGAGAGAGATAATTCGACCGACCCCGACGCCGACGTCGAGGCCGAGGGAGACGGCGAGGTGACAGCATGACCAAGCGCCCGCGTCTGGCGACGAACGTCACCTTCGCCAACGGGGTCGCGGCGCTCGCGCTGTTCGCCGTCATGGCCTACGTCTTCATGACGGCCAGTTTCCCCAAGCCCGACGGCTTCCCTGCGGGGTCGATCACCGCGAGCATCGGCTATGCGATGTTCGGGATGCTCGACCAGGCCGCCATTCCGGCGGAGAGTTTCCTGGTCGTGTTCATCGTCATCGCGGTCGTCCTCGACGCCGCGCTCGACGCCTCGCTCCTGCTCGCGCGCCGCGAGGAGGACGGCAGCGTCGTCACGGCGCTGACCGACGGCGGCCGCCGACTCCGCGGCGGTGTGTCCGGGACCGAGTCCGGGGCAGCCGACGCGGACTCCGAGGCAACCGACGCGGACCCCGAGGCAACCGACGCGGACCCCGAGGCCGCCGACGCGGACGGGACCGCTTCCGACACGACGACGGAGGGAGGTGAGGCCTGATGGCTATCGAGACCCAGTACTACCTCCTGCTTTCGGCGGCGGTGTTTTGCATCGGCGTCTACGGCATCCTGACGCGGAGCAACGCGCTGTTGTTCCTGATGTCCGTCGAGCTGATGCTCAACGCGGCGAACATCAACCTCGTGGCGTTCTCGTTCCAGCACGGGAACCTCACGGGGCAGGTGTTCGCGCTGTTCGTGATGGCGCTGGCGGCCGCGGAGGTCGCGGTCGGTATCGGCATCATCCTGGTGTTGTACCGCAACTTCGAGGATATCGACGTCACGAAAGCGGCGACGATGAGGTGGTAAGATGGCAGGTGCATTCGACTTCGTTCCGGCGATCGCAGCGCTTCCGCTCCTGGCGTTCGTTATCTCGCTCTTTTTCGGGCAGTACCTGCCCAAGCGAGGCGCCGAGGCCGGCATCATCGCGACCGCAGGCTCGCTCGCGCTCTCCATCTGGACGGCGCTGACCGTCGCCGGGATCACCGGCTCGGAAACGACCTACAACGAGAACCTCTACACGTGGATCGTCGGCCAGGACGCCGGCGCGGTGACGCTCCAGCTCGGCGTCCTCGTCGACCCGCTCGCGGCGCTGATGCTCGTTATCGTCTCCCTCATCGCCTTCCTCGTCCACGTCTTCTCGCTTGGCTACATGAACGACGAGGGCGAGACGGGCTTGCCCCGGTACTACGCCGGTCTCGGCCTGTTCACGGCGAGCATGCTCGGCTTTGTCTTCTCGAACAATCTCCTGATGGCGTTCATGTTCTTCGAGCTGGTGGGGCTGTGTTCGTACCTCCTCATCGGCTTCTGGTTCCGCGATGAGGGGCCGCCCTCCGCGGCGAAGAAGGCGTTCCTGGTCACCCGCTTCGGTGACTATTTCTTCCTCATCGGCGTCGTCGGCGTCTTCGCCACCTTCGGCACGGGCCTGTTCGCGCCCCTGACCGAGGGCGGATCGACCGTCGCACAGAGCTTCCCGCAACTCGCGGAGGAGGCGCTCGCTGACGGTGCTGGCGCCGCGGGCGTCGACACGTTCGGATACGACGCTTCGACGTGGTTCACCGTCCTCGGCCTGCTCGTACTCGGCGGCGTGATCGGCAAGTCGGCGCAGTTCCCGCTGCACACGTGGCTGCCCGACGCGATGGAGGGTCCGACCCCCGTCTCGGCGCTCATCCACGCGGCGACGATGGTCGCGGCCGGCGTCTATCTCGTCGCGCGGATGTACGGCTTCTACCTGCTCAGCCCGACGGCACTGGCCGTCATCGCGCTGGTCGGCGGCTTTACCGCCCTGTTCGCGGCGACGATGGGCGTCGTCAAGCAGGAACTCAAGCAGGTGCTCGCCTACTCCACTATCTCGCAGTACGGCTACATGATGCTCGCGCTCGGTGCGGGTGGATACACGGCCGCAGTCTTCCACCTGACGACCCACGCAGTATTCAAGGCGCTTCTCTTCCTCGGCGCCGGGTCGGTCATCATCGCCATGCACCACGAGGAGAACATGTGGACGATGGGCGGCCTGAAAGACCGCATGCCCGTCACCTACTACACCTTCCTGTCAGGGTCGCTGGCGCTGGCGGGTATCGTACCCTTCGCCGGCTTCTGGTCGAAAGACGAGGTGCTGTACGAGGCCCTGATCCACGGGATGGGCACGAGTGACACCATCGGGACGCTCCTCCTGCTCGGCTACGGGATGGGGCTGCTCGCCGTGTTCTTCACGGCGTTCTACACGTTCCGGATGGTCTTCCTGACCTTCCACGGCGACGCGCGGACGGACGCGGCGAGTCACGCCACCGAGAACCGCTGGAACGTGAAGTTCCCGCTCGCGGTGCTCGGGATCGGTGCGGCGACGGTCGGCTTCATCAACATGGTGCCGGTCAAGGAACTCACGGGCGCCGAGATCGACTATCTCCACCAGTGGCTCAACGGCGACCTCGGGGCGACCGCGAGCCACCACTACTCGGACCTGCTCCACGACGTCGCGCACGTCTCTGCGGCCGATATCGGCCCGCTGGCGCCGGGTGCGGTCTCCCTGCTGCTCGCGCTCGCGGGGCTGGGGACGGCCTGGAAGCTCTACAACGTCCCCGAACCGGTCGAGCACACGGACAAACTGGGCGGTGTGAAGACGCTACTCATGCACAACTACTACCAGGACGAGTATCAGGTCTGGCTGGCACAGGGCGTGACGGTACCGATAGCGCGGGCGGCGGACAAGTTCGACCAGGGCGTCGTCGACGGCGTCGTCAACGGTGTCAGTAGCGTGAGCCTCTTTACCGGTTCGCGGATGCGCCGCATCCAGTCGGGCGTCGTCTCGAACTACGCGACGCTGATGACGCTCTCGCTCGTCCTCTTGCTTCTGGTCTTCGTCGTCGTAGGGGGTGACGTCTGATGCCGATCGCCGGTCCCATCGAGGCGCTGCTCGCTGTGACCTTCCTCGGCGCGCTGGTCACCTTCCTCGCGCCCGACGAGTACGCGGGGAAACTCGCCACCGCGATCAGCCTGCTCCCCGTCGCCGGCGCGGTCTGGATGTACGCCGCCTTCGACGCGTCGGGCAACGCTCTGCTCGGCGCGACGCCGGCCTTCGAGTCGACGCTCGGCTGGATCGCGCTGGGCGGGTACGAGGTGGCCTGGCACGTCGGCGTCGACGGCGTCAGCATGCCGCTGCTCCTGTTGACGACCGTGCTGACGACGCTTGCGCTGGTCAGTTCGTGGACGCCTATCGACGAGCGCCAGTCGCAGTTCTACGGGCTGATGCTCCTGATGGAAGTCAGCCTCATCGGCGTGTTCACCGCGCTGGATTTCCTGCTGTGGCTGGTCTTCTGGGAGTTCGTCCTCGTCCCGATGTACTTCCTCATCGGGATCTGGGGCGGCCCGCGACGGAAGTACGCCGCCATCAAGTTCTTCGTCTACACGAACGTGGCGACGCTGATCATGTTCGTCGGCTTCATGGCGCTGGTGTTCGGGCTGGGCAACTCGGTGACGACGTTCGACCTGCCCGCCATCGCCCAGCAGCTCCGGACGCCCGGCGCGCTCGAACCGCTCTTCGGCATCGAGCCCGGTCAGCTCCGACAGATCGCCTTCGTGCTGATGTTCGCCGGGTTCGCGGTGAAGGTGCCAATCTTCCCGCTGCACACGTGGCTGCCCGACGCACACGTCGAGGCGCCGACGCCCGTCTCGGTCATGCTGGCGGGCGTCCTCCTGAAGATGGGGACCTACGCGCTGTTGCGATTTAACTTCACGATGCTGTCGGACGTGGCGACCGCCGGGCAGACGCCCGCGGTCATCGCCGCCTTCGGCGTGTTCAGCGTCATCTACGGCGCGATGCTCGCGCTGGCCCAGCAGGACCTGAAACGCATCGTCGCCTACTCGTCGGTGTCGTCGATGGGCTACGTCATCCTCGGACTGGTCGCCTTTACCCCGCACGGCTTCGGGGGCGCGACCTTCCAGATGATCTCCCACGGCCTCATCTCCGGGCTGATGTTCATGGCGGTCGGCGTCATCTACAACCAGACGCACACGCGGATGGTCGGCGACATCTCCGGTATCGCGGACCGGATGCCCTGGGCGGTCGGCGTCTTCGTCGCCGCTGCCTTCGGCTACATGGGTCTGCCCTTCATGGCCGGCTTTGCCGGGGAGTATCTCATCTTCCAGGGCGCGTTCCAGTCGACGGTCCTGCCCGCCGCGCCGCTCATGACCGGTATCGCGATGTTCGGTATCGTCATCGTCGCCGGCTACCTGCTGTGGGCGATGCAGCGGACGCTGTTCGGCGAGTACTCGCTCGCGACCGACTACGAGGTGACCCGCGCGCCGATCCAGGACGTCGCGCCGCTGGTCGTCCTACTGGCGCTGGTCATCGCGCTCGGCGTCGACCCGATGCTCGTCTATGACATGATCCAGGACGCGACGGATCCGCTGAGTGAGCCACTCGCCGCGGCTCTGGGAGGTGGGCTGCCGTGATCCTGGACGGCCTCGCGGACTGGGTCGCGCTGACGCCGACGTTCGTGCTCGCGGCGACGGCGCTGCTCTTGCTCGTCGTCGACAGTATCGACCCGCAGCCGGGCACGAGTTCGAACGCGTTGCTCGCCGGCACCGCGACGCTGGGCGCGTTCGTCTCGTTCCTCGTCGCCGGCTACTTCCTCGTCGAGGGAGTCGGCCAGCCCCGCGGGAGCGGCGCTGTCGACCTGTTCGACGGCCAGCTCGTCGTCGACGGGATGGCCTTGTTTTTCGTCGTCATCGTCTCGAGCGTCACCGGGCTGGTGACGCTGGCGAGCTACGACTACCTGGAGGGCCAGGCCCACCAGGCCGAGTACTACACGCTGGTCGTCCTCGCGGCGACGGGGATGTCGCTGATGGCCTCGGCCAACAGCCTCGCGACGGTCTTCGTCAGCCTCGAACTCGCCAGCCTGCCCTCCTACGCGCTGGTCGCGTTCCTGAAACACAATCGCGGGAGCGTCGAGGCGGGGCTGAAGTACTTCCTCGTCGGCGCGCTCTCCTCGGCGGTGCTGGCCTACGGTATCAGCCTCGTCTACGGCGCCAGCGGCTCGCTCCAGCTCGACGCCGTCGCCGCGGCGCTGTCGTCGCCCGGCGACCTCAGCGGGATGCTCGGCATCGGCGTCGTGATGGTGATGCTCGGGTTCGCGTTCAAGACCGCGAGCGTCCCGTTCCACTTCTGGGCGCCCGAAGCGTACGAGGGCGCGCCCGCGCCCGTCTCGGCGTTCATTTCGTCGGCCTCGAAAGCGGCCGGGTTCGTCGTCATGTTCCGCGTGTTCCTGACGGCCTTTCCCGAGGTCGGCGGCCTCGCGGGCGCCGAGACCACCGTCGACTGGGTCAATCTCGCCGTCGTCCTCTCGGTCGTGACGATGACGGTCGGGAACTTCGCGGCCGCGACCCAGGAGAAGGTCAAGCGGATGCTCGCGTACTCGTCGGTCGGCCACGCCGGCTACGTCCTCATCGGCCTCGCGGCGATGGCCTCGCCGGACAAGAGCTTCGTCCTCGGGGCGAGCATGATGCACCTGCTCGTCTACGGGTTCATGAACACCGGCGCGTTCCTGTTCGTCGCGCTGACCGAACACTGGAACGTCGGGCGCACCTTCCAGGACTTCAACGGCCTCGGCAAGCAGGCGCCCGTGGCCTGCGTGGCGATGACCGTCTTCCTCTTTAGCCTCGCCGGCCTGCCCGTCGGCGGCGGGTTCGTCTCGAAACTCTACTTGCTCGCCGCGACCGCACAGGCCGGCGCCTGGCTGCTCGGCGCCGCGCTCATCGTCAACAGCGCGCTCTCGCTGTACTACTACAGCCGCGTCGTCAAGGCGATGTGGATAGAGGAACCCGACGGCGATCTGGAGATCGAGTCTTACCCCTCGTCGCTGTACGCGGCCATCGTCATCGCCGCGTTCGCGACGGTCGTGCTCCTGCCCGCCTTCGGCCTGCTCTCGCCCAGTTCCGTCGACGCCGCCGAGATGATCGTCGACGGCCTGTAAGCGCGCCGCAGCCGTTTTCCGCTTTTATCTTGCTTCCATAGCGGCGCCTATCGTTCGCGTGCCGACAGCTGTGACAGGGGGAACTGCCGACGGCCGCGACAGGGGGAACTGTGGTGGCGCGCGCCGTCGCGGCCGCGAGCGGTGCGAGGCCGACCGGCGCGAGACGCGACTACAGGGAGCGTCTCGGGTCGAGCGAGCGGCG
>Ga0207720_100372_pt1 | contig 33235 bp, 34 predicted proteins | sample A23P2SouthBayCA_2_FD_187751 | JGI IMG/M metagenome (GOLD analysis project Ga0207720, IMG submission 187751) | Aerobic enrichment media microbial communities from Eden Landing Ponds, California, USA - A23 E3 (2) (SPAdes) | ecosystem: Environmental > Aquatic > Marine > Unclassified | place...
TTGACATCCTCCTCCGCGTAAACGCGGAGGAATCCCGAGCGGTGGGAGTTTCAGGTTTGCAACCATGGACGCCGCCACTTCACGGGAGTTCGCGTCTAACCCAGCCATCGTGGCCGGTGGCTGACAGGCGTTCACGAGAACGGAGTTCTCGTGCAGCCCATCAGAAATCTTCGATTTCTGAGGACGGTGCCAAACCGCCGTTACTCCTATCCTCAGCGTCGTTGACTCCCAACTGTTGTTTTTGCCAGCAGGGAGTTGTTGACGCGTTAACAGACTTGGAGTTATCGTCGGGCTTGCTCAGGCTGACGGGCACAGGGACGAACCCTTCGAGGATTCGCGTTCACCACGTTGGCGTTTCGAATACTGTCTCATTGGGTTGGCGGGTAGACCGTGGTTCGAAAATCATAGATTTTCGTCATCACGAGAGAGCAAAGCTCTCTCGAACGACCTCCGAAGGTCGTTCGGAATCCGCTCTGTTCCGACCTGACCTTGCCACTTTGTACGGATTCCTCTCACTTGAGAGTACGGATTGGAAACTCGGGCTCTGCAGTTGTCGGTAGAACGTGTCACTAAGTGACGGCGCGTATCCACGGCCTGAAGGCCATGATATTGCGCCTGTTAAGCGTATAAGAGAGATTTTGCGTTATAGACGCGAGATCAGTCTCTTTCTATAGCTACCGACTGTTGAACCTCAAAGCTCGTCACCTTCGTTGACAGCGTCTCGGCGATCTCTTGGCGCTGCTCGTGAGTGAGATCGTCGCGCTCGAGGACCTGTTTTGCGCTGTGACGAGACGAGGGACATCTTCGCAGGCCGAGACGACGGCTTTCGTCTTGTTACAGTCGTAGAAGTCGGCTGCTCGCTCGATTGCATCCTCGCGATAGGCGTAGTTGCCATCGTCTCGAGCAGGTCGATTTCGCGTTCACAGAGCGCCCTGCCGGATTCGAACCACGCCGACGGCTCGCTTCGCTCGCCGTCGTCTCGTTCGAACCGTCAGGACAGCATGTACTCGCGGCTCACGAGGTGTTCGCCGCGAGAAACATGGGCCCTGCCGGATTCGAACCAACGACCACTCGGTTATGAGCCGAGCGCTCTTACCAGACTGAGCTAAGGGCCCTCCACTCGGCACAAACCGTGCACGCTAATTAACGTTTGCTGTCCGGGTCGCTCGCTGTCTCTCGAGCCGTGAGCTGCTGGCTACTCCTGATACTCCGTCAGCGTCGGCTCGTCCGTCCCGGCGCGGTGGCGCGTCGCCAGCCCCGCGAGGTGGGGCGCTTCGGGGACGATCAACTCCTCACAGGCGGTTTCGCAGGCGCTTTTGCTGCCGGGCAGACAGAACACCGGCGTATCGACGGCGATCCCCGCCGTTGCACGAGACGCCATCGCGCGGGTGCCGACTTCCTCCCACGACAGCGAGCGGAACAACTCGCCAAAGCCCGGTAGCTCGCGCTCGAACAGCGACGCGGTCGCCTCGGGGGAGACGTCGTCGACGGTGACGCCCGTGCCCCCGGTGGTACAGACCACGTCGATATCCTGGCGGGCGACCAGCCCCCGGACGGTGGTCCGGATCGCGGCGTAGTCGTCCCGAACCAGGCGTCGCTCGCGGACCTCGTGGCCTTCGGCTTCGAAACAGTCCTGAATGGTGTCGCCGCCCGGATCGTCGGGATCGGTGTCGGTCGCTCGTGAACTCGAGACGGTCACGATGCCTACGTAAAGCGGGTCGATGAGGTCGTGGCCGTGGTGGTCCGTGGTTCTCCGATCGTCTTCATCGGCCGTCATACAGTGACATCCATGCTGGAGGGAGATAATCCCTCCCCCCGTTCAATGTGTGTGAGTCCCATTGGTCCTGATCGGGGGACTGAACAGACTTCATGCTGAGGCGGGCCACGACGATTACTCGAGGCGATGGCACTGGTCGCTGACCGCAACGATCAGACCGGCGAAATCGATGCTGCCGGTTGGGATGGGTCCCTGACCGGCGTGTCATACGAACGTCGACTGGCTGATTGCGTCGGTGGTCTGACCGTGTTTCTGGGACTGGAGTGTAGGTCACGCAGCCGGAAGTCGCCGCGGCGTCCGTACAACCGTCCGTGCTAAATCGCGCGACGAGCGAGCGGGTCCCGAATTACCCGCGCCGTGGCGCGAAGCTGTGACCATCACGAGAAGGGAACGATTGGTTCCGGTAGCCAGACCGAACACGGCCACAGACGTGACCGAGGAGGGCCCGTTTCGCTCGCCGGTTCTTTCCAATTGACTCGAGTCTAGCGGCGGTCATGAACGGCCGATGATGGGTCGTCTGTCATGGTGTTGCACCCTCACGTCTCGAACACGGTACTCGTACGGAACACGTGTCGAACACGCTGAATTCAAAGGCCACACATACTCAAGGACGATGTGCTGCTGGCTGAAATCGGTATGCAAGATTCCGACTCCGACGGAAAAGGGATTGGGCGTCGGTTGTATCTGTATGGCAGCGCGCTCGCAGTTGGTGGGCTCGCGGGCTGTCTGGGTGTGACGGACGAGCAACAGTCAACGACGGCCGAGTCCGGCGGGCAGGCGACTCGGGACGACGGTGGCGGGAAACGCATTGATAAAAAGACTGATGTCAAGTCGATCACCGACTGTACGACGATCACCGAACCGGGAACATACGTGCTGGCGGCCGACCTTGAGGCCGAGCCGGGCGAAACCTGCATCGAGATCTGCGCGAGCGATGTCACGCTCGACGGACAGGGACGGACGATCACCGGACGTGGCCCGACCGAGCCGCTCGAGGAGCCGTTCGAACTGGCGACCAGTGGCGTCCTCGCTCGACCGGAGCTGACGGGCGCGAGAAAGAAACGCAAGAAGGCCGGCGTCACGCCGCCGCTGACTGATGGTCTCACGAACGTAACGGTTCGGAATCTCACCATCGAGGGATTCGACGCCGGCATCGCTTTCGAGGGGGTGACGGACGGTGTGATCGCGGGGACGACCGTGAGGGCCACGCAGGATGGACTCACATTGCTCCAGTCGGCCGAGAATACGCTCCGCGAGAACAAGACAGTCGACAATGGCCGAACCGGAATTCGACTCGAGCGTGCAGACAGCAATCTGCTGGAAGCGAACACGGCGACCGGGAACGGGATGCCCGCCTCGAAGAACGGCGGCATCGTCCTCATTGACTCGAACGAGACCCGTCTGGTCCACAACGATGTCGATGGAAACATTGCCGGGATCGAACTCACCCGCTCACACGGCAACACGCTCACAGAAAACAGCGTGAGCGGCAACATCTTCGACGGCCTTGTCCTGCTCGAATCGCGGGCGAATACGCTCGTCGGTAACACCGTGAATTTGAACACCAATCTCTTCGGTATCATTCTCGTCGACTCACACGAGACCACGCTCGAGGAAAATACCGCCAACGGGAACGCGCAGGGCGGTATCTTGCTCGTGCAGTCGGCCGAGAATACGCTCATCGGAAACACGGCAAACGAAAATGGACTCGATGGCGGGATCATCCTCACGCGATCGAACGAGAATACACTCTCGAACAACACCGCGAACGACAATGTCGGGGCGAGCGCTCTCGGAGGACCGAACGTCGATCCAACTCTCGGTCCCGGCTTCAACCTGTTTGACTCGAGGTTTAATCGCGGGCGCGGCAACACTGCTCGAGGCAACGACGGCGGGCCGATACGGCTCGTCGGCGGCGAGGGCAACAGTATCGAGATCAACGGGGTCGTCTACACCGAGGCGACTGCGGACGAAACACCACTCGAGGCCGATGAACAACCGTCTCTCTCGGAGCCACTCGAGGTGCTCGCCGAAACCGGCGAGCGAGAGCCACTCTTGGAGACGATCGACGTGGAGGTTGCGGAACGACTATTCGACGGCTACCCAGCGTCGCTACTGCGACGATAGCCTCGAGTCTTGAGCGCAATCACAGCGAGTTTGACCGACCGTCGAAAAACTAGCAGAGCTGAAACACATAGCGTTATAGGCAGAAAAACGCCATCGAAAGAAGTCGGACGCCGAAATCAGGACTCGAACAGGTGCGAGACGGTCGACCTCCCTTCGTTCGGCCGCGTGCGACTCGCGCGTTCGAGTCTGGCTCGTTCCGCCGTTTTTCTCGCCGGGTCCGCTCGGAGCTACCACTCTTCGTGAGTGGGTGCTCGGAAAAAAGCGCCGAAGCCAGGACTCGAACCTGGGACAACCTCGTTAACAGCGAGGTGCTCTACCATCTGAGCTACTTCGGCTTACTCCCTTGTTGCCGGGTGCATTTAATAGGACTTTCGTTTTCCCGGCAGCGGGTTCGATACCCTTTCACGCACCGCTCGAGTGTATCCAGCCATGAGCGATGAGGACGCTGACTGCAACGCCGAGCGGGTCGTCGCCGCGGTACGCGACCGCGTCGATCCGGCTGCCGAGGAACGGGCACGGCTTCGCGAGGTCGCCGACCGGCTGATCGAACGCGCCGAGACGGCGGCCACGGAGCTGTGTGCCGACGCCGACGTTCTGCAGGTCGGCTCGACGGCCAGGAACACCTGGATCAGCGGCGACCGCGATATCGATATTTTCGTCCGCTTCCCGCCGGAGCTCGACCGCGACACCTTAGAAGAGTACGGCCTCGAGGTCGGCCACGCGACGGTGCCCGACGGCCACGAGGAGTACGCCGAACATCCCTACGTGAAAGGCGAAGTCGAGGGGTTCGACATCGACGTCGTTCCCTGTTTTCGTCTCGAATCGGCGACGGAAATCCGATCGGCGGTCGACCGGACGCCCTTTCACACGCAGTATCTCGAGCAGCGACTCGACGACGATCTCGCCGGCGACGTCCGGGTCACGAAGCAGTTCCTCAAGGGGATCGGTGTCTACGGCAGCGACCTCCGAACCCAGGGCTTCAGCGGCTATCTCACCGAACTGCTCGTCTGCGAGTACGGTGGCTTTCGGTCGCTGCTCGAGGCGGCCGCCGACTGGCACCCGCCGGTCGAACTCGACCCCGAAGCCCACGGTCGCGCGAGCTTCGACGATCCGCTGGTCGTCATCGATCCTACCGACCCCGAGCGAAACGTCGCCGCCGTCTGTGCGGCCGAGAACGTCGCGCGGTTCCAACACTATGCCCGCGCGTTCCTCGCGACCCCACGAACCGACTACTTCGACGCCGACGACCCGGAACCACTGACTGAAGCAGCGCTCCGTGAGCACCTCGAGCAACGAGCCACCACGCCCGTCGCCATCCGGTTCGACGCCCCGGATCTCGTCGAGGATCAGCTCTACCCACAACTCTACAAGTCACTCGACGGAATCACGAACGGGCTCGACGATCGCGGATTCGACGTGTTTCGGGCGACGACGTTCGCCGACGACACCGCCGTCGTCTTCGCCGAACTCGCCGTCAGCGAACGGCCAGCCGTCGAGCGCCACGAAGGGCCGCCGGTTCAGGTTCGTGACCACGCCGCCGGCTTCTACGACGCCTACGCGGACGACCCCGACGCCTACGGTCCCTTCATCCAGGACGGCCGGTACGTCACCGAGCGCCCGCGATCGTTTACCACGGCTTGTGCGTTCCTCGAAAGCGACCGGCTTTTCGATGTCGGCCTCGGTGCACACGTCGAGACGGCACTCGAGGACGACTACGAGGTCCTCGTCGGCACCGAGATCGTGGCGTTGCTCGACGAGTTCGGACAAGAGTTGGCAGCGTATTTCGACCCGCAGCCCTGAGACAGCCCTGATAGCTTCTCAGAGGCTGTCGACATCCACGTCGAGGTCGTGTTCCGCGAGCACGTCGTCGAGGGTGTCGATCGCCTTGTCGCTGGGGTCGTCGTCGGGTTCGATCGGTTCGCGGCCGTCGAAGGTCTCGTGGACGAGTGCGACGCTGTCGGCGAGGACGTCCAGCCCGTAGCCGCCCTCGAGGATAAAGGCCAATGCAGCGTCGAGGTCGTCGGCGAGTGACCGCATGCGGTCGCTCATGAGCGCATAGGCCTCCGTCGAGAGCCGGATTCGCGAGATCGGGTCGTGTTGATGGGCGTCAAAGCCCGCACTGATGAGGACGAGATCCGGATCGAACGCGGTAAACGCGGCGGCGATCGGCCCGTCGATGGCGGCCAGATAGCCGTTCTCGTCGGTGCCAGCCGGCATCGGGATGTTCATCGTCGTCCCCTCCCCGTCGCCCTCGCCGGTTTCGTCGATGTCGCCGGAGCCGGGATAGAGTCCCTGCTCGTGGATCGAGACAAAGAACACGTCGTCGCTGTCGTAGAAGATATCGTGTGTCCCGTTGCCGTGGTGGACGTCCCAGTCGAGGATCGCCACGCGGTCGACGTCGTAGTCGTCGTGATCGAGCGCATACTGGGCGGCGACGGCGGCGTTGTTGACGAAACAAAACCCCATCGCGTCGTCGTAGATCGCGTGGTGGCCCGGCGGCCGGCCGATCGAAAACGGCGTCTTGCGACCTGTCGCTCCCTCGAGCGCTGCTTCGGCGGCCCAACAGGCGAGCCCGGCACTCCGGCGAGCCGCATCCCAGGTGGCCTCGACGGCGGTGGTATCAGGATCCCAGTTGCCGCCGCCGTTCTCACAGAACTCCCGGACCTCTTCGAGATACTCCCGATCGTGGACGGCCGCCATCGTCTCGAGGTCGCAGGGCTCGGCCTCGACGTATTCGACGCCGTGTTTGCGCTTCAGTCGTTCCCGGATCGCTCGTAGCCGGTCCGGCGACTCCGGGTGTCGCGAACCGGGATCGTGTGCGAGACAGTCCTCGCTGTAGCCGAACTGCATTTGCTCACTCGAATAACGAAAAGTATGTCTCGATGTCGTCGTTGGTGATCGTCCGCCGGTCGGCGTGGCGTGCGAGGATCGCCGCCGCCCGGGCGACGTTGTCGGCGTAATCCTCGAGGATGTCGGCCAGCGCGACGCGGGCGTCCATCGAGACGCGATAGCGGTCGTCGATCTCCAACCGAGCGATGCGATCAACCGGTGCGACCGGTAACTCGAGGTCGTCTTTGTCGATGACCGCCTCGACCCCGAAATCCTGGGCCATCAGTGTCTTGCGGCCGTCCGCCGTCGCCTCCTCGGCGGCGTCGATCGCGAGCTCGCTCCCGTGTTCCTGAATCCGCGTTGCGAGTTCCTTGGACGCGTCGGCGCTCACCCGAAGCTCGCCCGCGTTCCGCCGGATGATCGTATCCACCGGGGCGAACGGGAGTTCGACGTTCATATCACTATAGGCGAAGCTAACGCCCTTAACGCTTTTCCTAGGCTCGTGATGGGGTTGCTCGAGGCGTCAGAACACGTCGTTTGCCTCGAGACGACCATCGCGGACGACCCCTCGGGCGGTTACCTCCTCGCCGAGACCGACATCGGCATCGGTTGCGACACTCATGGTCTCTTCCCCGTCGTCGAGGACGACCGGATCGCCCGCCTGCACGACGACGCCGGTAAACTCGAGTTCCTCGCCGTCCGACGGCTCGGTCGTCGTCGTCGACCCGGTGTCGGTACCGGTGCCATCTGTTGCCGTTTCTTCGTCGGTTCCGTCGCCGGCAAAAGCAGACAGCCCGGCGTTTTCGTCGCTCGAGTCGGCGGCATCCGGAGACTCACTCGAGCCGGCCGACTCGGATTCTAAGACCGTAACCGTCGACTGCCAGCCGGCGGAGGCCTCGAGGTCGTCCTGCCAGCCGTCCTGAATCTCGACATCGCCAAGTGCGACCTCGTCGCCCGGCCCCACGTCGAGGTCGGCCTTCTCGCCCCACAGCGCCACGCGGATGTCGCCGGTCGCATCCTGGACGCGGATGTTCCGGACCTGTCCCTCGGAGCCGTCGTCGCGGTCGAACGTCCGTTTGGGGTCGGCAGAGCGGACGACACCCGCGATGTCGACCGTCTGGCCGATCTCGAGGTCCTCGATCGGCGTGCTCTCGGGGACGTACTCGACGTCTTCGTCGACCGCTTCAACGGCACCGCGGTTGCCGACGTGGAGCTCGAGGCTGCCATCGCGTTCCTTGACGTAGCCGTCGATCACTTCGACGGTTTCGCCGGCCTCGAGTTCCGTGGCAAGATCAGCCTGTTCGTCCCAGAGCGTTACGCGCACGCGCCCGGTGGAATCCCCGAGGATGAGGTTGGAGACTTTTCCCTCGGAGCCGTCGTCGCGGTCGAACGTGCGCACGCTATCGGTGTCCAAAAGCAGGCCGACGAGGGTGACATTCGAGAGACCAAGCGAGAGGTCCTCGATCGCGTACGTATCGGAGACCTGCACGTCGACCTCGGTGTCGTCGTCGGGTTCGACATCGTCGACGCTGACCTCAACGCCGCTAAAGCCCTCTTTGGGGCGGCCCTTGATCCGGAGAACCTGTCCCTCCTCGAGTTCCTCGATGGCGGCTTCGGCGTGGTCATCCCAGAAGGCCGCGCGCACTGACCCGGTTTCGTCTGCGACCTCGACGTTGACGACCTGGCCGTCTTCGTCCTCGCCGTCACGCTCGAAGGTTCGTTTCTCGCCGATCGAAATCACCTTGGCGACGAACTTCGCCTCTTCCATGCCAGGCTCGATATCGGCGATACCACCGACCTCGCTCTCGCCGACTTCGTGAGCGACGAGCATCGCCGCCGTCTCTTCGTCCGCGAGCCCCCCCATCTGCTCGACTTTTGCCTCGACGGCCTCGCGAAACTCCTCGAGAGAAACGTCGGCCTCAAGGTCCTCGTATACACCCTCGATGTCGCTCATTCTATGCTCGTGCATGGGTAGCCCGCGCATAAGCGTTATTCATTCGCTGCTTTCCTGTGAGGGAGTGTTCGACGAGTACAGTACGCATACTGGCTGGATCGACCCATTCCGTCGTCACAGCCCCAGCACGGAACCGCCACGACTGGTCGGGGCTCGAGCGGAGACACATACCCCACCTGGGCGCCTTTCAGTATATAAATCCCTGGCTGGGTACTGTGACACTTCGTCCCTCGAGACGTGTCGGCAGACAGCAGGAATCGACAGCCAGCGGCGGCTTCGTTTCGAAAGGGCTTTAATGGTTACCCGGTTACGTAGAGATGAGTCCTGATAGGGTAGTGGACTATCCTCTTGGCTTGCGGAGCCAGGGACCGGAGTTCAAATCTCCGTCAGGACGTTTCTGCCGACACCAAACCGCGAGCAGAGCGAGCGGCTGTCTAACGCGAAGATTTGAGCAGACAAGTTGCAGCCTGGAACGGCGCGTTGCGCCGCATGCCCGGAAATCTTGGCGTGTCCAAATCTCCGTCAGGACGCTCACTCCTTTCGAGTACGTCACGTTGTTCAGCACTTGCTGCGCCGTTCGGTCCTGACGTGCCTGACGCTCACTGCGTTCGCGTCAGACTCCGGCAGGACGTCGTGACCAATGTAACACCGACGAGCCACCGCCCGGAATCGCCGTGGGCGAGCACTATAGACGATGCAATCGGTGTGAAAATCGAGTTGGAACCGTAGTTTACCCCGCCAGTGCGAACCAGAATTGGGGAAGATCGAACAGTTGCCAGAGGATATGAACGGCACCACCGGCGACGGCGGCGGGGATCACCGTATAGATCGTTGCGACGATCGCTGCTCGATAGTCGATCGCCAGCAGTGGGAAGAACGCATCGCCGTCCTGGCTAATCGCGTTGGCGAGAAGTGCTGAAAACGGGATCGCACCTTCGCCGTACGCTGTGGCGATCCCGACGTGTACACCACAGCCCGGTAGTGCTCCGACGAGCGCACCGCCGATGGGTGCAAGCATCCCCGCAGTCGGTAGTTGCGCAAACTGGACGTCGGCCACGGTCGCGAGTTCGAACGCGAAGAGTGCGACTGCGACCCAGAGGACGATCCGGCTCGTCGACGCGGCACTCCGCCACAGCGCGGACACGAATCGACGCAGACCGGTCCGATCGGTGGCCGGTGCCGTTCCGCGGACGTACACGTATACGGAGAGGGCGATCCCTGTCACGCCGACGGCCGCTATGAGGTCGGTTTCCCAGAGGACGAGCTGTGGCTCGGATTGCGTGAGGAGTGCGCTCATACTGACGCCCAGTCCGACGAGGGCGATCGTCCACCACGAAACCAGCACGGCCCACGACCACAGGTTTGCCGCAGTGGCGACCGAACTGGCCGACCGACAGGCAGTGCCACAGGCCGCGTGCCCGGATCGAGTGGCCATGCCGCCGTCGGCGGCCGTCGCCGGCTGTCTGACGATCCGATCGATTCGGGCCGTCCCCGTCCCGTACTTTTCTATTAGCAGCCCGGAGAGAACCGCCGTCACGAATGCGATCCCGTACGCGATTGGGGCCACTTCGGGCGCGACAGCGAGCAAGACGAACGCCGAATCGCCGGCCGTCGCCGCCAACGTCGCGACGACGGTTCCGAACCCGACGGCACCACGACCGTACAGTGGCATCACGGCGATTGCTCCACCACAGCCAGGAATCAATCCGAGTACCGCTCCACCAACTGGCTGGAGGGACTCCGATTCACTGAACCAGGAGACGATCGTGTCATTGACGACGAGCCGTCCAATTTCGACTACCAGGACCGACAGTGCAACGAGCGACCCGATGATCGCCCACGTTTCGATGGCTACCTCCGAGAGCATCTCCACGATCATCTCCAACCACCAGCCCGCCATCCCCCGCAACCGGGGCACCGATGTGAACACCACCACTCGAGTCTCCCTGCAGCGATCGTCCGTTGCATCCTTGGTTTTAGGTTGCCCTAAAACAACTTAACCGTTACAGACGACGAAACCGTTTCGGGTTTGATACGCGCTCTCGCCCCGGCTTGTGAAATTATCGCTGGTAATCGAGCGGAAGGGGGAACCGCGAAACCGTCACTGCCCGTCGTCGATCACGAGACCAGCATATTGCAATCGTCGGGCTCGGTTGCCTCGCAGTACTCGTTGCATGGCTGATCGAATCGGTCGCTGAGCTTGCAAACGTCCTCGTGCGAGAGCAGTCGGCCGATACGATAGGCCTGTTCGCGCTGTAACTGGACGCGTGACGTGACCTCGAAAAACCGTTGGACAGCACAGCGTCGCCAGCGGAATTCCCGGGCCACACGCTCGCCACACGCTGTTAGCTCGGCACCGTAATACGGTTCGTGCGTTACCAGTCCCTTCTTCTCGAAGCTATCGAGCATTTCGGTCACGCTCGCCGCACTGACCTCGAGGAAGTCGGCGAGTTCGCTGTTGCTAATCGGTGGGTCGTCGGCCAGCGTCAGGGTCAACAGCCCACAGAGATATCGGCCTTCACTGAGGCTGACTGTCCGCTCGTCGTCACTTGTGGTTGCCATCGGCCTAGTTCGGGGTTTCAGTACTCGCCGAATCGACCGTCCCGTCCCCGCGACCGTCTGCTCGCCAGTAGACGACCGTCCGACCGGTCTTTCGTCGGCACAACTCGCCGTCGGAGACGAGTCGATTGAGTTTCCGTCGTGCGGCTTCCGTCGTGATCCCGAGGCCGTCCGCGACATCGGTCGTCGTGACGACCGGGCCAGCGACGTTGTCGAACACTGCGAGCACGTCGTTGCCCCCGATCGTCTGGACGAACTGCCCGTCATCGTCACGCAGCCGTTTCCGTCGTCGCTTTCGGCGGCCGGTCGTTCTCGCTCCCCGCCCTTGTCCGTGTCCGGATGCCATCACGTTCACTACCCGTGGCGGTACCTATACCCTGTTGCTAGTACCAATATTGTATTCGAAACTGCTTCGTCTCCGGACAACCCGAAACGCGAGTCCCCTCGAGGCGCGCTCTCGAGGGTGCATCGGCACCGACACATCTGCCAGTAGCAGCGTTTCTCGAATTCGATATCGTCTTCGTCGGCACGAGCATGGAACGAATCGCCGTCTTCGACGTCGAATTCTCGGTTCCCGGACGGATCGCCTTCGACAGCGACGCTGAGCGTGTGCGTGTCCGACGACAGCGCCTCGTCGTGTTCGAACGCGTGCGAGTTGTCCACCCCGAGCGTGGGCTTTCCCCTCGGAGTCACGGCGGCAGCTACTCGCTTCGGTCTCTGTAGAAACTGGGTGAGAGGAGTAAGCCCCCTTCTGTTCATCCCGGCATTCGGCTGAGCGTCCGCACCGTCCGCGGCGAGGCCGCGGGGTGTTCGGGCTACCACGGGACGGACTTGCACCGGTGAGGGTTCGCCGTTCCATCGATCCTCGGCCGTCAGTGCGTGGTCGGTCACGTCGAGCGTGACCTGCGGAGTTCAACCGCGAGCAACATGCGACCACGCTTCCCTCTGCGGGTTAGCTCCCCTTCCTCTCGGTCGGGTTCGCGCGCATCATCGGTCGGGCCGAGACGTGTCGTTTCTGTTCCAGAGCCAGCGGTCTCCCGCTCCGGACTTGCGTCCGGTCACCTGCCCGAACAGGTGGGGGGACTTTCCTCGCGAGCGTTGGGCAACCCAGAGGGTTGGCCAACGTTACGAGCGTGACGTCCCGAAGGGACGGATCACGAAAGGTAGTCGCGCCGTTGCCGGCACGACCATCGCGGCAGCCAGGCTCTCTCTCCCAGTCATTGTAGGAGCGGTTGCCGAATAAGTCCCCCGATTGGGGCTCCAAAAAGCGCCCATCGACGAATGGAAGCGCTTTAGGACGACTACTGCTATGGTTATCTGTATGTCCCAGGGACAGGGCGTCGACCTTTCCTACGAGGACGGTGCACGTGCGGTCGAACTCGCGCGCGAAGCCGTCGACTCCTACGTACGACACGGGCAGCGAGAACAACCGGGCAGCATGCGCGAAGCCTTCTACGAGCGAACCGGGGCGTTCGTCCGCCTCGAGTCGACTCGTGGCCGCGGCAGCCTGCGTGGCTGTGCAGGTGGCTATCGCTCTGGCGACCAGCTCGGCCACGTCATCGTCGACGCGGCGATCGAAGCAGCCAGTGGGGACTCCTGTGGCTCCGAGGTCAGCCCCTCGGAACTATCAAATCTGACGGTCTCGGTCTGTATCGTCAGAAACGTCGTGCTGACAGACGACCCGCTGGCCGACCTCGAGGTCGGCACCCATGGCGTCGCCGTCGACGGCGGCGAGGGTGGCTGGCTCTATCCGACGGTCCCAGTCGAAAACGGCTGGACCGCTCGCGAATATCTCGAGCGCACCTGCCGAAAAGCAAAGCTCGCGCCGGATGCATGGCAAGACGGCAATGTTGGCGTCACGCTGTTCGAAGGCCAGGTGTTCCGCGAGCGCGAGGCTGACGGCAGTATCGAACAAGTCTGAACGGGCCCGTGGTTCTTCGAGATACTTAGTACGCCGATAGCAATGCACAACGCCGTTCGTTCCCGCTCGTAGCTCGTGTCGTCGCTCGGTTCGGCTGCTCAATCGGGATTCAGGCGTTCGAGTTTCGCCTCGAGCAATGCGTTCAGCGCCGCGAACACGTAGTGGACGGTAAACCAGAGGACGAACAGGTTGACGACGAGGATCAGCGGGACCGAGAGCAGTGTCGGCCCCGGGAGGAGGAGCACCGTACAGACGCCACCGACCGCAAAGACGATGACGAGGCGGATCGCAAGCTGCGTCGCGATTCGAGAGTGTGGGGGGTCAGCGGCAGCGGCCATCGATGATCTGTTTTCCCGCCTCCGGGAAAAGGTCAACTATCCTATCTGAGTTGGCGTGCTCTCGCATTCGCGTCCAGGCCAGCCCACGCAGCTATCGGTCGGGTGGCGGCGTCTAGTGGTCGAATCCGACCGCTTCAGCGTCGGCCAGACACCGCTCGGTCGCGTCCGCGAGATCGAACTCGCGGACGATCTCGCCGTCGCGGACCAGTGGCTCGAGCAACGAGTCACCCTCGGCTGGCCCATCGCGATCGGCCAGCGTGACGTGGTGGCCGCCGTCGGGGGTCCGAGAGACGTCTTTGATGCCGGAGAGCTTCCCGCGCTTGGAGATGGGTTCGCCGTCGTCGCCGGACTGCGTCCGACTGCTCGAGGGATCTTCCGATCCCTCGCTGATTTCGACGATGTCGAGACTGAAGTCGATCGAATCGGCATCGGTGATATGGCTGCCGACGCCGAAGCCGTCGGCGACGTCGCGCAGTTCCCGGATCGTTTCGGGGGTGAGCCCGCCGCTACAGAAGATATCGACGTCCTCGTAACCCCGTGCGTCGAGGTCCCAGCGCACTTCGCGGATGATGTGGCGGAAGTCGCCGCGTCGGGAGCCCGTCGTGTCGATGCGGACGCCATCTAGATCGTCGCCGAGGGTTTCGGCGGCTAGCAGACTCTCGCTTTTCTCATCCCAGAAGGTGTCGACCAGCGCGATCCGCGGCACGTCCGCGCCGACAGCCTCGTCGAACGCCGTCCAGGCCTCGTCTTGGTGCCCCTCGCCGAAGCAGAACATGAGCGCGTGAGGCATCGTGCCGCCCGCCTCGCGGCCGAGGATCTCCCCTGCTGCGACGTGTGAGAACCCATCGAGGCCGGCGAGCAACGCGGCGCGTTCGACGGTCGCCGCGATCGACGGGTGGACGTGGCGCGCGCCGAACGACAACACCAGCGATTCGGGGGCTGCCAGTCTGGCCTCGAGCGCGGCCGTCGCGAAGCCACTCGGCTGCGACAGGAAGCCGAGCAGCGAGGTCTCGAGTTCCGCGAACTCGAGGTATGGGCCCTCGATCCGGAGGACGGGTCCACCGTCGAACAGCTGGCCGTCAGGAAGCGCATCGATATCGACGGGGCGGCCCTCGAACAGCGTTGCCACGTCTTTCACACCGGTAAAAACCTCGAACTCCCCGGTCGGGAACTGGTCTGCGGTCACTTCGGCGACGACGTGGGGGTTTTTCCCCGCGTGCTCGAGCGTGGCCCGCGTGCGCTCGAAGTAGGCGTCAGTCGCGTCCCCCTCGAGAATCGCCTCCGAGGGGATGGTTCCGAACGGATTTGACATATCGCCGATTTCCCGCGGGAGGCAAAAAAGCTACCCGTCTGCCGGCGTCCGAGGGTGACGTGAAGCCGCCGGGAGTAAGATTTCTGATCTGTTTTGCCCCATGTGGCTCGTGCAACGGGCCGCTATCGCCTGCGGCCGACGGCGAGCCAGACACCCGTTCCGAACAACGCGACTGCGATCACGCCGACCGCGGCTGTCACCCCGAAGCCGGAGGTTGCTTCGGGCGCGGCACCGGCGTCGACGTTCGACAGCGCTGCCACCGACGGGGCGCGGACGATCGTCGCCGTCGTTCCGTTTCGCTCGAAATAGTACGCGCCCGAGTAGCCGCCATCGTCGATCACGAACGTGTTCTGACGACCTGCGACGGGCTCGGCATCGTGGTTCGCGAGCAGTTCTCGATACCCCTCGAGGAACTCGCCGGTATCCTCGGTCGACTGCCACTCCGTTCGCCAGACGTAGCCGGCCTGGCCCGCCGCGTCGGCGGGATCGGTCGCGTTATCGATCTCCGCAGCGGTGTAGATAACCAGCTTGTCACCGGCCCAGCCGTCGGTGACGGTGTGATCGTAATTGAACCCACGCCCGCCGCCTAGGACGTCGAGATCGGTCCCGTCGAGCACGGACGGCTGGCCCTGAGTCATCGCGTCGGCGGCGAACATCGCCACCATCCCTGCTTCACCGATGGTGTCGTTTGCCACCACACCGTCGACGGTGAGCTGTCGCCAGCCGTCGCTCGAGCGGTCGGGGACCGAGACATTCGCCGGCTCGCGCTCGGAGCCGGGATGGATGACTGCCGACGTGGTTGCCGGCGGCTCGTCGTAGGCCGCGTTGACCGCCGACCAGCCCTCGCCTTGCTGGCGCAGGGAGTCGATGTAGTCTGGCCCGTCGCTGTAGGGCTGGTAGATCGCGACGTAGATGCCCCAATTGACGTCGAATTGGCCGGATCCACCGCCGCTACGGGGTGTAAGACAGTCCCACGTGACACCACAGCGACGCTCGTATTCGCGTTCGACCCAGCTCGCATCCCCTTCGATCAACCCCTTCGTCGCCAGGGTCGCGTCCTGTGTCGAGCCGTTGAGCTCCGAGAGGTTGAATCGCTGGTCTTGCAGGGCATGAACGAGCTCGTGGCCGAGCGTGAGTTCGTCCAACGCCGGTGTTTCGGGATTTTCGGAGACGATAACGATCTCGTCAGTCTCGGGGTCGTAGTAGCCCTTGACGGCACCGCCGTACACTGTCTTGGTCGCGTTGACTGCCGTCGTGTCCCGACCGACTGTAAACAACGCTTCGTAACCGATGTTCTGTTCTACCCGCTCGGCTGTCGTATAGTTCTCGAAGCGCTCGTCGTTGGTCTGTCGGTAGGTTTCGCGGGAGACGACGTCGACGGCGACTCCCTCTTTGAACGTTTGGTTCCGCAGTACCTCGACGCGAGCCATCGCTCGGTAGACGACGGGCTCGAGGTCGTCGTCGTCGACGACCGCGTCCGTCTGGTTGTCGACGGGCAACTCGTCGTCATACCAGTAGCCTTCGACGTAGCCGACGGTATCTTCGGTCGATGGGTTCGCGGGGCGGTCGTCCGGTGGGGCAACCGCGGCGGTTGTGGCCGTGGTCGATTCCAGACGAGGGGTCGGTTCGGCTCGATCGACACTGGCGGCAGTCGTCCCGCTGGAAGCTGCGGTCGCGCTGGCTGCGAGGGCCGGGCCGGCGAGGCCGCTTGTCACCAGCGCTCCAGCGAGGACCAGTACGAGGAGGACGACGGAGGTGCGGGGGCGCGTCGATGGCATCTGACGTGACTAGTGATCCATTTGAATAGAAGTGCAAAAAGCACGACGGTCAGATCGCCACTCACTCGGCGTCGGTCGACGCGGCCCGCCGACCAAACAGGACGCTCAGAACCGCAGCCGCGAGGCCGGCCAGCAGGGCGAGCGCCCGCCGGTGCATCGACGCCTGCAGCTCGTAACTCCGGTCGCGCGCCTGATCGTCGAACGGTAGCCACTGAAAGTCAATGCACACCCGATCGCATGACGGCTGTGCGATCGATGTGTGAATCGTTTCAGTTGTTACTATAGAACCGGGGCTGCAGCGGACACGAACGTTTTCACGGCTCCGCCCGTACGACCGCCTAGCTATGCGCCTCGAGCCAGACCGCACAGCAGTGGTGGTCGTCGACATGCAAAACGGGTTCTGTCACCCAGAGGGATCGCTGTACGCGCCGGGCAGCGAGGCCGTCATCGAGCCGACCGCTGACCTGGTCGAGCGCGCCCGCGAGGCTGGCGTCCAGATAATCTTCACCCGCGACGTCCACCCACCGGAACAGTTCGATGACGCCCACTACTACGACGAGTTCGAGCAGTGGGGCGAACACGTCCTCGAGGACTCGTGGGAAGCCGAAATCGTCGACGAACTCCCCGTCATGGAGGACGATCACATCATCGAGAAACACACCTACGACGCCTTCTACAACACCGAACTCGAGGGGTGGCTGACGGCCCGCGACATCCACGATTTGGTGATCTGTGGCACCCTCGCGAACGTCTGCGTGCTCCATACCGGCGGCAGTGCTGGGGTACGGGACTTCCGCCCAATCCTGGTCGAAGATTGTATCGGCGCACTCGAGGACGAACACCACGAGTACGCCTTAGAGCACGCCGACTGGCTGTTCGGCGAGGTTGAATCGAGCGCCGACCTCGAGTTCGCCTAATTGCGACAGCCGTCCCACCGGCTTTTTCGTCGCCGCCGATCCAACGTGCGGTATGAACGGCTTGCAGCCACGTCGTGCGCCCTCGACGATCCAGGTGTGGACGGACGGTGACGGTCGATGAACCAACAACAGTTGCGACCACTGTATCTGCTCGGCATTGCGGCCAGTGCATACGCGCTCTGGTACTTCGCCACGGCTGGCTCGAATCTGTATGCGATCGTGTTCGGACTCGTGACAGTTGTGCTCGTGGTACGGCTTCGAAAACTGATTGCTGGCTCCTGAGACGGTGCTGTAAGCCCGCTCTTACTGTGACCGGAAGACCCGGTATGCGCCCTGTCCGATGGCGACGATTTTCGTCTCCCCGTCAGGCGTCGTGCTTTCGACGGTGACCTCGCTGACACCGACGCTGCTACCGACTCGGATTACATCTGCAGTCGCGACGAGATCGCCCGTTGCCGGGCGCAGATAGTTGACGTTCAGGTTGATCGTCGCGATTTTCGTCTCGAAGGGGTCGTCCATCGCCGTCCGAAGCGAGAGGCCGCCGACGGTGTCGATAAGTGTCGCTGCGACGCCACCGTGGAGGTCCGCCGGCTCGTCGGGGTCGGCGGTTGGCCGCGTGTTCGTCAGCTTCTCGTCGTAGGGAATCGACATCGTCATCGTCCCATCGCCGACGTTGTCGACGCTCGTATTGAGCCACGCGAGGAACTCGTGGTCCTCCTCGAGAGAGTATTGGAGCAGACTCTCGAGGTCGTCGAACTCGTCGAACACGTCCGCCGGTGGCGTCTCCTCGGTCATAGCCTCTCGTCTGTGAGCGACGGTCTTGATGGCTACGTTTCTCGATGTCTTCTTTCGTCTCGGTCGCTCGAGCGAATCCGCACCCGAACCCGCTCGCCGACCGCGAACGACCGCTCGGGACAGATCAGTTTCGCCCCGAAGTCCCCATCCTGCGCACAGAACAGCGACAGCCCGGTGATCGGCTCGTCGTTTGCCATCACGGTCACGTCGTCCCACGTGATCGTGCGGCCCTCGGCAATACCGACTTGATCGCCGTTCAGCGCGACCACGGGGTCGGGATCGTCGTCACGCTCGAGCACCCCGCCGCCCTCGTAGTGTGGCAGCCCGCCATCCAAGACGCCGCCCCCGTCGGCGCGCACGCCGGCGAAACCAGCGCCGGGGGCGGGGTGTGTGGGTGCGTCGAGCACCGCATAGGTGTCGCCGGTCGCGACGACGCGGCCGGTGCCGTCCCACTCGAGTGGCCGAACCGAGACGCCGAGTTCGATCGGGAGCGACCCCGATGCCCGGTAGGGATTCTGTTCGGGACCGCGAAATCCCACGTGGAGGTGGTTGTCGACCCAGGGGGCGAAAAAGCCAGCCCGGACGAGGCGGCCGAGCGACTCCCCTCGTTCGACAACGTCGTCGGCCGCGACCGACGGCTCGACGTGGAGGGTTCTGACCGTCAGTCCCGCGAGCGGACTCGAGTCAGCGGGCTCGAGCAGGATCAGGTGATCGTGTTCTGGCGCGTAGGGTTTCGGCGGCGCGCGGACGGTGCGGGTCTCGCGGATGGTCCCGGCGACCGGGCTCGGCGCGGCGGTCGTCCGGCCGTCGACCAGCGTCCCGGGATAGAGATCGATCGCACAGCCGCCGTCGTGGGCGGGATACGGCGAGTTGTACAGCGAGAAGCGCTCGTACTGCGCCAGTACGGGTTCGGGAAGCGTGACGGCCATCGGATATGAACGCTGGGCGGCGGGAGCGTTTAGACCCACCGGGTCTAACCCGAGGTATGCGCGTCTTTCGTGGCCGGGCAGGGTCCATCGCGGCTGATCGCGACGTGAGTCGACGGCTGCTTTCGATCGCTGCTGACGGCGACCCCGCCGTCCGCGTTTGGACGCCCCATCGACAGATCGCCTTCGGCCGTCGAGACGCTCGCCGCGATGGATACGAGCGCGCCCGTGTGGCTGCCACCGAGCGTGGGTTCCCGCCGATCGAGCGCGACGTCGGGGGTCGTGCGGTGGCCTACGACGGCACGACGACGCTGGCGTTTGCTCGTGCCGAGCCGGTTACTAACGGCAGAACTGGGACGACCGAGCGGTACGAGCGCGCTACGGCCGCCCTCGAGCAGGCGCTTCAGAACCTCGGCCTCGAGCCGAGCCACGGCGAACCCGACGACTCGTTTTGTCCCGGCACGCACTCGCTTTCTGTCAATACGCGCGCGGACGGGCGAGAGCGCAAGATCGTCGGCATCGCCCAGCGCGTTCGCAGTGACGCCGCCCTCGTCGCCGGAATCGTGCTGGTGGCCAATCGTGTCGACCTCTCGGCCGTGCTCGAGACGGTCTACGACGCGCTCGACGTGGCGCTCGAGCCGGCATCAGTGGGGAGTATCGCGGCTGCGGGCGGGCCGTCCGATCCCGAGCCCGTTCGCGCGGCGGTCGAAGACGCGCTGGTTGGCGACGCGACAGCCGTTTCGATCGAATCGCTATGAGAGATTGAGATACTGTTTTTTCGCTTCGCGGTGTTCAACTCGCATATGACGAGCCGATCACGACCGGAGGGAACGCAATGACGACGGACGAGTCAGCCGATGATGGGCCGAACCTGACCGAATCCCTGTGGAACGAGCTCCTCGACGATACACGGGCGGTCGCAGATGAGTACCGCGAGGACGGCTGGGACGTCGTCGTCCTCGAGCCGACCGACATCGAACCAGTCGACAGCGAGGAGCGGGTCGGCCTCGACGTGACGGTCAGCGCCGACGAGTACGATGTCGTCGCGGGACTCATCGACGACGGTAATGTAACGATCACCGCGGCGGACGTCTACTATCGACCGCTCGCCGAGGTGGAGACCGACCAGCGGGTCGCTCTCGCAGTCGAGCGCGATGACGACAGCGAGACGGCGGTCTTCGTCCCGCTTGCGTACGATATCACGGCTGTTCGCCCCGTCTTCGAAACGGCGCTGCTCGAAGACCAACTGCTGGTGCACGTACTGGCCGATCCGGACGACGGCTGGGTCAGCTTCTCCCACGACGATCCGTCGCTGTTTCTCGAGGAGTCGGACGTTCGAGCCTGGGACGCGGAGTAAGCTGACTCACTCCCCGGTTCGAAACGACAGATCGAGCGACGGTGCCGAGTGAGTCAGCGACCCCATCGAGATCACGTCGACGCCGGTCGCGGCGTAGTCGGGCACGTCCGCGAGGGTGACCCCGCCGCTGGCTTCGGCCAGCACGCCCTCGTAGTCGGCGAGTTCGCCGACGGTTGCCCGCGTCTGCTCGGGTGTCATGTTGTCGAGCAAGATGATGTCCGCGCCCGCCGCGGCCGCTCGCGGGGCGTCGGCGACGGTCTCGACCTCGACTTCGACCTTCGTCGCGAACGACGTTCGCTCCTGAAAGCGTTCGACGGCGTTCTCGAGCCCCAGTTCAGCGATGTGATTGTCCTTGACCATCACCATGTGGGAGAGATCGAGCCGGTGGGTGTCGCCGCCGCCCGCGACGACCGCACGCTTCTCGATGCCGCGCAGGCCGGGCGTGGTCTTGCGGGTCGCCGCAATCGCGACGTCGTCGGACTCGTCTCTGGCCGCGTCGACCGCTTCGCGGGTCCGCGTTGCGATCCCCGAGGCATGGCCCGCGATGTTGACGGCGACGCGCTCGCCACGCAACACCTCGCGGGCAGCCCCGACGACCCGGAGCAGTTCGTCACCGGGGTCGACCGCGGTGCCGTCCGCGAGCTGATCGGTCACGGGCACGTCGAGGTACTCGAAGACGGCCGCTGCGGCCTCGAGGCCGGCGGCGACGCCCGACTCCTTCGCGACGAGTCGGCCGACCGTCTCGCCGGGCACCTGATTCGTCACGTCGTGGTGGCCGATGTCCTCGCAGAGCCACTGTTCGATCTGTGTGTCGGTGATCATCTCAATCGTCCGCCGTCGGTTCGGCCGTCGATTCGTCGGCATCCGTCGCGACGTAGTGACAGCCAGTAGACTCAGTATTCTCGCCGGCCGCACGCGCAATCAACAGCGCAGTGACGCTGGCGTTGCGGAGCTCGTAGAGATCGCGGGCCGTCCGCGTGCGGATGTAGGCGTCGACCTCGCCTTTCAGCCGCCGGAGGACGGCACTCGCGCGGGCGATTTCGTCGGGATCGCGCTCGAGGCCCAGATACTCGTCCATCGTCTGCTGGAGGCGCGTGAATTTCTCGGCAGCGAAGCGTGCGGGCAGGTCGGGATCTCGATTCAGGAGGTCGGGAGCCTCGACGACGTCGGGGTCGAACCCAGTTGCATCGTCGCCCGCGCGCAGGCCCCAGACGAGGCCCTCGAGCAGGCTGGTACTCGCCAGCCGGTTCGCGCCGTGGACGCCGGTGCGGGCACACTCGCCGACGGCGTAGAGCCGAGCGAGCGAGGTGCGACCGCGGTCGTCGACGTCGATGCCGCCACACAGGAAATGCTCACTGGGCGCGACCGGGATCTCGTCGCCCTCAACGCCGCGATCGCGACACTTCTCGGCGATGGCAGGGTAGTCGGCCTCGAACTCGAGCGGGCTGACATCCAGCACGACTTCGCTGGTTGCCTCGCGTTCGGCTTCGACCGCACGGGCGACGACATCCCGGGGTGCGAGGTCGCCCTGTGGGTGGTAGTCGTCCATGAACGGCTCGCCGTCCCCGTTGCGGAGGATGGCCCCCTCACCGCGCAGCGCCTCGGAGAGAAGGAACGGGTCTTCGCCGTCGTAGGCAGTCGGATGGAACTGAATATATTCCATGTCCGCGATGTCTGCACCCGCGAGCGCGGCCATGGCGATGCCATCGCCGGTGGCGTCGTCGGGGTTGGTCGACCGGCTGTAGAGCGTACCGATCCCGCCGGTTGCGAGCACCGTTGCACCTGCGTAAATCGGGTGGCCGGTGGGTTCCTCATCGCTGACGACGCCGTGGACGCGTCCCTCGTTGGTGATCAACTCGAGCGCTGCGGTGTCCTGGCGCACCTCGATACGCTCGTGGTCGTCGACGTACTGCAGGAACGGCCGGAGGATGTGCGTGCCGGTCGCGGCGTCGACGTGGATGATACGGAACTCCGAATGGGCGGCTTCGCGCGTATAGTCGAGGTCGCCGTCGGGGGTCTCGTCGAAGTCGATCTCGAGCGTGTCGATGAGCACGTCCGCGACGGCGTCGTCGGCGTTGTCGACGAGGGTGTCGACGGCCGCGGGATCGGCGGTGCCGTCGCTGGCGTCGATGATGTCCTGTTTGAGGCTCTCGGGATCGCCACGCGTCGTCGAGATGCCGCCCTGCGCCCAGTCGGTACTGGCGTCGTCGGGCTTCGTTGCTTTCGTCAGCAGGAGGACCTCCGCGCCCTCCCGTGCGGCCGACAGGGCGGCCGCACAGCCCGCGATCCCGCTGCCGACGACGAGCACGTCGGTCGTTTCGCCGTCTGTCGTCGTCGCCGTGCTGGTGTCTGTTTCGGTCATCTTAGATCTCGAGCATCCGATCGAGCGCGACGCCCGCGAGTTCTTTCTCCTCGGGGGCGACCTCGATCACGTTGTGTTCGCGGCCGCAGACGAGCTCCTCGAGCACCCAGGTCAGATAGTTGGGGTCGATCTGGCGCATGGCGTTGCAGTCCATACAGGCGTCGCCACAGAGCGGGACGACGTTCACGTCGGGGTGCCAGCGCTGGAGGTGGTTCGTGAGGTGGACCTCGGTGCCGATCGCCCAGGTGTCGCCGGGGTCGGCGTTCTCGATCGTCTCACAGATGGTCGCCGTCGAGCCGGCTTTGTCCGCGGCCTCGACGACTTCGCGGCGACACTCGGGGTGGACGATGACCTTCGCATCGGGGTTGTCCTCGCGAACCTGCTCGATGTGTTCGACCCGGAATCGCTCGTGGACCTGGCAGTAGCCGTCCCAGAGGATAATGTCGCGTTCTGCGACCTCCGCAGCGTCTTTGCCCTCCGGATCCCAGGGGTCCCACTGGGCGATTTCGTCTGCCATGCCGAGTCGGTGAGCAGTGTTCTCTCCGAGGTGCTTGTCCGGCAGGAACAGCACCTTGTCGCCCTTGTCGAAGGCGTACTCGAACGCTTTGTGCGCGTTCGACGACGTGCAGACGAGCCCGCCCTGGCTCGCACAGAAGGCTTTGAGGTCCGCGTAGGAGTTCATGTACGTGATCGGGATGATGTCGGCGTCGGGCGCGGCGGCGGTGATCTCGGCCCACGCGCTGTCGACCTGGAGCGCCTCGGCCATCCCCGCCATCGGACACGACGCCTCCATGCTCGGGAGGATCACCGACTGGTCGTCGTCCGTGATGATGTCGGCGCTCTCAGCCATGAACGTCACGCCGCCGAAGATCACGTACTCCGCGTCGGCCTCGGCGGCCTGCTTCGAGAGCTGATAGGAGTCACCGATGAAGTCCGCGTGTTCGACGATCTCCCGTCGCTGGTAGTTGTGGCCCAAAATGACGACGTCGTCGCCGAGGTCGGCGAGCGCCGCCTCGATGCGTTCTGTCCGCTCGTTTTCTTCGAGGTCGCGGTATCGTGGCGGGAGTTGTTCGAGGTTGTCGTATTTGAACAAACTGAGATCGGTTTCGAACTCCGCCGTTTCCATATTGGCCATTTTACGTCACCTATGGGTAGCTCCACATCACACGCGAGTATTGAATAACTTTTTCCTTCGAAACCGAAATTCGGGTGAATACCATCTGTGAATACGGCGACCGAAACCGACGTAACGGAGAATGCGGCGCTGTGAACGTCTCTCTGGTATGAATGCCGCTGCCTGAGCCGCTGTGATCCTCGTTGCTGGCGCTCGTCCGCGGCGTATGGCATTCGAGGATGCCGTCCCGGATGTTCTCCGATGGACTCGCGGACGAACCGACCTCGGACAGTACGCGACTGCGGCAGCCGAGTTCGGGGAGCCCCTCGAGAGCGGCGACGGTCGCATGGAGTACACCGGCCCGCGGGTCGACGAAGTCCGCGAGGAGTTCGACGACGTTGGCTACTGTGTGCTGTCGGGGCTGATTCCGAACCCACCGGCGAGGACGGACTGGCTGACCTCCGCGCGATCGACGCCGCCTACGAGTTGGCTGAGACGGGACGGCGGGTCCCGTTCGACTGAGGCGGCGACCGACCGTCGGTCGTAAGCGGGACCAGTCGCCTTCACTCGCCCCGAATCAGGCGAGGGCGGGACCGGCGGCTATTCAAGGCCGGATCACCTACACGGCCGCATGGAGGACGTTACGGACGCCGGAATTTACGCGCGGGAATCGACGTATCTCGATCGATACGTGCAAGTGGGTGCTGCAAGCGGGCGAGTCCTCAGCGTTTCCTTCCCCGACGTACCTGACGCCGACGCCGAGACCGACCACCCCGTTCTCGATCAAATCTTCGAGTACTTAGACGGCCTCGAGCCGGTCAGCTTCGACGACGTACAGGTCGCGATGACCATGCCGACCGACCAGCGGGCTGTCCTCGAGAGCGTCCGGGAGATCCCCTACGGCGATCAGGTCACCGTCGACACGCTCGCCCGGATGACCTCGGGGCTCGATCACGAAGACGACGATGACATCATCCTCGTCCGGACTGCACTCGACGAGAATCCGGCCCCGATTCTCATTCCGGACCATCGAGTTCGTGACGGCCCAAGCGCCGCGCCGCCGGGCGTCGAGCAGAAACTGCGGTCGCTCGAGGAACTCTAATTGAAGACCTCCCTTTCGAAATCCGATCGCTGTTCTCCCGGTATTGATCCGCTCCGGCCCGATTTCACTTTCACTTTCGGGCTACCTTTTAACCATGGTCCCCGTGAACACGATGACATGAGCCAAGCGACGCTCGGCGACGACGAGGAACTGTTCGGAGAAGCGGCCACCGAAATGCGCGCGGACGTCGAGTCCTCGCTCGAAGACGCCTGGGGGGCACTCCCCGACGCCGACGACGTCTGGGAGACCGACGCCGACAACGTGTTGGGCGTGCTCAACGGCCTCAACTCGTCGCTCGAGGTCGGCGACGCCGAGGCCCACCTCCGCGATGCGAAAAAGTGGTTCACCATGGGCCAGCGTGCCGACGCCTTCGATGCCGCTGACGACCTCAAGGCAGAAATCGCTGACCTCGAAGCGGCAATAGCGGACCTCTCACGGGCGAGCGAGCAGGTCGGCGACCTCACGTCGACGATTCCGGCGCTTCGCGGCACGCTCGAAGATGCCGGACTCACAGACGACGCAGCTGACGATGACGCGGGCGACGACGCGGACGACGACGCGGACGAAGCCGAGGAGTAATCGATACCGTTCGGCCGACGGTCCGAATCGTACCGGCTCTCGGCCGACCCGCCGTCCGATCCTTACCGGTGGTCGGGCCGCGAGACGTCACGCTCGGCGACCGTCTCGAGCAGCCGAGCCAGCGAGTCGGCCGCTAACTCGAGCAGCGTTTCCCCGCGCTGGGCGTCGCCATCGGCCGGATCGCCGACGACACCGTTTTCCGCAAACTCCGCCGAGTCGTAGGCCAGATTGACGTGACTCGTCCAGTCGCCCCAGCCGTCGGCCGCGTCGGTGCGGGCCTCTTCGATCCGATCCTCTCGGACCAGCTCCGGCTCACAGTGGCGAAGCAGTGCTGTCTCTAGGGGGCCGCCGTGGCCCATATCACCACTGTGTTCGCCGACGGCTTCGAACCAGGTGAAGGGAACGACGTAGGCATCGCCGGCTCGCGTGAGCCGGCCCCCGATTTCTCGGAGGGCGTCGATGTTGCCGCCGTGACCGTTGACGATGACGACGCGGTCGAAGCCGTGGTAAGCGAGGCTTTCGACGGCCTCGCCGACGTAGTCCCGGAAGGTGTCCTCGGAGACCCACATCGTCCCGGGGAACTGGCGGTGTTCCGCGGCGATCCCGACCGGAATCGTCGGTGCGCGCACGACCTCGCGATCGGCGCGTTCGATCCCCGCGTCGGCGACCGCCTCCGCGGTCAGCACGTCCGTCCCGAGAGGCGCGTGTGGGCCGTGTTGTTCCGTGCTCCCCACGGGAACGACGGCGAGATCGGTCTCGAGGTCTCGAACGTCCGTCCACGTCGCCGCTGTGAGATCCATGCACGAGTATACTATCGGCTGTACGTCAGTATGGCGGTTCGCCGGCTCTCATGGCGAGCGCAGGCCCAATCCGTTTTCGGTCCCGTCGCGTTCCGTCATCTATGTCCGACAAGAGCCGCGACCGCGGCGTCGAACTCGGCGATTTACGGGGGAAGCTCCAGGACGAGACGTATCCAATCAGCCGCGACGAGTTACTCGAGGACTACGGCAACGAGGAAATCCAACTGAGCGATACCACGACGACACTCGAAGAGGTCATCGGATCGCTTGGCGAAGATGAGTTCCAAGACTACGGTGAGGTCGAGGGAGCGATCATGAACATGGTTGGCGACGAGGCCATCGGTCGGAAAAACTACAGCGACCGCACACCGCCTGCAATGGGCGAGAAGCGGCAAGACGAGGGCGCACCGAACCAAGACGGCTACAGTGAGCCGGAGTCGTTTTGAGACCGGTCGGCCTTACCCGAGGAGCGTAAGGAGCATCGATCCGACATCGACGAAGACCGCCGGCACAGCAGCTGTTTCGACTGGTACCTCGTGTGTCTCCGCGATGCCGTACGTGAGGATATACAGGCTCCATATCGTCGTGAGAAGTAGTAACGGGAAAGAGAGCAGTGATGGCGCTAGCGCCGCTTGCATCGCCTCAAATTCGGTCGCGAGCCGGGTTGGATCGGAGCCGTCGAACGAGAATTGCTGTATTTGTCGCCAGCGATAGAGGAACGACGGCAGGAAGGCGACAACCTCTGGAGCGTATGCCCAGCCAGCGACGACGAGCGCGTCGGCGACCGTTCCGTTCGTCTGTGAGCCGCCACTTCCGTAGTGGATGATGCCAGTAACAATGATCCACCCGACGACGAGCAGTATCGTAGTGGCAAAGAGCAGTCCAGTCGCGGTAGACATCATCCCTCGTTCGATCGCTGGATCGAGGTTCTCGACCTGATTGAGCACGAGCACGATCCCGAGATACAGTCCTGCGAGTTGGAGGACTAGATGGAGCGCAAAGACACCCAATCCTCGGATCGAATCGGACGCGCTTGAAAATACGCTGACGGATCAAATAGTGGAGTTCGCGTGGACACTGTCAAATATTCAGATATTTGAAATGTAATTATTTTGGTTCGCTATATCGGATCAAACAAACAGGATCGTTAGTCGTCGTCGGCTTCGGTCTGTGCCTGTCGGCGCTGTGCGCGTTCGATGAACTCCTGTGGGAGTTCGTCGATCTCGCCGGCTTGCACTCCCCAGAGGTGCGAGTAGAGTCCGTCGTTTGTGAGCAACTCCTCGTGTGTCCCGCGTTCGACGATCTCACCGCCTTCCAAGACGAGGATCCCGTCTGCGTCCTTGATCGTCGAGAGTCGGTGCGCGATGGCGAACGTGGTTCGATCTTCCGCGAGCTCGTCGATCGACCGCTGGATGAGCATCTCAGTTTCGGTGTCGACGTCGCTGGTCGCCTCGTCTAACACGAGAATCGCGGGATCTCTGAGGATCGCACGGGCGATCGAGAGGCGCTGGCGCTGCCCGCCGGAGAGCTTGACGCCGCGTTCGCCGACCTCCGTATCGTAGCCGTCGGGTAAGTTCTGGATGAACTCGTGGGCTTCGGCCATTTTTGCGGCCTCAATCACAGCCTCGCGGTCGGCGTCAAAGGTGCCGTATTTGATGTTCTCTGCGACGCTGCCATAGAAGAGGAAGGTGTCCTGACTGACGTAGCCGATCGATTCGCGAAGACTCCGGAGGGTGACGTCCTGGATGTTCTGGCCGTCGATCCGGATCTCTCCCTCGTCGACGTCGTACATTCGCAAGAGGAGCTTGAGGACGGTCGACTTGCCGGCACCGGTCGGCCCGACCAGCGCGAGCGTTTCCCCGCCCTCGACAGTAAAGTCGATGTTCTCGAGGATCGGCTCTGTCGACTCCGACGTCTGGGCCTCGCGATCCTCATAACTAAACGACACCTCGTTATACTCGACGCGGCCGTCGGTCACGGCGAGGTCGGGCGCGTCGGGCTCTTCGTCGACCCGGTTCGGTTCGTCCATCAACCCGAAGATGCGCGCACTCGAAGCGCGAGCGCGCTGATACATATTGATTATTTGACCAAATTGCGCCATTGGCCAGATAAACCGCTGCGTATAGAGAATGAAGACGACGAACATCCCGGTACTGAGCTCACCCGAGAACGGACCCGGTGGGCCCGAGATGACCCAGAGACCGCCGACGAGAAATGTGATGACGAAGCCGATCCCCGCGAGCACGCGCAGTCCGGGGAAAAACTTGATCCGCGTCCGGATCGCCCCCCAGTTGGCGTCGAAGTACTCCTGAGAAACGTCCTCGACACGGTCGGATTCGTAGGACTCGGTCGTACTGGATTTGATCACCTGAATCCCGCCGAGGTTGTTCTCGAGCCGGGAGTTGACCGTGCCGACGGTCGAGCGCACCTCGGCGTACTTCGGCTGGATGGTCTGGATGAACAGATACGTGAAGCCGGCGATCAGCGGTACTGGCAGTAAGGCGACCAGCGCGAGCTGCCAGTTGATCGCCAGCAGTAAGCCGCCGATACCCACCACCATCACGAGCAGCCGAAACAGGGAGTTCATCCCGTCGTTCAAGAATTTCTCGAGGCGATTGACGTCGTTCGAGAGGATCGACATCATCTCGCCGGTCTGTTTGTCGGCGAAAAAGCCCATGTCCAGGCGCTGCATCTCGTCGTAGGTGTCGGTCCGGATGTCGTGTTGGATGTTCTGGGCGAACGTGTTGAACCCCCAGTTTCGGGTCCAGTGAAAGATCGCCGAACACAGAAACGCCCCCGCGACGATCCCGATCGTCAGCCAGAACTGGGCGACTCGTCCGGTTGGGACATACGGTTCAATGAGACCCCCACCCACTGGAAACGCCGCCGCGTACGCGACCTCCTGACGGATCACGGCGTCGATCGCGATCCCGAGCATCAGCGGTGGCAACAGATCCAGGACTCGCGCGCCGACGCTCGCGATGACGCCGATGACCGCAGCCCCGACGTAGTCACTCCCGTACTCGAGGAACAGCCGCTTCATCGGGTTCTCGACCTCCGCCCGTTGTTCCTCGAACGGATCGTCCTCGTCTCCGTCGGGGCGATTCATTGCACGGGAGTCAGGGATCGCCAGCAATAAGAATTGTCGACCGATCGAACCAGATCCGGCGTCGGCGGCTGTGGGTCACGCTCGTTCTCGCTGTGGCTTACGCGCTGTCACCGGTACTGAGGCTGGTGATGGTCGTCTGATTCGACTCGAGGTCGATGTCGACCTCGTCGCCGACTTCGATCCCTGTCTCGTTCGTGTAGCCACGTGGCACTTCAAGCACCCATTTCCCGCGGCCGGAGTACTCGAGATCGTTGCCATCTTCGTTCGGTCCGGGTGCGCGGGCGTGGTGAATCGTCGTGATCTCGCCGTCCGCGCCGATAAAGATGATATCGATGTCGAAGTCCATCTCGCGCATCACGTAGGTCAGGTCTTGCTCGCCTCGATAAATGAACAACATGCCATTACCCGACTCGAGCGAGTCGTGATTGCTCAGCCCGGTGTAGCGTTCCCGGGAGTCGTCTGCGACCTCGACGTCGATGACGGCCTTCGGCTCGTCGCTGTCGGCGTCGTCGACCACCCGTACCTCGCCGCTGTCGGGCCCCCACGGCGTCGAGACGAGCCCGGCCTGGACGAGGACGACACCGGCAATCGAGAGGATCGCAATGGCGAGCAGTCCCTTCCCGACGCGCCCGATTGTCATACCCGATAGCTGCACGGCCAGAGAGTAAAGGTTATTCGGACGGACCTACTCGTCTCGGATGCGGGCTCGTGGTCTAGCTGGTCATGACGCGGCCTTTACAAGGCCGAGGTCGGTGGTTCGAACCCGCCCGAGCCCACTTCCTGCTGCGAGCAACTCCGCGAGCAGCAGGTATGTGGAACGAGGGCGGTTCGAATAAGAGAAGACGCAGCGCTCGAGCGAATGCGAGAGCGTCCGTCTTCGCGTCGTTCGAACCCGCCCGAGCCAATCTCTGGGACGAACAACAGTGAGTCACAGAACTGTCTCCGGGGATACGTTCTCTAGCGCACGTCACGAACAGAATGTCACTACACCGCCGATCTCGTATGGGTCCCCTCGAGTACCCGATTCGGCCGACTGCTCGTCGTCAGTGTTTGAGCCGCGCAACGTTTTCTCGAATCTGGCCGAGGAGGCCGTCTCCCGATCTGGGCTGGAGAGCCGAGTGCAGTGTCGAGTTTTCCGGTTCGTCCTCGACGACGATTCGGAGATACGGCTCGAGTTGCTCGAAATTATCCGCGAGGACGACAGTGTGATTGTCTTCGTTGTGTTCGACGACACCCGCGTCGTCCAGCTTCGGGACGTGACACTGGACCGACGAGACGTAGACGCTTTTGTACTCGTTTTTTGCCACCTCCTCCGGTGGCACGTCGTGTTCCCAGCCGGCGACTGTCTCTGCCAGCGTCGACAACTCGATGGGGTCGTCCTGACCCCGGAGCGCATAGAGGAGGTACCGTCGCCGCCGGTTCGCCAGTAACTCGAGGATCGTATCGGCATCGAGTTCGGTGGGCTCTTGACTCGAGGTAAGGGGTTCCATAACACGGTATTACCTCCCGGAGCGGAAAAGGGTGTCTTGAATATCCGATAATCTAACAGACGAACGGTAATCTCACATAGATCTCTGCGTATTGTCTCCGTTACTGGTTTTTCAGTACCATACTCAATATATTATCCCCCGCTGCAGTCTCCTGTAAGCAGCGTGGAACAACGATCGAGATTCGAAATCCTTTTTTATATCATGGACAGAGATTGAGGCAGGCCGCCTTAGCTCAGACTGGGAGAGCACTCGACTGAAGATCGAGCTGTCCCCGGTTCAAATCCGGGAGGCGGCACTTCTGCTGCGAACAAGACGACGAGCGGAGCGAGTCGTCCGTGAGTTGGTGAAGTGCTATCTGACCGGATTTGAACAAGAGAAGTCGCAGCCGGGAGCACAGCGAAGCGAGCACCCCGGAACGTCTTCGTGTGGTTCAAATCCGGGAGGCGGCATTGTTCTGCGAACCAGTGAAAGAGCAGAGTAAGCATTTCTAGGCGGAGATCATCCGGGGAGCGGTATCCCGATTTACGTGATTCTCGCTCGAGACACGATTGCTCGGCAGACGCTGTCAACGTGAAACGTACGCTCGTAGGGTGTCGCCGATCGTCGTCGCGGTCCCGTTTACAGGCGCTGGCCGCGATACCGTGGAGACGTCACAGTGGTTCGAGACAGTTTCGGCAGTACGTAAACGCGGGATCGTTTTCCACACCGCACTGCTGACACGGGAGTCGCTTGCGGTCTCCAGTGGCGTCGTCAGACGCCGTTGGCTCTGCGCCCGTCGCCTCCGCCTCGATATCGTTGTGTCGTCGCTCGGCCTGTCGCTCGAGGCCGTCCCGATAAATTCCTTTGAGCACCGGGATACTGATCCCGATCGCAGCGAGTAAGAGGCCGATGACCACTGCGGCGTAGATCTGTTCTGGAGTGGTCACAAAAGTACTACGGCCGCGGGCTGTTTAGTGCTGTCCACTGGTTGGAGCGCCGAACAGTGCCGGGGCTGGCAAACCGCTCGCGACCGCCAACGACTTTCCCGTTACGTCTCGGTACCCAACCTATGAGCCACAACTCGATCACAAACGAGAGCGAGACGTTCGAGATTGGCGAGACGACTGTTCACCGACTCGGCTTCGGTGCGATGCGACTCTGTGGCGAGAAGATCATCGGCACGCTCGACGACGAGACGGCTGCACGCGAGGTGGTCCAGCACGCCGTCGACTGCGGTGTCGACTTTATCGACACGGCCGACTCCTACGGCCCGGCCGTCAGCGAACGGCTGATCGGCGAGGCGATCGGCGATCCTGACGATGTGGTCGTCGCGACCAAAGCAGGCCTGCTGCGCAACGACGCGGGCGACTGGATCCCCCACGGAGATCCGGACTACATTCGCAACCAGGTACTCACCTCACTCGATCGGTTGCGGACTGACTCCATTGACCTCTATCAGTTTCACAAGCCTGACGACGACACGCCATTTGAAGATTCGATCGCGACGTTTGCGGAACTCAAAGACGATGGCTTCGTCGACGCTGTCGGCGTCAGCAACGTCTCGGCCGAACTCCTCGACCGCGCTCGCGAACAGGTCGAGATCGCGACCGTCCAGAACCGGTACAACCTGCACGACCGTGGGAGCCGCGAAGTCCTCGAGATCTGTGCCGACGAGGGTATCGGCTTCATCCCGTGGGCACCGATCGACGGTGACGATCTGGCCGCACACGGCGACCTCCTCGACGAGATCGCTGTGGCCCACGACGCGACGCGCCGGCAGGTCGAGCTGGCGTGGCTGCTCGAGCGTGCCGATGTCATGCTCCCGATTCCGGGCACGTCCAACCGCGACCATCTCGAGTCGAACGTTGCTGCCTCACGCCTGTCGCTGTCCGACGCGGAGGTGCGGCGACTGACCGAGGCTGCAGCGTGAGTTGCTGTGACCGTCGGCACGTCTCACTCGCCGACGTAGATCGTCTGCAGCCGCGAGCCACAGGACGGACAGCACAGTGTCTGCCATTTCGTTGGATCCAGCCCGCCCATCGTCTTCGTTCGGCGCGCCTCGTCGAACGGGACCGTTTCACCACAGGACTGGCAGTCGAAGGTATCGTCC
>Ga0207720_100374_pt1 | contig 33084 bp, 36 predicted proteins | sample A23P2SouthBayCA_2_FD_187751 | JGI IMG/M metagenome (GOLD analysis project Ga0207720, IMG submission 187751) | Aerobic enrichment media microbial communities from Eden Landing Ponds, California, USA - A23 E3 (2) (SPAdes) | ecosystem: Environmental > Aquatic > Marine > Unclassified | place...
TCGCGTTCGGCGGCCGACGTGACGACGCCCTCGGTCCAGCGGTCGCGGTCGTGGGTCGGTTCCCTTGCGTGGATTCTGTCGTGGACCATTGCCTACGCCGCCCTTACGGCCGGCCCGGTGACAGCGCTTCGGGTTGCGTTCCCGTCGGCCTCGCGTTGTTCGGTCTCGTTCGTCCGCTGGATGACGTAGCGCTGTCCGACCATCGGGTCCAAGAGGCTGTCGACGGGCGCGCGGTCGTCGGTGAGAAGCGGCACGTCGTCGGTGGGTTCGTCGTTCCGGTAGGACGTGAGTTCGGCCGCGAGGTCGATGCCGATGTCGCGCCGCTCGTTGCGCGCCTGTAGCTCCGCGGCCGTCACGGGCGTCTCGTCTTTCGTCGCCACCACCTCGATGTTCTGGACGACGACGCTCCCCGCAGTGGGGAAGCTGTACACCTGCGGGTAGACCGACCGCATCGTCTTGTACTCCGCGCGGTAGAACTGCGAGGCCGGGCCGCTCGGCGCGGAGATGACGTTGGCGAACAGGACGCCGTCCTCGTCGAGGCGGTCCGAGGTGAGTTGCATGAACTCCTGTGTCGTCAGCTGAAACGGAACCTTGTCCTTCCGGTAGGCGTCGAGGACGATGAGGTCGTACGTCCGATTCGTCTCCCGGAGATACTGCCGGCCGTCCATCGTGTGGACGTTGAGCCGCGGCGACTCCTCGACGCCGAAGTACTCCTCGGCGACGGAGACGACTTCGGGGTCGAGTTCGACCACGTCGACGGTCACGTTCGGGTACGTCTCCAAGAACACACGCGGGCCGGTGAACCCGCCGCCGCCGACGAACAGCACGCGGTCGACGTCGTCGGACAAGAGGAAGGGGACGTGGAAGTACGACGTGTAGTCGAAGACGTGCCGCGTCGGGTCGTCGAGGTCCATCGCGCTGTGGGGCTGGCCGTCGAGGTAGAGCGTCCGCGTCCCGCCCGCGTCGGCGACGCGAAGCTCCTGATAGGCGGTCTGGGTGTGGTAGACGGTCGTGCCGCGGGAGTCGAGACCGATGCCGCCGGTCAGCGACGCGAGGACGAGGACGGCCGCGATGCCGACGCTCCAGACCGCTTCCTCTCGGCCGATATCGGGGCGTGCGAGCGCGAGCGCCGTCACGACCGAGACGAGTCCGAAGACGAGCCCGATGTTGGTGACGCTCAGAGACGGGATGAGAAAGTAGGTAGTGGCGAACGCGCCGATGATACTGCCGACGGTGCCGACGGCGTAGACGTGCCCCGAGGCCGCGCCCACGTCGGACCGCCCGGAGAGTTCCGCCGCGTAGGGGCTGATGAAGCCGAGGAAGTAGGTCGGCGGCCCGAACAGGAGGGTGATGGCGGGGAGCGACGCGAACCGGCTCGGGACGGGGAGTCCGGCGGTCGACTGGATGAACAGGTCGCCGAGGAGAATGACGCCCGCGATGTAGGCGGCCGTGCCGATGAAGACGCGGGCGAGCGCGCCGTTCGACGCTCGTTCGGCCTGCTGTCCGCCCCGGTGGTAGCCGAGGCTCAGCGCCGCGAGGAAGACCCCGATAATGCTCCCCCACGTGTAGATACTGCTACCGAACTCGGGAGCGACCATCCGCCCGGCGAGAATCTCCAGCCCCATGCTCGTGACCCCGGAGACGAACACGGCGAGTTCGGGCCGTGTCATCCGGAGCCACGAGGAGGATGAGGTCGTCGATGCCATGTCAGTACGCCAAGGGACGCGGCCGTATTAATTCATGCACGGCGGCGAACTGGATGCGGTTCGAGGCGATGCTCGCCGACGAGCCGGTCGAACGGTCGCGTGCAAACGCTCTTAACCGATGAGGAGGCCACGCCGGTCCGTGTCCACCAGCCTCGTCGCCGCGTCCGATCTCGCCCGCGCCGCCTACTGCCCGCGACAGCTCTACTACGCCCGCCGCGACGACGACCGAGCGCCGCCGGCCGCAGTCGCCGACGTTCGCGCGCTCGCCTTCGAATACCCCGACCTGCTCGACGCCCCCACCGACGCGCTCGCGGCGCGTCCGATTTCGGTGTCGCCGGCGGCGTACCGCGAGCACCTCGCTCGACTCCGCGAGCGCGACGACTGGGACGCGCTCACCGACCCCGTCGCCCGCGACGAACTCCTCACGGGGAAAGATTGCCGCGGCGTCGCGCACAAACTCGTCGGCTCGCCCGACGGCGAGGGCGACCGACCGCCGGTGCCGATTCCCTCCCTCGTCTCGCCGGGCGAACCGCCCGAGCGCGGCGTCTGGGAACCCCAGCGCGTCAGGGCCGTCGCGCTGGCGAAGGCGCTCGCGTGGGAGCGCGAGGCGTCGGTGTCGCGTGCGCTGGTCGAGTACCCGGCGGTCGGCGTCGTCCGAACGGTCAGACTCACGACGGGGAACAAGGCGGCCTACCGACGAGCGCTCCGCGTCGCCCGCAATCTCGAGTTCGTCCCGTCGCGGCTTCGCGACTCCGCGAAGTGCGAGTCGTGCGCCTACCGGGAGCGGTGCGGCGTGAAAACGTGGTCGCTGTCGTCGTTACTCGGTCGATGAGGCGCTTCCCGTGGTAACTCCGGGTCGCCTCGCCTGCGTGCTCGTCGGGCTACGTCGTCAGTGTGCTCGTCGGGCTACGTCGTCAGTGTGCTCGTCGGGATACGTCGTCAGTGTGCTCGTCGGGCTACGCGTTGTCGGCGTGCTCGTCTAACCACGCTTCGATGTCGTCGGCCATCGCCCCGCGGCGGTGGACGACGCCGCGGCCGGGGTCGACGACGGTGCTCTCGGTGCCGGGGGTCGTCCCGCCGTCGAGGACGGCGGCGACCGCGTCCCGAATCTCGTCGGAGAGCTGTGAGGGGTGGGTGATGCTCCCGGTTCCGGAGCGGTTGGCGCTGGTCGCGGTGACGGGCGTCCCGGCCGCGCGGAAGAGGTCGACCGCGAGTTCGTGGTCGGGGACGCGGACGCCGACGCGGTCCTTCCCGGCGACGAGCGCGTCCGGGAGGCTGTCGCGTCGCTCCACGACGACCGTCACCGGGCCGGGGAGGAACCGGCGCATGAACGCCTCCTCGCGGGCGTCGGCGGTGACGTGCGCCAGCGCGGCGTCCACGTCGGGGAAGCCGGCCGAAAGCGGTTTGTCTCGGTCGCGGCCCTTGATGTCGAAGACGCGTTCGACCGCGTCGGCGTTCGTCGCGTCCGCGCCCATGCCGTAGACCGTCTCGGTCGGGTAGACGACCGCCTCGCCGCGGCGGATGGCGGCGGCGGCACGCTGTACGTCGTCGTCACTCATGAGAGAACCGACGGGCAACGGGCGAAAAAGCGTGACGAAACGGCGATTCCGCGCGGATGGGAGCGCGGTCGGCGCGGCGGGGTCGAGAGACCGAGCTCCGCGCGTCGTTTCGGCAGACGAGTCCGGCTACAGGTCGTCGAGGGCGTCCGCGATGCCCTCGTAGTCCGGGAAGTCCGGCCACTCGTCGGCGACCCAGCGGTACTGGACCGTTCGGTCCTCGTCGAGGAGGAACACGGCGGGGCGGTGTTCGGTGACGCCGGCCATCCCGTCGAGGTCGTGTTCGAGGTCGTAGTCGGCCGCGACGCCGGCCGCGGGGTCCGAGAACAAGCGGGCGTCCACGCCGCGCGCTTCGAGGAACGACTTGTGCTCGTAGGGCGACGAGATGGAGACGCCGACCGTCTGCACGTCCTCCGGGACGCCGCGGTCGCGGAGCTCGTTCCAGACGTACGTCGCGGGGAACGCGCCCGCCATCGTGTGGAACACGAGAAGGACGGGACCGTCGTCGGTGAGGTCCGAGAGCGAGGCGTCCTCCCAGAACTCCGCGTTGACGAGCGGGCGGGTGAAGTCGGGGGCGGTGTCGCCCACCGCCGGCGCGTCGTGGTCGGGCAGGGAGACGACGTCGAAGTCGGGCATCAGGCTCCCTCCCCGTAGGTGTGTTCGAGGTACTCGACGATGTTCGCCGACTCGGACATCGTGACGCCGGTGTTGTCGTCGACGATGGCGGGGACCGAGCGCTTGCCCGAGACGCGCTTGACGACGTTCCGGTCGGAGTGCATCGGCTCGACGAACCGCGACTGGTAGGCGAGGCCCTGCTCGTCGAGCGTGCGGACGACCCGCTCGCAGAACGGGCACGCCTGCAGTCGGTACAGCGTAATCGCCGGTTGCTCGTCGGACATGGGCGGCTGTTGGGCAGAGCGTCGCCTAAGCCCTTCGCTCGCGGGCATCCGCGCCGCAATATCGTGACTGACCGGTCCGACGGGGGCGAACGAGACGCCGAACGAGGCGTTTTCGAGGGCAACTCTTAATTTCGGTCCCGCGCAAGACAGTGTCGTTACATGGGTTTGCCGCCGCTACAGTTACTTCCAGCCACGACACTCGCGGCCGCACAGGTCTCGAACATGCCGCTGGACGATACGACGATAACAGTCCTCGGTGTGGCTGCGATTATCGTCCTCGTCGGCCTCTCGGCGTTCTTCTCTTCCTCCGAGATTGCGATGTTCTCGCTCGCGAAGCACCGCGTCGACTCGATGGTCGAGGAGGGTATCCCCGGCGCGGAGCGGGTCAAGTCACTCAAAGACGACCCGCACCGCCTGCTCGTGACCATCCTCGTCGGCAACAACATCGTCAACATCGCGATGTCGTCGCTGGCGACCGGCCTCCTCGCCGTCCTCGACTTCGGCGCTGGCGAGTCGGTCCTCATCTCGACGTTCGGTATCACGACGCTCGTCCTCCTGTTCGGCGAGAGCGCGCCGAAGTCCTACGCCATCGAGAACACCGAGTCGTGGTCGCTCCGCATCGCGCGACCCCTGAAGTACGCCGAGTTGCTGTTGCTCCCGCTCGTCATCCTGTTCGACCACCTGACGCGCCTCGTCAACCGCATCACCGGCGGACAGACCGCCATCGAGACGACGTACGTCACCCGCGACGAGATTCAGAACCTCATCGAGACGGGCGAGCGCGAGGGCGTCATCGAGGAGGAAGAACGCGAGATGCTCGACCGCATCTTCCGGTTTAACTCGACTATCGCCAAGGAGGTCATGACGCCCCGCCTCGACATGACCGCCGTCCCGAAGGACGCGACCATCGACGAGGCCATCGAGACGTGCGTGCAGGCCGACCACGAGCGCGTCCCCGTCTACGACGGCAACCTCGACAACATCATCGGCATCGTCAACATCCGAAATCTCGTCCGCGAGAAGTACTACGGCGAACGCGGCGTCGGCATCGCCGACATCGTCTCGCCGACGCTCCACGTCCCCGAGTCGAAGAACGTCGACGAACTGATGGCCGAGATGCAGGACACGCGGATGCAGATGGTCGTCGTCATCGACGAGTTCGGGACCACCGAGGGTCTCATCACCCTCGAAGACATGGTCGAGGAAATCGTCGGCGACATCCTCGAAGGCGACGAGGAAGAGCCGTTCGAGGCAGTCGGCGAGAACACCTACCTCGTCCGCGGCGAGGTCAACATCGACGAGGTCAACGAGATGCTCGACATCGAACTCCCCGAGGGCGAGGAGTTCGAGACGCTCGCCGGCTTCATCTTCAACCGCGCCGGCCGCCTCGTCGAGGAGGGCGAAGAGATCAGCTACAACGACATCATCATCCGCATCGAGCAGGTCGACAACACGCGCATCATGAAAGCACGCATCCAGACCAACGCGGGCATCGAAGCCGCCGACGGCGACGAAGACGAAGACGAAAACGGCGGCGACGAGGAAGCGGAAGTCGAACCAGACACCTGACCGGTCGACCCGACGAACCCAGTTCGTTCCGACCGCCGAACTCGACTCGTCTCGACGCCCGACCGAACCGACTTCGTCTCGGCCCGACCGAACTCGTTTTCAGCCCGTCATCCGCCGCGATTCAACCGAGGAGCGTAAACGAGAGGAACACGAGCACCAGCGACGCCAGCGCGAGAAACACCAGTCCGGTCGCGTCGGCGGTGCCGTCGCCGAGCCGTCGCGCCCGCCCGCGAAAGCGAATCGCCAGCGCGAACGCGCCGAGGCCGACGGTCCCGAAGGCGAACCCGCGGAGCGAGATGCGGGTCACGACCGCCATCCCGATGTGGTAGACGCCGAAGACGGCCCAGAGGGCGGAAACGAGGCTAGCGAGCGCGACGCGGAGCGCACGGACGTTCACACACCGAGTACGCTCGACACGAGCGTAAAGACGCCGTAGCTCAGTCCGAGCGCGAGGGCGAGCGAGCCGACCCACGCGAGGACTGTGTACAGCATCTTCCGCCCGGAGACGCCCGACCCGCCGGCGGCGTAGCCGGAGCCGATGATGGCGCTGACGATAATCTCGTTGAACGAGACGGGGACTCCGAGGGCGACGGCGGTCTGGGCGATGGCGAACGAGGGAATCATCGCCGCGATAGAGCGCCGCGGCCCGAGCGAGGAGTAGTCCTGCGCGAGCGCCTTAATCATGCGCGGCGCGCCGGTCCACGACCCCGCGAGGAGGCCCAGTCCGCCGCCGACGAGGAGCGCCGGAAGCGGGACCGTGACCGCGTCGAGAAGCGGGACGAGCGGCCCGATGGCGAGGCCGACCTGACTGCCGCCGGCAGAGAAGGCGACGAGACCGCCGAGGACGAGGAGGAACCGTCGCTGGCCCCGGGTCTTGTCGGTCGTCACCCAGCGGCCGACCACGGCGGCCGCGGCGAGCGCGACGAGAAGCGAGGCGGCGACGAACCAGACCGTCTCGCCGAGGCCGCCGAGGCCCCCGAGGCCGGTCAGTTCGACCGCGGCGGCACGGGCAATCGAGGCCGACCCCGACGCGCCGCCGAGCCCCGCGAACTCCATGTTGGCGACGAGCAGGCCGACGAGACCGGCGAGCGCGGGGACAGTCCATCGCTCGGAGACGCCGTCGGCGCGAAGGAGTCGGGCGGTCGCGTACGACGCGCCGCCGCCGACGAAGGGCGTGAGCACCCACAGCGAGACGATCTGCTGGTATTTCGCCCACGCGGGGACGCCGCCCATGGCGAGGCCGACGCCGACGACCGCGCCGGTGACGGTGAAGGCGGTGGCGATGGGGTAGCCGGCGAAGACGCCGATTGCGACGAGCACCGCCGCGGTGAGGAGCGCGACGACCGCGGCCCCGGCGGTCAGCGTGACGCCGCCGATGAGTTCCGTCCCGACCGCGTTGGTGACGTTCGCACCCTGCAGGAACGCCCCGGCGAAGCCGAGCAGGCCGACGATGAAGCCCGCGCGCATCACCGAGATGGCGTTGGCTCCGACGGCGGGCGCGAAGGGCGTCGACCCCGACGACCCCGCGCCGATGGCCCACGCCATGAACAGGCTGGCGAGCGCGGCGACGACGAACGTGGCGAGCGTTCCGGCGGCTACCACGGGGTCACACCTCGGCGGGTGTCGGGAGTTGTCCGGTCCATATCAGCGGCGGGCCTCGTCATAGCCCTCACTCAGGCCGAGGAGCGTCCGGCGGACGAGGAGATACCCGAAGAAAACGAAGAGCAACAACGCGACGAGCAGGCCGACGAACACGGGGTTCCCCGCGAGAAAGTCGACGAGGCCGTCTACGACCAAAGGGTCGGTCATGTGGGTGGGTTCGGCGGGCACGAGGTATAGCAATTTCGGCGACGCGTCGTGAAAGAATACGAACACTCTTGGGAAGCGGCGAGTAACGCCGATTCGATGGCCGACCTCATCCCCTCCACCCCGGGCGACCCGGACGATGACCGGGGCGACCGAGACCCCAAGGTCATCGGCCTCGACAGCGACGAGGCGGACGACCTGCTCGGCGCGCTCACCTCGTCGACCGCCCGGTCGGTCCTCGCGTCGCTCCACGAGTCCCCGGCGACGCCCTCCGAGCTCGCCACCGAGGTCGACACGTCCCTCCAGAACGTCCAGTACCACCTCGGCAACCTCTCGGAAGCCGACCTCATCGAGGTCGCGGACACGAGATACTCCGAGAAGGGCCGCGAGATGAACGTGTACGCGCCCGCGGACCGGGCGCTCGTCGTCGTCGCCGGGCGCGAGGACGAGACGAACGGACTGAAAGGCGCGCTCACGCGCCTCATCGGCGGCGTCGGCGTCCTCGGCGTCGGCGCGGCCGTCGTGAACCGACTCGCCCGTTCCGGGTCGGTTCTCCCGTTCGGTTTCGGCACCTCGGGCGGCGGCGCGGACGGCGCTGGCGGTTCCGAAGCCGGCCAGAGCGGCGGGGCTGGAAGCGGCCTCAACGCGACCTATCAGACCGATTCGGCCACCACGACCGCGGCGGCCGAGCGGACGCCGACCGCGACGCGGACGGCCACGGAGACCGCGACGCGGCCGGCGACGACGACCGACGGCGGCGGGTTCAGCATCGCCGAGGCGACGACGACCGCGGACTCGACGACGCAGACCGCGGAGGCGACCCGGACGGCGGTGGAGTCGACGCCGACGGTGACGGAGACCGCGCAGACCGCGACGGAGGCCGCACGGACCGCGACGGAGACCGCGACCGCGACGCCGACGCAGACGCCGATTCCGGACACGACGGTCGCACAGACGGCCACGGAGACCGCGGCACAGCTCACGAGCGGGTCGAACGGGCTCGCGGGGGCCATCGGGTCGCTCTCCCCGGGAACACTGTTCTTCCTCGGCGGGCTGACCGTGCTTCTCGCGTGGGTCGCGGTGGGCGTACTGCGTGACTAAAACGGCTGTTTGAGCTTACGGTGCGTATTTGATACCGTCACCCGTAGGAGTGAGTACGGGGTCGCGCGTGGCCTCCAACGGCGACGGGACTGCCATCCGTGCCCCTGCCCCCCATCCCGTCGTCCGCGCGGCCTCGGACTCCCCCAACAGACCCTCTCCGGTCTGTTCCCGCTGATTCTTCCGGCCCTCCACCGGACCTCCACCGGACCTCGTCCCGCTATTCGCCGGGGACGATACGGAACGTCTCGAAGGTGTCGCCGTCGACCGTGACGAGTCGCCCGCGGAGTCCGCCGTCCGGCAGTTCCTCCAGTTCCGCGTGGGCCTTCCGGTTGCCCCGCGGTTGGGCGTGACTCCCCGGATTGAGGAGCGGAATCGGCCCGGTGCCGTCGAAGCCCGGCCGGTGGCTGTGGCCGAAGATGACCGCGTCGGCACCGCGCTCGCGGCCGAACATCGACAGCGCGGTGTTCCCGCCGCGGCGGGTGTGGGTCACTGCGAACTCGACGCCGCCGTAGGTGACGTTCCGCGCCGCGGGAATCCGGTCGCGTATCTCGGAGCCGTCGTTGTTGCCGTACACCGCGAGGAAGCTGTCGGCCTCGTCGATGAACGCGTCGAGGACGGACTCGCGCATGAAGTCGCCCGCGTGGACGACGAGGTCGGCCTCGCGGACGGCGTCGAGCGTTCTGTCGGTCAGTCGATGACCGTCCATGCTGTGGGTGTCGGAGACGACGACGAGCATGCGCGGGGGTAGGAGCCGGAGGGATTGAAACCTACCGACTGCGGCGTCGGGTCGGTCGGGACCGCCGCGGTCGGCGAGCGGTGTCCCGGTTCTCCGTCGGTAGCTCTATCCGAGCGGGGGGAGTGGCCCACGATATGGCAGGCAGTACGTCCGTCGTCGTCGCCGCGCTCTTCGCGAACGCGGCGATTGCGATTCTCAAGTTCCTCGGCTATCTCGCGACCGGGAGTCCCTCCATGCTCTCCGAGACGTATCACTCCATCTCCGACACCGGCAACCAGGTGTTCCTCCTCATCGGCATCCGCGACAGCAAGCGCGGCGAGACGCAGTCGCATCCCTTCGGTCACGGGAAATCGCAGTTCTTCTACTCGTTTCTCGTCTCCGTGATGCTGTTCGGCATCGCCGGCTGGGAGTCGGCCAAACACGGCTACGACGCCCTGATGCACCCCGGCCACGGCGGGGGCGGCGAGGCGCTCGTCCTGCTCGGCTTCGAAATCGAGCCCGTGTTGGTCAACGTCGCCATCCTCCTCGGGGCGATCGCCTTCGAGAGCTACGCCTTCCTGAAGGCGCACGCCGAACTCCGCCGGCAGATAGAAGAATACGACTGGAGCGGCCTCGTCGAGGCCTTCCGGCAGACGAGCGACGTGACGACGCTCACGGCGTTCACCGAAGACACCGTCGCGCTCACCGGCGCGGTGCTCGCGCTCGTCGGCATCGGCCTCACCGAGTTCACGGGCAACGAGCTGTTCGACGCCGGCGCGGCGCTCCTCATCGGGATACTGCTCATGGGCTTCGCCATCGCGCTCGCGTGGGAGAACAAGCGACTGCTCATCGGCGAGAGCGTCCCCCTAGACGAGGAACAGGCCCTCCGCGACATCGTCAAGAACGACCCGCGGGTCGTCCACGTCGACCACTTCCGCGCGAGCTACGTCGGGCCGGAGAAACTGCTCGTCGCCCTCGACGTGAGCTTCGACCCCGAACTCGACACCGAAGAGCTGGACGACCACATCACCGAAATCGAGTCCGAACTCAGGGCGGCCGACGACCGGGTGCACTTCGTCTACATCGAACCCGAGTTGTAATCCGAACGAGCCGAGCGGGCCGCCACCGGCCGACCGCCACTTACGGCGGCTTCCCCTGACCTACCGCGATTCGACCGCGTCGGCGACGAGTTCGACCGCTTCTTCGACGTCCGCCCGCGAGACGTTCAGATTCGTCGTAAAGCGGGTGTGGTACTCGCCGAACGTCCCGCCGAGGACGCCCGCGTCGTCGCACAGTTCGACGAACGCCTCGGCCGTCAGCCCGGCGGCCTCGGAGTCGATGACGACGATGTTCGTGTCGGGCGTCGGCACCGACAGGCCGGAGACGGCGTCGAGACCCTCGGCGAGCACCGTCGCGTTCGCGTGGTCGTCGGCGAGGCGGTCGACGTTGTCGAGCGCGACGAGCCCCGGCGCGGCGATGAGGCCGGCCTGCCGCATGCCGCCGCCGAACTGCTTTCTGACGCGGACGGCCTCCTCGACGAACGACTCGGGACCGGCGAGCATCGAGCCGACGGGTGCACCGAGTCCCTTGGAGAGACAGAACATCACCGTGTCGACGCGCTCGACCATCGCCTTCGGGTCCTCGTCGAGGGCGACGCAAGCGTTGAACAGGCGCGCGCCGTCGAGGTGGACGGGAATCCCGAGGTCGTGGGCGGCGTCGGCCGCGGCGTCGACATCGGCTTTCGGAACCGCGACGCCGCCGCGGGCGTTGTGGGTGTTTTCGAGGCAGAGGACGCCCGTGCCGGCGACGTGAAGCGACTCCTCGCGGGCGTGGTCGCGGACCTGCTCGGGCGTCGGGGCGGCGCGCTCGCCGGCGTCGTAGGCGCGGACCTGTAGGCCCGACAGCTGGGCGAAGCCGCCGACCTCCCACTTGTAGACGTGCGCCTTCTCGTCCACGAGCGCCTCCTGCCCGGGGTCGGCGTGGACGCGGGCGGCGATTTGGTTGCCCATCGTCCCCGACGGCACGAACAGCGCGGCCGCCGTGCCGACCACCTCGGCGGCGCGCGCTTCGAGTTCGTTCACGGTCGGGTCGTCGCCGTACACGTCGTCGCCGACGGCGGCGTCGCGGGCGGCCTCGCGCATCTCGTCGGACGGGAGCGTGACGGTATCGCTTCGGAGGTCTATCATGGGCGGAGAGACCGCGCGGACGGAGAAATAATCGGTGGTCCGCCGGGCGACCGCCGGGGGGTGTCGCAATATTTGCGCTTCGAAAGGTGTTTGCCCCGAGGACACACACGACGCGGTATGGACCCGCGCATCCGCGAGCACGCACAGACCATCGTCGACCACTCCACGAGCGTCGAGGCCGGCGACAACGTCGTCGTCTCCGCGCCCTCGGCGGCCGAGGACCTCGTCACGGCCGTCCACGAACTGCTCGGCGACCGCGGCGCGAACGTCGTCGCGATGGACGCGAACCCACGATTCACCCGCGCGTTCCTCCGCGCCGGCGACGACGACTACGAGACGCCCGCACACCTGCTGGCGCTCTACGAGGAGACCGACGTCATCATCCGCGTCCGCGGCGAGACGAACGCGACCGAACAGAGCGACGTGCCGCCGGAGACGAACGCCGCATACAAGCGCGCCTACAAGCCCGTACAGGGCGAGATGCTCTCGAAGCGCTGGTGTCTCACCCAGTACCCCGCGAAGGGAAGCGCCCAGCTCGCGGGCATGAGCACCGAGGCCTACGAGAACTTCGTCTACGACGCCGTCACCCTCGACTGGGACGCGCAGGGCGAACTCCAACAGCAGTTGGTCGACATCCTCAACGACGGCGACGAAGTGCGCATCACGTCGGGCGACGAGACCGACGTGACGATGAGTATCGCCGGCAACACCGCCATCAACGACACGGCCGAGCACAACCTCCCCGGCGGCGAGGTGTTCACCGCGCCCGTAAAGGACTCCGTGAACGGCGAGGTCTACTTCGACCTGCCGCTGTACCGGCAGGGCCGCGAGGTCTCCGGCGTCCGCGTCCGCTTCGAGGACGGCGAAGTCGTCGACTACTCCGCCGAGGGCAACGAGGAGGTCTTAGACGGCGTGTTCGACACCGACGAGGGCGCGCGTTACCTCGGCGAACTCGGCATCGGCATGAACCGCAGTATCGACCAGTTCACCTACAACATGCTGTTCGACGAGAAGATGGGCGACACCGTCCACATGGCCGTCGGCTCGGCGTACCCCGAGACGGTCGGCGCGGACAACGAGATCAACGAGAGCGCCGAGCACGTCGACATGATCGTCGACATGTCCGAGGAGTCGGTCATCGAGGTCGACGGCGAGGTCGTCCAGCGGAACGGCACGTTCGTCTTCGAAGACGGGTTCTGACCGAGTCGGCGGCTCCGCCCGGGTAGCGGACAACTCGCAACATTTCACCTCCAGTTTATCGACCGGGGAATCGACTCGAGTCGGCGGGTTTTCCAGTCGAAACAAGAGCCTTCGAGCGGTCGTCGAAAACGGTGCGGAAACGCGGGCGGAACGCCGGCCGTATCGAGCAAAACTCACGGATGTTCCAGTCGAAGCGGTGCCCTTCCGTCTATAGACAATCGTGTGACAACAATACGCATGACCCAGTAGGTTTATTTCGAATAATCGACGAACACGAGTCGATGCCAGCGGTTCAGTGTCGAGAGTGTGGGCGCGACGTGGCGGTCCACGAGATAGAAACGGCGACCACGACGACGCCCGACGGTTTCGAGACGAGGTATCGGTGTCCCTACTGTGACTCCGAGATGCGCGACGTAAAAACGCGAATCGTCTGACGGCGTTACTGGTCGAGTTCGAGGTCGAACTGCTCGTTTTCGGAGACGGCGTTGAGCACGACCGACGTGTTGGACTCGCGGATGTCCGCGTCGGTGAGCAGTTTCTTGATCTGCGTGTTCATGCCGTCGGTGTCGCGGAACTTGCCGATGGCGATGATGTCGTAGTCGCCGGTGACCTCGTACACCGAAATCATCTGCTTTTCCGCGCGGAGGCGCTCTGTGATTTCGGGGAGCGCGGAGCCCTCGACTTTCAGTTGGATGACGGCGGTCACGTCGTAGCCGAGCGCGTCGTAGTTCACCCGCGGCGTGTAGCCCTCGATGACGCCTTCGTCTTCGAGGTCTCGCAGGTGATTCGAGACGGTCGTCACCGACACGTCGAGTTCTTCGGCGAGGCTTCGCAGGCTCGCTCGACCGTCACCGAGGAGCGCGTTGATGAGCTTCGCGTCGAGGTTTTCGTACGTCATTACATCCAAGGACCGTCCGAGGGCATTAGAATTTTACGAATATCCAATTCTGTGGCACACCGCGGGGAATTGCATTAAGCGGAAAGGTCTTTATAGTGCGGGTGTTCGAATCGCGTGTTCAGGAAAATGACGGAAGACAACGCACTCACCGACGGCGGCCTGAGCGACGAGGCACAGGCAGTCATCGACGAAATCGAAGAGAAGAACGTCGACTTCCTCCGACTGCAGTTCACCGACATTCTCGGAACGGTCAAGAACGTCTCCATCCCGGCCTCGCAGGCCGAGAAAGCGTTCACCGAGGGCATCTACTTCGACGGTTCCTCCATCGACGGCTTCGTGCGCATCCAGGAGTCCGACATGCGCCTCGAGCCCGACCCGTCGACGTTCGCCGTCCTCCCGTGGCGGAAGAAGGAAAACAGCGCCGCCGGCCGCCTCATCTGTGACGTGTTCAACACGTCCACCGGCGAGCCCTTCAGCGGCGACCCGCGTGGCGTCCTCAGGCGCGCCATCGAGCGCGCAGAAGAGTTGGGCTACGACGTGAACGTCGCCCCCGAACCGGAGTTCTTCCTGTTCGAAGAAGACGAAGACGGCCGCGCGACGACCGTCACGAACGACGCCGGCGGCTACTTCGACCTCGCGCCGAAGGACCTCGCGTCCGACGTGCGCCGCGACATCATCTACGGCCTCGAAAGCATGGGCTTCGACATCGAAGCCTCGCACCACGAGGTCGCCGAGGGTCAGCACGAGATCAACTTCACGTACGACGACGCGCTGTCGACGGCCGACAACGTCGCCACCTTCCGGTCTGTCGTCCGCGCCATCGCGGCCGAACACGACCTCCACGCGACGTTCATGCCCAAGCCCATCCCGCGCATCAACGGCTCCGGGATGCACACTCACATCTCGCTGTTCCAGGACGGCGAGAACGCGTTCCACGACGGCGACGACGAGTTCGACCTGAGCGACACGGCGAAGAGCTTCGTCGCGGGTATCCTCAACCACGCGCCCGCCATCACGGCGGTCGCCGACCCGACGGTCAACTCCTACAAGCGCCTCGTCCCCGGCTACGAAGCGCCGGTCTACATCGCGTGGTCCGACCGCAACCGCTCGGCGCTCATCCGCAAGCCGGCCGCACGCACGCCGGCCGCCTCGCGCATCGAGGCCCGCTTCCCCGACCCGTCCTGTAACCCGTACCTCGCGTTCGCCGCGCTCATCCACGCCGGTCTCGACGGCGTCGAGAAGGACCTCGACTGCCCCGACCCGGTCCGCGAGAACATCTACGATTTCGACGAGGAGAAGCGCGAAGAGTACGGCATCGAGACGCTCCCGAAGGACCTCGGCGGCGCCGTCGACGCCCTCGAAGAGGACGAAGTCATCCAGGACGCCCTGGGCGACCACGTCTACGAGAAGTTCGTCGAAGCCAAGCGCTCCGAGTTCAAGGACTACCTCGTCGACGTCTCCCAGTGGGAGCTCGACCGGTACCTCGAGACGTTCTAAGCGTCGCGCACGCCCAACACCGATTTTTCTTTCGCGCCCGCTCGTCGGAGAGCGACAGCGCCCGGTATCGCAGTCGGTGAGAAACCAGAAGCGACACGGGCCAAAATCAAAGTCGGATAACAGCCCGAAACCGCGGCCTTAGTCGGCCCGCAGGGACCCGTCGCCGAGTCCGAGACGGTCGTACGCCCGCGGCGCGACGAGGATGAACGCGACCACCGTCGCGGTGGCGAGCACCGTCACCGGGACCGGGGCGTCGACCACGTCGACGCCGACCCAGAGGCCGCCCGCGACGAGGAACGCGACGAGCGCGACCGGCGGCGACAGCGTCGGCAGTGACTCGTGGTCGGTGAGTCGCGTCCAACCGGCAAGGCCGCCGAGCGACCCCCCGAGCGCCGCCGCGGCGTTTTCGGTGTGCCCGGAGAGACCCGTGGCGAACACCACCGCGAGCGCGAGGACGCTGAGGCCGGCCGCGATGGCGAACAGGCGCGCCGGGTCGAGGTGGCCGGCCGCGTCGGGGTCGTCCGCGCCGGCGGCGAGAAAGACCGCCTTCAGGAAGCCGAGACCGAGGAGGACACCGACCACGACGTCGACGCCGTAGTGGACCCCGAGGAACACCCGCGAGAGCGAGACGGTGCCGACGACGACCGCCGCGGCGACGAGTCGGCGACGGCGGTCCCACAGGTCGAGAAGCGAGACCGCCGCCCCGTAGACGACAGTGGTCCCGAGGGCGTGCCCGCTCGGGAAGCCGAAGCCGTCGTCGGTGGTAAACGACACGAACAACTCCGAGAGCGGCGACGGCCACGCGGGGGCGTCGGCGACGGCCGCGGTCGGCGGTCTCGGTAGTGCGAAGCCGACTTTCAGCGCGGTGACGAGCGCCAGCGACCCGAGTGCGAGGCCGACGAATGAGGCCGCGGTCCGCCGCGGGCGCGCCGTGATTCGGGGCCGACAGAGCCAGTACAGCGAGGTGAACGCGACGAAGAAGAACCACTGGTCGCCGAGTTGGGTGACGAGACCGAACAGGAAGACGAGCGCGTCCGGCGCGTCAGCGAGCGCTAGCTCGCCGAACCCGCGGGTCTGGAGGGAGAGTGCGAACCGGAACATCTCAGCCGCGGCGTTCGCGGACCGCGTCGACGGCGCGCCCGGGGACGCCGAGCGCGCTCAGGCCGATGCCGAAGATGACGAACAGGACGTAGAGCCCGAGCGTCGACAGGAAGATGATGAGCATGGCGACGACCGCGATGAGGTCCGACTGGAGGTAGTAGAACGCGCCGAGCGTGAGGACGACCCCGTAGCCGAGCACGAGATACGGGCCCCAGCCGCGGGCCTTCCCGCGGCGCATCCGGCGACGGACGTAGCGCTTCAACTCGGCTTCGAGCTTGGGCTTTTCGACCGTCCGGTCGGTCACGTCGTCCTCGAACGCATCGAGGTCGGCCCGGAGTTCCTCGACCTGCGATTCCAGCTCCTCGATGTCGGGAGCGCCGCGCGGGGAGACGGACGCGCCGGTCTCCTCGCCGGCGTCGTCCGTCCGCGGCCCATCGGTGTCACCTCGGTCGTCGCTCATATCCGTACGAGCGTCATGTCGGCCTCCCGTATGTTGTACCTGCCGGTCCACACCGGGCGGTCCCCCCGGCGGGTCACGCGGTTCCGCGTGCGGCGCGTCGCCGTCGACCCCCGCGAGGACCGCGTTGACGACCGCGCCCGAAAGCAGGATGAGCCCCGAGAAGTAGAACCACGTCACGAGCAACAGGAGCGTCCCGAGCGCGCCGGCGACCGACCCCCCGGCGACCGACGCGTAGACGCCGAAGCCGACCCCGAGGAGAGTCCAGCCGACGGCCGCGAAGACGGTCCCCGGCACGACCTGTCGCGGCGAGAGGTCGGCGTCGGGGAAGACGTAGTACAGCGGGAAGAACGCCGCACAGAGCGTGAGAAGCAACAAAAGCGGCGAGAGCAGTCGAAGGAACGGCACGTCGAGCAGGCCGACGAGCGCGGTCAGCACCGCGACGCCGATGGTGCCGACGCCGATGCTGGCGAGGGCGATAGCGCCGTCGCGGAGTTGGTCGACCAACCCCCCCGCCTCGGAGCCGTAGATGCGCGAGAAGGCGATGTCGAGGCCGCGAAAGAGCTTCAGCGCCCCCCAGACCGTCAGCGCGAGGCTCACCGCCCCGACGCTTCCCTGTCCGGTTCGGTCGGTGAGAGCCTCTTCGACGAGGTCCTGCCCGGTCGGGACGAGGTACTGCTCGACGAGCGTCTGGAGTTGCGCTTGCAACTCCGCGCCGCCGATGGCCGTGGCGACGACGACGCCGAGGGCGAGAAGCGGAATCAGCGAGACGAGCGCGTAGTACGAGATGCTGGCCGCGAGAAACGAAATCTCCTTCTCCCGAATCGTGTCGACGACGGCCCGTGCGACGGGGACGGCGGTTCGAATCGTGGCGCTCACGTATCACGGAAACGACACGGGAGGCAAAGAAGCTACCCGCCGACGCGGCGAGGTGCGCCGGTTACGGCCGCTCACCGCTCGGGACACGGGGACGGGACTCGGAGTCAGGCTTCGGGGTCGAGCGCGGCGGTCGCCTCGCGTATCTCAGCGACCGTCGCGTCGGTCTTGAACGCGGTGCCGTGGTAGTGTGCGGGGGTGGCGTCGTAGCCGGCCTCCCGGAGGGCTTCGAGGAACGTCTCCATCTTCGAGGCCGACCGACCCCAGAGCTTACAGAGGCGGTGCTGGTCGAAATGGGTCGGTGCGTCGAGTTCGACCGCGAGCGTGTCGAGGAGCTTTCGGGCGCGTTTCGCGGTGCCGAAGTCGTCCGTTACCTCGTCGCGGACGGCCGCGACGAACGCCGGCTCGGAGACGGGGCCGAGCCAGATGGGACCGGCTTCGAGAATCCGGGTCGAATCGCAGTTGGCGCACGACTCGGGCGGGTGGGTGATGAGCGAGCGCTCGGCCTCGCGGTGGAGGCAGTCCTCGCAGTGGTAGACGAAGCCGGTCGATTCGAGGAGTTCGTCGGCCTTCGTCGCCCGTTCGTCGAGTTCGAGATAGGCCCGCACGTAGTGGCGCGTCGCGTGCGAGAGAATCGGGACGGCGGCCTTGTCGTATCGGGCGGCGGTGCGGACCATCGCGCCGAGGAGGGTCCGAAGCCCCATCTCGGGGTGGTAGTCGGTGTTCTGCGGGAGACAGCCGTACTTCCGGATGCCGCTTTTCTGGTGTGCGCCGCACAGCGGGGCGGTGTCCGTGGCGGTGACGCAGACGAGGTCGCGGGTGTTGGCGAAGACGGGGTCGGCGAAGGGCATCGGCGTGCCGAAGGGGTCGAGGTCGACCACGTCGAAGACGGAGTCGTACATGAGGGCGTTGGCGTTGCGGTGGACCGCCTCGCCGCCGTTGCCGGCGCGGTCGAGGTTCGACCGGGCGAGTTCGACGGCGTCGGTGTCGAGGTCGGCGCAGGTCACGTCGTAGCCCTCGGCGGCGGCGCGGACGCCCCGGATGCCAGAGGCGGCCATCGCGTCGAGGTAGCTCTCGGCGCGGGGTTCGCGCTCGCGGAAGGCGCGGAGGACGGCCGCGGTGATGTCCCGGTTCAACTCCTGTGTGGGGTTGTAGAAGACATCGTCGCCGGTCCCCGCTGACGCCCCGTCGCGGGCGTCGGGAACCTCGATTTCGACGCCTCCCTCGCTCACGTGCATACCCGCAGTCGCCCGCGCGGGCGGAAACCGGTTGCGATGCGAGTGTGCGACGCGAGTGCGGCGGTCGGGCCACCCCGCGGCATCGAATGCGTTTTCACCGCCACCGACGAAGTCGCCGGCGTGGACCCGGCCGACGACTGGCGAGCGGCGCTCGCGGAGACCGGGCGGCTCTCGCCGAACATCGTGCAGGCCATCGTCGACGCCCACGGCGACCGGGGCGTCACGGCCATCGAGGCCGTCTCCGAGCGACGGGTGAAACGCTACCGCGATTTCGACGTGGTCGTCGGCTACGACGACGAGTACGTGGTCGAAGACCGGGGCTGTACCTGCAAGGACTCCCGGTACAACCTCGACCCCGACGAGGGCGAGCGCTGTTGGCACGTCCTCGCGGTCGACGTGGCCGAGGCACTCGGCGAACTCGACCACCACGACATGTGGTACTCCGACGTGCGAGAGTTCCTGTAACCTCAGGTCTCACTCGCACGCCCGTTCGGCCCGTCGCCGCGCCGCGGGAACGACCACAATCCTTTCCGAACCCCGCCGCGAACCTCGGGCCAACGGATGGCTGATTTCGACCTCTCTATCGACGAAAAGCGGGTGTACGCGGACAAGTCCGGCAAGCAGACGGCGTACGTCGCCGCGGGCGTCGGGGTCGTGACCGTCGACGTCTCCGACGACCTCGTCGGCGGCTTCCGCATCGACCGCCGGTGTACCGCCCGGGACGCCGCCGGGTCGCCCGGGGAAGTCGCCATCGCCACCGACGAGGACGTGTTGCTCGTGCAGGGCGGCGACTACCACGAACTCGACTTCGGCCCCGCGACGGCCGTCGGCTTCCACCGCAATCGCGTCGTCGCCGCGGACGACTCGGGCCGAGTGGCCCGCTTCGACGAGGCCGGGTGGACCGACCTCGGCGAGGTCGAAGCGGTCCGCGCCCTCGACGGGAGCCTCGTCGCGGCCGGCGACGGCGTCTACCGCGTCGGCGACGACGGCCTCTCGCACGTCGGCCTCGACGACGCGAACGACGTGTCCGACCCCGCGGGCCGGCTCGGCGGCGACTCGGGGACCCCGCTCGCCGCGACCGACTCGGGGCTGTACGCGCTCGGCAACGGCTGGATGGACGCGCTCGACGGGGCGTTTTCGGCCGTCGCGTCGATGCCGGACGGCCGCGCCCACGCGGTCGGGCCGAACGGCGTCGTCGCGCGCGACGAAGAATCGGGCGCGTGGGAGGCCGCACCGATTCCGCTGGGCGAGACGGTCGTCGCGCTCGCCCACGACGCCCGGGCCGCCTACGCCGTCACCGACGCGGGGAGCTTCTGCGTTCGGCTGACCGGTGGCGACTGGCGGACGCAGGTGCTCGGGTTGGACGCGGTCGGCGTCGCGGTTCGCTGACACGCGACGGGGCTGAACGCAACGAAAAGCGGTTTTACCCCCCACGAGAGACGAACGGGTATGCTCGTACCCGGCGCATCCTCGCAGGCACTCGCGGCCGCGCTCGCTTCCGAACTCGGCGAGTCGCTCGCGGCCGTCGAGTACGACCGCTTCCCCGACGGCGAGACGCTGGCCGCGGTCCCCGGTTTCGACGCCGACGCCGCCACCATCGTCGCCAGCACCGCCAGCAACGACGCCTACGTCGAACTGCTCCAACTGCAGGACGCCGTCCGGGAGGCCGGCGCATCGGCGGTCACGACGGTCATCCCGTACATGGGCTACGCCCGACAGGACAGGGCGTTCGAGGCCGGCCACCCGGTTTCGGCACGTGCGGTCGCCCGCGCCGTCAGCACGACGACCGACCGCGTCGTGCTCGTCAACCCCCACGAGGACGCCGTCACGGAGTTCTTCGACGTACCCGTCGAGATCGTCGACGCCGCCGGGCGACTCGCCGAACCGCTTTCGGACCTCGACGACCCGCTGTTTCTGTCGCCCGACTCGGGAGCCATCGATATCGCAGAGACCGTTCGCGACGCCTACGGCGACGGCGAGACCGACTACTTCGAGAAGGTGCGCCACTCCGGGACCGACGTGGAAATCACGCCGAGCGACGCCGACTTCGCGGGCCGCGACGTGGTCATCACCGACGACATCATCGCCACCGGTTCGACCATGAGCGAGGCCGTCGCCGTCCTCGCCGACGGCGGGGCAAAGCGCGTCTTCTGTGCGACCGTCCACCCGCTTCTGGCTCGCAACGCCCGCACGAAACTCGCTCGCGCCGGTATCGAACGCGTCGTCGGCACCGACACCATCGAGCGCGACGTGAGCGAGGTGTCCGTGGCGCCGGTTCTCGTCGACGAACTCGAACGGTAACAGACCACACGCTCTCTCGAAACGGTTTTGCCAGTCCCCGCATCTCGGGATACTATGGGACGTTACGGAAACATCGACTACCCGCGGATGACCAAGACCGGCCTCGGACTGGGGCTCGCGCTGTTCCTGTTCGGCGCTATCGGCGCGAAAGCCGCCCTCGCCGTGAGCGGCGGTGCCATCCCCGGCTGGGAGCGCACGCTGTTTTTCGACGCCGAGTGGCTCGGCATCGCGCTGGTGCTGTTCTCGCCGATTATCTTCGGCATCGTGCTCCCCCTGACGGAGTAGATGGCCGACGCCGACCCCCGGTTTCCCGACGCCGACGAGACGCTCGTCCTCGAACCCGACTGCGCGCGCTGTCCGGCGCTCGTCGACTGCCGAAACCGCATCTCGTGGGGCGTCGGCCCCGCAGACGCGACCGTGATGGTCGTCGGCGAAGCGCCGGGCGCGGGCAACCCCGACGCCGACCGCTGGCGGGGCGGCAACTGGACCGGGATGTCCTACACGGCCCGGCACTCGGGCCGCCGCATCCGCGAGACGATGGCCGCCGTCGGCTACGAGTCGGGCGTCTTCTACACGAACGCCGTCAAGTGCTTCCCCTCGGACGGCGAGGGGTCGAACCGCGCGCCCACCGCCGCCGAAAAGGCGAACTGCCGCGACCACCTCGTTTCCGAACTCGAAGCCGTCGACCCCGAGGTGGTGGTCCCGACCGGCCGCCACGCGACCGAAAGCGTCCTCGCGCTCGACGACACCTCGCTGGACGGCTTTCTCGATGTCGTCCTCGAACCCGTCGAGAGCGAGCGGTTCGGCTACACCGTCGTCCCGCTTTTGCACCCCTCGTACCGCGACGTGTGGCTGTCGCGTCTCGGCTACGAGCTAGACGAGTATCTGGCCGACTTGGAATCGCTTCTCCCCTGAGACCGCCGCGTCGACCGAGCCGCGCACCGACGCCGACCGCGAACGGTCCGCCGAGCGGTACTGACTCGGCCCCGACCCCGAGCCGGTCCGAACTTTCTTTTCCTCACCAATCGACATCCGACGTATGTCCGACTGCATCTTCTGTGCCATCGTCGACGGCGACATCCCCGGCCGAATCGTCCACGAGACCGAGCACACGCTTGCGTTCCTCGACGCCAACCCGCTCGCGCCCGGCCACACGCTCGTCGTCCCGAAAGCGCACCACGCCCGCCTCGACGAGGTGCCGGCCGACGCGGCGGCCGACCTCTTTGCCGCCGTGCACGGCCTCCTCCCGCGGGTCGAGGCGGCCGTCGACGCCGACGCGACGAACGTCGGCATCAACGACGGCCCCGCCGCCGGGCAGGAAGTCGACCACGTCCACGTCCATATCGTCCCGCGGTTCGAGGGTGACGGCGGCAGTCCCATCCACGCCGTCGCGGGCGAGCGACCCGACCTCTCCGACGAAGAACTGGCCGACATCGAGGCGGCCATCTCGGGCTGAAGGCACCGACCTCGTTCCTGCCGACGCCGCGCTCACTCGCCAATCGTGTCGATGTAAACACACATATGGCCGCCGCGAGTACCGAGCGGCGTGACAGTCCTCCAATCGTTTCGAACGGCCCTCCGCATCGTCACCGACACGCCGGTGCTCGTCGCGTTCGCCCTCGCGTTCGGGGTTATCACCGCGTTGAACAACGCCTCCGGCTCGGCCGGAGCCGTCGGCTCGATTCTTCAGTTGTTCGCCCTGCCGGCGCTTACCGGCGCGTTCTACACCGTTATCGACGGCGCGCGTCCCGGCTCCGACACCGACCTGCGTGCGTCTACCGCGGCACAGCGCTACTACGTCAGCCTGCTCGGTGCGACGCTTCTCGCCGGCCTCGTGGTGCTCGTCGTCGCGATGGTCGTCCTCGGGGGGCTCATCGGGTCTCTCGGCTTCGACCGAGTCACTGCGGTGCTGAACGGCTCCGCGAGCCTCACGCTCGTCGAACTCGCCGCCGCCGGGGTGGCCTTCGCGGTCTTCGCGGCCGTCGTCTACGTCTTCACCTTCTTCGACACCGCCGTCGTCCTCGACGGGAAGACCGCGGCCGGGTCGCTCAGCCGTAGCGTCGACTTCGTCTTCGGCAACCTCCGGCAGGTCGTCGGCTACGCGGTCGTAGCGACCGTCGCGACCTCGGTCGTCGACCTACCGGTGCTCTGGTTCGTCACCCTCGACGGGGCGACCACCGTCGCCGGCGCGGTGGCGGCGTTTCAAGCGCCGATGTCGGCGGTCGACATCGCCGTCGTGGCCGTCGGCTCGACGGTCACCACGCTCGTCGGACGGAGCTACAAAGTCTGTTTCTACCGGGCCTGTGCGGATGACCCACGGGGTTCGAAACCGGAGTCGGCCGACGGGGAGTGGACGGCGTAGTCGCGCGTCCGGCGGCGCTGACGGCGGGCGACCGAAGCTATTAATCTGAGCACCCGAGCAATCGCAGTATGTCGATTCCCACCACCAGCGCGCTGGTCGGGGCCACCGGCGGCGCAGGGACGACCCGACTGACGCTCGAACTCGCCGCGGCGCTCGCGGACGACGGCCGCGACGTGGCCGTCCTCGACGCGGCGTTCGCCACGCAGGGACTCTCGGACTACGTCTCGGGGGCGCTCGACCCCGACGCGACGGCGCTCGTCACCGACGCCGCGGACGTGCCGCTCGAATCGGGACTGGTCGCGTTCGACCCCGACGCCGAGGGGCGCGTCGCCGTCTGCCCGGCCGCGGCCCCGTTCGAGCGACTCGCGCGGGCGATGACGCCCGACGCCGCGCGGGCGTTCGAGGGGCGCATCGCCGAGGCCGCAGACGGCTTCGACCACGTCCTCGTCGACGCGCCGCTTCTCGCCTCGAACCAGACGGTCGCCGCCGCCGCGGCCTGCGACCGAGTCGCGCTCGTCGCACCCGCCACGGACCGCGGTGCCGACGCCGTCGGTCGCCTCAGCGCGCGGGCCGCCGACATCGGCACCGACGTCGACGCCGTCGTCTCCACGTTCGGCGAACTCCGCGACGCGGACGTCGTCGTCCCCGAAACCGAGGCGGACGGCATCGCCGACGCGCCGGTGTGCCGCGATGACGCCGAACTCGCGGCGGGCGTCGGCGCGGTCGCGGAGGTCCTCCTCGACGTCGAAATCGAATCTGCGGCCGCCACCGACGGGGTCCTCGGCTCGGTCAGCGAGTACGTCCGTCGCTGAGCGCGCGGAGCATCGACCGCGTTTCGGACGGAGCGACAGACAGCCGACGAGCGCCGCCGCTCGCGAGCTCGGAATCCGAGCCGAAAACAGGGGTGGGGAGGCGCGTCCCGCGTCAGAACTGCATGTCGGTGACCGAACTCATCGTCTCGGCCAGCGAGTCGCGCTTGGCGACGGCCGCGTCGGTGCGGTCGGTCAGCGCGCCCTCGACGGCTTCGACGAGGGGGGCGATGGGGTCGTGCGTCTCGATGTACGTCGCGAGCGCGAACTCCGACGGCTCCGCACCGGTGAGCGCGAGCGCGTCGGCCCGTGAGATTCGCCCGTCGACCCAATCGCGGACGATGCGTCGCGCCTCGGGCGCGAGGGGCGTCACGCCCGCCTCGCCGCAACGGTGCAAGAGCTTCGCCGCCGTGACCGGCGCGACGCCCGCGTCGCGCGCGCTCTCTCCGATTGACGTGCCCGAGCCGTGTGCTTCGACAACCCGCTCCGCCGCCGCAGGCGCACAGGGGAGCGCGTCTGCGTGCGCCTCGAAGCGCTCGCGGAGGGAAACCTCGGTGTCGTCGACGGTCGGGACGCGGCGCGAACGCTGTTCAGTCGTCGTCGTCTCTAACGCGGCGGCGATATCCGACAACCCCATTGACCGGAGTTCAACACCGTTCCATCAAAAGCGTTGCCAATGAATATCAACTTTGATAGCTAAACGCACCGGTAACCGGTAGGCTCTATCAGCCGAGAGCGGGGTTCGAACCCCGCTTTGACCCGTGTTTAAATACCTCTTCGAGACCGATTTTCAATTGTGATGAGTGAAACACGCTCCCCCAAGGGTTGCCCCGAATGCGACGGACACCTCGGTTTCGAGGCCGGCGAGACGGTCTGTACGGACTGCGGCCTCGTCGTCTCGGAGTACCGCATCGACCACGGTCCCGAGTGGCGCTCGTTCGCCGACGACGACCGCAACCCCGCCCGCACCGGCGCGCCGCTTACCCGGTCGCGCCACGACCGCGGCCTGTCGACCGAAATCGGCCGTTCGACGCGTATCAAGGGCCGCAAGCGCCGGCAGTTCGCCCGCATGCGCCGTCAGCACAACCGCGCTCGCATCTCGACCAAGCGCGAGCGCAATCAGGTGTACGCCTTCACCGAGATTCGCCGCGTGACGAGCGCCCTGTCGCTCCCGAACCACATCCGCGACCAGGCGTGTTCGCTGTTCGAGTCCGCCCAGAACGAAGACCTCCTGCGCGGTCGCTCGCTCGAAGGGTTCGCCGCGGCCTGCGTCTACGCCGCCTGTCGCGTCGCCGGCGTCTCCCGGAGCGTCGAGGAGGTCTGCGACGTGTCGAAGTCGACCGAGGCGGAGCACCAAGCGGCCTACGGCGCGCTCAACCGCGACCTCGGCCTCCCCGTCGCGCCCGCCGACCCGACCGAGTACCTGCCGCGGTTCGCGACCAAACTCGACCTCGACAGCGACACCGAACGGCGGGCGCGCGAGTACGTCGCCGACGCCCGCGACGCGGGGCTCGTGGGGGGCAAGAACCCCTGCGGCGTCGCCGCCGCGTGTCTCTACACCGCCGCGTGCGACCGCGGGGAAGACTGCACGCAGGCCGAGGCCGCCGACGTGGCCGACGTGACGCCCGTGACGCTCCGCAAGACGTACGTGGCGCTCCGCGAGTGAGACGGGGACGGCGGACTGTGGCCGTGGCGGCTCGCTGACCGAAATCGAAGCCGAAGCGACGAACCGAGAACCGACCTACTGTCGCGCGACCGAACCGAAGCCGAGACGACGCTTCTACCGACCGCTCACCCGGACCGCGTCCGCGAGCTCCCGAATCCGAGTACTGGGAAGGCTCTCCGGCGACGACGCGACGACCGGCTCGAACCGCTCGACCGCCTCGGAGAGCCGCGCGTCCGCTGGGACCTCCGTCGCCGGCGCACCGAGCACGTCGGCGAAGGCGTCGAGGGGCACCGCGTCGACGACGCGGTTGACCGCGACGGCGGCGAGTCCGCACCCGAGTTCCCGCGCGAGTTCGCGGGTCCGAACCGCGTCGGCCAGCGCGTAGCCCTTCGGCGACGCGACCACGACGCAGGCGTCGGCGACGGCGAGCGGAACGCCGGTGTCGGCGCGCATCCCGGCGGGACAGTCCACGACCACGTCGCCGTGGGCCGCCTCGACCGCGCGAAGCGCATCGGCGAGGAGGCGAACGTCGGCGGCGCGCGCGCCGGCGAGCGTCCGACCGCACGGGAGTATCGAGACCGGCCCGCCCGAGCGGACGGCTTCGACCGGGTCCGCCCGCCCCGCGAGCACGTCGTGGAGGTCGGGGCCGGGCGCGTACGGGAGGTTCGCCATCCCGAGGTCCGCGTCGACGACGACCGCGCCGAGTGCCGCCGCGAGTTCGAACGACAGCGTCGACTTCCCGACGCCGCCCTTCCCGGAGACGACCGCGAGAATCACGCGAGCCTCCGGAGCGCGTCCGCGTCGGGGTCGGCGTCGGCCGCGCGGTCCGCGAGCGCCGTCGCCCGCGCCGCCAACCGGCGGAGGCGCGCTCGGTCCGCGTCGAGCGAGTCGAGCGCCTCGACGCCGGCGTCGGCCTCAGAGAGCGCGGCCGCGGCGTCCGCGACCGACGCGCCGTCCAGTCGCTCGGCGAGTTCGATGCGACGCTCGACGGTCGCGAGAGACGCCGACTGGACCGACTGGTCGGTCTCGTGCCCGCGCGCCTCGCGAGCCTCGAGCGCCGACGACACGTCGGCGTCCGTCGGCCGTTCGGACGGTCCGGTGCGGTCGGAGGCGGCGGCCCGTTCCGATTGCGAAAGCGGGTCGGGTCGCTCGTCGCCGGACTCGGGGGTCGTCGCGTGAGTCGGTTCGGGCGTCGCCGACTCAGGCGCTCCCGACTCGGCGACCGTCGACGACGGGTCAGACGAGACGGGAACCGCGTCGGCCGGCGGTCGCGCCGAACCGAGCGTCCGAACCGCGTCCTCGGGCGTCGAATCGGCGGCCCGTTCCGACTCGTCGGCGCGGCCGAGGACCTCGATGTCGACCGCACGCTCCGGGGAGCCGTCGACGTCGGTGGGCGCGACATCGCGGTCGGCCGACGGCGACAGGGCAACGGCGTAGCCGAGCGCGACGGTCGAACCCGCGGGGACGACGCCGTCGAAGCCTTCGTCGTCCCAGCCGGGTTCGGGAACGCCGGCGCGACGCGGCGGAAGCACCGGTCCATCGAGGCGGTTGCGAACCCTGAGGCGGCGGGCGACCGGCGAGTCGTTGTCGATTCGGACCGAGACGAGGGCGACGCCGTCGTCCGCGGTCACGTCGATATCGGTGTGCATAGCGGGGGTGGCCGCGGCTTCGTATATAAATCAACGCCCGGAGCGACCCGGCGGACCGTCGGGCGGTCAACACCGAACAACCGGCACGCCGAGCCAGTCCGCGGCGGCCTCGGCGTCCGAGAACCGGCCGCACGAGAGGACGACCGGCGCGGACAGGTCGGCGAGGCGGACGGCGGCCAGCGCGCGGGCGACGGGGTCCGATTCGAGGGCCGCCGGCCCGGGCGGCGAGTCGACCGCCGGGGTCGCCGTCGCCGGGAGCGACGCGAGGTCTCGAAGCGCCGCCTCGAACGCCTCGCCGAGTTCGGCCGCGAAGTGCGCCCGCGCCTCGCGGCGGCGGTTCTCGACCGCGTCTGCGAGCTTGAGTCGCGCCTCCCGCCCGTCTCGGTCGGCTCTGACCGCGCGTTCGAGCGCCGAAAGCCGCTGTTCGGCCGCGACGCGCTCTGTCTCGACTTCCGAGAGCTCAGTCGCCGCCGAGACGAGTTCCTCGCGCGCCGCGGCGGTCGCCTCGTCGTCGCCGGCGTCACGGTGGGCGTTCACCCGCCCGCGGAGGGTCGCGACGCGCTCTCTCAGTCGAGATTCGTCGTCTCCGGCGGCGGCGACGCGGCGACGGGCGTCTCGGAGCGCGGCCGCCGAGGTGTCGACGCCTTCGCGTTCGTCCGCCTCCACCTCCTCGGCCGCACGGTCGCGGTGCTCGGCGAGTCTCGCTTCGAGTCGGGCGAGGTCGTCGGCGACGGGAGCGCGGCGGCCGCGCGACCGACCGACCGCCGCGAGGAGCCATCCGCGAGACGGAGACGACGCGGAGACGGGGACTCTGCCGAGTCGGTCGTGACCGGGACCGGGCGACGGGCAGTCGATTCGAAGCGGGCCCGGGTCCGTCGCGTCGGTCCCGTCGTCCGCCCGTACCGCGGCGACGACGGCGTCGGCGTCAATGTCGACCGATTCGCTGGCGAGGTCGATTGCCGACCCTTCGTAGACGGACCCGTCGGGGAGTCGGAGCCTCATAGCTCGCGGCGCTTCATCTCCGCGGCCGACGGGTGGTCGGTTCCCGAGGCGAACTTGCTGTACGGCGTCGCCGGCGACTCGCGGTCCTCGTAGGCCGCCGCGGCCTCGCGGACCGCATCGGGGACGGCCGCGAACTCGTTGAACGGCTCGGTTCGCTCGATTTGAACGGCTTCGTCGTGTTTCTCCCGAAGCCGAAGCGCGAGGAAGGCGGCCAACTCCGTCTCGTCGAACAGCGCGGCGCGACCCAGCCGTCGGACCACCACCTCCTCGTGGGTCCGACAGATGTTCCGAAGCGTCGTCCGCGCCGCCTGCGAGTAAGTCACGACCAACAGCACGCACGCCCGGTCACGGAGCCGGGAGAAAAATCGTTCGACAGCGGCACCGCAGGTCACTCGTCTGGCGGTTGTGCGGACGGTGGTGCGTGATGCTAAGCCTCATATTCGAATCCCCGCGAGATGCGTCTCAGACCTCCTCGACCGAGAACGACACGTCGTCGGCGTCGCCGGTCGCCTCGTCGAGGAGGTCTCTGACCCGCGCCCGCGCGTCGGCGGCGTCGGCGGCGAGGACGACGAGCCCCTCCGCGCGGTCGTCGCCGACGGCCGTCCACGCGTCGAGCGTCCCGTCGCCGGCGTCGTCTTCGAACTCCGTCGCGAACGTCCGGAGGACGGTCACGACGCGCCGCTCGGTGCTGGCGAGGTCCGCGTCACCCGATTCGAGGTCGCGGATGGCGTCTTCGATGTTGCGGATGGCGGAGATTCGGTCCATCGGTCGTCTGTCCCCTCAGCGCACGCTCCACTAAGTTCGTCGGTTCCGGGCGGACCCGAGTCGCGGGCGGGCGCGAAAGCCGAGCGACGGCTCAGGTCGCGCGGTACACGTCGCCGCGAGGCTCGTAGATGTCGCCTTTCATCTTGAGCTTGTCCAGCTGGTCGTTGACCGTCTTCTCGTCCATGTTCAGCTCGCTGTTGGCGCGTTCGAGGACCTCCTCGTGGGGGGCGCCCTCCTCGTACTCTTCCTGCATGGTGCGGATGAGTTCGAGCAGGTTCTTGATGCGGTCGCGCTGGGTCTTCGAGCGACCCGTCTCGACGATGTCGGCGTCGAACTCGCCGGTCTCGGGGTCCATACCGATGTCGCGCAGGCAGGACTCGACGATGCCCGTGACGCGCTCTGCGTCCTCGCGGGTCACCTTGTCCGAGAGGCGGACGCGGGCCGAGGCCTCGCCGAGGCGGACGAGCGCTTCGAGCTTCCGGGCGGTCACGGGGACGGGCGCGTCCTCGTCCGCACCGCGGGCGCGGAAGTCCACGTAGAAGTCGCGGATGACCTGTTTCGCCTCGTCGGTCATCGTCGGGTAGCAGGTGCGCTTCGAGTAGGCGATGTACTTGCGAAGCAGGTCCGCGTCGATGGTGGGCGCGACCTCGTCGGTGACGGCGTCGACCTGCTGTTCGGTGAACTCGGAGTTGGCGACGTTCGTCCGCTGGGTGTTCAACTCGCCCGCGTAGTTCGTCTTGAGGATGTGGTCTGCGAGCTTCGAGTCCTCGTCGGGGTCGGGGTCGTCCGTGACCGTGAAGATGAGGTCGAACCGGGAGATGAGCGCGGGTTCGAGGTCGATCTGCTCGCCGATCGGCTCGTACTGGTCGAAGCGGCCGTACTTCGGGTTCGCCGCGCCGAGGAGCGAACACCGCGACTTCAGCGTCGCGTTGATGCCGGCCTTCGAGACCGAAATCTGCTGTTGTTCGAGGCCCTCGTGCATCGCAGAGCGGTCCTCGGGCCGCATCTTGTCGAGTTCGTCGACCGCCGCGATACCCTTGTCCGCGAGGACGAGCGCGCCGGCTTCGAGCGTCCACTGCTGGCCGTCGCCGAAGTCGTCGCGGACGGCCGCGGCGGTGAGACCCGCCGAGGACGACCCTTTACCGGACGTGTAGACCGAGCGAGGCGCGATGTGGCGGATATACGACAGCATCTGGGAGTTGTGCGAGACGAGCCCGTTGGAAACGTAGCTGTGGGTGCCTTCGACTTCGAGGTCGTACACCCACTCTTCGGCGGGTTCGACGCGCTCTATCGACTCGATGCACTCCCAAGCGACGGTACCGTCGACGAGCGACCGGAGCTCAGAGACGCGGTCTGTGACAGAGACGCCACCGTCGGCGACCGCTCGTGCCTCTTCGCCGTCTCGGCTCAGTAGTGCATCTTCGAACGCCGAGACGACGCGAGCGAGGCTTCCGCGGCTCGGGTTACGGTCGCCTCGTTCGTAGTGCTGGTACGTCGACCGCGGAAGCCCACACTCGGTCTGCGTGAGCCCGAGTGCCTCGCGGAGTTCCCGAAGCTCTCCGCCGGCGGGAATCGGGTCGGTGTTCGTGTTCCCGTTGGTTCCCGCGACTTCGGCGGTTGCGAGCGATTTCCGTTCGGTCACGAATCCGATTTCGTCGACGTACGTCTCGAAGTCGTCGCCGCTGATTCGGAGCCGGTAGCTCCCGTTGTGTCGTGGGCGCAGTTGCGACCGGATACCAGTGGTGAGCAGGAGCGTCCGAACGTCTTCGAGGAGTTCGTGACTCATCGAGGCGACCGTTATCTCTCGTTGACTCGCCGAGACGTGGCCTTCGCCCTCGATGAGCGCGCGGAGGAACGCCCGGCCGGTGTTCGCGCTCGCAGACATGATCTGTTCCGGGATTCGTCGCTCGGCCGACCCGGCTAAGAGCATCGGACAGAGGTTTTCGAGGAAGCTCACGAACTCTCCGGACCCACAGATGACCTCCCGCGCGCTCTTTTCTTCGTGCGGGGACCGCTCGAAGTAGTTGACGCCGAGACGGTCGAACGCGTCTGCCACGTCGTCGAGCACTTCGCGGTCGTTGTTCGTGACTGAGACGAACCCGGTCGAATCGTCGCGTCGTTCGACGTACCCCTCGGCGACGATGTATCCGACGAGCCGGGCGAGCCATGGCTGCCACTCGTCCGGGAGGTCGAGTCGGATCGCGTTATGCGACTTCGACCGGCGGAACTCGACGTCGAGTTCGTCCCGACCCGTCGCCGGAAGCGAACGCGGTGCCGCGAGGAACGCGCCTTCGGTTAGCTCGTCCGCTCTGACCGCGGTCGTCATCCCGTCGGTACGGGTGAACAACGGGTGGGACGGGGTGACCTCGATTTCGCGGCCGGTGTTCGTCCGGATACGGAGCATCCGGTCCGGGGCCTCTCGCTTCCAGACTTTCGTCGCCTGTCGCGGCGCGAGCGTTCCGTCGGGGCCGAGCGACGGGACGGTGAAGTCCGCGGTGTCCCAGACGCCGTCGTCGATTGGTTTCGGGTCGTCGAGGTTCGATTCGACCAACTCTCGAATCGGCACGTCGCGCCCGTCGGCGAGCGTCACGCGGGTGTCGCCGTCGACACACTTCCCGGTCCCGGGGTCCCCTATCAACAGCATGTGCAGGTCGCCGCGAATCCGTGACCCGTCGGGCAGGTGCTTCGTGACGCCCGAAAACAGCTGGAGAATCATGGCCATCTTCTCTTGCTCGTAGCCGTAGATGGCGGGCGCGACGGACTCGACCATCTTCTCGTAGATGGCCGGGTCGTTCGAGAGCTCGACGATTTCGGCCACGTCCTCGTCGGAGATTTCCATGTCCTCGAACTCCTCGTCCTCGATGGTGAGCGAGATGCCCTCCATGTAGTAGTCGAAGACGGGCGTCTTCTCGTTGCCCGAGGTCTGCTGTTCGATGTGGAGGACGCCGACGGCGGTGACGTGGTCGCCCGCGGTGACTTTGCCGGTCACGTCGTCAGAGAGGTTGATATCGATGTTCTGCGGTGTCTCGCCCCCTCGCAGGCCCTCGGGAGACTCCTGAACGCGCAGTTTCTGGGAGTCGATGAAGTTCGACTGGTCGAAGTCGATGCGGAACGGCCCCTGACGCTCGCATCCCTGACACTCGTGTGGCTCCTGAAAGCCGCCGTCGCCCTGCGGGATGTAGCTCATCGTCCCACAGCGCTGGCACTCGAAGGCGGCCTCAGTAATCTTCGGGCGCACGTCGGTCGCCTTGCGGACGATGCCCTGCACCGAGATGAGCGTCCCGATGTGGTCGTCGTTGACCCGGATGTTCCGGATGTCGACCGTTTCGGGGAGGTTGCGCATCCGGACGTGCGCCTGCCCGAGCTTCACGTCCGCGGGGAGGTCAAACAGGCGCAGGGCCTCCTCCGCGTACTCCTGAAACTGGCCGGGCTTCGTGATGTAGTCGTCCGCGAGCTCCGCGTCGAACCGATAGAGGTCGTCGTAATCGATGTACAGCGACCGCTTTTCCTTCGGGTACTGCTGTGCGAGCGTCCCGATCTCCTCTCGATAGTAGTTTCGGTAGAACTCGATGAACCGCTCCGTCAGGTCTCGGTTCTGGGGGGCCTGCGCCATGGCACAGGGGTATGTCCCCAATCGGTTAAGAACCTTCGTCGTCTGACCGACCGCTACAGTGACACGTCGGTCTCGATGTCCTCGGTCGCCTCGCGGAGGCCGTCGCGGCGGG